>OCTX011135755.1_pt1 | contig 12888 bp, 13 predicted proteins | sample 1539691 | NCBI WGS metagenome assembly OCTX01 (sample SAMN02144231, study PRJEB22623) | gut metagenome | biome: sheep rumen | host: Ovis aries | place: New Zealand
TACAATGTTGGAATTGCTGAACAAAACTGTGCAGGTGTTGCGGCAGGTATGGCAACATGTGGAAAGATTCCGTTTGTGGTTACGTATGCCGTATTTGGATCTTTACGTATGTTAGAAATGATACGACAAGAAATCTGTTATCCTAATTTAAATGTAAAGATTGCGTGTTCGCATGGTGGAGTAACTCCGGCAAATGATGGAGCCAGTCATCAAAGCATTGAAGATATGGGTGTTTTTAGAACCATTCCAAATATGACAGTGATCATGCCTGCAGATTATCATTCTGCACGAAAGTTAGTTCGAGAATCTGCCCGTTGGAATGGTCCGGTATATCTTCGTTTTACTAGAGATGCAATTGAACAAATATATCCGGAAAATGAAAACTTTGAAATCGGAAAAGCAAAGCAGCTCAGTGCTGGAAATGATTTAGCCATCATTGCGAATGGTGATATGGTGCGTTTAGGTATTCAAGCTTGTGAACAACTCGAAAGAGAAGGAATACATGCGCAGCTTTATGATATGCATACCATCAAGCCACTTGATTATCATGCGGTAGATCAGGCACGAAAAACTGGAAGAATTTTAACGATTGAAGATCATAATATAATAAATGGATTAGGCAGTGCCGTTGCGGAGTATGCTGCGGAAACAGGCGATGTAAAGGTACATCGAATGGGAATCCAAGATCAGTTTGGACAGTCTGCACCGTATGAACGCTTATTAGCTATGAATGGTATTACTGTAGAGAATATTGTAAAGAGTGCCAAACACTTATTGAATCAATAATACATAAAATAATAAGGAGGAGTCGATAATGTTTGATTTTACCAATCAAGTTGTCATAGTAACCGGTAGTGGTTCGCCAAAAGGAATTGGAAAAACAATTGCTAAAAGTTTCGTGGAACAAGGAGCCAGTGTTGTCATTGCTGATGTTAATAGTCAGGGAATTGAAAATACTGTTCGAGAAATAAAAGAGATGGGAGGCGATGCTTTAGGGGTTACTTTTGATGTGACATCAAAAGAATCGTGTGAAAGTCTTGTTGATCAAGTTATGCATAAATATGGAAGGATCGATGTATTGGTCAATAATGCGGGAATTTCTCAAAAAGTAACAGTAGCAGACATGACGGTGGAAGATTATCAAAGAATCTTAAATGTAAATGTAATAGGTCTATTTCTAGTTACACAAGCAGTTATGAAAGTAATGAGAAAAGCAAAATACGGACGTATTGTAAATCTGTCCAGTGTTTCCGGCAAAAGAGGAGGGGGTGTCTTTGGCGGTGCTCATTATTCAGCTTCTAAAGCCGCTGTATTAGCTTTTTCAAAAAATCTTTCTCGCGAAATATCGAATGAAGGGATAACAATTAATAGTGTTTGCCCAGGGCTGATCAACACTGAAATTTGGAAATCACTACCAAGTGAAGATGCGAAAAAGGTGATTGATGGAATACCAATGGGAAGACCTGGAGAAACAAAAGAAGTAGCTGCAGCAATTGTCTTTCTAGCTAGTAAAGAAGCAAGTTATATCACCGGTGAGGAAATCGATATAAACGGTGGATCTCACATGGATTAGTGCCATATATCCACAGGCAGGTTTAATCTAATCATATACGTCAGTAAAATCCTTTAATCTTAAGCTCAACTTTTTGTCAACTGCCTGTGGACTATGTTGGTAACAGGAATTATCAAGTCCATAATTTGGTCCTAAATGGACCATTTTTTTGCGTGAGTCAAATAGAAAGGGTATAATAGTTGCGGAAATGGAGAAAAAATATGGAATTTCAAAAACTGATTTATTTGGAATCAATTTATCGCCTTCACAGTTTTACAAAAGCAGCTGAAGAAAATCACATTTCGCAACCTTCTATTACAAACGCTATACAAAAATTAGAAGAAGAATTAAACTGTGAATTAATTCAAAGAAAATCAAAACCGTTGCAGTTTACATCAGAAGGCCAACGATTTATGTCGCACGTATATAATATTTTACAAGCAGTAGATGATGCATACCGTGACATGAACCTTCTTAAGAGCAATCGAAACAATCGATTGAATATTGCCTGTTCTTCTTATGTTAGAAATTGGTTTTTACCTCTTGTTTATACAGGTTTTTTAAAAAGATACCCCCAAATAGATATCAATATTTCTGAGCCTACTCTAGAATCTTCTTTACTTGAATTGGAAGATGGGAGATTAGATTTTCTGTATACATTGTTTCCGGACCATCTAAATTTGGAAGAATTTGAAGTAAAATTGGTGCAAAAATGTCAACTGGGTTTGATTATGCGTAAAGGAGATGTTTTAGAATCTATGAATACGATTTCCTTAGATGTATTACGACACAAGAATGTTTATTTATATCCTAAAGGTAGTATTGTGCGATCAAAAATTGAAAAGGAATTTTCTGCTTGTCATATTGTTCCTCATATATTGACTATTTCTCAAAGTGATTTGATGCAGCAAATGACGGAAATGGGGATGGGATATTCATTTGTAGTGACAGATGCTTTTGGTAATATTAATTTAAGTGATGGCTTGACATTCCGTCCGTTAAAAAAGCCGGTGGAATTATGGCAGGCATTTATATGGAAACGTGGACATACTTTAAGTAAAAATGCATTAAATATGATTGAATATATTGAAAATTTTTTTAAGCAAAAATCATATTGATTAAATATATTATATAGTTTATTCTTGGGCTTTATAGCTTAAGGCTATCTAATCATAATATATTGATATTTCGCCTTTTTAAATGTAAGCGGTATCATGATTACAGATTCGATCGAACTTCTATGAAAAGGAGAAAAACATAATGTTATTTGAAGAAGTACTCATTGATTTTTGTTGGGGAAGTTTCCTTTTATTGTTGGGGTTGTTATTACGTTCAAAAATACGTTTTTTACAACGATTTTTTATACCAGTTTCTGTAATCGCTGGAATTACTGGTCTTCTATTGGGACCCAATGTATTAGGACAATTTTGCCCTTACTATATTCATTGGTCTAAACATGTGAGTGAATATGCGAACCCATTGTTGGCTATATTGTTTATTACCCAATTCCTCGATCTTCATTTTAATAAGAAGATGATAAAAAAGTGCTTGTCTGTTTTTAGTATATCGACAGTTGTAATTGCATCACAAATTTTGATTGCGATGACATTTGTAAAACTATTTCATATTTATGATGGAATTAGCCTATTACCATTTTCAGGATTCTTTGGTGCCCATGGATTGCCGGGTACGGTAGCTGGTGTTTTTCAAAAAGTAGGATATTGGGATTATAATGAAGCGTTTTCAGTAGGAAACTCTTTTGCAACATTTGGAATGTTATGGGGTATCTTTATTGGAATTATCTTAATTAATATTGGAGTTCGTCGCTTATGGTTAGTTGGTGGTAAAGCAGGGAATCTTAGCGAAGAAGAAATGACTGGAATTTTACATGAAAGAAATCGTGGTACTTTTATGAAAAGTTTAACGGCTTCCGTTGCCACCGATTCACTTGCAATCCATGTGGCAATTGTTGGCATCACTCTTTTATTAGGATACGGTTTATTAGATATCATGCATAAAGTTGAGTTATTCTCTACCTTTGCCATCACGATTCCTGCTATGTTTGTTGCATTGTTATTTGGAATCATACTTCGTAAAACTCCACTAGCATCGTTTGTAGATGGTGAAAGTTTGGAACATATCGGATCGACTGCTTTAGAATTTCTAATTGCAATTAGTGTTGCAACTACAGATTTAGTAGTAGTGGTGCAATATATTGTACCTATTCTTGTAATTTCAGTCATTGCTTTATCTATTACAACATTCTTCGTTTTGTTTTTATCCAAAAAATGGATTAAAGATAATTGGTTTGAAAATGCTATGGTTATGTTAGGGTCCTGGTCGGGTTCAACTGCTACCGGAATGATGCTTTTACATGTAGTAGATCCGGATCTTCGATCCGATGCAGCTCGAAATTTAATTGCTGCTACACCTTTTTGGCAATTATCTACACAATCATTTTATTTGACAATTGCACCTTATATAGTCATAACGGCTGCTGGATTTAATCATTTAATGCTAGGTACATTCGTATTGTTTGTCGGTTTTATGCTATTTGGAATAGTCGTAAATAGAAAATCATGATGATGTTTTAAAATCAAATTGGAGGTTAGGATATGAAAAAAGATATAGTTCACATTATTCATATATTAGGATTGCAAGCTCGCCCAGCTGTATCCTTAGTCAATAATTCGGCAAAATATAAAAGTGAATGTAATCTATTATATAAGGGTCGGGAAGCAAATATGAAATCAATTATGGATATTATGTCTTTAAAAATTCCTACACAATCAGATGTCACAATCAGCTGCTCTGGTGAAGACGAAGAAGAAGCAATTGCTGCTATCGAAGAAGTACTTCGCGCACAGAAAATCATTGCTTAATGTATAAAAAAGCCGAAAGGCTTTTTTTTTGCCCTTTCTTAGAAGTTTTTATCAAATTGATAATCTTTACATTTATACAAAATTCAATATGTGTACATAACTTGAAACATTATGAAAAATGTATTATGAATTGAAAATATTTTTCAGAGAGGTATAATAAAACCATATTTTGTGGAAATCTTCGCAGAGTGAATAATAAGGAGGGAGAAACTTTATGGAGATTTTGAAATTGCTCGGAATCTTGATCGTAGTAGTTGGTTTTATCTTAAAGCTAGACTCCATACTGATCATTATGGTTGCGGCCATCGTGACAGCACTTGTTTCCGGCATTGATGTTGTTACATTCTTACAGACACTGGGATCCAGTTTTGTATCCAATCGAAGCATGTGTACATTTATCATCGTGCTTGTCTTGACAGGAACTTTGGAACGAAATGGTCTGAAACAGGCAGCGGCCGATTTAATGGCAAAATTTAAAAACGCATCGGCTGGTCTGATCATCGGTATATATGGTATCATTCGTCTGATTTTTGGAGCATTTAATATCAGTGTTGGTGGTGCTGCCAGTTTTATTCGCCCAATCGTAATGCCAATGGCGCAAGCTATCGTGGAAAAAGACGGACATCCGATTGCGGAAGAATACTTGGAACAATTAAAAGGAATGTCGTCTGCCATGGATAATGTGGCATGGTTCTTTGGTCAGGTATTGTTTGTAGGTACAAGTGGTATGTTGTTAGTGCAATCTACATTGGCAGATTTGGGCTATCAGGTTGAATTGATCGATTTGGCCAGTGTTCAGATTCCGGTGGCCTTGATCGCAACGGCATGCGCTATCGTTTACTATTTCTTGAAAGACAAGAAACTGGCTAAGAAATATGCAGGAGGTGCTAAATAATGACAAATCCTATTGAATATTTCATGAGTGCCGAAATTACCATGTCGGATAAACTTTTGGAGATCATGTACTTTGTGATCGGTTTGATTGCTATTTACGTGGCTATTCGAAATTTGAAGGATAAAACGAATGATAAGCGGTATGGTACGTTTGCTTTCTGGTTTTTACTAGGCTTAATGTTTGTGATTGGAAAATGGATTCCGCCGATGTACACGGGAATTTTGATGTTCTTGATGGTTTTAAGCCCAATCTTAAAACAAGTGAAAGCTGGTTCTGAACCAAGTCCTACGGTAGAGGAAATGACAAGAAACTATAAGAAGATTGGTTTCAAAGTCTTTATTCCTGCCGTATCTATTGGTGCTTTTGCCTTAATTGCTGCATTGTTTACGAAGATTTCTCCATTGTTTGGTATGGGTGTCGGCGTTGTAGTCGGTATCATCTTATTGATGATCTTCTCAAAAGACAACAAACCTTCTGTTTTCTTGAATGACGGGCGAAGAATGTTGGATATCGTTGGACCTCTAAGTATGTTGCCGACCTTATTAGCTGCCTTAGGTGCTGTCTTTACGACTGCCGGTGTCGGTGATGTAATTTCTAATATTGTATCGAATATCATTCCGGAAGGTAATGTTGCGATCGGCATCATTGTATATGCTGTAGGTATGGCTTTATTTACTATGGTTATGGGAAATGCGTTTGCGGCCATCACCGTTATGACAGTGGGAATCGGCGCACCGTTTGTATTGGCACATGGTGCAGATCCGGTTATCATCGGATCGTTGGCATTGACTTGTGGATACTGCGGAACATTGTGTACACCGATGGCGGCCAACTTTAATATCGTTCCAGTCGCGGTACTGGAGATGAAGGATGACTACGGGGTTATTAAAAACCAGGTTGTCATTGCCGGAATCATGCTTGTTGTTCAGATTATTATGATGATCGTATTATCATAAGGAGTAAAAGTGATGAAAAAGATTTTGATTACAGGTTTTGATCCATTTGGTGGTGAAAGTATCAATCCGGCTTTTGAAGCGGTTAAACTTTTGCCGGATGCAATTGCCGGGGCACAGGTGATCAAATTGGAAGTGCCGACCGTATTTGGTAAGGGGCCACAAAAAACGATCGATGCGATCGAAGAATATAAACCGGATTATGTCCTTTGTATTGGACAGGCTGGCGGTCGTTCCCAATTAACACCGGAATTTGTCGGTATCAACTATGTGCAGGCACGTATTCCGGATAATGAAGGAAATCAGCCGATGAACCAACCTTTGGTTGAAGGGGCTCCTCAGGCTTACTTTGCGACAATACCGGTTCATGCGATGGTAGAAAAAATCAAGGCCAGTGGCATTCCGGCTACTGTTTCTTATACAGCCGGTACATATGTATGTAACGCGATGTTGTATTGTGTCATGCATGCTCTTTATACAAAATATCCGAATGTTAAGGGTGGATTCATGCATGTGCCTTTTGCGACAGAGCAAACGGTCAATCAGCCGGCCGGTACACCGGGAATGAATTTAAAAGATATTGCCAAAGGAATTCAGGCAGCTGTAGAAGCTATTCTGGAAAATGAAGAGGATATCCAGGTCGTAGGAGGAGAAACTCATTGATCTTTGAGCCTGTTACATTGGAAAAAGACTGTTGGATCAGTGGTATAGAAAAAAAGACAAGTCCAGATACATTATATGAAGACTTACCCGTACTTTCCAAAGAATTTGCGAAGATCAAGCCATCGATAAAAAATCCAATCCGACCGCTGACAACTTGTGTTGCGACCGGAAAGGCGAAAATTTTCATGGGTGATTTTGTGGAGCGAAAGGATCCTAACTTTGCATCGATGTCGATAAAAAAAGGACAGCTTTTGGTCAAGGTCAAAGTTTCGTTTCGTTTCCAGGCTTTCTTACCGGCAAAAGTGGCCGGTATTCGCAAGAAGTTTTATCAGAACTGGTTACCGGAAAGTGGTTATGTTTCATCACAATGGCAGGATTTAGAGGTTTATCATTATCGACGTCGTTATTTTCGAAAGTCTCGTAAAATGGTCATGGAGCTTTGGTTTTTATTAGAAAATAAGAAGGAAGATTGAATTGAAAGAACAAGGATTTTTAAAGCTTGCCTATGCGGCTTATGGAAGCAATCTTCATCTGAAACAGATGGAAGTGCGTTGTCCCGGTGCAGAATGTATAGGGAAGGGATATCTTGAAGATTATCAGCTGGTATTTGGAAAACGAGGATTTCTGGATGTAGTACCTTGCCAGGGGAAAAGAGTACAAGTTGGTTTATTCAAAGTGACGGATACAGATCTTCAGGCATTGGATGAATACGAGGAATATCCGGAGCTGTATGATCGTATTACCGTTTCAATCCAAACAGAATCAAAAGAGCAGGTTCAGGCTTTTGTCTATAAGATGAATCCTTATGATTCGATGGAAAAACCAACAGAAACGTATTGGACTACAATCAATGAAGGGTATGACAATTTTTCCTTTGATAAGAAAGATTTAGAGGATGCCTTATCGAAAATCGACTAAGAGGTCAAAAGACCTCTTTTTCTTTATATCGTCATGAAAACGATATCATTTTAAAGAAAAAATGATATAATAAATCTAGATTTTAGGAGGATTATTGTTTATGTCTATTGTTGAAGAAAGATATGAAAAATGGGTCAGTCACCCTAATTTGGATCCACGTTATAAAGACGAATTGAATAATATGGATGCCCAGGAAAAAAATGATGCCTTTTATACGCTGATTGAATTTGGGACAGCCGGCATGCGTGGCTTATTAGGACCTGGAACGAATCGTATCAACATTCACACGATCCGAAAAGCAACACAGGGATATGCCAATTACATCAAAAAAGCCGGTGAAGCTGCCTGTAAAGCCGGTATAGCAATCGGGTATGATAACCGTCACATGTCAAAAGAATTTGCCTTTGACTGTGCTGATTTACTGGCCAAGAATAATATCGCATCCTACGTGTTTGAATCTCTTCGTCCGACACCGGAATTAAGTTTTGCGGTGCGCCATCTTCATTGTTTTGGCGGTATCATGATTACGGCCAGCCACAATCCAAAGGAATATAACGGATATAAGCTCTATGACGATAAAGGATGTCAGTTAGTTCCGGCTTTGGCAGGTCAGGTCATTGATGAGGTTAATGCGATTGAAGATGAATTAGCCATCGATGCCAATTGTACAGAGGAACAAAAGAAGCTGGTTACCGTTATTGGTAAAGAAGTGGATGAAGAATACTATAAAAATGTATTAAGCATTCAATTGAATCCGGATGTGAAAAAAGATATCAAAATCGTGTTCTCTCCAGAGCATGGTACAGCGAATATTCCTGTACAGGAAGTATATAAACGTGCGGGTTATACATGCATTCCGGTCGTAGAACAATGTACACCGGATCCAGATTTCTCAAATACGCCGACACCAAATCCGGAACAGCCGGGTGCGTATGAACTGGCTTTAAAATATGCCAGAGAAAACGATGCCGATGTGATTTTGGTTTGTGATCCGGATGCCGATCGTATGGGTGTTGGGGTAAAACACAATGGAGACTATGTTGTCTTAACCGGAAACCAGTCTGGCTCAGTTGAAATCGAATATATTTGTTCACAGTTAAAAGAAAAGGGTTTGATGCCGGAAAATCCAGTGATGTTCAATACGGTTGTCACAAGTGATCTTGGTGAAAAGGTTGCGGCTGATTATGGTGTGGAAACCGAAAAGACATTGACCGGATTTAAATTTATTGGGGAAAAAGTTGCCAAATACGAAGTAACTCATGAAAAGAATTATGTCTTTGGATATGAAGAATCGTATGGTTCTTTGATCAAACCATTTGTTCGTGATAAAGATGCACCGCAGGCTTGTTTGATGTTGGCGGAAGCAGCCAGCTTCTATAAGCAGCAGGGAAAAGATCTGGTAGATGTACTTGACAGCTTGTATGAACGTCATGGAACATATGAAGAAAGTCAGGTTGCCTTGACATTGTCAGGGGAAGCCGGTGCCAATCGTATCAAAGAAATTCTTGCGGATTTAAGAAAAGAGGCGCCAACTGAAATCAATGGTTCAAAGGTAGTACGCAGCGAGGACTATAAAGAATGTACGATTAAGGAAGGGGACAAGGTAACAGAACTGACAGGATTTACTAAATCCGATGTCCTGAAGTATTATCTGGAAGATGGAAGCTGGATTGCCGTTCGTCCAAGTGGTACAGAACCTAAGTGCAAATTCTATTATTGTATCAAAGGAAATTCCAAAGAGGATGCACATGAAAAAACAGTGGCCTACCAGCAGGCTATGAAGGAACTGACAAACAGCTAATGAAAAAGGATCGCAGATTGCGGTCCTTTTACTCTGTCAGATTGTTTAAGAAACGTTCGATTCGATCACAGGCTTCTTTGATATGATCGATACTGTAGGCATAGGAGATACGAATAAATCCTTCTCCATGCTTGCCAAACGCATTGCCGGGAACGCAGGCGACTTTTTCCTGATCCAGCAGTTTTTCACAGAATTCATCGCTGGTCAATCCGGTTTTCTGAATGTTCGGGAAGACATAGAATGTGCCATGAGGCATATTGGTTTTTAACCCCATCCGATTGAGCCGATTGACCAAAAGATTTCTTCGATTCATATAATCTTTTTTCATGGTCAATACATCTTCCAGGCCGTGCTGTAATGCTTCAATGGCTGCATATTGAGCCTGGGTAGGAGCAGACATGATCACATATTGATGGATCTTGGTCATCGCATCACTGACTTCGGCATTGGATAACACATAACCAAGTCGCCAGCCTGTCATCGCAAAAGCTTTTGAAAAGCCATTGATGACAAGGATCTGATCTTTTACTTCATCAAATTGTGCCAACGAAGCAAATTCCTGATCAAAGCTCAGCTCGGCATAAATTTCATCACTGATGACATAAATGCCGCTTTCTTTTATGATCGGAACGATCTTTTCATAATCCTCTTTGGTCATGACACCGCCGGTTGGATTGCTGGGATAGTTGATGATCATGGCTTTTGTTTTATCCGTGATAGCTTGTTGCAAAACATCCGGCATCAATTTAAATTCATGTTCTTCCTTTAATTCAATGGGAACAGGAATTCCGCCGGCCATTTCAATCGTAGGTGCATAGGCAACATAGTTAGGATCCAGAATGATGACTTCATCGCCCGGTTCTACCAAAGCGCGCATGGCCAGATCAATGGCTTCACTGCCGCCCACGGTCACAAGCGTTTCCTTTTTTGGATCATAGCTTTGATGATAACGAACCTTATGAAATTCACAGATCGCCTGGCGCAGTTCAAGAAGACCGCGATTGGCTGTATAGTGTGTTTTTCCGGTGGACATTGAATGAATGGCGTTTTCACAGATATGCCATGGGGTATCGAAATCCGGTTCTCCCACACCTAAAGAGATGACACCCTGCATTGTGTTGGCTAAATCAAAAAATTTACGGATACCGCTGGGTTTAATTCTTTTAACAGTAGAGTTGATTGGCTTTCTCATGGGGTAACCACCAATCTAGGCTCTGAAGTTTCCGGTTCATCCTGCATCAAAAGACCGCTTTGTTTATATTGTTTTAAGACAAACAGTGTTTTGGTCGAAAGAACATTTTCCACACAGGCAATCTTATCAGAAACAAATCGGGCGACTTCAAACATGGTCTTTCCACAGACCAGACAAAGAAAATCGCAGTCACCGCTTAACAGATACATGGTTTCTACTTCCGGGTATTTGGCAATCAACAAAGCGGTCTTATCATAACCTTGATTACGTTGTGGCGTACAGTTGACTTCGATGTAAGCCATGACCTTTTGATCACGCAATGCTTTATTATAGTTGATGACTGTATGATATCCGCAGATGATCTTTTCGTTTTCCAGTTTTTGAATTTCCGCTTCTACAGCATCCTTGTCTTCATTTAAAATATCGGCAAGATCCTGACTGGTCAGTCGGGCATTGTTCTCTAACAAGTCTAAAATGGCTGGCTGATTCATAAGCATTCCTCCTTAGTTATAAACCTTATTTTAGCACAGAATCATGAGGTTGTCTTTCAGGAATTGAAAAGGGTTGAAACAAAAAGAAAACGATATGAAAAATGTGGTAAAATGATGGGAATTGACAGGTGCATACATTGACAAAAAAAGGTTTTGTTTCTATAATGATGTTGTTAATTTAAAGGAGGATTTACTGATATGACAGTAAAAGTTGCAATCAACGGTTTTGGACGTATCGGACGTTTAGCATTCCGTCAGATGTTCGGTGCCGAAGGGTACGATGTTGTTGCTATCAACGACTTAACCAGCCCTAAAATGTTAGCTCATCTATTGAAATACGACTCTACTCAGGGTACATATGAAAAAGCTGACACTGTAAGTGCTGGTGAAAACTCTATCACTGTTGATGGAAAAGAAATCACAATCTATGCAGAAGCAGATGCTTCTAAATTGCCTTGGGGTGACCTGGGTGTAGATGTTGTTTTGGAATGTACAGGATTCTATACTTCTAAAGCAAAAGCTGAAGCTCATATCAAAGCAGGAGCTCGTAAAGTTGTTATCTCTGCTCCAGCTGGAAATGACCTTCCAACAATCGTTTACAACGTAAACCATGAAACTTTGAAACCAGAAGACACAGTTATTTCTGCTGCAAGCTGTACAACAAACTGCTTGGCACCAATGGCTGCTGCTTTGAACAAATTGGCACCAATCGAATCAGGAATCATGACTACAGTTCATGCTTACACTGGTGACCAGATGACTTTGGATGGTCCTCAGCGTAAAGGTGACTTACGTCGTAGCCGTGCTGCTGCCGTAAACATCGTTCCTAACTCTACAGGTGCTGCCAAAGCTATCGGTTTGGTAATCCCTGAATTGAACGGAAAACTGATCGGTTCTGCTCAGCGTGTTCCTACTCCTACAGGATCTACTACAATCTTAGTAGCTGTTGTTAAAGGAAAAGTTACAGTTGACGAAATCAATGCTGCTATGAAAGCTGCTGCTACTGAATCTTTCGGATATACTGAAGAACAGTTAGTATCTAGCGACATCATCGGTATGCGTTACGGATCATTGTTTGATGCTACTCAGACTATGGCTCATGAAATGGAAAACGGAGATACTCAGGTACAGGTTGTATCTTGGTATGACAACGAAAACTCTTACACAAGCCAGATGGTTCGTACAATCAAATACTTCTCTGAATTAGGATAAGATTTGAATTAGTCGTAAAGAGATTCTTTTTGGAATCTCTTTTTTTATGAAACGATAAAAAAAGCAGGACAATGACAAGAGTTAAACATGCATTTCCTGCTTTTTGATTATCTTCTAGATCGTTTGTAAGAGTTTCTGGATCTCTTTTACGGGCTTTTGTAAGACTTTTGAAATTTCCTCAATAGACATCGATTGTGATAAAGTCTGAATTACTTGTTTTTGTCCTTCAAGAATGCCTTGTTCACGTCCTTTTTGCAAGGCTTCTTCACGGGCCCATTTGATTCGTGCATTTTCCATTCGAATACTGTCATTGATACTCAACTGTTCGA
>OCTX012252862.1_pt1 | contig 12879 bp, 31 predicted proteins | sample 1539691 | NCBI WGS metagenome assembly OCTX01 (sample SAMN02144231, study PRJEB22623) | gut metagenome | biome: sheep rumen | host: Ovis aries | place: New Zealand
AACTTAGATGTACCTTGTCCAATAAATCTTCTTCAGTTATGTGATGAGGTTGAAAGAAAAGTAAGGGAGACATTATGAATGAACTGATTCGTAAACAGGATGCTTTAAATATACTTGATGAACAAATAGAACAGTGCAATAAAGCGTTAGGTTCATTTAGTATTTCACCTAAAGATGAATTTGCAATCAAAGTTGAAAGAGCATCACTTAGAACGTATAAAGAACAGCTTGAAAACCTGCCAATAATAGAACCAAAACATGGTTATTGGATAGAGTCGCATGAATATATATATGTGGACAACGGAATTAAAGAATGGATAAATTGGTATTGCTCTGAATGTGATGTTCCAAATGATAAACCAACTGACTTTTGTCCTAATTGCGGTGCAGATATGAGAGGATATTAAAAATGATACAAAACACGAATGAATATGATTATCGTGTAACAGAAATTTGTCCTAATTGCGGAACAAAAATGAAACATAATTCAAGTGATTGGATTGGTTTTATTGAATGTGAATATGCTCTTACTTGTCCTAATTGTGGTATAATTGATTATTTTGCTTATGGAAATTGGGAAGAGGATTATTATAAGAGGATGAATAAAAATGACACTGATTGATAGAGAAGAAGCAATAAAAGAATTGACTAAAGCGCAACTTAGTGCTGATTATTGTAGAGAACATGATATAGATAATAGTATAAATTTAGGAATGATGTGTATTGTATTGCGCAGTTTGCCAATAACACAGGAAATTATTCATTGTAAGGAATGTAAACATCATTGGACACACAAATGTATGGATGGTATTCCGATAGAAATATGTGACTTAAAACAAACATTTTATAATGCAGAAGTTGACTTCTGTTCATTGGGAAAAAGGAGAGAAGAAATAAAATGACAAAAGCGGCACTCATTAAAGCGAAGAAGATAGAAGAGGAAATTAACTTCATTTCAACATTTGTATTACCTCAACTCAACGATGTTTATTATAATGTTGTTGACCATATGGATACAGGTTATGATGAATTAGATGTCGATTTTCACTTTGATAGAAAAATAACCACAATTCTCACGATGGAGAATGTGTTGAATTTGATTCAAACTGAAATCAAAACAGTAACAGAACGTAAGGAACATCTTGAAAAAGAACTTGAAAGGTTATAAGGTGGAATAAATGAATAGCGAAATAATTGAAGTTTTAACAAAAATGCTTGAATGTGAAGGTACTAATTCTTGTAATCGTGATTGTTCTAAATGTAGTTTATCCACAAGGATGGTTGACAGAAGCAATGCGCTCATTATGGCAATCGAAGCACTGGAAAAAGCAGAAATGAACTATCTGGAAATTCCAGATAGTTGGATTCCATGTAGTGAGGGATTACCAAAAGAAGGGTATGAGGTACTTATCACTAAAGAGCCTTTTAAAATCAAAGGTTACGAAAAGGAAGTAATCGAAGCAAAAAGGTCTATTGACCCAAGAAGCGGAAAGATTGAATGGTGGTCGCCAGAATTTGGTTCACTTACAGATGAATCAGTGCTTGCATGGATGGAAAAGCCTAAGCCGTGGAAAGGAGAAGCAGATGGGCAGACTAATTGATGCTGATAAACTGAAAGAGGCAATAGATAAACACAAAGGCACAGTGAATAGCACAGACCTTTTTAAATACTGCTTTGACGGCGGTGTAGATAAATCGTTATCTGAGATTGAATCTGCTGAAACTGTTGAAGCAATTCCTATTGACTGGATTGAAAAGAAAATGCAATGGTTGAGAGAACATAACAGTGCTTTTTATAATCCTGTCTATTTTCTTGAAACTATGCTTGTGGAATGGAAGGAGGAACAAAATGAGCAGACTAATTGAGGTTGATGCGGTGCAAAAGGCAATAGAGAAAGAATGGGACGGAATTGATGGTAAATACATCGCAAAAGATATTATTGATTTTACAACTCAAGCTGTGGAACAGGTGGAAGAGGCTAAAGCAATTCCCGCTGATTGGATTGAAGCAGAAATTAAGAGGCTTAGAGCAATGGATTTTGAATTTGCTACAATGACCGCAGGACAGATTGAAGCAATGCTGAAAAGATGGAAAAAAGAACAGGAATAATAAAATAATATGAAATTAGAAGATATTAAAGATAATATGATAGTTGTGTGTAAAAAGCCACACTATCATGAAAGTATTAATAGTTGGGTAAGTCCAGAAATGGATAATACTATCGGTAAACCAATGAAAGTAATTTTTTTTGATAAAAATGGTGCATTTTGTGAATCAAGTGAAGAATGGTATGGAAGATGGTATTATGATATAGAATGGCTTGAACCATGGGAAGAAGAAAGGAATAATAATATGGAAAATAGTAGAGAAGTGTTTATGGCTATTGTATATGATGAACTGTACAGTGATGGTGATAACTATCGTGCCAATAGAATCATTGATGCCGCTGATGAATATGTAAAGGATACAATGTGGTCTTTTATTAAAAGGCTTATGGGTAAATATGATGAGGTTTTAAGTATTGGGGATGTAATTGAAGAACTTAATGCAATGGAAAAAGGAGAAGAAAAATGATTGATTTTCCAAAATGGCTTGAATCAAAAGCATATGAATTATCTGATACATTTTATGAAGCATTAAAAATGGCATATCATGAAGGATACCAAAAAGGAAAACAGGATATGTTAGATAGAGCAAAGGCAATTGTAAAAATTACAAAACAAGAAGAGGAATATTATGGGCAAAATATTAGGGAAAGCTGATGATTATGTATTAAGAAGAAATGTTTTAAAAGACATAGAAGAACTTGATATGATTGATACTGTAGATGGTCTTGGTAGACCTGTAAATAAAGAGGATATTCGTATTCAGATGTTTGGGACAGTTTATTATGTTCCAAAAGAAGATGTAATCCCTACAGAATGGATTAGAAAGAAACAGAATGAACTTGATAACAATAATGGTTATGTAAGTTATATATTTGATTGGTTAATTGAAGAGTGGGAAGAGGAGCAAAGAAATAAATAATGGCAATTAGTGAAGCAAAAAAGAAAATTGTAATTGATAATTACTTTAAAGAAGAATGTACTATTGATACTTCTATTAGAGAAGCTTTTACAAAAGGTTTTGAGATTGGACTAAAAAAAGGTGCAGAACTTAAAGAAGAAACTATAGAGCAACTTTCATGGAATCCTATTTTAAAAGGTTTACCTATAGAGGGGACAATAGTTGAAGTAACAATTTTAGAAAATGATGGAGATACCCCTTTAAAATACACAAGTACAGGATGGCATCATAAAGGAATTTGGATAGTTAATAATGAAGTTTGTTATGATGTTATAGCATGGAAACCACTTTCTAAAGCATATGAAGGAGATTGTTAAATATGGGGAATGAAATTAATGAAGTAATTAATGTTTTGTGTGAAAAGTTAGGAACAACTGGACAGTATTTAATTCCAGAATTAATGAGAATAAATATTGTTGAAGATATAATTTGGGGGATTGTATCATTAATTGTTGTAATAGTATCTATATATTTTTTACCTAAAGCGTGGAAATATGATAAAGAAGAATATACTTTTTGGGTAATTGTTCCTATAATATCAATTGCTGTGTTTGGTGTTATTTTTATAGCAATGTTAAATGATATGATAGGATGGATTGTTTCACCAACTGCAAAAACAATATCTTATATTATTACTACAATGAGGTTAATGAAATAATGGGAAGATTAATTGATGTTGATGATTTTCTTTTTACTCTTGGAGTAAGTGATAGAGACATTTATTGTCAAGAGACAATAGAAGATTATATAATGGAAAATGGTACAATTTCTGATAGCTGTAATGGTTGTATTCATTTCACAACAAAACCAATTTATCCTTGTTCTAAATGTAGAAGATTACATTTTGATACTGATTATTATGAAAATAGTATAGGAGAATAAGTTAATGACAATGACAAAAGATAAAATTTATAAACAGACAGCAATAAATATTTTAAGTAATTCAATGCCCAGTCTTACTACTCCAGATGGTTCTAATTCCATTGACCATGATATTTTGATTGTACAGGAAACTATTGTGGATTGTATTAATATGATTAAAGGGATAGAACCTATTTCAGAAGCCAGACCTTATTCATATGAATATTGTGTTAATGCTATGCTTGTAATGTGGATGGAAGATATTCTTACAGACAAACAGTATTATACAATTATGGATAAATTAAATAAAAGTGTAGAATGGGATGAAAAGAATAAGGAATATAAATTTAAAAATAATAAATAGGAGTTTGTTATGGTAATTATAACAGAATGTATGAGAGGAGGAACATCGGCTGTATGTATTCCATTAGAATCTTCAGTTATTGAAATTCGTCCTTCTGATGTTTTTCCTCTTGGTAACGGATATAAAGATACGATTTATTGTTTAGCGGCTTATCGCAGTCCAAACTATTGGGAATTAGGCAGATATGAAACAGAAGAAGAAGCAATAAAAGAATTTAATAAAATTATTAAAGCTTTTAAAAAAGGAGATAAGTATTACGAAATAACAAAAAATAAGGAGTAATTAAATGTTTTATAGACGAACAGAAGATGGAGAGGAAATAGAAATACATATTAAAGCGGGAACAGAAGAATTAAGTTTTTATTCAGAAACAGGAACATATAATAGAGATGATGTTCCTTGTATTGATTTTGTTGTTTCCGAAGATTTAAAAGAAGAGATAGAAAAATTATTAGAAAAAGTACAGTCTCTTATTTCTAAATTAAATAAAGTAGAAATAAATATTGAAATAAAAGATTGTGAAACTTGTAAATACCGTAATGTATCTAAATATGTAAATCCTTGTTATGAATGTAATTTAACAGATAATTATTCTAAATGGGAGTATTATAAGGATGGAGATTAAATTAGATAAAAATCAAATAACTAAATTTTTAGAGGATGAATTCATAGATATACAAATTGGGGATTATAGGGTCTATCTTGAAATTGACCATATGGATAAGAATCCTTTTTATTTTGAATTTGTAAGACATAGAAAAGGTAATATAGAGAAAAAAACAATTGGTGTTGCTAATAATATAATAGAATTAGAAAAATTAAAACCTAAGCGTCCAGAAGACCCTAGTTATTATCATAATGACCCACTCTGTCCCAATTGTAGAACATATATGATATATAAGTTTGAACATTGTCCCAAGTGTGGTCAGAAAATAGATTGGTCAGAAAAATAAATAAAGGAGAACAAAAATGGATAATTGGATTTCGGTAAAAAATGAAATGCCTAAAGAATATGAAAGCATTTGGGCAAAATATAAAGGTACTTCTAGATGGACAAATGGAATGTGGTCTACTCAATCTGATAAAGTTATAGTTACTATTGAATTTATAGATGGAACTAGAGCAACTGATTCTTCATATACTCATGATGGAGAATGGTTTTGTGAAAGAGATTGTAATTTAGTCAAAAAGAAAGTTGTTGCGTGGATGCCTTATCCAGAAGAATATAAAGGAGATTAAAATATGAGACCTATTGATGCAGATGAATTAAAAGCTAAAATTCGTTATATGAATAAAGGATTTCACGGAGTTATGGGAGTAACAGAAGAAGATATTGATGAAATGGAAACTCTTGAAGTAATTCCTATTTCTTGGTTAAAAGGAATAATTAATGCATGTAGTAAAAGTACGGAAGAAGAGGCCCCCTATATTGGATATGTTTTAGAAAGTACATTAATCGCATGGGATAAGACAAAAGATAATCTTAAAGAAAATTTAAATAAAAAGGAAGAATAAGTATGATTATTGTAATTGGGGGAATTATCGCAATATTTCCTACAGCAATGTTTCTTATTTTATTTAAACAAAATAAAATAGATGAAAAAGACCATTGGATTTAGCTTGACATAAACAAAATAAACAGGTATAATAGTTATATATAAAAAGTATGAAAGGATAATTAATTATGGCAACAGTAGAAGCAAAATGGAGTGGTAAATGGCCTTGTCTTTGTCATGGTAAATGGACTTTAATCGTTGATGGAATTGATGTGTCAGATAAGATTCCAGAAGAATTAAGGGATAGCCCTATGGAGACTTATGGTTTTTATGATACTTGGTATTTTGATAAAGATTGGAATGATATTTGGGAATCTTATGAAGATGGTTTTGAATGTAAATTTTGGATTGAGGAAAATTTAGAATGGTTAAAAACTATTACTACAGATGAAAATGTGATGGAACAAATTTATAACGCTATTAATGCAAAAGATTTTAGAACAGGTTCTTGTGGAGGTTGTATTTGATGGAGAGTAGAAATTGTCCTAATTGTGGAGCACCCAATGACCCACATTTAAATAAATGTCCCTATTGCGGTACATCATATTTTGATTTAACTTCAATTGATATTGCTGATGGTAAACCTATGTTTTTAAAGATAAAAGTACAAAATACAATTATTACTCAATTGGTTTGTCCAAGTCCTAATGTTACTGTAGAATTTAAAACAGAATATCGACCTGTTGAAAAAGATGGGATATTTACTCGACAAAAAGATAAATATACTTCATGTTCTACAGATATTGTTTTTCATACTATTCCAGATGAACGTAATCGTATTTTTACTATTGAAGAGGAAATGTAAATGGGTGCAGGTAGACCAAAGAAATGTATGATATGTGGCGAACCTATTATTGGAGAAGAAGGATTACCTTATAAAGATAATAGATTTGTTCACTCTAGATGCTTTCAATCTGAAGTAAAAAATATAGCTAAAGAAAAACAAAAGCAATTAAATAATACTTCAACTAATAAAAGAGGTAGAAAACCTAAACCACAGGCAGAGTTAAAAGATGGCCTTACAGAAGAAGAATATAATGATAAAAAAGCATATTATGAATATATTAAACAGCTAATGAACAATGAGTCAAATGAACCATTTGACCCAAAAATTTATGCGATTTCTACTAATATAAATGAGAAATATGGTATTCCATGGAAGTGGATGTACCTTACTTTAGTTTATATGAATGAAATTATTGAATATAATTTTGATTTTAAAAAAGGTATTGTTGGTTTAATTCCTTATTATTATAGTCAAACTAAAAAATTCTATGAAGAATTAGATAGAATAGAAACAAATAATAAAGATTTAAATACTGATGGGATGTATCAAGAAACGACAATTTATATTAAACGTCCAAAGCGTCCCATTAAACAATTAAGTGTTGAAGATATAGGGGAGTAAAATGAATGTATGACAACCTATCAGATAAAAGAGCATATTCTAATACATTGGGCTGTTTAATGTTAAATACAGCATTAATTGATGATATTGACAGACCATTAGATAGGACAGATTTTAATACAGAATCTTTCTATGAATTGTTATATGTTGCTATTTATAATCTTTATATGAATGGTTGTGAAACAATTGATGAATTTTCAATTGATTCTTATTTAAAAGATTATAAAACACAATATGCTATATTTCAAGAAAATAATGGATTAGAATATGTTAATAACGCTAAGACAATAGCAGACTTAGGGAACTATGATTATTACTATCATAGACTTCGTAAGTATGCTTTATTGCGTTTTTATGAAAAAAACGGATTAGATACCAGATTTATATATGACCCTACAACTGTTGACAAAGAACTGGATGCGGAAAATATAAAATTTGATAATTATACCGAACAGGATATTGTAGAAGAAATTGAAAACAAATTAATTATTGATGCGAAAGCAATGTATTGTACGAATACATTAACACAAAATATCCAAGCAGGTGATGGATTAGATGAATTAATTGATTCTCTTCTTGAATCTCCAGATTTTGGTTATGCGTTTGCATCAAAGGCATTAAATACTATTAGTCGTGGAGCAATGGCAGGTCGTTTAATTCTTAGGTCTGCTTCTACTGGTGTAGGTAAAACAAGAAATTTCTTAATGGATGCTTTAAAATTTGCGTGTCCTTATACTTTTGATTTAGATAAAAATGAATTTATTTACACTGGTTGTTGTACTCCAACATTATTTCTTGGAACCGAAGGTTCTTTAAGTGAATTTCAGACCATTTGTTTAGCTTGTGTATCTGGTGTAAATGAAGCACATATTATTAAGGGTGAATATCAAAAGGGAGAACTTGAGAGAGTAAGACAGGCCGCTAAATATATTAAAGAATGTCCTTTGTATCTTGTATATTGTGACGATTACAATATTACAGATATTGAGAATATCGCAAAAAAATATGTATTACAATATAAAATAGAAGTTTTTATTTTCGATTATCTTCAGACAAGTTTAAGATTAATGACAGAAATGCGAAATAAAACATCTGTTAGAATGCAGGAATACCAAATTCTTATTGTATTCGTAACAAGGTTAAAGGCATTAGCAGAAAGATTATCTATTTGTATTTTAACTGGTACTCAGCTTTCAAATGAAGCGAAAGAAGCTAAGTATAAAGATTCTTCTGTAATTCAAGGTTCTAAAAGTATTCCGCAGAAATGTGATGTGTGTCTTATTATTTCAGAACCAAATAGAGCAGAACGGGCTAAACTTGATATTCTAACTAGGAATATGGTTGGTGTACCTGTTATTAATATGCTCCAATGGGTATATAAATGTCGTAGGGGCGAATATACTAGAGTGGTTGTAGCTTCTCATGTAGATTTAGGTACAATGAGAATTAAGGACTATTTTGTAACAGATTTTGATTTAAGTGAAACTATTGCAATGGACTTTAGTGATATTAAAGCAATTGAAGAAATTGTTAAACAACATAGTGTTGATGCTAAAGTTGTAGAATCACAACTGTCAGATAATCCCGAAGAAAATAATATTACTCAAACAGAAGAAATAATAGATGAAGTACCATTTGAAGAGGATAAACCTAAGAGACGTAATTTTGGTTGGTAAAGGAGTATAACTATGTATTTAAATTATAAAGCTATAATTAACTCTCTTACCGAAGAAGATATTATTAAAGTGTGTACTGCATTAGGTAATGGAGAACATACAAAGGGGAATCATGATAGTTTATGTTTCAATACCTGTTTGTGCCATGGTGGTGATTCACCAAATAAATTAATATATTATCCTCATAATGCTGAAGGTGATGGAACTGGCAGATTTCATTGTTACACTTGTGGTGATACATATGGTATAATTGAATTAATAATTAGAGCGCACAGACAACATGGTAAAACTTTAACTTGGTATAAAGCACTTTATTTCTTAGCTAAAACTACAAATAAAATTATTGAATCTACACCAGAAGAAACAGAGATAAAAACGATTAATACAGATTTAGCTTGGATGAATCGTATTAAAAATATTAAAAATAAGAAAAGTAATTCTGTTCCTAGTCTTAAAGAAATAAGTGAAAACTATCTTGAATTGTTTTGGTATGACCCAGACCCTTTACAAGATTGGATTAATGAAGGAATTAGTACAGAAGCTTTATCAAGATATGAAATAGGTTGGTATGGCTTAACAAATCAGATTACAATTCCTGTCAGAGATTCAAATGAAAGACTTATTGGGTTACGCTGTAGAAATCTTAATCCAGAAGATGTGGCTATTGCTAAATATGATAATATGTTTATTAATGGACAAAAATTAAAATATTCTACTGGTTCTACGTTATATGGCTTATGGGTGACACAAGATAGAATAAAACAAAATAAGAAAATTATGTTAGTCGAAGCTGAAAAATCTTGTTTACTTGCTTATACTTATTTTGGTGAGAATTCTTATGTTGCGGCTACTTGTGGTTCAGCAATTACTTTTACACAACAAAAGATTTTGTTAAATGAATTAAAAGTATCTGAAATTATATATGCTCCAGACAGAGACTATGAAGAAGCTGACTCTTATGAAGCAGAAATTTGGATGAAAAAACAAATTAAAAAATTAGCACCATTTGTTCCATATTGTCAAGTATATTTAATTGCAGATAGTAAAAATAGATTAGGATTTAAAGATAGTCCATTAGATTGTGGAAAAGATATTTTTCTTGAATTATATGAAGAGAAAATTGAAATTACAATGGAAGATGTAAAGAGGTTGAAAGATGGATAAAACAAAAATAAAATATAATGTTCATACTTTCATAGATTCTGTGGGAGAATTGGGAATATGTGTATCTCCTGTTAAAGGAGAAGATGTATTTGATGAAAAATTATATTATTATTATAAAAATGATACATTAATAGCAATATTAGATTATTTTTATTATGATTGGAGAGAGGAGAAAATTAAATGGTTTTAAGTTTTATTATTTTTGGAATTGGATGTGGGTTTTTTGCGGCTATAGGATACAACAAGGGTAAAACAGATGGATATGAAGAAGGATACCATGATGGAATGAGACTATATAGGAGTTAATTATGAATGAAGCAATTTTAAAACCGTATATAAGGGCTGTAGACCCAGAAAAGGATAAGGACTTACCTGTTTTCTCACATAGTAGCTTAGAGCAATTTGTGAATTGTCCTTATGCTTATAATTTAAAATATAATGAAGACAAACGAAGTGAAGATACTACATTAGCTTTAGAGTTAGGTTCTTTGCTCCATAAAATTTTAGAAATTAAAGGACATTGGGTACATTTAGGGGTTGACATTGACTTCGATAAGTTATATAATATTATTGAAAGCGGATATGAAGAACAGGATGAAAAAACTTCTGAGAAGTTAAGAGGTGTTAAAGCTTTAAAACGTTCTTACTTTGAAAATTGGTATGCTAAAGATAATGCCTCTGGAATGACTTATGAGGAAAAACTAAAAATATTTAAATCAACTGTTCTTCAAAATGAAATGACAGATAATGAATGGAAACCTGTTTATTTTGAACTTCCATTTGAATTTGTCTGGAATGATAGATGTATTATTCATGGTTTTATTGACCGTGTTGATATTAAGGATGGTGAGTTCAGAGTTGTAGATTATAAAACAAGTAAGAAAGTCTTTGATGATTCAAAGGTTAAAACAAGTCAGCAGTTTGGTATTTATGCTTGTGCAATTTTAAATATGTTTGGTAAATTACCTATTGAATATGAATATGATTTTATTCTTTTGAATCAAAAGCAACAAGCTATGTCTACAGGTTGGGAAAAACGATTTATTAAAAAAATTGAAAAAATTTTAGACGCTATTGATAAGTGTAATGAATCAAAGATTTTTAGTCCTAAACCTTGTCCTCTTTGTTATTATTGCAACTATTGCGCTAATAATCCTAATGCTAAAGAATATCAACATGAATGTATTTATTTTAGTTTATGGACACCTACTGAGAAGTCCTTTAGTGTCAATGAAGAATTTAATATTTTAGATTTTAGAAAAAATAAAGAAAAATCAAAGACAGAAAAAAGAAAGATATTTTTTTAAAGGAGAAAATATAATGGTAAAAATTGAATTAAAGCCTATGATTTATAAAAATGAACGTACAAGAGAAATTCTTGCTCATGATGTAATTGATGACACTGAATTTTATATAATTAGTCTTGGTACTCATCCATGCGCTTATGTACATGTTCCTTCTACCAATCCTATTACTAAAGCGTTTTTTTCTTTGATTGATTTAAGTGGATATATTTACTGCCATGGTGGGGTAACATGGTTTGATTCTTATCTTCCAGATAATAAAAGATATACTGATGGTAAATGGCTTGGATGGGATTATGCTCACGCAGGAGATTATTACGGTTATGAGTGTTACGAGGGGAATAATACTGATTCTAAAAAATGGACTACAGAAGAAATTCTTGAAGAAGTAAAAGATGTAATTGCACAAGTAAAAAAATATGAAGGATAAATATAAAAAAGGAGAATTAATATGAATAAAATTAAAACCATTATTGCAACTGTTTTTGTGATGATTTTTGCTTTTATGGCTACTATTCCGACCAGTGCTTCAGAATATAATTACCATTATTACACCAGACGCTATGTTGACCATAATATTCCATATTATCAGACCAACACATTTTATGTAGAGAAAGGTTGGGGATGCGAATGGTTTGAATGGGATAAGGAAGAAGAATGTTTCTGTAGTTTAGATTGGAATAAGAAAGTTGAATTCGGTTCTAATATTATATATGGAACTTATAAAGTAATTTCTTCTACTAAGAAAGAAATTTGCAAAGGTGGAAATATTTATCAATATTCTACTAAAATTAAACATGGAAATAGAATTTATACAATTAGTGCCACTGGAAGAGATTCTAAAGGTAAGGCTGTAAAGGTTAAAAATAATAGAATTTTTGTAAGTCTTAATATGGCAAAACTTATCTATAAATTCTCAAAACAGAAGAACGGTCTACAGATTCTTCTTAGAAACACTACCATTAACAAACAGAAGATTGATAATTTTTATATGAATGGTGAGGTAAATAAGTGGGAGTAAAGCATAAATATTTAGATGATATTGGAGTTGATTATAAACAGCTTTTCCCTTATCTTTATGAAGAAGAAAATGATAAACTTCATATTGATACGCAAAAGTTCTTTCAAAAAGAATATGAGACTTATGGTTTTGCTAGTAGAGAAACATGGAATTTAGACGGAACGTTTTATAGGTGGGTTTATGAAAGAGTCAAAAGATTTGTTGAAGTTGGTGGACAAATAGTTGACCTTAATTATCATAAATTTACTTTTAAAGGGAAAGAATATACTCAGCTTGAATTAATTAATATGATGTTTGAAAGATTAGAATATTATTTTGATGAAGATGCTCTTGATAATAAAGTGGACGAATATGAAAAGCAAGGAATGAGTATAGTTGAAGCTGACCAAAAAGCTTATGAACCAGTTGTAGAAATTGGTGAGATTTGGGCTATTCTTCTTCCTGCTATGTGGTGGTAA
>OCTX012287984.1_pt1 | contig 12878 bp, 9 predicted proteins | sample 1539691 | NCBI WGS metagenome assembly OCTX01 (sample SAMN02144231, study PRJEB22623) | gut metagenome | biome: sheep rumen | host: Ovis aries | place: New Zealand
ATGATCTCCTGCACTTCCCTGGGCAGATATCCGTAAATACCCTGCGCCTCCTGAAGTACCGGCATCATAGCGCCGGGCTGGTCCTTGTGCTTCTTAATAAACTTCCGAAGCTCGCGTTCCTGTTTGGGTGTTCCCCGAAAAGCTACTTTAGCCATCGATCCCCATCTCCTTTCGGTTGCGTGTTTAATTGACGATTTAAGCTGAACAGCGCCTAAACAGCCATTTTGTATGTTTTGTTAATTTTACAACAAATTTACTTTGATTTACAGAATTTCGTCAAATATTTGTCATAACTAACCGATTATTCGCTTTTTTGTCCAAAAAAAAGAGCACCATCAGGTGCTCTTTTCCACAAATATACCAAACTCCATTCAGGCACTTACTCGCCGACATATGCCGTCAGCTTACCATCCGCGACGTCGATCACGATCGTATCGCCCTCATCTACATTGTCCTGCAGGATGAGCTTGGCCGAAAGCGTCTCGACATGCTTCTGGATATATCTCTTGATCGGTCTTGCGCCGTAGGAGGGATCATAGGCCGCGTCAGCGACAAACTGTTTAGCCGCGTCCGTGAGCCGGATTGAGATCTGTCTGTCCTCGAGCCTTCTGTTGAGGTCCGCGATGATCAGATCGATGATTCCCGTTATATTGTCCTTGCTCAGAGGTGTGAAGAGGATGATCTCATCAAGCCTGTTGAGGAACTCCGGACGGAAGTGCGCGTGAAGAAGCTCCATTACAGCATTCTGGGTCTGTTCACTGATCTCTTCCGCTTCGGGATGACTGTCCAGATCTGCAAGGATCTGCTGCGCCCCGATATTGGAAGTCATGATCAGGATCGTGTTCTTGAAGTCCACGGTCCTTCCCTGGGAGTCCGTGATCCTGCCGTCGTCGAGTACCTGCAGCAGAACGTTGAACACATCCGGATGCGCTTTCTCGATCTCATCAAACAGCACAACGCTGTACGGCTTGCGGCGGACCGCTTCCGTCAGCTGGCCGCCTTCTTCGTAACCGACATATCCGGGCGGCGCTCCGATCAGTCTCGATACGGAGAATTTCTCCATATATTCACTCATATCGATTCTTACGATATTTTTTTCATCATCGAACAGAGCCTGAGCGAGTGCCTTCGCGAGCTCCGTCTTACCTACGCCGGTGGGGCCAAGGAACATGAAGGAACCAATGGGCTTCGTGGGGTCCTTGATACCGGCTTTACTGCGGAGGATCGCTTCGGAAACCTTGGTCACGGCTTCGTCCTGGCCGATCACTCTCTTGTGCAGTTCCTCATCCAGATGGAGAGTCTTGCTGCGCTCGCTCTCAGTCAGTTTGCTGATCGGGATCCCGGTCCAGCGCGATACGATCCTGCCGATCTCGTTCTCAGTCACACGGTCGTGGACAAGAGATACGTCTTTCATCTTATTCTCTTCTTCGACCAGCTGCTTTTTAAGCGTCGGAAGAGTGCCATACTGAAGTTCCGCCGCCTTGTTCAGGTCGCCCCTCTGCTGCGCTTTCTGAATATCGCTGTTAACCTGATCGATCTGCTCACGGATCTTGGAGAGCTGGTCCGCGCGCGCTTTTTCATTCTCCCACTGCGCCTTCTGGGAAGCAAACTGCTCCTTGAGTTCTGCCAGTTCCTTCTGAAGGTCCTGCAGGCGCTCCATACTCAGTTTGTCATCTTCCTTCTTGAGCGCAGTCTCCTCGATCTCAAGCTGCAGGATCTTTCTCTGCATCTCATCAAGTTCTGTGGGAAGGGAGTTCATCTCTGTCTTGATCAGGGCGCAGGCCTCGTCCACCAGGTCGATGGCCTTATCCGGCAGGAATCTGTCAGAGATGTAGCGGTTGGAAAGGACCGCCGCGCTCACAAGCGCATTGTCCATGATCTTGACGCCGTGATAAACCTCATAGCGCTCTTTAAGTCCTCTCAGGATGGAAATCGTGTCTTCTACTGTAGGCTCATCTACCATGACGGGCTGGAATCTTCTCTCGAGAGCCGCGTCCTTTTCGATATACTGTCTGTATTCCTTGAGAGTCGTCGCACCGATGCAGTGCAGTTCGCCCCTTGCCAGCATGGGTTTGAGCATATTTCCGGCGTCCATCGCGCCTTCCGATTTGCCGGCGCCCACAATGGTGTGAAGCTCGTCGATAAAGAGTATGATCTCGCCGTCGCTCTGGCGCACATCCTCCAGCACGGCTTTGAGTCTCTCTTCAAACTCACCTCTGTATTTTGCCCCCGCTACAAGAGATCCCATATTGAGTGAAAAGATCTTCTTATCCTTGAGACCTTCCGGTACATCGCCCTTGGCGATACGCTGCGCAAGTCCTTCTACGACCGCAGTCTTGCCGACGCCGGGCTCACCGATCAGAACAGGGTTGTTCTTGGTCTTTCTGGACAGGATCCGGATCACGTTTCGGATCTCCGCGTCCCTGCCGATGACCGGATCGAGCTTCTGGTCCCTTGCCTTTCCGACAAGTTCCTCGCCGTACTTGGCCAAAGTGTCATAGGTCGCTTCGGGGTTATCTGTTGTAACTCTCTGATTGCCTCTCACTGTTGAAAGCGCTTTCAGGAAAGTATCCCTTGTAATGCCATTATCCTTGAACAGTCTGGAGATCACACGGTCCGCGTTTCTGATCAGGGAAAGGAAAAGATGCTCAACGCTTACATACTCATCGCCAAGCTGCTTAGCTTCGTTCTCCGCGCCGATCAGGACCTTGTTGAGGTCCCCGCTGACATATACTCTCGAGCCGGAACCGCTGACCTTGGTGACGCCGGCCAGGGCTCTCTCCGACGCCTGCAGGAATGCCTGCGGATCGATGCCCATCTTCTGCACAAGCTTCATGATAAGGCTGTCTTCTATAGTCAAAAGACTGTAAAGCAGATGTTCCTGCTCGATCTGCTGGTTTCCGTATTCATAGGCAAGCTGTTCGCACTGATTGACAGCTTCAATGGACTTCTGTGTAAATTTCTGTATATTCATGCATAGTCCTCCTTGCTTAATGTTTTTGTTGTTCTATAACTACTATAACACGTGCAATCCCTATGTCAAGAAAAATTTTAAAAAAAGAACGCCAAAATATACAGGCGTTCTTTTTATTTCAAAATCCTGTCAGTTCGGCGTATTATTCCGCCTGTTTGTCCTCATCCTGCTTGTCCTTTGGGTTATCACTTCCTGCAAATGCAGAGAAATCAGTGTCCTGCTCGGTCTGTTCCATGTACTCAGGGACAACGCCGCTCTCCACGGGATCCGCAGAGGGCTGAACAGGACCTGCTTCTGCCGGAGACTGACTAATATCGCTTTCCTCCGCTGCCGGAGCCTCGTTCCCGCCGCCGGCGCTCTCTGCCGGAGCTTCCGCCTGCTCTGTCACAGCCGCTTCCACTTCGACTGCCGTCGCTTCTACTTCCATCTCTTTGTGGGCTTTAGAGAGTCTTGAGATCACCCAGAGATCGGAGACTCCGTCAAAGATCAGGATACCGCCTGCAATCCTTGTGATGAGCGAAGCCAGATTAAATGCGTTTCTGATGAGGAAGATCCCGGCCGCGATCGTCGCGATCGCAACAATGAGCGAAGCCCACCATTTATTGTATTTGCTGCGGGTGAGCAAAAATGTCTCTCCAAGATTGATCAGTCCGCTGATCAGTACCAGGATCCCCATGATCGTCGGGATCAGCCTGACCAGATCGTCCGGATGCAAGAAGATAACAACGCCGCAGATCAGCATCACCGCCGCCATGATCAGAAGGATCGACTTCATCGCGGACTCATGGTTTCTAAAGAACATGAAGACCGCAGCCAGGCCTCCCGCGGCCAGTAAAGCCCCGATACACTTTCCCATGATCAGAAGGCTTGTGGACGGCCATACCAGCAGAACAACGCCGAGCACAATAGCTCCCGCGGCAAAAATAATGCGGTCGGTCTTAAAACTTTTCAGATTGTTTCCCATAAGCTTTCCCCTTATCATCTCTCATCTTATAAGATTATACCATATCATTCTCTTTCGTGAGAAAGCCATCGATGATATTGTAAATATCTTCTCTTCCGGCCTTATTCAGACCGGAAAAAGGGATCACTTCGAAGCTGACGTCGTGGCTGACTTTGCTCTTATCCCTAATGGTCCTGCGGATCATTGCAGTCTGCTTTGTGATCTGGCTTCTCTTGATCTTATCAGATTTGGTCGCTACTACATACGGCGTAAATCCTGCCGCCAGCACCCAGTCGAACATCATCACGTCATTTTCCGAGGGCTCATGTCTGATATCGACAAGAAGAAATACCGCTTCAAGCTTTCTGCTGGTGTGAAGATAGTTTTCGATCATCTTCCCCCATTGCTGTTTGACCTTTACTCCTGCCGTCGCATAGCCGTACCCGGGCAGATCTACCAGATAGAACTCATCGTTGACATTGTAGTAGTTGATCGTCTGTGTCTTTCCGGGCGTAGAACTGGTCCGCGCATACGATTTACGGTTCATGAGGGCATTGATCAGTGTCGATTTTCCCACATTGCTCTTTCCCGCGAAAGCAAACTCGGGTTTTGTATTCTCAGGCAGTTTGCTTGTTATGCCGCACACGGTCTCGAGATTCACTGTTTTGATGATCATACGTATCCCTTTCACTATTAGAATATCTGTATAAAGATATCGCTCCCGCAGATCTTGCAGAAGCGATATCCGGTCATTCACCATATGTTGTTCGCGATCAGTTCGCCTCGAGCAGTTCGATCGTCTTGATCTCCGGAGCCTCTCTGATGACCCTGGGAGGTTCTCCATCCAGAACAGATCCTTTCGTGATGATGCATTCTTTGATAGTCTTATCGGAAGGTATGGTAAACATGACGTCCATCATGACCTTCTCCATGATCGACCGCAGTCCTCTGGCGCCGGTCTTGCGCTCAACCGCGAGATCGGCGATCGCCTCAAGCGCGTCGTCCTCAAAGGAAAGCTTTACATCATCATACGCAAACAGTTTCTTATACTGCTTGCTCAGGGCGTTCTTGGGCTCTTTGAGGATCCGGATCAGGGCTTCCCTATCCAGTTCGTTCAAAGTAGTGACCACCGGAACTCTACCGATAAACTCGGGGATCAGGCCGAACTTGACAAGATCCTGCGGAAGGACCTGGCTGAGAGTTTCATCCAGTTTCTTGGGATCATGCGCCTCGACGTTGGCGTGAAAGCCCATAGCTCTCCTGCCGATCCTGGCATTAATGATCTTATCGAGTCCGTCAAAGGCGCCTCCCACGATAAACAGGATGTTCGTCGTGTCGATCTGGATGAGCTCCTGCTGGGGATGTTTGCGGCCTCCCTGGGGAGGAACCGATGCATTGGTCCCCTCGATGATCTTGAGGAGCGCCTGCTGCACGCCTTCGCCGGAGACATCTCTTGTGATGGAGACGTTCTCGCCCTTTTTCGATATTTTGTCAATTTCATCGATGTAAATAATACCGAGCTGCGCTCTGTCGATGTTATAATCCGCCGCCTGGATCAGTTTCAGAAGGATATTCTCAACATCCTCGCCGACATATCCCGCTTCCGTGAGAGTCGTCGCATCGGCGATCGCGAAAGGAACATTGATGATCTTGGCCAGTGTCTGGGCCAGATAGGTCTTTCCCGATCCGGTAGGTCCCAGCATCAGGATATTGCTCTTCTGGAGCTCTACGCCGTCATCTTCAAGCGTTCCCGACTTGTGCTTGACGCGCTTATAGTGATTGTAAACGGCAACGGAAAGTGTTTTTTTGGCTTCGTCCTGCCCGATCACATAGTCGTCGAGGAAAGTCTTTATCTCAGCCGGTTTAAGAAGATTGATGCCGTCTACAGCGGGATCGCTTACAGAGTAATCATCATCCTCCTCAATAGACTCGTCGATGATATCGGCACAGATCGCAACGCACTCATCGCAGATATAGACTCCCTCAGGTCCCGCGATCAGCTTGGAAACCTGATTCTCGGTCCTGTTGCAGAAAGAGCATCTGCGCGGCTGCATCTTCGTCTTATCTGCCATCAGTAATCTCCTTGCGGGTTGTATAGATCCTGTCGATCAGGCCGTATTCCAAGGCCTGTTCGGGCGTCATCCAGTTGTCTCTGTCCGTATCCTTCACGATCTTCTCATAGGGCTGACCTGTGTTCTGTGCAAGGAGTCTGTTCATTCTCTCCTTGATCGCGGCCATGTGGGCAGCCTGAATAGCGATGTCGGATGCCTGGCCTTCCGTTCCGCCCAGCGGCTGATGGATCAGGATCTCCGAGTGGGGAAGAGAATATCTCTTGCCCTTTGTTCCGCCTGCCAGAAGGAAAGACCCCATGCTGGCAGCCATGCCGACACAGATCGTGGAAACATCGCATTTCACAAACTGCATTGTGTCATAGATCGCCATACCTGCGGAAATGGAACCGCCGGGGCTGTTGATATAAAACTGAATGTCCTTATCCGGATCCTCTCCCTCGAGGAAAAGCATCTGCGCGACTATGAGCTCCGCGGACGCGTCCGTCACCTGATCACCCAAAAAGATGATCCTCTCTTTGAGCAGGCGGGAGAAAATATCATAGGAGCGCTCTCCCGTACCTGTCTGTTCGATTACATAAGGAATAAAATTTGCCATTTTCTGTCTCCAATCTTCAACTTTCGAAAACTGCTAAGATTGTCTGCCTCAAAATTTACAGCGGCGGAGCGCAAGCTTTTCCTGCACTCCGCCCTCCAATTACTTTTCTACAGCATTGTCAGCGACGAAGGAAACAGCCTTCTGAACAGCGATATCCTCCATCATTCTGTCTTTCTCTCTGCCCTCGAAAATCTTCTTGACTGTGTCGACATCTGTGCCGTAAGCTTCCGCGAGCTTGCCCAGTTCAACTTCGAAGTCCTCTTCGGTGGCCACAATATTCTCAGCCTTTACGATCTCCTCAAGAACAAGGCGTGTGCGGATGCGCTTGTCAGCCTGGTCCTTGACTTCTTCCATCATCTTCTCTCTGCTTCCGCCGATATAGGAGAAGTACTGGTCGATATTAAGACCCTGTGACTGAAGTCTCTGCGCGAACTCATCTACGATCTGCTCCTGCTGGGCCTTGAGCATAGGCTCAGGGATCTCGATCTCGGAATCGGCGATGATCGCGTCGATCACCTTATTCTCTTTCTCGGTCCTTGCCTTCTCTTCCTTCTTGACCTCAAGGTTCTTGCGGATGTCCGCCTTGTACTCTTCAAGAGTTGAGAACTCGGAGACATCGTCCGCGAACTCATCGTTCAGCTCAGGGAGAACCTTCTCGGTGATCTTGAGGACTGTGCACTTGAACACTGCGGGCTTGCCTGCAAGTTCGGCTGACTGATAATTCTCGGGGAAAGTTACATTAACTTCGATCTCTTTGCCGATCTCAGCGCCTACAAGCTGCTCCTCAAAGCCGGGGATAAAGGAACCTGAACCGATGGTCAGAGGATAATCCTCTCCCTTTCCGCCTTCAAATGCCACGCCGTCAACAAATCCCTCAAAATTGAGGTTGATCTTGTCGCCGTCCGCGACAGGTCTGTCAGTGATCTCATTATAGGAAGCATTCTTCTCCTGCTCTGCAGCCAGTTCAGCATCAACTTCCTCATCCGTTACAGTCACGTCAGGCTTCTCAACTTCGACTCCCTTGTATTTGCCAAGACCTACCGGAGGCTTAACAGCTACAGTAGCTGTATAGATCAGCGGCTTGCCGGCTTCTGCCTGCACAAGCTCGATGTCAGGGTTGGAAGAGATTTCGTTTGAGATCTCGCATCCCTGCGCCGCCTCAGGATAAGTGCTGTTGATCGTATCATTAATGGCATCCTCAAGGAATACGCCGGTGCCGTACATCTGCTCGATCAGCTTCCTGGGCGCCTTGCCCTTGCGGAATCCGGGCACATTGATCCGGGCTCTCTGCTTGAGATATACCTTGTTAATTGCTTTATCAAAATCTTCGGCGCTTACTTCAATAGTAAGTTTCGCCATACTTTTTTCCAGTTTTTCAACCGTTACGCTCATTGACTACTATCCTCCTGTCTGATTTACACAATTGCAGTACATTATATCATAACAGTTTGCAAAATTCCAACATGAAAACTGTTTATTTGCTTATTCTTCCGTAAATTTGGGCGAATTCTTTCATTTTGGCGGCCAGATCTTCCGTAAGTTCTCCGGGAAGCAGTCTCCAGCACCAGTTTCCGCCCAAAGTTGAAGGTGTATTGATCCTTCCCGCAGAACCGATATCCAGGTAATCCTGGATCGGAATGACCGCGGTGTCCGCGACGCTCTGCATAGCCAGCCTGATCAGTTCCCATGTGGCCGTCTGGCTGCAGTGAATGCCCGCGTACTTATTGATAAACTCCAGCTGTTTCTCATCGGAAGAAATATACCATCCCCTGGTAGTGTCATTATCATGGGTGCCGGTATATACTACCGCGTTGCTTGTATAGTTATGAGGCAGATAAGTATTGTCCGCGCCGCTTTCAAATGCGAACTGCAGTACTTTCATCCCCGGGAAACCTGTGCGTTTCACGAGCCTTAGTACAGATTTCGTCAGATATCCCAGGTCCTCGGCGATGATCTCTTTCTCTCCCAGCTTCTGTTTCATGGCTGCAAACAGAGAATAGCCGGGGCCCTTCTTCCATTTTCCTCCCATGGCGTCTTTGTCGCCGTAAGGAACTGCCCAGAACTCGTCAAATCCTCTGAAGTGATCGATCCTTACCACATCATAGAGTTTGAAAACGTGCTCGAGTCTTTTGATCCACCAGTCATAACCGGTGGCCTTATGATACTTCCAGCGGTAGATGGGGTTGCCCCATAACTGTCCCGTGGCTGAAAAAGCGTCCGGCGGCACTCCGGCGACGACGGTGGGAAATCCGTTTTCATCAAACTCAAACAGTTCAGGATGGCTCCAGGTATCCGCGCTGTCAAAGGCAACATAGATCGGGATGTCCCCGATGATCCTGATGCCCTTGCCGTTGGCATATTCCTTGAGATTTTTCCACTGCTGCGCGAAGAGGAACTGCAGGAATTCGTAAAACCTTATCTCCTCATCCAGTCTGATCCTGTAGCTGTCCATGGCAGCAGCTCTGCGCAGGCGTATATCTTCGGGCCACAGCGTAAACATATCTCCGTCAAAATATTCCTTCACAGCACTGAATAGCGCGTAATCGGGAAGCCATTCGGAATTATCCCATCTGAAATCCTCGAAGGCTCTCCTGTCTTTTATATAGGTATTCTCTGCCCATTTTCCCGCAGGACTCAGACAGAAGGGGCTGTTCGCGTATGCCTTGCGAAGCAGAGTATATCTGTTCCTGTAGATCTTCTCATAGTCCACAGTCCGGGGCTCTTTCCCGAAATCATACTGATCCGCGGTTTTTCTGTCGATATATCCCGCTTTGATCAGCGCTTCCGGGTCAATGAAATACGGATTGCCTGCAAATGTCGAAAAGGACTGGTAGGGTGAGTCCCCGTAGCCTGTCTGTCCGAGCGGCAGGATCTGCCAGTAAGACTGACCTGCATCCGCCAGAAAATCCACAAATTCATACGCTTCTTTCGAAAAGCATCCGATCCCGTAGCGGGAAGGAAGGCTTGCGACCGGAAGCAGTACACCGCATCTTCTGTCCATTGTCTTATCCTCTGTTTAAAGATATTTTGATGATAACACTATGAAATAATCATTTCGTTCAGTGATCAGTAAAACCACTTCTGTTTCTTTACGATGCTCACAAATTCTCCGTTATTGCGCGTCTTGGAGAAAAGATCGAGCACCTGGTTCACCGACTCCTCTGATTTAACTCCGTTGAAAGCTCTTCTGATCATATTGATCGCTTCCAGTTCGTCGGGTGTCAGCAGAAGGTCATCCCGCCTCGTGCTTGAGCGCTGCATATCAATAGCCGGGAAGATCCTGCGCTCGGAGAGCTTGCGGTCCAGCACCATTTCCATGTTGCCGGTGCCCTTGAATTCCTCATAGACTACTTCGTCCATCTTGCTTCCCGTCTCGATCAGAGCTGTAGCAAGGATCGTGAGGCTTCCGCCCTCTCTCATGTTGCGGGCGGCTCCGAAAAATCTCTTCGGCATATGAAGCGCCGCGGGATCCAGACCGCCTGACAGCGTTCTGCCGCTGGAGGGTTCCGTGAGGTTATACGCGCGGGTAAGCCTCGTTATACTGTCAAGCAGGATCATGACATCCTTCTTGTGTTCGACAAGCCTCTTGGCCCTCTCAATGACCATCTCGGAAACTCTCTTATGGTGTTCGGGGAGCTCATCGAAAGTCGAGTAGATCACTTCTACGTTCGGTCCCTCAATAGCCTCTTTGATGTCCGTAACTTCTTCCGGGCGCTCGTCAATGAGCAGAATGATCAGGTGGATCTCGGGATTATTGGCCTTTACGGACTTGGCGACCTCTTTCATCAGGGTCGTCTTACCTGCCTTGGGGGGAGATACGATCATGCCTCTCTGTCCCTTTCCCACCGGACTCAGAAGATCCATGACCCTCATGGATATGCTCGCACCGGGTTTTTCGAGGCGGATCCTGTCATCGGGAAAGACCGGCGTCATATCTTCGAAATTGTAGCGCTTTGTGGCCTCCTCCGGCTTAAATCCGTTGACGGATTTGACATAAAGAAGCGCTCCGAATTTTTCTCCCTGTGTCTTGACTCTTATATTCCCTTTAACGATATCACCCGTCTTGAGGCCAAACCTTCTGATCTGGCTGGGTGCCACATATATATCATTTTCTCCCGGAAGATAATTCGCGCACCTGATAAACCCGTAGCCGTCAGGCATTACTTCCAAAATGCCGTTCGCGATCTGGCCGCTGTCCAGTTCACTGGCGAACTCATTTTTGTGGATGATCGGCGCGTCCGGTTTCTTCTGCTCCGTTTTGGGAATGCGGCCTCCGTTCTGTGATGCCAAAAGGAGCGCGTCCTCCTCGTCTTTTTTAAGCAGGGCTTCGATGAGTTCCGCTTTCTTGAGCGTGGAGATTTTCTTCATTCCTCTGTTTTTGGCAATTTCCTTGAGATTCTGAAGTGCCAGGGATTCATATCTTTCTTTTGTCATGATTCTCCTTTGAATATATAGATGACATGAGCCGGCTCAGACATAGCCGGATTATCGCGATTAAAAACTATTCTGATTAAATTCTTAAGTGGGGTAATGACTGCAGACTATCGCATGATACGGACAGATTACGCTGCCTGTTAGAATTATCGCTTACATTGTAAGCCCATCAAAATAAATTTTCAATCAGAGAGTTATAAATCTTCTCGTTTTTCTCCGGCCATTTAAGGCAGATCTCTTCCGCCAGCCCTTTGTCCGGCACCTGAAGCCTGATCTCCATCACAGGGTCGTTTCTCTCCATGACCTTCAGTATCACATTGTACATTCCGTTTTCCGCCGGGACGCAGTCCGCCCTCACAGACTGCTCGCTGCGCAGGACCGCCCCCTCCCTTTTCAGGAAATCGTCCGCCTGCTTTGTGATCTCCCTTCCCAGATCGGCCTTAAAGATCCTCAGGGTCTGCCTTCCGTCCGCCGTGATCCGGTAAAAACACCTTTCTCCGGAATTTCTCGACAGCACAAGTCCGCTCTTCTCGATCTCCGCGTAAGTCTGCATCAGAGACACAAAATTGACATATCCCTTCTCAAGCAGAAAAGAGGAGAGCCTGTCCATGGCGATCTCCCCGTCCGCTTTATCCAAAAGGTACAGTATGATCAGTTTATAAATAGCAAGGGGTGATGACATATTCTTTCCTCATGATCCCGCTGCAGGTCAAAACAGTGACAGCCCGGGACGCTTATTCCTCCCGGGACCTGGGAAGGAGCTGCTCAGGCTCTGTGTACCTGCTGTCTTTTGTCAGAGAAGCCATGTGTTCCCTGATCTTCTTTTCGTAACCGTTGCCGGAAGGCAGGTAGAATCTTTCTCCCCGGAGTTTCTCGGGAAGGAGAGGCTGCCCGGCGTAATGCTGCTCATAGTCATGGGCGTACTGATACCCGATCCCTCTTCCGAGCCCCTGGGCGCCCTTGTAGTGAGCGTCCTGAAGATAGCCGGGGATCGGAAGGCTCCCCGTCTCCCGAACAGTCCGTCCCGCTTCCATGATCGATTCAACTGCGGTATTGCTCTTAGGCGCAGTGGCGACATATTCCGCCGCCTGGGCCAGAATGATCTTCGATTCAGGCATTCCGATCCTCTCACAGGCCAGCGAACAGTTCACCGCCACAACGATGGCATTCGGATCAGCGTTTCCTACATCCTCGGAAGCACAGATCATGATCCTTCGCGCGATGAACACAGGATCCTCTCCCGCCTCGAGCATACGCGCCAGATAGTATACCGCAGCATCGGGATCGCTCCCCCGCATACTCTTTATAAACGCGGAGATCGTGTCATAATGATTATCCCCGTTTTTATCATAGCGGGTCGTCTTCTTCTGAATGCATTCTTTCACTACGTCCATCGTCAGATGGATCTTCCCGTCTGCGCTTCTTTCCGTTGTCATGACGCCAAGTTCAATAGCGTTGAGAGCCCGTCTGGCGTCCCCTCCGGACATCTCCGCAAGAAACAGGGCGGCATCTTCTTCGATCACAGCATCGTATGCGCCCATTCCCCGCTCTGTATCATACACCGCGCGGCCTATCAGTTCCAGTATGTCCTCTGCGGAGAGAGGAGTGAGTTCGAAGATCATCGACCTTGACAAAAGCGCTCCATTCACTTCAAAATACGGATTTTCGGTAGTCGCGCCGATCAGTGTCAGTGTTCCGTCCTCCACAAAAGGCAGCAGGTAATCCTGCTGCGATTTGTTGAATCGATGGATCTCGTCGATAAAGAGGATCGTCTTAAGGCCGTACATCCCGCGCCTGTCCTGCGCCTCTTTCACTACCTGCTCCATATCTTTCTTGCCGGCTGATGTAGCGTTGATCTGC
>OCTX012076337.1_pt1 | contig 12872 bp, 10 predicted proteins | sample 1539691 | NCBI WGS metagenome assembly OCTX01 (sample SAMN02144231, study PRJEB22623) | gut metagenome | biome: sheep rumen | host: Ovis aries | place: New Zealand
AAAGAAAATCCCATGACAGAGCGTGTCATGGATTTCCTAAAAGCGAGTGCAAAGGTAAGGACTTTTTTAATACTGACAAAATATTAAAGAAAGTTTTTTCTTAAAAAAAATCTACCCTTACACTAATCTTCTGATTCACAGAAGTTGGTATTTATGGTTTGTATTCTCTTATTACAGTAAGTTTATCTCCAACGAGTGAAACAAGGAAGAAATGTGGAATACGAATGGTGTTATCTCCAATCTTTGCATGAGAATGCAAAGCCATCAATGTATTGCCTTTGAAATCTTTGAAGAGCATACCGTGTCCAAAGTTGGGAGGGGTAATTGGTTCAGGTTCCTGAATCCAGGGTCCATCAAGTGTTCCTGACTCTGAGTATGCTACTCCTTGTGTATATTTATCATATATCCAACTAGTCCACAGCATTCCAAGTCTTCCTGTTGATGTAGTGAAAAGGAAAGGTCCGTCTGTAACCTTATTGGGACGATCTTCGTTAGTAGGTGATTTCTCGCGGCTCCAAGGTGAATCACTGGCACGGAAGAGAAGTGTTCTCTCTCCTATCGTGCCACTAAAATCTGGTTTAAGTTGTATCTTCTCGATTGTACCATTAAGGTTTTGCAACCACTCATAGCAGAACACCATATATGGTTTTTTATCCTTATCAATCCACAAAGTGGCATCGAGTGTTGGCATATTGGCTGGCAGATAAATGGAATCACCCATTGGGGTGTAAGGACCTTCTACATTGTCAGAAACAAGAATATGACATGCGCGTCGGTCGATTACATTATTCGCAACAGTATCGATATGAACACTCTGATTGGTAAATGTAGCAAAATAATAATACTTATCATTATACTGATGGATTTCAGCAGCCCAAATCATTGGTCTTGGTCCCATCCATGATTTAGGGTCTGTTTTTGCTATTCTATATGGTCCAGTCCAAGTCTTCAGATTTTTACTTTTCCAAAGCATTCCTCCTGTTCCAGTCATGTAATATGTCTTTGTTTTCTTGTCTGCAAACACAAACGGGTCGGAAAGACGGATTGAATCCGTTGGTACATTTTCGTGCACTCTAGGTTGGGCTTTCACCTGAGTAGAAAAAGCAATCAGCACCACCAGACTCGTTATTATAGAAATATATTTATTCATATATAATGTGTATTATTTATTCAATAAATGGGCATCGAGATAGTTTTCTATGCGGTTAAGCAGATGATTTCGAGTATTTCCACCACTTATATTATGGTTTCGGTCTGTATATACTTGCATATCGAACTGAACTCCAGCCTGTACGAGAGCTTCTGCAAAATCGGCTGTATTCTGATAATGTACGTTATCGTCAGCAGTTCCGTGGATTATAAGCAGATCTCCCTTAATATTCTGATAACGATGCAACGGACTTGAATCGTATCCTGTAGGATTTTCCTGTGGAGTTCTCATATAGCGTTCCGTGTAAGCAGAATCATAGTATCTCCAGTCTGTTACTGGTGCCACAGCTACTCCACAACGGAACAGTCCTCTACCTTCACACAACGACATAATGGTATTAAAACCACCAAAACTCCATCCCCATATTCCAATTCTGTTTTTGTCTACGAATGAAAGCGTTGCAAGATATGCAGCTGTTTCTGCTTGGTCCTTTGACTCTAATGTTCCCATTTTCTTATATGTAGATCGCTGGAAATCAGCACCTCTTCCACCTGTTCCACGTCCGTCAACACATACGACTACATATCCCTTCTGTGCAAATCTCTGTTCCCATATCAGTGTGCCTCCGAAACCATTTCCAAAAGCATTGTGCACCTGTTGATTACCTGGACCGCTATACTGGTACATCAGCACTGGGTACTTTTTGTTTGGATTAAAACCGGCAGGTTTCACCATCCACCCGTTCAATTCTACATTATCAGCAGTCTTGAAAGAAAACAGTTCTACTGAACCCAACTGCAGTTTTGCGAGTTTCCCTTTCAGTTCTGCATTATCCTCAATAGTTTTCAGTTTTTTGCCTGTAGCACCACAAATGTTTACTACAGGAGGAGTCTGTAAATTAGAATATGTATGTACAAAGTAATTGCAACCCTTTGAGAACTGGGCACTATGGAAACCTTTTTCTTCTGTCAGTTTTGAACGCTTACCAGACGCATCCACTCTATAAATATACTGTTCCAATGGGGAACCTTCATTGCTTGCAAAATAGAAATACTTACCAGCGGCATCCTGTCCATAGTATTTTGTCACTTCAAACTTACCAGATGTGAGTTGCTTCTGCAACTGTCCTGTCTGTGTATTATAGAGATACATGTGACGATAACCGTCACGTTCACTTAGCAATACAAATTGCGGGTGCTTTAAGTCTATATTATCGTAGGCAGTCTGTTCTACGTAACAATTTGTAGTTTCTCTCAGAATCATATTTGCTGTAGTACTACGAGCATCGGCAAGATAGAAATTCAGTTGATCCTGGTGTCTGTTCAGAGTGAGAACCATCAGTTTGTCAGCTACATCCGTAAACTGTATGCGAGGGATATATTCATATTCGTCGGCAATTTTTATCTGACGCACCACCCTACTTTTTATATCAAATGTATGTACAGTAACCTTTGGATTCTTCTGTCCAGCCAGCGGATATCTGTAGCTATCTACTGTTCCGTCGAACTTAGCGATATTGTACATTGGCACATCCGACTCATCAAAACGCATCCATGCAATCATTTCGCTGTTTGCAGAGAAATCGAATGCGCGATTCATTGTAAACTCCTCTTCGTACACCCAGTCAGCCTTTCCGTTCAGTATTTTTTCCGCCTCGCCATCTTTTGTAATCTGACTTTCAGCATTATTATAAAGCAACTTCACGAGGAAAAGATTTCCTTCACGTACGAAAGCTATAAGATTTCCGTCTGGCGAGAACTTAGGACACTCTTGTGGTCCTCCTTTCGATAGTGGAGTCAGAGTATTATTGCGTACATTATATATATAATATGTAGCAACACAACTGTTTCTATAAATCTGTTTACTTTGGGTTTCAATCAGAATATTCTGCTCATCTGGAGACATAATATAACCAGAGAACTCCTCTAACTTGGCATTTCTGGCGGTGGCTATATCAAAAATAGTACCGACAACAGCACCTGTCTTAAAAGAACATTTCTCTATTTTCTTACCGTCCTCACTAATCTGCATATACGACTCTCCGTCAGCCATTGGAGTCATAGCCTTTATAGCCTTTGGTCTATAAGCTCCGGAGGTGACGTCAGCAAGTTCGATTTGCTGTGCAACAGCAGAATGAGCTACAAATAAACACATGATAATATGAAATAACTTCTTCATAGCATTATTATTAGGATATGCAAAAGTACTAATTATTTCAGATAAGAAATAGAAAAAGACAAATAAATTGCAAAATATTACATTTAGGATATAAAATTCAAAAAAAATGCATCGAAATGCAACACTATTTCACAGAATTTTCTTATATTTGCAAAATCTTGTTAATAAAGTTCAAATTATGAAAAACCGCAAATCGTCTACAACATCATACTTAATGCTATTGTTCTTCTCTGCGATAGTACTTTTTAGCTGTAGCGAAAGCAATACAGACAAAGCCTATCAGTTACTAAACGAAGCACGAATAGCAATGGTTCAGAATCAGCATGATAAAGCTCATGACTTGATTGATTCTCTGCGTACTACTTACCCAAAGGAAATAGATTGTCGTCGCGAGGCATTACATTTTGTAGATTCACTTGAACTCCACGAAGCGAAGTATGCATTTGCCAAAGCAGACAGTTCTCTCACCTTCAAGCGTATGGAGTTGGACGATATGAAGAAAAAATTTGTGCTTGAAAAAGATGAAAAATACCAGAGTGTGGGTTATTACGTCGTTCCTTCTCAGGCGGGCAACAAACAACATCTTAATTTCTTTGCAGAAGTTGGCGAGGATGGTACTATGCAATTGGTTACTATCGACAAGAAACGTCACTATAGCTACACAACGGTTTCTTTGAGTGAGGATGGTGGTAGTATGGCAATTCTTCCTGCAAATGCCACAGCCGACGATGCTCTGATTGTGGAACAATGTTACCAGTTGGCAAAGCTTTTTGCAGAAGTGAAGATGGGTGAAGAAGAAGTGAAACGTCAGATGATAAAGATTCGTTTTTTTGAAGAAAAGATTACTCGTGGTAAATAATAGCCTATTAACGAGCAACATAATAAAAAGAAGGTGCTTCCGCTGGAAACACCTTCTTCTCTTATCAAATAAATTCTCGGAATTTCTTTATTCTGCGCGAAGTGTATAACGCTTGAAATCGCAGATTGTAAGTTCTTTGTCGATTGACTGCAGATACTGTTTAACAGAAATCTTGCTGTCGTCGATGAAAGCCTGGTCGAGCAGACAGTTCTCTTTGTAGAACTTGTTGAGCATACCCATAGCGATGTTCTGAATCATCTGCTCCTTGAGGTTTGCTTCAGCTTCCTTAGCAACAGTAGCTTTGATTTCGCGAGCCTTAGCTGCGTCTTCAGCAGTAATCCATCCCTTAGCAGTATTTGACTCGATGTGATCTTCAGAGTCAACATGTGCAGGATTTATACCAGCCTTCTTGAGTGCATTTTCTACAGCCTTGCCAATCTGGTTCTGCTTAGCCTTCTCGATGTCAGCCTTGAGTTCTGCATCCTTAGTTGCCTGTGGTACAGAAGCCTCATCAAGAGCAACTGGGTTCATAGCAGCAACCTGCATAGCTACGTTCTTACCTACCTGAGCATCAGTCTGCTTGTTGAGTACGATGAGAGTGCAGAGGAAGTTACCGCCCATGTGGTTGTAAGCGATGATGTTCTCACCTTCTACAGCTGCGTATCCGTCGAGTTCCATCTTTTCGCCAGTCACACCACTACGGTTTGTAACAGCTTCAGCGATAGTTTCACCGTTGATAGTAAGAGCCTTAACCTCGTCGAGAGTCTTAGCCTTAGCAGCTACAGCTGCGTCGATGATTGCATTTGCAAGAGCAACGAAGTCAGCATTCTTAGCAACGAAGTCAGTTTCACACTTGAGGGCGATCATAGCTCCGAACTTGCCGTTTACCTTTGCGAGTACACAGCCTTCAGCAGCTTCGCGGTCGCTACGCTTTGCAGCAACGAGCTGACCCTTCTTACGGAGGATGTCCATTGCAGCATCCATATCGCCGTTAGCCTCTGTGAGAGCCTTCTTACAGTCCATAAGACCAGCCTGAGTCTTCTGGCGGAGTTTATTTATATCTGCTAATGTAATAGCCATAATATACGAATTTAAATTGTTTTGTAATTAGAAAAAAATCTGCATGCCGTTAGGGCAATTATTCAGCGTCTTCTGCAGCAGCCTTCTTAGTAGTCTTCTTTGCAGGAGCCTTTTTTGCAGCCTTCTTTACAGGAGCCTCTGCTGGTTCTTCTGCAGGTTCTGCAGCTGGTTCAGCCTCTGCCTTTGGAGCCTCTTCCTCAGTTGGTTCTGCAGTTTCTACCTTCTTAGCCTTCTTTGCAGGAGCGCCTTCCTTCTTGTCAGCAGCAGCATCCTGATCAGCCTTCTCTACCTTACGTTCGTCGAGACCTTCCTTGATAGCGTTGCAAACAGCGCCGAGGATTACTTCGATAGCCTTGCTTGAATCGTCGTTAGCTGGGATAACGAAGTCGATGTCGTTAGGATTAGAGTTTGTATCAACGATAGCGAATACTGGAATACCGAGACGGTTAGCTTCAGCTACTGCGATGTGTTCCTTAGCTACGTCGATAACGAAGAGAGCGGAAGGAAGACGAGTCAGGTCAGCGATACTGCCGAGGTTCTTTTCCAGTTTAGCGCGCTTACGCTGAATCTGCAGGTTTTCACGCTTTGAGAGTTTGGCATAAGTACCGTCAGCGATGAGTTTGTCGATATTCGACATCTTCTTCACAGCCTTACGGATAGTTGGGAAGTTTGTGAGCATACCGCCTGGCCAACGTTCGATAACGTAAGGCATACCGATTGACTCAGCCTTCTCAGCTACTATTTCCTTAGCCTGCTTTTTAGTTGAAACGAAGAGGATGCGCTTTCCGCTCTTAGCGATTTGCTTAAGTGCGTCAGCAGCCTCGTCAACCATTTTCACAGTCTTATTGAGGTCGATGATGTGGATACCGTTGCGCTCCATAAAGATATAAGGAGCCATAGCAGGGTTCCACTTGCGCTTCATGTGTCCGAAATGTGCTCCAGCCTGTAGGAGCGTATCAAAATCTGTTCTTGCCATAATTAAGTTTTGTTTTTTGTTTACGTTCTTTTTAGTTAATGTTTTGTTTGTTAACCAACCACGGGGTAGCCGTCCGTATTGTCGGTACGAGTCTCCGCAGTTTAGATACTAAACATATCGTGCTTCTCTCGAAATCTCTGAGCGAAAATATAAATAATAAATAATGTATATATATTAACGCTTTGAGAACTGGAAGCGACGACGTGCCTTTGGACGACCTGGTTTCTTACGTTCTACCTCACGAGCATCGCGAGTGATGAAGCCAGCCACACGAAGAGCTTTTTTGTCTTCTGCATTTACCTTTACGAGTGCGCGTGCAATAGCGAGACGAAGAGCCTGGCTCTGTCCTGTATAGCCACCACCGCAAAGATTTACTTTGATATCATATTTCTCAGCAACGCCAAGCAGGTTCAGAGGCTGCTTAACGACATACTGTACGAGTTCTGAAGGGAAATATTCAGCAAGATCGCGCTTGTTGATTGTTATTTTACCGTTACCTTCTGTAAGGTAAACACGTGCTACGGCGCTTTTACGACGGCCGAGTGCATTTATTACTTCTGCCATAAACCTTATTGCTTATTTTAAAAGGTTAATATCAAGTGAAACTGGCTTCTGAGCCTGCTTATCGTGCTCTGCGCCTTCATAAATATAGAGGTTACCAAGAACCTTTGCACCGAGGATACCCTTTGGAAGCATACCCTTCACAGCGTGACGGATAATCTTCTCGTAACCATTGGGGCGCTTAGTCATCTCAGCATAAGTAGCCTTCTTCTGACCGCCTGGATAACCTGAGAAAGTGATATAAACCTTACCGCTTTCCTTTGCACCTGATACAACAATCTGGTTGGCATTGATGATGATGACGTTGTCACCACAGTCCATGTTAGGAGTGAAACATGGTTTGTACTTACCGCGAAGTACTTTAGCTACCTTAGAAGCGAGGCGACCAAGAGTCTGACCCTGAGCATCTACTACCACCCACTGCTTGTTAGCAGCTTCTGTGTTCACGTAGCTAGTCTTTAAACTTAATGTGTTCATTAAAAAAATTTGATAAAAAAGTTTGTAAAATCTCGGCTTCTTTCACCGAGCACCCGACTCTTGTCGCAGTGATTTGTGCCCTCAGAACCGTAGTTCTCAGGGTTTTGTATCCGTGATTCTCGGACCGCCCTTCCGTCTAACAAAAAAGAGCTATCCACACACAGATTAAGGTCCACACGAAGTGAACCCTCGATAATAATCGGCTCGCGAAGGTACAACTTTTTTATAAACTGGCAATCGCTTCGTGATATTTTTTTCACTTAAAGCATTAAATTTCCGCAAAATGCCTACCTTTGCAATCTGAAAATTACAAAATCGGAATGCAGCGACTCAACTTATATGGTCCTTGGCTTACCAGTCTGACTGGTTATAAGACACAGAAAATATCCATCAATGCCGGCTTCACCTGTCCTAATCGTGACGGCACATTGGGTACAACTGGTTGCACTTACTGCAACAACCAGACCTTCAACCCCGACTACTGCCGTCCTACAAAGAGTATCACTCAGCAGTTGGAAGAGGGCAAGGAATTCTTCCGTCGGAAATATCCCGACATGCGCTATCTGGCATACTTTCAGGCTTATACCAACACCTATGCGCCACTCTCTGAGTTACAGGAAAAATACGAAGAGGCACTTTCCGTTCCCGCTGTCGTCGGACTCGTCATCGGCACTCGTCCCGACTGCATGCCCCCTGCCCTGCTCTCCTATCTTCAGTCCTTACAGAAACGTGGCCATACAATCATTGTGGAGTACGGCATCGAATCCGTTTATGACACCACCTTGAAGCGCATCCGTCGCGGTCACACCCATGCACAGAGCATCGACGCCATCCGTCGCACAGCTGCTGCCGGGATTCCTGTAGGCATACACATCATACTGGGTTTGCCAGGCGAATCGCGCGAAATGTTGCTCAGCGAAGCCGACCAACTCTCCCAACTACCTATTACAACATTGAAAATCCATCAGTTGCAACTCATCAAGGGCACAGTTATGGCAGATGAATACCTCCACACCCCATCTGACTTCCATCTTTTTTCTGTTGATGAGTACATCCAACTGCTTTGCGACTTCCTACCTCGTTTGCGTTCCGACATCATCATAGAGCGTCTTGTATCCCAGTCCCCCACCTCACTTCTTGCTACCCCCGGTTGGGGACTGAAAAACTACGAATTCACCGCTCGTTTACAGAACGCCCTCCAGAAACTATAACCGCATTCTGCATTTTTTACGTTTTGACACGAAAAATTGTTTTTTTGAACTATTCTTCGTGGCATGAAAACGTGACACTATTCATTTTACCCTTTATATTTGCCCCAAAATCATAAAAAAATAATATCATGAAACCGAATCTCATTTTAGCCCTTAGCTTATGGATGACCAGCATTATTGGTTGGGCACAGCCACACACCGTGGTAGGTTACACTCCTGCCAGCAACACTCTTACAGCCTTGCATTATGGTTCTGGCAATGTATTGGAAAAGATAACTGTCGCCGGTCAGACACAAACCACGATAGTTGTCAACAGCAACGGACAACCCAAGCGTATCAGCAACGAATTCGCCACTCTTGACTATACATTTGCAGGTACGTCGAAAATTACCGTAACCCAGACAGTCAATGGTGAGACCAAGACCTCTGTTGTTCCCATGAACAGCGACCAAGTGCTCAAACATCGTAAAGACTTTGCCGACCAGACGGGTATTCTCAAGGGTGCTTCCAAAGCTGATGATTATCTAAGGAATGGAGGAGCCAAACTCGTTGGAGACATATTAACCAAAATCAATGATGCTATACCGAATCCTATCAACATATGCTTCCAGCAGGCACTTAATGCAGCAAGGAACACAAAGAACCCGATCATTCCTATTGATCATCTGGAAGCATTAGTCGAAGCAAGCGAATTAGTTGATAAAGCCAAGGCAAAAGCAATAGACTACATATTCAACCAATATCCCGAGTGGACCAACCAATGGAGCGATTTTGTATACAATGCGATGATGGAAGTAGACGGAATACAGAATGCTGCAAACAAGAAAAAAAGTGAAGATCGCTTGGCATTGGCACAGCAATTATTGAGTGATGGAGCAAACCCAAACGACATTGCAAAATTAATCGATGGAATTACAAATGGAGGTACAGCACAACCCGTCAACAACCCCTCCCCGACTACTAAGTCCAGCGCTTCAAACACTTCAAAAACTCAAAAAACTAACACAGCCACTAATACCGGTGCTTCCGGCACTCCAGTTTCACGGAACAACCTTGAAACCACATTTTTCTACTTCGACAACCCCGACGGCACCATCGAGTCCTATCCCGAATACACCTATAAGAGTTTGTCAGACCGCATGATGAGCATCTCATCATCAAAATATGCCACACCATTTAAATTAGAGCCACAGGGGGCAATAAAGAAATACGAGAAACTCGTCCGGCTGCTCTTCGCCCGTCAGACACGTACTGCCGTATTTGTCTTCGACGGACAGGAATCGGCTAAGGCAGCTATGATGACAACAGGCATCTACTCCTCCACACTTCTGGGACTGTGGGCAGCAGTCGAAGACGCCTTGCGAGAACAGGTAGGCAAAGCCCTGGACGACGCTCACATAGCCCACACCACAAGTGCTACATGGCGCGACGCCATAAAACAGGACAAACCCGAGGAACTCATCTTCAATGGTCATGAAGGAGGACGCATTGTCAACAGAATAGACTTGAGCAACTCGTTGATATCGCTCCTTGCAGGTGCCAATGTCGAAATGGTATTCGAAATGTACTTCTACTACGACGAAGAATACGATAAGATGGTAGGTGTAGTATTCTCCTACTCCGAAACGTCGAATCCTAAAAACATATATGAAGCCGCAGCCTACGGAGCAATCAAAGCCATTAGTGCTGCTGCAGGCTGCTACGACCCCACTACCAGTCAGACTACTATGGCAAGTGCATACGAACGCCGCGACATGATAGACTACTTCAAGAAGCACTTCCATCTGAAGAGGACTGGAACTACAACCAATCCGCCAGAGAAATGTATAGCAAAATTCACAGGCACAGCAACAAAACCTAAGATAGAACTGTGTGGTGACAGTATAGATATTGAAATTACGCACATATTATTAGATGAACCTATCCATGGAATTCCACCTGCCCAGAATGACAACACAGGCAACATCACACCACCTGTCATCACTGATCCTACTATTAATCCTGTTGGCACGCCACCTGTCATCACCGATCCTATTATTAAAGACCCTGGTGGCAATCAGCCTGTTGACACCACAGTTCAATCAGGAAATACAGATGCGCACCGCTCAGCGAAGAAATTTGCCGTAATCAAGCAAGCTACAACCTACGAAAGCATCGACAAACCGTTTGCTGAGAACGACAAATACGTCTTCTTCATGCAGCCAGCCCACATGGATAATGCAGTACTGGCAGTTGACAAGCGAACCGGTGTACTTACCGAAATAGTAGCGGGCAAAAGCAAAGGCAAGCGCCCAAGCGTCATCAGCATGGGAGCTTATTCAGGCGACCTCTACCTCGACGTGCAGGGTCGTGGAGTGGTTCGCTACGACGGCAAAGACGTGAACACCTCAGAACTGCTGTTCGAAGTGGACAGAGGATTTATGGACAACTACAAGCAGATAATAGTCTCGCCAAACGGACGCTACCTTGCCTACTCCGGACTCAACTGCACATCCTACGTCTATGACCTGCAGGAGAAGAAGATAATCAAGGAATTCCACGATGGCTTAGAGTACTTCGTGGTAACCGACGACGGCGACTTCTACGGAGCCAACAACTTCCGTACCCTGCTCTATCGCAACAACGGCAACACAGGTGGCGACGCCAATGCAGACATCGAAATGTCAGCCCTTCTCAACGCCAAACCAGTCGCAATACGTCAGATTGGCAACGACATCTACCTCGTAGGCGGCAACAAAGTGGTGAAGACACCAGTAAAAGGCTTCAACTGGACAGGGTCAGCCACCCTTGCAGGCAACCGCCTCCAACTTCGCGATGCTGCACTGTCACATAGCGGAAATGGCTTCGCCTATATCAGCGACAGCAACCTCAATCGCTTCGCCAGCTTCACCACTGGCAGCAACACCCCTACACTACAGCAGAAGCTGAGCACCGGCATCAACGTAGAAAAAACGACACCACTGACGGTTGAAGTTGCCCAAAACATCCATATCGACCAGAACGGCAACATCTGGATGATAGAAAACACAGGTTCCTACTTCGTTGTCATCTACAACCCAAAAGGCATTGTAGGCTTGACAAACATAGCTGGTAAATTCATAAAACGATAACGTTAACGATAACGTTAACTTGCCAATAGCCAATAGCCAATAGCTAACAGCCAATAGCTAATTATTAACCTTTTAAACCATTAAAACTATGAAACAGACAAGAAATCTTCTAGTTCTGAGTGCGATAGCACTTTCAACAGGTTTATTCGTCGCTTGTGGCGGCGGCACTAGTAGTGCAGAATCCGAAGCTGCATCAATTCCTACCGATGGTCTGCTGGGCGAACTGCCAAAAGTAGTAGCAGAATACTATGCAGCAGAAGCAGCAGCATCTGCCAAGTACGACGAACTGAAAGCGAGCGACCCGGAAAAGGCAAATGCTTTCTGGACCGACTACATCTCACAGGGCAACACTACCAAATACAAGAAGGAAACCCTTCCTGCAATATCCAAGACCCTTGAAGGCATAGAGATTCCTGCTGAAATAGGTGAGCAGCTGCCTATGAAACTCAATGGCAACTTCGTCTTAGATGACTCGCGCGAAGCAAGCGTCTCGGGAGAATTTACCGAAGGAGCATCGAACGACATTCAGATACTCACCCTTAAGCCCGTAGCTTTCGACAGCGACGGCAATGCAATAGCAATTGGTCCTCGCGGCATCAACTTCAGCGACTACCCTATCAAACCTGGCAAGACATTCAGTTTTGGCTTCTTCATAAGCCCAGACGACTACAATGCAGCAAGTTGGGCAAAACTACAGAAGATAGTCATCCTGGATCGCCAAGGCGAAGCATACAAGCATGCAGAAGAACAAATCAAAGCAGCCAAAGATGCATTTAAGAACAAACAGTAACACATACTAACCACAAAAAAGCTGACCGGGCAATCGCCTGGTCAGCTTTTTTTATTTAGGAGTTAAGAAGTTAGTGAAGTCAAGGAGTTAAGACGATACTGGTCTAGTTTTTTTATCAAGAATTAGAGATTTATATTTTTCAGTTTTCAATTTCTCTTACATCAGCCATCATACGTCTTTAACTTCGAGCGTAGCTCATCTTTAACCCTTAACCGTTAACCTTTAACCGTTACCAACCCCCTTATGTATCTCCGTTTCCGGTTCTCCGCATCACTGAGACTACCAGTAACCTCCCTGGTGATAGCATCAATATCCCCCATGTCGGCAAACTGATTCAGGCGGTGCTCCTTCCAGAACCACATAGCACTCAGGATAGCAGCTGGGTAACGACTCACATCTTCGGGCAACAGATTCATGCCGTACTCCACCATCGCAAACTCCAGAAACTGGAAATAATTATGATAGCCTGTCAGCATCAGG
>OCTX012257349.1_pt1 | contig 12869 bp, 7 predicted proteins | sample 1539691 | NCBI WGS metagenome assembly OCTX01 (sample SAMN02144231, study PRJEB22623) | gut metagenome | biome: sheep rumen | host: Ovis aries | place: New Zealand
AAATAGGTACCCGTGATGGTAATCTTCTCACCAGCCTTGGCAACGATGTTGCCCAGAGCGGCAGCCTCTTCACGACCCTTAACCTTAGCGATGGCGGGAGTGCCAACCTCGAGGGCTTCGTCAGTCTTTATAATCTGATACTCTACACTGTTTTTATCGACAACGGTGAGGTCGGCGGTGTACAGCTCCAGCTTGCCAGTCTTAGCCTCTTCAGGCACCTTGACCTCAATGGCATAGCGGCTGTGTGAGGTGAATTTCTCCTCACTGATCAGCACGTCGTCCGCAAAGGCAAGCGAGTGGATGAGATTCAGGTAGTCACCCTCAATTTTGATGACATCGCCAGGCATAGCCTTAGTAGGCATGGCAGTAATCTCAATACCCTCCTCGTATTTCAAAGGAGTCTTGGTTGTGATGCGCTGGTCGCTATTTGTTACCAGCGTAACGAAGCCCTCTACAGGACCGTCTTTGGGAACGGTAACACGAATTTCGCTGGGAGTTCCCGCACGAACAACCTGGATATTTGTAATAGAGATGTTGGAGGGGATGATAACCTCACGCACTTGGTCGAGGTTGCTACCTATGAAGCGCAACTGACCACCACGCATGACGGGTGACGGACCATATACGTTCAGCGCTACTCCGCCCTGGAACTGGTCCGTGTCCAAATCGTTGTTGCTGCACGCCGTCAGCGATAGCCCCGCAAGGGCTACCACTAACAGAGTGAATATATTCTTAAAGTTCTTCATGACTTTAATGTTTTATGTTTATTCTTTGGTTTACTTATTGGGAACGGCACGGATGTTGTCAATCTTGATGACAGGATTACACTCGGTACCCTTGATACCACCGCTAACTACGAAGATAGTCAGACTGGTAAAGTCGTCAGCAGTCAGTGTGCCAGTAGCAGCAGCACCGCTGAATCCATACTTGAACTCGCTGATGGGGATGGTAACGGTAATCCATTCGTCAGCAGTGTCGAATGAACCAGTAGCCTCCCAAGGACGGTAGATGCCACGAGGCAGCTCATCGTTGTGGAAGTAAGTGTTGTTAGCACCAGCCAGCGTCTTGCCGTCGATATCCTTTACACCGGCAGCACCATTGGTGATTTTCTCAACGCCACCAACGATAATCTGCATGGCACCGGAAGACCAAGGATTATCCTTTGGAACAAGCATTTCGAACTTGTACGACATGTTGCTGTAGTCGCTGAAGTCTGCCAAATCGGTCAGACGGACACCGTCGCCCTGATAGTTCTCAGGATCCTGCCAGTTGCCAGGCCAGTACTCAAACGAGAAGTTTCCATCGTTCCAAGCACCGTCAGCATCAAGCGTGACAGAAGGATCACCCAGGCGCAGGAAGTTGCCGGAGAGGGCTGTATCATCGGTTTCAATCTTCTGTGCATGCCAACCGTGGTTGCCCAGAACGACATTGGTTGCAATGTTCGGCGTGTCGAAGTCGAACAGCATGCCGCGAGAGTCGAGGTAGCGGAAAGCAGAATTAGTGGTACCATAGATAGACTTAACGGTAATCTGACCCTCAGTGGTGCAGTTGGGCACCTCGATGGTGATAGCACTGCGCGAACTGTTGATGTCCTTGATGGTGGCTACTTGGCCATCGGGGAAGGTGACAGTCAGAGGTACGTTTGGATCGTCAACAAAATAGCTGCCATAGATGGTTGCAATAGAACCGGGAACAGCATACTCACACGACATCGATGCTACGGTAGGAGCGGGGATGACAACGTGGAAGTCGTAGGTCAACTTATCTCCATCATTGGTGGTCATATAAATCTTGTCGGTGACAAGGTCGGGGATGTCACTGGGCACCTGGACAATCAGCGTATGGTCGGTGATGAAACTGGTGTTCAGAATGGCCTTCTTGTCGTTGAAGTACATCTCCTTGATGCTGGTTAGGTTAGAACCTACCAGGCAAATGGTAGCCTGTGGATAAGCCTGAACGAGCAGGGAGTCTTTTGCGCTGGCCTTGGCGGGACGGATGTAGTCGATGGTAGGCGTGCCACCTGTCAGCTCAAACTCGTCGGGCTGGTCCTTACAAGACTGTAGCGAGAAGCTGAAGGCTACAGCTGAAGCCAGAAGCAGACTGCTAAATATCTTATTGTATTTCATGTTTGTTCTTGTTTTAAAAGGTTAGAAAGCAATGCTATTCACATCAAAGTCTTCAGGTGTTTCCATCAACAGCGGGTTGTAGGAAATATCAGCAGAAGGCAGAGGAATAGTGAAGCTGCGGTCTGTGACGTTTGGTGCTGCTGTAGAAGTATCGTAGTTGTGCTTAGAGGGATCTACGTTGAAAGCACCACTCTCATGGTAGTTCTTGTAGAGGTCGTTCAATCCATTGTAACCATTACGACGCTGGGCCTTGATCTCGTTGATGGCACCTGCAGGATCGTAGTAGTAGCGACGAACATAGTCGTACCAGCGGTCACCCTCACAAGCAAGTTCCAGACGGCGCTCCTTCCAGACATCCTCCCAAGAGAGCGATGTAGGCATTGTGTAGCCCTTGACAGAGCGGTGGCGTACCTGATAGAAGATGTCGAGAACCTTCGGGTCAGTGGTCGTCGTGTTGTTGCCCATAGCAGCCTCACAATAGATGAGGTAAACGTCAGCCAGACGCAGAATGTGCGTGTAGAGGGCAGAAGCCATTCGACCGGCAGGAGCACCATAGAAACGGGCATGGTCAGCATTGTTGCCATAGAGGTGCTTTACTTCACCGGCACCCGTTGGACTTTCCCACTGGCCAGGACCAGGAGCGCCATTATCAGTATAGCCGCCATAGCAGTACTTCACCATTTCGAAACCGCCACAGTCTGCCCAGAAGTAGTCGTAGACGTCGCCTGCCATCATAAGCGTAGCCTTGCGACGGTCGTCGACATTCTGACGGTTCAGACTGAGTGCATTCTCGTTGAAGGCATCCTGCAGATCGACAGAGGGACCACCCCAGCCACCCCAGCAGTCACCATTCTCGTCGAAACCTTCGATAGAGAGGTCGCAGTGGAAGGAGTTTTGGCAGGTCCAGTGTGCACCCATGGTCCAAGCCCATGAGATGAGGGCCTCGTCGCAGATGTTGTTCTCGCCACGGAAGATGTCGGAATAGTTCTCCATCAGTTTGCGTCCGCTGTTCTCGATGACATCGAGTGCCAGCTCGGCAGCCTTTTTCAGGTCGTCGGCGTTACGCTGGTGAGCTGTACAGGTAATGTAGCTATAGGTACCAGGATTGTAGGTAGTATTGCTCTCGCTGAAACCAGACTTGGTCAGATAAACCTTAGCCAGCAGCGCCTTAGCAGCATACTTGTCGATACGGCCATTGTTGGTGGGATCCTTCTCGGGCAGCAGATTGATAGCCTGTTCCAGCAACTTGACGATGTAATCATAGATGTTGCTAATCTTAGCCTTATGCAGTGAGTTAGACCCCTGAGCATTGATAATCTCAGCGGGGTCGTGGATGATGGGCACTGCACCAAATGAGCGTACCAAGTAGAAGTAGGCCATAGCCTTCCAGGTGAGGCACTCACCCATAGTGGCATTCTTGACAGCGTCGCTTGCACCAGTTGCGTTCTTAATGTTATTATAAACGGTGGTAGCGTGAGTGTTGACTGCCCACAACGATGCGCTCATGTTGGCCAGGTCTGGATCTTCACCATTGAGCGTGAAGGTCAGGTAGGGTGAGCTACCCATGTAGTAGTTGCCTGACATTACCTCGCCAACCTTGAAGAAACCACGCATGAAATCATACCAGGGTGAGTTGTACAGATAGTTGACACCTGCACGGCACTGGGCATCAGTGGAATAGTAGTTGGAGGTGTCAAAGCCGTCCTCGGTGGGTCTGTCAAGATAGTCATCACAAGATGACAATGCCAATCCCATCAAGGCGATATATGCTATTGATTTGATATTATATAGCTTCATAGTGATACCTTTTTAGAATGAAACGTTGAGTCCAAATGAATAAACAGTCGGTGAGGGATAGCGGCCGTTGTCGAGACCATATACATAGCCGTTAGCATCGGCTGTAGAAGCACCAACTTCGGGGTCGTAGCCGTCGTAACCTGTAATGGTGAACAGGTTCTGGATGTTGCAATAGACGCGAACATTGTCCAGATACAGCTTCTTGGCCCATTTCTGAGGCAGGGTGTAACCCAAGGTGATGTTCTTCAGACGCAGGTAGCTGCCGTCTTCTACATAGCGGTCGCTGATACGACGGTTGTTGTTTGGGTCGTTCAGACGAACAGCAGGCATGCCGGTTGGGTTGGCAACCTGTACGTTGTCGATATCGTCATACCAGTTCCAAACGGTACCGGAGTTGTTGCCCACGTAGCCGTTAGAATAGTCTTTGTTAGGATCGATAGGTGTGATGATTGAGCGATCCTTGACAGAAGCAGCCTGGTTCTGCCATACGCTGTTCATACCATCCAGTTTCATACGCAGGTAGTTGAAGACCTTGTTGCCGTATGAACCATTGATGAAGATGGTCAGGTCGAAATTCTTGTAGCGGAAGGTGTTGGTCCAACCAAAGGTGTACATAGGCATGGGGTTGCCCAGATAGGTACGGTCATTCTCGTCGATAATACCATCGCTGTTTAGGTCTTTGTACTTGATATCACCCACCCATACGGTGTTGTAGCGGTTGAAACCAGCATTATTGTAAGCAACGGGCTTAGCGCTGGTCTGAATGTCCTCAAGGCTGGTGTAGACACCATCGGTGACATAGCCATAGAATTGGAACAGAGGCTGTCCGACATCACTCTTAGAAACAATGTCTGACCACATACCATAACCATAGATAGAGGCACTGGCAGTACCAGCCAACTCCTTCAGCTTATTCTTGTTCCATGAGATTTCAAATTCAGAATCCCAAGAGAAGTTCTTGGTAGTGATGGGGTGAGCACTGACAGTGAGTTCAAGACCAGTGTTCTCAATCTTACCATAGTTACCCCAGGGTGCAGCAAGGGCAGAAGAGCCGTTACCGCTGGTACCCATATAAGAGGGCAACTGCATAGGCATCAGCATATCGTTAGAAACCTTCTTATACCAGTCGACGGTGATGTTGACCTTGTTGAAGAATCCCAAGTCGATACCGATGTTAGTCTGCTCCTGCTTCTCCCAGTGAATTTCACGGTTAGAGATACGGGCAGGACGCTGTGAAGTTCCTAAACCAGTCTCCATGACAGAGAGGTCAGAAGCCCACTTTCCACCACCGATGTTGGAGTTACCAGTCTGACCCCAACCGATGCGCAGCTTACCATTGGTGAGCCACTTCTCAGCAAACTTCTTGATGAAGGCCTCGTTAGAGAAACGCCATGCTACAGCGAAAGAGTGGAATGAACCCCAACGCATGTCTGGACCGAAGTTAGAGCTACCATCACGACGGAACGTGTAGGTCAGCAGGTAGCGGTCATCGTAATTATAGGTTTCGCGCGTGAAGAACGAAGACATGGAAGAAGAGCCGAAGCCTGCGCCAATCTGTGCCTCACCAGTACCCAGTGCGGGGTTCTGAATCGTGTTGGCAGGCAGGTCGGTGTTGAAAGCGCTGACATAGTCCCACTTGCTCTCCCAGCACTCTTGACCAACCATGGCTGAGAAGCTATGCTTGCCAATATTGCCATTGTAGGTCAGGTAGTTCTTAACCTGGATGAACTGACCGGTGGTCTTCTGAAGACGAGACTGATTCTGGTTCTTTACCCAGTTGCCGAGTGATACGGTAGGCTCGAACGTAGAAGCACGGTCCCAGTTGAAGTTGTAACCGAGCTCTGTGTGCCATACCAAGCCCTTCAAGAATGTTACCTCGCCGAAGATGTTACCGCTCAGCAGGTTACGCTTGTAGCGGTAGTCATTCATCAGTGCCAGAGCAACAGGGTTCGGGTTGCTCATACCCTCACGGGATACAGAGGTGTAACCACCTTGAATGTCGTAGATGGGCTGATAGGGTGGTGTGGTCAGTGCATAGGTAATGACACCCTCGTCTTGGTCGGCCTTCAGCAACTTCTCAGAAGTGTGAGAGTAGGTGGCGTTTAAACCGAGCTTCAGCCAGGGTTTCAGCTGAGCATCGAGGTTGACGCGAGCACCATTACGCATGAAGTTTGAACCAATGATGGTACCATCTTGATTCATGTAGTTAACACTAACATAGTATTTGACGACATCGGTACCACCCTGTGCACTCACCTGATGCTGGTGCTGCAGGGCGGTGCGGAAGATGGCATCCTGCCAGTTGGTACCCTTGCCAAGCAGACTGGGGTCGCTCAGACTCTCGTCTTCTGTAGCGCCTCCCTGGGCTACCATGTCGTTATAGAATTCAGCAAACTCACGAAGATTCAGCATGTCGATGCGCTTGGTTTGGCGCTGCCATGCTACCATGCCGTCGTAGCTGAACTTGGCTTGACCGGACTTACCGTGCTTGGTGGTGATCAGTACAACACCATTAGCACCCTGGGCACCGTAGATAGCTGTGGCAGAGGCATCCTTCAGAATCTCCATAGATACAATGTCGTTCGGGTTGATGGTTGACAGTGGTGATACGGAAGATACGGAACCGTTACCCAGACGGTCGCCAAGACCTACAGAGGCACCTGACGAGTTGGAGTTGTTCCAGATAACACCGTCAACAACGTACAATGGCTCAGCACCGGCATTGATGGTCGCCTGACCACGTACACGAATTGAGGTAGAAGAACCAGGGGCACCAGATGTTGCCATAGAGGTCACACCAGCGACACGACCTGCAAAAGCCTGGTCAAGGTTGGTGATGATAGAACCCTTCATCTTCTTCTCGTCCATAGAACCGGTAGCACCGGCAAGGTCGCTCTTCTTCATGGTACCGTAACCGACGACTACCACTTCGTCGAGCACTTTCTTGTCTTCCTCCAGTGTGATGTTGAAGTGAGACTGTGCGCCAATCTTGATTTCCTTGGTGATGTAGCCGATGTAGCTAATCACCAGCGTCTGTCCCTGACTGGCATTTAGCGTAAAGTTTCCGTCGAAGTCGGTGGCGACACCGTTCGTCGTACCTTTAATCACTACACTGGCACCGATTACAGGCCCCATGGCGTCTGAAACGGTACCAGTAATCTTTTTCGTCTGCTGTACGGCGGTAGGCTCTGGCGATGTGCTGTTGCCTGCATACAGTGAAGACGAATACCCTGACAAGGCTATTGTACATAGTCCCGCCAGCAGCGTGTTCTTACTGAAAAATAGATTCATACGTAGTTTATTTAGTTATAATAGTAAAGAAATATTATTGGCTTTCGTAGTTTTCTGTTGCAAAGATACATTTATTTTTTAATAGTTGGTATTCTTTTTTTGCCTTTTTTTTGCCTTTTTTTGGATTGTATCGGATATTGTTAAAATAGTATCATCTATATTCGTGGAAATATTATACCTTTGCATCAAAATACTACAAACCAACCCAAATTATGAAGAAAGTATCTTTATTGCTCTTATGGATGATAAGCTGTAGTCTGCTGGCTCTGCAGGCGCAGATACGTGGTACCGGTATTGAAGTGAAGGTGGTGCCCGATCATCAAGACTGGCGTTATGAAGTAGGGGAGACGGCGACGTTTAAGGTCAGCGTCACCAAGTCTAATACCTTATTATATAATATAAAGGTAGACTATGCTGCTGGTCCGGAGATGTATCAGAATGTGAAAAAGCAGGGCGTCGTGCTGAAAGATGGTACGCTGACGCTGAAGGGAAAGATGACAAAGCCCGGTTTCTATCGTGTGGATGTGACGGCCTATGTCGATGGCAAAGAGTATAAGGGCGCCTGTGGGGCCGCTTTCTCTCCAGAAAAGATACAGCCTACGACGGTGATGCCGCAGGATTTCAAAGAGTATTGGCAGAATGCCATCCAACAGGCTCGCTATACGGACTTGATGCCTACGAAACGCTTGCTGTCTGAACGTTGTACCAAGGATGTTAATGTCTATGAGGTGTCGTTTCAGAATATGCAGTGGAACTGGCGCACCTATGGCATCCTCTGTGTACCAGTAAAGGAGGGAAAGTATCCAGCCCTGCTGCGCGTGCCGGGTGCTGGTGTGCGTCCCTATGGTGGCGACGTGTGGACTGCCTCACAGGGCGTCATCACGCTAGAGATTGGTATTCATGGCATCTCGGTGACCATGGACCAGAAGGTCTATGATGACGTCTTCAATGGTGCCTTGATGAACTACTGGAACTTTGGCAACGACAACCGTGATGCCAGCTACTACAAACGTGTGGTGCTGGGCTGCATCCGCGCTATAGACTATATAGAACAGTACACTCCCTGGAATGGCAAGGAGTTGGGTGTGACGGGTAGCAGTCAGGGTGGCTTCCTGAGTCTGGCAACGGCAGGACTGGATAAGCGCGTCACCTGTTATGCGCCTATTCATGCGGCTATGTGCGACCATACTGCTTCGCTGGAGGGTATTGCCTGCGGATGGCCACACTACTTTTATGGTATGAAGGGTGGAGAAGTGAAAAACGAGAAGGTGGAAACCAGTCGTTACTATGACGGTGTGAACTTTGCCCGACTGATTTCCAGTCAGCAGAAAGGATGGTTCTCCTTTGGCTACAACGACGATGTGGTGCCTCCGACAACGGCATGGGCTACCTACAATACCGTGACAGGCCCCAAAGAGATTTCGCCCTACCAGGCAACCTGGCACTTCTGGTTCCAGGAACAATGGGACGAGTGGGAGGCTTGGCTTCTGAGAGAATTGAAAAATGAAAACGAGAATTGACAATTGATAATTGATAATTGAGGATGAAAGCATATATATATATAATAGGTGTAGCCATCATGATGGCAGCCTGTGGACAGAAGACTGTTGTAGAGAAGACACAGAGTGAACAACTGAAGGAGCGCCTACAGGCGTTGAAACAGAAAGGTTATATGTTTGGCCATCAGGACGACCCGTTCTATGGCCTGACATGGGAATACCAGGCAGACTCCAGCGATGTGAAGAATGTCTGTGGCGACTGGCCCGCTGTGATGGGCTTCGAATTGGGTGGCATTGAGATGGCTGACGCTAAGAATCTGGACAGTGTGCCATTCACCAAGATGCGTGAAGAGATTATCAAGCATCATGAGCGCGGTGGAATTGTGACCATCAGCTGGCATCCGCGCAACCCGCTCACCACTATTGAAGGTGGTGGCAATGCCGGACAGAAGTTTCCTGAGGGTACAGCATGGGATGTTACCGACTCTACGGTCGTCAAGAATATCTTGGAGGGCGGCACTAAGTATGAATTGTTCCAGACGTGGATGCAACGCGTGAGTGATTTCCTGGCTCAGCTGAAGACCGCTGACGGTCAGAAGATACCCGTCATCTTCCGCCCTTGGCATGAGAATACCGGTTCTTGGTTCTGGTGGGGCGAGAAGCTCTGCACCGCCGAGGAGTATAAGGCACTGTGGAACATGCTGCAGGACAAATTGAATGCAGATGGTTTCGATAACTTGCTGTGGGCTTATTCACCAGGTATGGCTCTTGATTTGACCACCGAGAAGTACTTGGAGCGCTATCCCGGTGATGACCGTATCGGACTGGTGGGTATTGATGGCTATCAGTGGGGTACCAAGGAAGACTTTGTCAGTCAGTTGGATCAGAACCTCACTATGCTCTGCCAGTTTGCCAAGGATCATGGAAAGGTGGCAGCCCTGACAGAGTGTGGACTGCAGAACCTGACAGATCCTACCTGGTGGACATCGACGCTGACCCCTGTGCTGGACAAGTATCCTATCAGCTACTTCCTCGTTTGGCGCAACTACAAGAAAGAGTGGTTCGGTCCTGCTCCGTCACAGCCTGATGCTGCCTATTTCAAGCAGTTGTATGAGAAAGGCAATACCTTGTTCCTGGAGGATATTATCACGAAATAAAGTAAACTATTAAATAATCACTGTTATGAATTTTCAAGAGAAAGTGAAGGCTTTGCGTGCTCATCATGAAGAGTTGCTGACAAGAAAGAATGAGCCATTGGAGTGGGGTAATGGTATCTATGAAAAGTATAAATATCCCATTCTGACAGCTGAGCACACACCACTGGAGTGGAAGTACGACTTCAACGAGCATGACAATCCCTTTCTGATGCAGCGCATCATGATGAATGCCACGCTGAACTCAGGAGCTATGAAGTGGCAGGGTAAGTATATTTTAGTGGTACGCGTGGAAGGTGCCGACCGCAAGTCGTTCTTTGCCGTAGCAGAGTCACCCAATGGCGTCGATAACTTCCGTTTCTGGGATGAGCCCATCACCATGCCCGACGATGTCATTCCTGCTACGAATGTCTACGACATGCGTCTCACCGCCCATGAGGACGGCTGGATTTATGGTGTCTTCTGTGCTGAGCGCCACGACGACTCTCAGCCTGGCAATCTCAGTGCCGCAACGGCTACGGCCGGTATTGCACGTACCAAGGACTTGAAGACGTGGTACCGCTTGCCCGACCTGAAGACAAAGTCTCAGCAGCGCAACGTCGTGCTGCACCCGGAATTTGTGGATGGCAAGTATGCCTTCTATACCCGTCCGCAGGATGGCTTTATCGATACGGGTTCTGGTGGCGGCATTGGCTGGGCACTGGTCGACGACATCACCCATGCTGAAATCAAGGAAGAGAAGATTATCTACGAACGCAAATACCACACCATCACCGAGGTGAAGAATGGTGAGGGTCCGCATCCCATCAAGACCGCCAAGGGCTGGCTGCACCTGGCTCATGGCGTACGTGCCACGGCCGATGGTCTGCGCTACGTGTTGTATATGTACATGACAGCCCTCGACGACCCCACGAAGGTCATTGCCCGTCCGGGTGGTTTCTTCCTCGTTCCTGAGGGCGACGAGTACTATGGCGATGTGATGAATGTAGCCTTTGCCAATGGTTGGATAGCTGATGAAGAAGATGGTGAGCACCAAGCTTCTGGAAAGGTGTTTATTTACTATGCTTCGGCCGATACCCGCATGCATGTGGCCACTTCTACCATTGACAGACTCGTTGACTACTGTATGAATACACCTGAGGATGGCTACTATACAGCAGCCAGCGTAGAGACTATCAAGAAACTTGTTGAGAAAAACCGTCACGCATAATTACTCAAATAAAAATGGTGTTTCGCTCACTTGTTCGTGTCTTTGAAACTACGTTTCGAAAATACTCTCGTTCGGAAAATTGCAAATAAATTTGCATTTTCGCTCACTTATTCGTATCTTTGCAGCGTATTACTCATTAATCATTAAAGCATCTACAAAAACTAATGGCTCAAGTACAACTGAGAGAGAAAATAGGCTATGCGTTAGGTGACGCAGCAGCTGGTGGTATTACATGGAAGGTGATGTCTATCGCTTTCCCTTTGTTCTTTACGAATATCTTCGGACTGACGGTGGCAGACACGGCAACACTAATGCTCATTGCCCGTATGTTCGACGTGGTGACAGACCCCATGATGGGTACGCTGGCTGACCGTACACAAAGCCGCTTCGGAACTTATCGTCCGTGGCTCATCTATGGTGCCATCCCATTTGGTCTGATTTTTGCCCTGCTACTGTATACACCAGAACTGGGACTGACAGGAAAGCGCATCTGGGCATACACCTTCTATCTGCTGATGATGGTCGTCTATACTGCAGTCAACGTGCCTTACGGCTCGCTGTTGGGTGTTATGACCTCTGACGACAATGAGAAGAATCAGTTCTCCAGCTACCGCATGGTGGGCGCCTACGCTATGGGCTTTGTCACGCTGTTGTCCTTCCCTTATCTGCAGAAATTTGTTGGTGGTTCCGACCAGCATCAGTATGCGGTGCTGGGTGCTTTCTTCGGCATCCTTGCTGCTGCTGGTACGTTGGCTTGTGGATTGCTGACCAAGGAACGCCTCAAGCCCATCCGTGCTGAGAAGTTCTCCTTCAAGCCCTTTGCCGACTTGTTCCGTAATAAGCCCTGGATTATCCTGACACTTATTGGTGTTTGCATGAATTTCTTCAATGGTTTCCGCTATGCTGTGGCAGGCTATATGTTTGAGTATTGTATGCATGGAGATGTCACAGTGAGTGGACTCATCATCAACTATACCGTCTTCATGACCTTTGGTGAAGCCACCTGTATGGTCTTTGGCGGTGTGTCGCCAATCTTCACCAAGTGGGTGGGCTCTAAGCGTAAAGCTTTCTTGTGGGCTGGTGTCATCTGTGTGGCTACCTCTGTACTTTATTTCTTTATCCCCATGGATGCTGCCTACATCTGGATGATGGTGGCGGTGGTTATTCTTACCTCTGTTGGTATTGGCATCTATTCGCCCCTGCTGTGGTCTATGTATGCTGATGTCTCTGACTATGCTACCGAGAAGAACGGTACCTCTTCAACAGGTCTTATTTTCTCGTCAGGTACGATGGCCATGAAGTTTGGTACGGCCATCTCTGGTTCTCTGGTAGCTCTGCTGCTGGGTATTGCTGGTTTCATCTCGGGAACTGATGCTACAGGACAGACTGTAATAACCATCACCAACGAGACGGCTGTGCAGGAAATGATATGGGCATTGTTCTCACTTTTTCCTGCCATCATTGCAGCGATTATGATAGGATTGCTCTATATTTATCCGATTAAGAAATGACAGAAGTTGAGATTCTAAAAAAAGAAATGCAGGATGTGTTGCAAGACAATATCCTGCATTTCTGGCTTGCCAACATGCAAGACGAGGAGCATGGCGGTTTCTATGGACGTATGGATGGCCATTGTGTGCTCCATCCCGAGGCTGAGAAAGGAGCCATCCTGAATGCCCGAATCCTATGGTCTTTTTCGGCAGCATACCGCGTGCTGGGGAACCAAGAGTATCTGGATGCAGCCACCCGAGCCAAGAACTATATGATAGACCATTTCATAGACCCTGAATAT
>OCTX012288013.1_pt1 | contig 12869 bp, 13 predicted proteins | sample 1539691 | NCBI WGS metagenome assembly OCTX01 (sample SAMN02144231, study PRJEB22623) | gut metagenome | biome: sheep rumen | host: Ovis aries | place: New Zealand
GATATAAAATTTAAATACTCAATCCCTGTAAGGTTTTCATATATGTCCGGATTATCTGGTATGTAAGCTGTTATCTGTTTACACTTTACTGGTTCTTTTTTCACTGAATGTCCATCAATTAAAATTTCACCTTCAGTAAAATCAAGAACACCAACTGCCGCACGAATCGTAGTGGATTTACCTGCTCCATTATGTCCTATAAATCCGCATATGTCTCCACTATTAATTGTAAGTGTAACACCATCTGCAGCCTTCTTAGTTCCACCATACGACTTGGTAAAATTTTTAATTTCAAGCATTGGTTTACTCATAGATCAACCCCCGTTTTAATCTTCTATAAACTTGCTTTAATTGTATATGTATACCTTCATTTTTTCAATACTTCTACTAATTTAATAAAAAGCTGCTTCACACAAAGCAGCTTTTTATTGTTCTTTTCTATTTTTATATGTATTTCCTTATCTTAATTTATTATACTCTTCTTCTGCAACAGCTTCTAACCACTCATTACTTGTTTCTTCGCCATCAACTTCAATAGCCAAATGAGAAAACCAAGAATCAGCTGCTGCGCCATGCCAATGTTTAACCTCTGCAGGAATATTTATAACTTTACCAGGGGTCATTTCTATTGCTTCCTTTCCCCATTCCTGATAAAATCCTCGTCCTCCTATACAAATCAACATCTGACCACCACCACTTTTTGCGTGATGTATATGCCAGTTATTACGACATCCTGGTTCAAATGTTACATTAAATATCGGTACCTGTTCTGTTGACAAAGGTGCCAAATAACTCTGACCAACAAAGAACTCACCATAAGGATTAGCTTCTCCAATAGGGAAGAATATTTCATTTTGATATTTGTCTTTTTCTGAAGTTTCTTCTATCTTTTCATTATATACTTCCTTGGCTATATTAAATACAGCCCATGCTTTAGGCCATCCTGCATAAAATGCTACATGCGTTATAATTGATGCCATTTCCTTTTGTGTAACGCCATTATTTTTTGCATTCATAATATGATATTTAATCGAACTATCAGTTATACCCTGTGCCATAAGAGCAACTACTGTAATAATTGATCTTGTTTTAACATCAATATCTTCATTATTCCAATTCTCCCCAAATAACACATCATCATTAAAGTGAGCAAATTCTGGTGCAAACTCACCTAATGCATCACGTCCTGCAGTTTGTACAATTTTCTTACTCATATACCTTATCTCCTTTTATTTTCCTATCATATGTACTCCTACTTTCAATTTCTACTCATTTTTGGGTAACCACTCTATTTCTTCCGTTATTTTTTCCATAATAAAGTTTTTCGTCTGCGTCCTTAATCCAATCATCAACAGATTGATTTTTCTTACGCATACTAATTCCTATTGTAATTGTAACCGGGATTTCTCCATCTTCCCATGATATAGGAGTCGTTTCTATCTTCTTTCGAAGTTTTTCCATCAACTCTGTGCCATTTTTACACTTTTCAGAGTAAAACAAAAACTCTTCACCGCCCCATCTTGCTATATCGCAATCTGAACATATGGATTTCATGGTATTAGCTATGACTCTAAGTACTTCATCACCAGCCGCATGACCATATGTATCATTAATATTCTTAAATTTATCAATATCCGCCATGGCTATAAAGTCTGTCTCACTATTGCTACTTGCTTCGTCAAGACGATTTATCATATAGTGTCTGTTGTAAAGTTTTGTAAGTCTATCTACCTGAGCCATTTCACGGAGTTTTTCCTCAGATGATATCACCATCTTTATAAGATAATTAATATAGAAAATCAAAAATCCAAATACTATAATAGCGTTAAAAATCCAGAAGAACGCCGCTAATTCCTGGTCTCTTTCATATATCGGACCTACCACTGATACATAGCCCGTACAAATAAGGTATACAGCTTCAATACCAAAACTAACGTAAAGAGCTCGCAAACTTCTTCGTTCCAATTTATAAGCCATATATTCTGTCGCGTACATTACTGGAATCATTGAAAAGCAATAAAGATGGAACCCATATGAGTACCCAAGACACACTGTCGCCATACTCATATACAAAGTAATCCAAATATATACTAGCCAAACATAAATATGTAGCAATTCTTTTGCAATAAGATAATATCCTACCAAATAAACAACTACTGTAGGAATACTGAAATATATAAGAAACGGTGCATTCACTCTACAGAAAAAGTAACCCAAGCCAAATACCAGAAGCAATATTACTGTATTTACACCGTATGTCATCTTCTTCGCTGCCGCTAGACTCATAAACACCCCTCCATTACATTTTAAAAAAACAAAAACACCCATTTCTATTATATCACCGATAAGCCAATACTAAAACAGTTAAAACTAATTAAAATATAAAAAACCACTTATCTTTCGAAAAAGATAAGCGATTTTTATTTGTCATTCTTTTAGTAAGAGAAAAATCTATTTTTTTATTTTTATTTTCTTAACATCACTATACTTACCATATACTTTTTTGCCATTTGGATCAACTTTATATGCTCTTACTTTTACATAATATTTTTTATTCTTCTTAAGGTTTTTAATTATTGTTGATGTCTTTTTAACATCCTTAACTTTCTTTCCCTTTGTAAACTTTTTATCACGAGCAACAACTACTTCATATCCTGATACACCCTTTATCTTTTTCCAAGATACTTTAAGTGATTTCTTTTTAGTATTTTTTAGTGACTTAACTTTAGTTTTATCTGGTGTATTTATAATAACTGTCTTATATACTATTTTACCTTCTGCATTTTTGATTTTTACAATATCAAATTCAACGATTCTATCTTCTAATCCTTCAAGTGTTCCCATTCCTTTAATAACAACTCTAGCTTTACCTATACCGATGTTATTTTCGTATTCAACCTTATAATCAACGCCTTCCTTTAAGTTACTATTAACAAACTCAACCTTAGGTGTAATACCTTCTCCAGTCAATTCAAATTCTTTCTTTTCAATTCTTATCTCACCATTTGAAAATGAATTAACTTTTCCAACATTATATACTTTACTATCTGTTATAAAACATTCATATCCTCCATCGAAATTTTCAATAACTAAATCATATCCTAAAACTAAATCAACATCTTTCTCTTCAACCTTAAAGACATCAAATTTTGGAGATAAAACTTTCTTTTTGCTTAAATGTTCTATATCTGTATCGTATTTTCCTCCTACATGCTCTGTATACTCTACCATATCACTAGCTTTTATCACATATTCATCAGTATATGATTTTTTGGTATTGTTTGAATAATCTTCTGCAGTTACACAATACATTGTTTTATCTGCTTCTAATACTTCAAGTTTAATCTTATCACCAACTTTTAATTCATCCACCACTAATTCATCTTCATCCACAATATTTTCATTGTCTTTATCAGCATAAAAACCATCGAACACATATCTATCAGAATCCATATCCTTAACAAAAGTAAACTCTCCATAAACTCCGTTTAAAAATCCATGACAATATCTGTACGATAATATAGCATCGTCTTCTACTAAGTAATTTCTTTCACCAAAATATACTGGTTTACCTTTTCCAAATGTCAAGTATTCACACACTGGTTTCATAGTAAATGTATTCTTCTCACTAGCCCAAGGCTCAGTATTTGTACAGTTAATTAAATATTTCTTACCATCCACATTAGCATATGTATATCCACTAAAATTATTAACATATCCTGCACTTTCTTGATCCATTTCAAATGAATACTTTCCACTATTTTTATCATAATTGTAATGTACATCATATGGCAAATCTTTAAAATCAAACATATCACGATCTAAAGTTAAATTGTGACTAAACATATACATCACCTTAGCATACGAATCACCTATAGTATAATTCATATAATCATTTACATTAAAATACGCAGTTTCATCGCCAGCGTATTCTGCTGGTAAAAATACCGACATTGCAATGGAATCATTATATCTAGATGTTTCCCATCCATTATAAGCACTTATAATGCTTGATGTGATTGATTCTCTTAATTCCTTTATATCTTCAAGACATTCTTCATATCCCTGTGCTGCAATTCTATATTGTGTATGCGGTGAATCCGTCAATTCTTTAATTCTTTCAGGTGCATTTTCTTCTAATAAATCAAATAGATTACTTATTCCTACAAATGAACAATCCCTATCTAATGGTTTTACATTTGAACACTGTAATAAAATATCCTTCATCGAATCCTCATCAACAGATGCTTTAAATAAATCATCTCCAAATTCAGAGAATTTTATTGCTGTCTGAGCTATCTTTTCAAGGTCTACCGCACATAACGTCTCATCCTCTAAATAATAATTTGCATCATCTAAAAACTCCTCTGAATACTCTCCTTCACCTTCATATGCATTTTCCCACATATCTTTCATAAGAATACCATCATACCCATAATAATCCTTATGAGCTTTTACTATGTCAGCACCTAATCGCTTTCCATCATATGATTCATTACTATAATTATTTGCTAATTTTTCAATAAATGGTGTATAATACCAACCATCTCCAAATTCACTAGTAAGTGCACCAACACCTACTTTTGCATATGGTGCAAGATTAACCCATGATTCATAATTTGACATAAAGCAAGCATCATATCCTATAAGATCATATTTTTCATATCCATCTTCTGCTCTTTCTTTTAATACCTGCTTCAACTCTCCTAACGTAATTGGATTTTCCGTATACTGGTCATAGCATACACCTCCTGTTATTCCTCCACCATGATTCCATAAATCAATAGCCATATGTTCTGCTGCATAATTTGTATCAAGTTCATTTAAAAATTCTCTTATATACTTTACTGCTCCCATATTTGCATATTTTTCATCGTCATACTCTTTTGGCACATCAGATTCATCCTTACTATTCTTTGAATCTCTCTTACCTTTTGAAAACTTATTTTTCTCAACTTCAGCTTCATCAAATTCATCACTTCCATAAAAATCCTGTATTTCCTTAACCAACGCAGGGTCATAATCTGCAATATCCTTAATGTGTTCAATAGCCGGAATTGTTTTTATACTACCATCATCTGCTTTATATTTATGATTATAATTAACTCTATATAAAGATAGTTTTGAACTATCAATCTCCTCAGGAATAATCTGATCTACTTCTTTTTCACTAAGTCCTTTTTCTTCCATAAGATAATTTGAATAAACTTCCTTAAAATGCCATGCAATTGCCCCTCCTGTTCCAACAATAATATTATTGTTTTCAGAAAACTCTTTTGGAACATTTGCTTTGAGTATCTCTAATAAATCCGATGAAGCAGACCCTCCTTCTTGCTCTAGATTATTACCGCACATATATATACCAAATGTCCATCCTGGTGCTTTTCTTAATACATTTACTTTCTGAGCTTCCGCAGCATATGAATAATTATTCATATTCGGTACATTTACTCCAGAAAATGCTATTGCCACTGCACTAGTTACTGTTAATAATTTTTTAGTTAAATGCTTTTTCATTCTTTTCTCCTTGTATAACAGTTTTCTATAAGATAATCCGTACGTTTTGTTCTTACATCCATAATAACTACAGTTAGTATCATTTTGTGACAAAGTATTTTTAAAAATTTTTTAACTAATAAAATTTCTAATTCCAAAATAAAAGAAAGCCTATATATCATTTAAGGCTCTCTTTTATTTATTCATGTATTATTTATTTTACTATCAGATCCAAATATCTGTCACAACCCATTCATTTTCCTCAATTGGGTAGGCACTATCACAGAACGGACAATTTTTAAGTTTTTCCGCATCGAAACTTGCACCACATGATGGACAAGATACAGCCATAGCAGAAAATCCAAGGTTGGTTGGTTTTTTTATAACTTTACGCAAACTCATACGAATCTTATCGGACTTACGAAGGATTTCTCCGTTATGGTAATGTAAGCTATCTGTATAAAACGTAAGTGAAACATTGCAAATACCATCCTTGAAACTGTATTTGTCAACGCCAGAATTAAAATACGTCATATCCACAATCTCACGAAACTTTTCCGGAATTGGCTTATCGCACTTACAGATAGTCAATTCTTGCGGATTCTTACTATATATCATAAGTTTCAATAAAGACATAGATTTATCGCGGAAATATTCCGTTGAAAAAGTTGGATCAATCAAGCGCATCTTATGACAAAACGACAGAGAATTCATAGTTTTAGTGGCCCCACGTGCAGACTTTCTCATTAGCTTAACTGTGCCCACACTACCTGCTATAAACCATGCTATACCACCAAATATTGCACCAGCAAATAAACTTCCAGCAAGCCTTGAAACAACCTCAAAAACAATGTTAATTCTTGTACCTCCAGTTAATAAGTCAATTATCATTTCCCCTATTGTTAGTACTGAGAAAAAAATAAAACCACCTAATATATATTTTTTGATTTGATTCTCTTCAAAATAGTTTTCATTATCTTCTTTAATAAAGAAATGCATCACCTTAGGATATAATTCATCCATTAAGAATTTTGAATCACAGAATTCGCATCCATCCTCAAGTTTTCCAAGTGTAGACGGTGCACCACAATGTGGGCAACACACTGGAGTTTTAGGTGACGGAAGATTGCCCTCTTTAGGATTTTGCATAATAATACTTAGCGTTCCTTCACCAGTATATCTAAAAATCTCATTCTGAGATTTGTGAACACTTATTGTAATATGTTTATTCCCTCCAATGATGGAATTCACAAAAACGTTATCACCATATGAAAGGGATGAAACTCTCTCCGTATCCACTTTTGGTTTCTCAGTTTTCATATCTAACTCAAGACCAAGCGACTTTAATTTTTCTTTTTGCTGTTCTAACATAAAACGTGTATCCTGACTAGCAAGTTCAGATACTTTTCCATCACTATACCAATCAGAAACCTGTTTTGCAAAACTTTGATAATAATTATAGTTCTTATCAGTAGGTGAAATGTTTATATTCATTTCAAAATTATCCATAATATCATTCTCCCCATTTCTGTAATATATTTATTTTTCTTTTTTTGCTTTCCTAAGCATGTATTTTCTGGCTATTCCTATTCCAATTTTAAAAGGTAAAGGTCTTAAAGCTTTATCAGCTTCCTTAAGTTTTTCTCTAATTGGAATATTCTGTGGACAGTGAGTTTCACATTTGCCGCACTCTATACACTGAGTAGCAAATGCCGGTTCTTTTGTAAGACCAACTGTCTGTGCAAATTGAAAACGACCTGAGTTCTTATTTTCAATATACATTGTATTATAACATGCAAATATACCAGGTATATCAACGCCCTTAGGACAAGGCATACAATATCTACAACCTGTACACCCTACCTTTTCTTTTTCCTTAATTAATCTTTTTATTTCTTCTAATAACTTTAGATCACTTTCATTTAAATTGCCCTCGCCAGAATCAGAAGCCACTCGGCAATTCTCTTTTACCATCTCTATAGAATTCATACCCGATAAAACAACTGTTACTTCAGGCTGATTATATAACCACCTAAAAGCCCATTCTTCCGCTGACCAACCACGCTCATTATTATCAATAAGCTTCTTTGCCTTTTCAGGTAACATATTAACTAATTTACCACCTCTTAATGGTTCCATAATAACTACTGGAATTCCCTTTTTAGCTGCTGCCTTAAGTCCAATAACACCAGCCTGAGTCACCTCATCCATATAATTATATTGAATCTGGCAAAAATCCCAATTATAATCCTCTAGTATTGTTATAAAATTTTCACTATTACCATGATAAGAAAATCCAATATTTCTTATACTACCTTCCTTCTTTTTCTTTTCAATCCATTCAAGAATTCCAACTGCTTTTAGTTTTTCCCACATAGCTACATCTGTCAAATGATGCATAAGATAATAATCAACATAATCAGTTTTAAGTCTCGATAATTCCTCATTAAAATATTTATCAAGACCCTTACCATTTCCTATTAAGTATTGAGGTAGCTTAGTTGCAATTTTAATTTTATCTCTTATATTATTTTTTTCAACAATTTCACCTAATGCAGCTTCACTCCCACTATAAATATAGGCTGTATCATAATAATTTACCCCCTGATTATAAGCTTCCATAATTTCTTTTTCAGCTTTATCAATATCAATATCAATACTGTTTCCCTTTTTTGTAAACCTCATACACCCATATCCCAATATAGATAGTTTTTCACCATTTTTATCTTCTCTATACTGCATAAATTATCTCCTATAATGTTATCACCTTTAAATCCAAATATCTGTAACAACTCATTCATTTCCATGATATGGAATACTACCTTCTTGGAAATTCTACATAATAATTTACTATTGTTATAACTATATATTCATACAGAATTCTAAAATTTCTTGTTTTCTTGATTCTAAATCCACTTTATATTCGATAGAAGTCAGTCCAAGATGTCCAACACTCTCTATCTCCAAATGACCATAAAAATGTTCTATGCTGCTAATTATTCTCTCACATTCAGGCATGTTAGGACCAGTTCTCAAAGCAATAGTAAATCCTTTCTTTCCAGGCTTAATAGTTGCATGTGGCTCATGCGTATTACACCATGGAGTACATCTATCAATAAAAGCCTTAAACTGCCCGGGAATATCAGCCCAATACGACGGAGAAACTGAAACAATAATATCTGCCTCATCATACTTACTCATAATATTTTCAATAATGGTCGCATCGCTCATAACACATTTCGCTGTATTATGACATGAGCGACATCCTCTACAAAATACGTAGTTGTAATCATCTATGCAAATACTTTCAACGCTATACCTCTTTGATAACTGTTCTGAAACCATCTTAACTATTTCAGCAGTTGCTCCCGTACGCACGGGACTACAATTAATAACCAATGCCTTCATATCATTCTCCAATCTTTAATCCCTTTAGTAAATCGCCAAGCGATGTTCCAATTTCTTCAGTCTCTGGAAATTCAAAATCTTCTTCCTCAACCTCTTCTTCAGGATTCTCAATAAGTGCTTTTATTGAAAGTGATATCTTACCATCTTTGATTTCGATAACCTTAACATCAACTTCCTGCCCCTCTTTAAGCACAACTCCCGGATGTTTAATTCTGTCGTGTGAAATCTGAGAAATGTGCACCAATCCTGACATGCCATCCCCGATATCAACAAATGCTCCGTAATCTTTAATCGTAGCAACCACACCGTGGAATACCTGTCCTTCGGTAATCTCAGACATCTTTTTCTTTTTGCTCATTTCCTGCTTTTCTTTAAGTATTTCTTTTGCAGATAATATAAGTTTATCTTCATCCATATTTGCTTCAAAAACTCTGACCTCAATTTCTCTCCCCAAAAACGAATTACAATCATCTATTCTTTCAAGAGATAATTTTGAAATTGGAATAAAGGCTCTTATACCTTCAAAATCAGCAACCACTCCACCTTTTACAATTCCACTTACAGTAACAGTGAAATTCTCCTGTGATTCCTTCATCTCTTCTGCTTTTCTCCATGCTAACAGTTCATCCGTATCATGAACCCCATCGCCCATTAAACTATATGATTCTTCTAACATATCCTCATAATCTTTCATTGTTTCTTCCATGTTCATATCCTCCTTTAAAATTACACTATTTTTACATCAATTTTGATTTACCACTACGACGAATACCCGTTTTAACTTTTATATCAGGAACTCCCATTACGGAAATTAATTTATCCATATACATAGGTCTTTCTATCAATTTCATATTAGATTCCTCATCATCATTAAGTTATCATTTTATTTCGAGAAATTCAATATTTTTTATTTTTTCAAAATAGAAAATATTGATTTCATATTCATACAAGAAAGAGCCGGATATATAACCCGGCTCTATATATTATTTATCTTTTTCTTCATATGGTTTATTCCATGAACCAATCTCAATAAGATTTCCTTCAGGATCTGCAATATAGCATGTTCTCTGTCCCCATGGTTCTAACTCTGGTTCAAGTACTGGTGTGGCGCCATTTTCAACTGCTTTCTTAAATGCTTCATCAACCTCTTCAAAAGTATCAACATATAAAGCAATCTCATAATGACCATTTAATCCCTTAACATAGTCATACTTACGACTTGTCATCTTTTCAAAATCTCCACGTCCATAAAACAAGAATAATGTTCCATCCTTTACAAGATATACATTAGATGCATCTTCCGCTTCCTTAATTTCGAATTCCAATACATCCCTATAAAAACGAATCATCTTTGCCATATCCTCAACGAATATTCCAAATCCATCTAATCTCATAAAATACCTATCCTTTCAAATTCTTACCTTGAATAAACACCTTTTAATATTTCATTCTTATATGCTTCTCTATCAGGCACATCATACTCATCTGCGATTTTCGCAGCAAGTTCATTATCATATGGAATGCTTAGGATATTCATACTCATTTGCGTTAATTTAGACTCTCCAAGATCCCCTTCAATTAACAGAGCATGACATCTTGGAATACCAAGTGAATTACCAACACTTCCTGTGTTGATTGCATAACCCATATTATGAGAACGTATATATGGCATATGACAATCTGCACTTATAAAACCTTGATGAACAGTACCCTTTGTATCTGTAAATCCTGTATTCAATTCATCCATCGAAAGATATGGATGATAATTTTCATCTATTGGTCTTCCATGAAATAATCTAAAATTCACTCCACTTATAAGTACTTCATCCTCCATAGGCAAAGATCTAAGCCACTCTATTCGTTCATCACCCAACTGATTTACATAGAAAGCATTAGATTTAAGCCATCCCATAAATTCATCATCTATCTGTTCTTTTAAATCGTGTTTATTATTAATCACATCAGAACTCTCAATAACAACCTCATCCCAGTTCCCCGCTATAAAATGATGGCAGTGATTTCTAACCCAGTCCAGTGTTTTATCATTCTCAGGTCCTTTACCCACTGCATCTCCTAAAAACCAAATATCATCTGGCTGTATCTTTTCAATTTCTTTTTCTAGTGCAAGTGTAGCGGTCATATTTCCATGTAGGTCCGCCAAAAACAAAATCTTTGACATTTTTATTCTCCTTCGTGACTCTATATACAGTATTTCTTATATTCACTTTATTATTTTATCATTTTTTTATCCCATCAAAAAGAAAAATCACTATTATTATTTATATAACTAAAATATCATCTTTTCATACTCTCTAGTTTTCGAATCAATCACTAAAAAAGCTGATTTACCAATTTATCTTCCATCTCTATAAGTCGAAAACACATCAGTTGATATAAAACCATTCTTTTCATATATCTCCTCAACAGGAGTATGTCCCACCACTTGCATATACTTATCTTTCCTATATGCTTCTATATCACCATGTTGTGGTCTTAACCACAATGGAGAAATACTTTTCCATAAATTATCCTGTATAGTATTATTTATAATCATAATTATTTCATCTATGTTTTTTCAAAATAATTAGTTTGTAAATTTTCTTCATAATTTAATTGTGAATCTAACCATTCTACGTATTCTTCACATAATCCTCCATGTGAAAATAATACATTATCAATTCTATGAATAATTGCAATCTTTGATGAATCTTGAATGGTTTCTTCAAGTTCTTCTAATTTAGATATGACAATACTTTCTGCACACGGTGAATATCCTGTTTCCAAACGTCCCCAAGGATAACTCACATCATGATTTCCATAGCACCATAAAGTATCTGGATAAGTTTTAGCAAATTCAATAGCTCTATCAAACACATCCCCATATAACTCTGTATTAAAATCCATATACCAATCATCTGGTATATCCATCAAGCATACTGCCCTATCTGCTTTTCCTTCATTTAACATACTTTCAGCTTTATCAAAAATCCACTTTTTTAAATGTATATCTGGTATAACTAAAACTTTCATATTTCATTCTCCTCTTTACCTTTTATCTTAAAACCAAAGGCAAATTATCTAACATTTGATCAATAGAAATATGCATTTGTTTTTTCATATCACTACTTGTTATTTCTATGATAGCAGTTGTTAATCTCACCGCAGCATCCTTAGATGAAGCTCCACAATAAAAGCTCTTGGTGGTTTTCTTCTTCCTCCCCAACTTGATATCGATTTTTTCGACATCAAGTTTTTATATTCATCTTGAGTTAGATAAAAACAAAAATACAGAACCAGAGATTTTTCAAATACTTAACCAAAGAAATAATTGGAGCAAAAAACAACTTAAACAATTACTCGCTTATGCCCAAAAATTAAATGAATTATCTTCTGATAAATAACTATAAATCCAAATACCATATTAACTGAATTTCATCTCTTAATTCCGGTTCAGAATAGTATGCATACATATCAACTTTAGATAATAACGCACCCTGTTTTTTATAAAAATTACAGGCTGTAACATTGTTATTCTGACATTCTATTATCATCTGCTTATATCCAACTTTAACTGCGCCTTCTCTACACATATCAAACAGTTTTTGTCCTATTCCTTGATGCTTATAACCATCCTGAACCCTTATATCCCACAGAACACAAGCATCTGTTCTTCCAGATAACATATTTAAATTCTCTGTTGGTCCAGCCACAGTTGCAGCACCAATAGGCTTGTCCTCAGCAAATGCCATATAAAATTTCCAAGTTGATATATCAAAAGTTTTCTCATATTCCTTGGCAAGTTCATACTCACTTAAATCTTTTATACATTTCTCCACAGGAACTTCCTCAAAAAGAAATCCCCCAAGCCCACTATCAATTCTTTTCAATTTATATTCCGAATTAACTTCTACATTCATAGATACTTTATCATATAAATCAAAATATGTTTTGTCTACTTCTTTATA
>OCTX012272093.1_pt1 | contig 12865 bp, 10 predicted proteins | sample 1539691 | NCBI WGS metagenome assembly OCTX01 (sample SAMN02144231, study PRJEB22623) | gut metagenome | biome: sheep rumen | host: Ovis aries | place: New Zealand
TTTTTCCGTACATTTTTCAGGAGACAAACTGGTAGATCGTGAATGCCGCGTAGATCGCGAGCAGGGAGAAGCCCTGCCACTTGTAGAGCCTCTCTTTCTTAAGTGCCGGCACGCAGAGCAGCAGCATCACGAGCAGCATCACCGGGATGTCGATGACGAGCGAGGAGTTGATCCCCCCGATCAGCTTCTCCGCAGGAACCGCGAAGGGCGAGATCGTGATCGCCATGCCGGAGACCAGCACAATGTTGAAGAGGTTCGCGCCGATGACGTTGCCGACGCTCAGTGCACTGTGCCCCTTGATGAGCGACGTGATCGCGGTGATGAGCTCCGGCAGGCTCGTGCCGAGCGCGACCATCGTGAGGCCGATGACGCTGTCCGGGACGCCGAGCGCCTGCGCAATGAGCGTGCCGTTGTTGACGAGCAGGTTCGCGCCGAGCGCGATCGCCGCCGCGCCGACCGCGAGGAGGACAATTTCCTGCCACAGGGGCTTTTCTTCATTTTCCGTTTCTTCGACATCCGCGTCCTCCGGGTTCTTCGTCATCTGCCGCACGGTGGTGACCATGTAGACGACGAAAATCAGGAGGAACATGATGCCGTGCAGCCTCGTGAACGTCCCGAACAGGTACGCGATGACCGAGTAGATCGCCGCCACGGCGAAGAAGAAGCCGGCGGGCAGGATCAGCGAGGATTTTTTGACCGGACCCGGGCGGATCGCGGCGGTGAGCGCGGCGATCAGGCTGGTGTTGCAGATGATCGAGCCGATCGCGTTGCCGTAGGAGATGCCGGCGTTGTGCTGGAGCGCGGCCTGCGAGGAGACCATGACCTCCGGCAGCGTCGTGCCGATGGAGACGACCGTCGCGCCGATGAGGAGCTCCGGCAGGTGGAAGCGGTGCGCGATGCCGACCGCGCCGTCGACGAACCAGTCGCCGCCCTTGATGAGGAGCACGAAGCCGAGCAGGAATAAAAGTACAGCTTTCAACATGATTATTCGCCTTCCCTTAAAGATATTGTGGTGCAGATTATACTATTATACCGCAGAAGGGCGGTTTTGCCACCCTTCCTTTACAGAATTTAAAAAGATTTTACCCGGAGGAAGGCGTCTTATGAATGATACATCTCCTCCAGCGTTATCTTCCTTACCCGCTCCGCGTCCGTTTCCCTGAGGACCCACTCCGAGAACCCGCTCTTTGAAAAAAGGAGATACATCTCTACCGTATACCTGTGATCGATGAGGCCGCTCCTTCTCACCAGCGCTTCGTAAACGGATCTGTCGAGAAGTTCATTTTTGTAATTGCACTCGCCAATCAGAACCCTGTGGGAGAGCGGATCCAGGCCCACCACATCGATATCGGCCTGTTCTTTTGCGGCCGGGTCGGTTCCCCACCATTTTCCGACCTGTGTGACGAACATTCCAAACTTGCCCTCGGAGCCTCTCTCGAGCGTATAGCTGCGGCACATCTCCTCAAATGTCTCCCCCATATATTCGGAGAGTCTCGGCTTCACAACCCGCTCATAGTATGCCGCTCCCTTTCCGAGCTCAATCAGGCTGACCGCCGCCGGCAGAAATGTATACCAGAACCGAAACATCCCGTCACATATCCGGTACTGCGTCTTCCTGCGGCTGCGTTCATCAGTGATCGCCGTCACCCGGCGGACGATCCCGGTCGCGGCGAGCGCGGACAGCGCATGTGTGACAGCCGAACTGTCCGCATGCGTGAAATCCGCGATCTCATTAACCCGCACCGCCCCTGACGCAACGCTCCTGATCACCTCCCCGTAGAGCGCAACATTCCTGAATTCCTGCGTGAGCAGATTGTCGGGTTCTTCATACAGATAGGCGTCCTTCCGAAAATAGAGCCGGACAATATTCTCGTCGAGAGAGAGCGTTTCGTCGACAAGCGAGAGATACTTTGCAATTCCCCCCGTGATTCCGAAAATGACCGCTTTCTCTTCCGCACTGTACCCCGGCACAAACAGAGCCGCTTCCCGGAAGTCGAACGGCATCAGATTGAGCTGGGATGTTCTTCTGCCAAACAGCGGACTTTTCTCGCTGAGAACTTTATCTTCCATGAAACTGACGGAGGACCCGCAGAGGATCAGGTGCATCTTCCCGTGCTCCCACTCGCTGTCGATGATATTCTGAAGCAGAGAAAGAAAGCCGGGATCCGCCTCCGCAAGATAAGGCAGTTCATCGATCACAACGAGAAGCCGCTCATCTTTGCTCTGCTCCCCCAGAAAATGCAGTAAATCCGCCGCCGACTCAAAATTCACCCCGCCAAGCTGCGGCGCAATGGCCTCCACGGCAGTTCTTCCTCACTCCCGTCAAGGCCTCCCGGGAGGAGCGGTGGTTTTTATTTTTCTGACCCTATAAAAATAACATATACTGGCTATTTTTATATGGTCAAACTGTGTTATAATCCAGAAAACGGCAATTCTTGCGGGCCTGCCCCGCCTGTGTTATCATGAAAGGAAAGAAAATGAAAAGAATCCTCACCATCCAGGACATCTCCTGCCTCGGCAAATGCTCCCTCACCGTCGCCCTCCCGCTTCTCTCGGCCATGGGCTCGGAGGCCGTCATCCTGCCGACCGCAGTCTTAAGCACGCACACCATGTTCAAAAACTTCACCGTGAAGGACCTCTCCGACCAGATCGAGCCGATCGCAGCCCACTGGAAAAGCGAAGGCGTCACCTTCGACGCGATCTGCACCGGCTATCTCGGCACCGAGGAGGAGATCGAGGCCGTAAAGAAGCTGATCGCGGACTTCCGCACGGAGGAGACGCTCGTCTTCATCGATCCGGCCATGGGCGACAACGGAAAGCTCTACCCGGCCTTCAACGAGGCTTACGCGAAGAAAAATGCAACCCTCTGCGCCGTCGGCGACGTCATCGTCCCGAACATCACCGAGGCCTGCTTCATGACCGGCACGGAATATAAGGAGCAGTACGACGTCTCCTACGTGAAAAACCTCCTTGTGAAGCTCGCAGGGCTCGGCGCGAAGACCGCGGTCCTGACCGGCGTCTCCCTCTCCGAGGGGAAGACCGGCGTCATGGGCTATGAGAGCGCGACCGGCCGCTTCTTCTCCTACCAGAACGACCGGATCCCGGTCTCCTACCACGGGACCGGCGATATCTTCTCGAGCGTCGCAGCCGGCGGCTGCATGGCGGGCCTTTCGCTCGATGACGCGATGCGCCTCGCTGCCGACTACACCGCCCGCACGATCGCGGTCACGATGGAGAACCCGAAGAAGCCCTGGTACGGGGTGGATTTTGAGGCCACGATCCCGTGGCTTGTGAATACGCTGGAGGCCATGAAAAACGCCGGCAATTGAAAGGAGCAGACCATGAACGTCACGATCCGAAATGAATTTCTCACCGTCACCGCCGCCGCTAAGGGGGCAGAGCTTCAGTCCGTGAAAGGCGCGGACGGCACCGAGTACCTCTGGCAGGGCGATCCGGCTTACTGGACGAGCCATGCGCCGAACATTTTCCCGTACGTTGCGCGCTTAACGGAAGGAAAATACATCCTGAACGGCCGCGAATACGGCTTCGGCAACCACGGCCTCGTGCGCTACGAGGAGCTCGCCGCGGAGGAACAGAGCGAAACGCGCGTCGTCTTCCGCCTCGACTCGACGGAGGAGACGAAGAAAAAATATCCGTTTGATTTCATTTACCGGATCTCCTACACGCTCGACGGCGCAACGCTCAGGATCGGCACCCGCGTTGAAAATACCGGGTCCGGGCGCATGTACTTCGCCGTCGGCGGGCACCCGGGCTTCAACGTCCCGATGGAGGCCGGCACGGCCTTCGAGGATTACCGTCTCGAGTTTGACGAGACCGCGCACCCCTATCAGATCCACCTCGCGGATTCCGGCGCGGTGACGCCGCTCACGACCGTCTATGACATGCAGGACGACCGGATCATCCCGCTTCACCACGATCTCTTCGACCACGACGCGGTCGTGCTCACCCACGCGGCGAAGACGGTGAAGATCTGCTCCGACAAGACCTCCCGCTCCGTGACGGTCTCCTTCCCGGATTTCCGTTACGTCGGTTTCTGGCACAAGCCGAAGACGGATGCGCCTTATGTCTGTGTCGAGCCCTGGACGTCACTGCCCTCCCGCGAGGGGATCGTCGAGAAGCTGGCGCTGCAGGCGGATCTCCTTGCGCTCGATCCCGGAAAAGCCTGGGAGACCGCATGGACGATCAAGGCGGAGTAATTACTTTTGAAAGAACATTAAAATTATAAGCCCCTGAGCAAAAGTTTTGCTCAGGGGCTTTATTCCTCAAATGCCGCTTATCTGTCCACCGACTCGTAATCTGCCGCTTTCTTATCCAGCTGAGCCGCCAGATCCGCGATAAGTTCTGTCATCGAAACAAAACCCGGACGCAGATCCGCATATTGCTCCCGATATCTCTCGGCAGAAACGCCCTCCCACTCGCTCTCAAGCCTGCTTATAAGGTTATCCAGTTTTTGTGTGATTTCTTCCATTGCCTCACTCTGATTCCGATACTCATTTGCTCTTTCGCGAAGCTGTTCAGGTGTTACTCTAAGCTGAGCCATGTTTGTTCCTCCTTTTTCTTAAATCATATAATATAGTGCATAGATGTACTATCGTTACACGCCATCTTATCAGATCACTTCAGGAATTCCAATTTTGAGCATTACCGCGGAGAATCTCCGGGTGAGTTTCCACAAACCTGTTGATCGTATCCGTCATGCCCTTGTTCTCTCCATCATCACAGCCGCGGAAGAAAACCGTGCTGATGTCACCGTGGTTAAAATATGCCATCTGGTCCCCGGTAACGCCTTCCGGATAAAGAACGCCGCCATAGTCGAAAAAGTATTGTTTTCCATTGTTAGACGCCATGATGGCACGTGCCACAATCATCAGCTTTTTGATACCGCCGTTCAGATAGACAATACTGCCAAGGGGTAAGTAATCAATTCTTTCCATGTTTTTCAAATCCTTTCATTAATGTTTTAATTGCTTTCTTTTACAGTATATTTAAGTCTGATATTAAGCTGGGTGTTCTCCAGCTCCTCGCGCGACATGCCTTTTGCGGCTTCTTTTATTTTTTGATACAGTTCTTCCGAACGTCCTTTGCTCCACTGGCTTCCTATCGACCTGTTAGCACCGGAAGAATCTATTCCGTGAATATTCGTCGGATCGCCGCCTGCGTTTTGATCCGGATCATGCAAGGCATCCATGTTCTTCAGCTCTTCACTTACTTCATTTCTGATCCGGCGTACATCGACCTTTTTGCTTGCATCTTCGTAGCTCATATTGGGATGTTTTGACATAATCGCTGCAATTTTTTCGTCTGTCTTCTCATCCACCATGCTTTCAAAAATACCGAGTCGGTAATTCTCCTGGATATCTCCGGTGTCCGTTCGGCCGTTCATCTGATAATTCTCCATCCGATCAAGCACTCCTGCCGCGCCGGATTGATTAAAGCCGACTTCCTGTCCGCCAAGCTGATCTGCAAATTCCATTTCCGTGTAATTGCCTGCACCCGGTTTTGCCGTGAATTCAATCTCAATCGGTTTATCTGTCAACGGCTTCATCGTTGAAGAAGAATAGCTGACAGGTCCGACTTTTGCCCCTTCAAGATCAAACTCGCCCTTTCCCTCCATCTCTCTAAGAATTTTCTCCTCTTGAGGCGTAGATGCGGTTCTGCTGTAATCCGCTTTGTTTTCCATGCGTTCCAGGGCTTCCTGAACAACCGGTGTCAGCCCTGTTTCGGGATCGGTCTTGTTCCCAAGTTCGGATTGTATAATCGGTGTCAGGCCCGTTTTGGGATCCACGGTACGTTCTTTATAATAGCTGGAAACAATCTCTTTACTTCCGCCCTTTACAAAGTCCTTGCCCAGCTCATCAAAAGCGAGCACTTTCCCGTAACGCTCGCCAAGGGGAACGTCTTCAAAAGCATTCTTGTCCCCCGCCAGATTCTTGCCGATGTCGAATCCGCTTTCGACCGTCGCCTCGGTGAATCTTTCTCCGATTCCGGAAGCCATTTTGCTCGTACTGCCCTTGATGCCTTCCCCAATGTAGTGTCTCACATCATTCGTCGGATTATCAAATTTATCCAGTCCCATGCCGATCGGCAATTTCTCGACCTTGTCTCCGATGAAATCTCCTACCAGGTTCTGTGCGATATCACTTGTACCGCTCTTTGCTCCTTCAAAAAATACGGAGCTGACATCAGAAATGTTTCCGGTACATGCCAGCTGATCATAACTTTCATCCAGGCTGCCCCAGAGCGCACTGTTTGCGCCGGACACCGTGGTTTTAACAAGCGTACCTGTCCCCGGCGGCAGGATTCCGCCGGTAAATCCGGAGCACCATCCCTTGATTGCCTCTTTCCCGATGTATCCGGTATCCCATTTTTCTGTATCCCAGCTGTTCGCTACATACTGCGTTCCAATCGCATTGATTACGCCGCCGCTGACTCCGACAATCACAGGAACCAAAAGCGTACCTGCACCGGTAGCAACAGCGGCTGCGCTTGCAAGCGTGCCGACGATTGCGACTCCGAATTTGATCCAGTCCGCTCTCCGCTGCCGTTTTTCCATCTCTTCCTGCTGTCTTTCGAGACGGATTTCCAGATTTTCTGATGCCGACTGAAGCTTGCTTTGCTGCGCATCCAATGCATTGTAACCACTTGTCATCGCCTCAAGAAGCGGAAGCACGCTTGGAATGGAAGCAAAACCTGTCGTTGAGAAATTTACTTTAAAGTCTTTATTCAGATTCTTCATCTCTGAAAGGAAAGACTCGATGCGGTAGAGCAATTCGTCTAATTCCGTAAAGTCTTCCGAAAGATGCCTGCTCTCCAGATTATTGATTTCCTGATCCAGCGTGTCGATAGAAGTGATAATGCTGCCGAGTTCCGTATCCTGGTCGCTGATATCAAGTCCGGTAATGGAGATAAGGTCTGATATCTTATCAACTGCTGTTTCGGCGGAATACCCAATCGCCTGCATTTTTTTTCTGTTCTTCTTCAGGCTATCGTAGCGTTCACCAAGTTCGTTCTCGGGAATGCGGGCATTATCAACACTGTCAATGATCTGAAAGTAGTCTTCAATATAAATCACCATTCTGGCGATAAATAAATCCATTGCTTCAAAAAGCATTCCCTCCGCAAAAGAGTAAACGGTCTCAAGATACTCTTTCATGCGGTCAGCGCTGTTGCCTGAAATGTTCGGGCTGTTTTCCAGAACATACTCTTTACTTCTGACAGTCGATACCCCTTCTTTCCACGCATCAATGACTCCTTTGTATGCGAGCAAAAGACTTTGCATATCGTTAAGGCTTACTTTAAAACTCATTGTTTTAATCTCCGCTCATCGTCAGATTCTGTCAACCTGCCGCAAATTTTGAGTAAGTGTTTCCATGTCCTTTACATCTTTCTGAACCAGGAGCTTGAATCGAAACACCTGTTCCCAAAGTCTGCTTATTCGATCCCGATACTCATCAATCACAGACAGTGATAAATCATCCTCTGTCCGAATTTTGTAGTAATCGTGCTCTATCAATTCGTCCGCCGAGACTTTAAACTCCGATAACTCGATTATAAAATTGTCGTTCAGTTTAATCTCCGCCATATGCCACCTCAATTTCCCAGGTTTTCGATATCAATCCACCATCGCTGGATCTGAGCAACAAGTCCTCCGATGAGCGGAATCAGCCTCGATTGTTCTGCCAGCAGCTCACCCATTTTTGTATTCACGGCATCCTGCGCAGCATCCAGTTTTCTGTAATATGCACCGTATGAGCTGTCCAGTTTCTCTCCGGCATTACAGAAATCCTGATATCTCCTGCCGCGCCATTTGCCCTTTTCCTCGAAGATTCTTTCCGTGCTTTTTCTGGTCTGCCGGAACTCATCCTTTATCTCACCGAGTTCATCATATACAGCCCTCAGCCGCCGGATCTGCTCTTCGCAGTAATTTACCCGGCGTTGGTACGTTTCTCTTTGCCGCTCGGCATTATAAATCATATTTCTAATCTCGTTTACCGTTGCCAAGGCAATGCACCTCACTGAATCTAAATCGTTGGCGTCTTAAGCTTCCTGCACTCCGAGCCTATGATATAGTAACAATCTCCTTCCGTAAGCGCTTTCTTAAAGCGCTTTGTTACCGCATATGACAGATCCAGAATCTTCAGGCTGTCCAGGTCTCCAAACCAGAGCAGTCTCTGTTCATCTTTCATTTTTTTCAACACATCCCCGGCACTAAAGCCAATGGATGCATTGTCAAGCTCAGACAGAATCACGCATGCTTTCATAGATTTATACTTGCCCGTAATATTCTTGAACGCACTCACTGCAGCAGAATCTCCTGTCAGAGCATCAAATGCAGAGGGACCTGACAGAATCAGAACAAGAGTCTTTTCATCCGCAAGGTTTCTTTCCCCGCTCATCAACGCCTTATACCGGTTGGCCAGTATTGCCTCCAGCTCCTTCACCATCACAGGAATCTTTGCCGGAAGGTACTCGTAAGCTGCTGCACCTTCTTCCTTTGAGAGATCATTCAATCCCTGGCTGATACTGTCCGCAAGATAAAATTCCGTGTTTCCGGCATGCATCCGGGCTGCCGCATGCACGATATAGCGAACCATTCTGCGGCAATCGCCGATTTCTTTGCCTGCTATGCCAAAGAAGCCAACCGTTGCAAGATCAATTTCCACAGGACATACGGTATCGTAATCCAGACCCGGAACGACAGTCTGATTCATCTTCATAAGATCATCAAACGTGTCAAAAAGCGCCTGTTCCGAGAGAATATCCGGAATCACCGGAATATTTATCGCATGTCCGGATGAGGCCTCCTTCTTCTTCGCAATCCACAGACGAATACTCTGCGCCCGCTCAACCTCTTTGTCCCCTGCAAATGCACGATAAATCTGAGCCTGATACAACTTCTTTTCACGATCCACAATGCATCTGCCTGCAATATTCGGGATCCGTATCGCGCAGTGTGTATCAAAAATCGTACTGTACTCACTGGAATCATTGCAGAACAGTGCAATCCGGTTCGCAAAGTTTGCCATGTATTTATATCCCATACCGGCCGTCTGGCTGTTGGACGCAATCACACTGATACCGTAAGCAAGGCCATTCTGACAAACTGGCAGGAGCAAATCATTCTCTGCAAAATACAGTTCCCGCAGAGCCGTCAGATTATCAATCAGCAGAACAATACGCGCTTTATCCGTCTTCCCGGCTTCCAGGTACGCATTAAACGAGCTGACCCCCAATTCCTGAAAGCGTTTCTGCCGATCGTCAATCTCAGTATTTAACAGCTTAAAGAGATTCTTTAACTTCTCTTCCTCCATATTCGTGACGACACCGCCCACATGCGGCAGAGTCTCAAAAATTTTAAGCACTTTAGAGGAGAAATCAAGAATATACAGATTCACTTCCTGCGCCTTATAGCGGTCTGCAATCGTCCGGATCATTTCCTGCAGGAGATTCGTCTTGCCGGTTAAGGCAGAGCCCAGAATAAAGGTATTTCTGGTAAACGGATCGATAAAGAACTCTCCCTGGTACTGATTATCCGGATCGTCGTAGAGACCGATTGCAATCTGTCCATCCGGCACGTTTTCGCCGGAATTATCCTGCGCGTCAATCTGTGACGGCAGCGGAGGAAGGAAAATTGCGGGAATGCGCTCGATTCCATTGGCCTGACAAGTCGAAGCAATATAATTAACCACTGCGTCGAGCTGTGTTGTTCCGTCCGGGGTCTTCACGCCGCTGTAGCCGGACTGGAACAGTTCAAAGACTTCGTTATTGCCTACCCGCAGATACCCACGTCCGGGCTCCCGGATATTGACTGCCAGAGGGGATTTTATGACTTCATTACTGTCTTCACGGGATGCCACCCGCAGGCAGATCTGGAAGCGGGAATTGCTCCAGATATCTTCGCTGACCTGTCCGGATGGCTTCTGAGTTGCAAGGATCAGATGCACGCCCAGGCTTCGTCCGATACGGGCCGCACTGATCAGTTTTGCCATAAACTCGGGATGTGCTGCTTTCAGTTCTGCAAACTCATCCACAACAATAATAAGATGCGGCAGCGGGTCGGTCACCTGTCCGGTTTTAAATGCACGGATATAGCCGTCAATATTGTTTACCTTTGCTGCGGCAAATAATCTCTGCCTGTGCAGCAGTTCCGCCTCGATTGAAGACAGGGACCGATTAATCTCACCCTCATCAATGTTTGTGATCACACCTGCCAGATGAGGCAGCTTCTCCATCTGATTGGCCATGCCGCCGCCCTTAAAGTCGATGATCATGAAGCTGACTTCCGTCGGCGCAAATCGCAGCGCAAGTGACAGAAGGTAACTCAGCATAACTTCGCTCTTACCGGAACCTGTGGTGCCTGCCACCAGGCCATGCGGTCCGTGCGCATATTCCCGGTCCAAAAGATCCAGCATCTGCAGCTTGTCACCTGCAATGATACCGAGCGGAGCACCCATACTCTTCGTCACATCGGAGTCTGCATACTCCTTCATCAGATTCCACTCGCGGATATCGTTTATTTTTTGCATCTCGTAGAATGAGAACTGCTTCGGAACAGACGCTGCCTTACCGGGTTCTTCACAGACAATCTGCCGCAGACGTTTGCCGCAGGCGGCAAATCTGGCTGGCGACACAAAATCCGCTTTGAATTTCTGACGATGCGCGGCATCGTTTTTATCAAACATCTCTCCTTCTTTACCATCCAGTTTAATGATCAGATTGCATTCTTTCGGCAGCTGCGTGATGTCTTCCGCAAGCATGATCACACCGGCACCGAGGTCATTTCTGCGCAGAAGATACGGATGAATGCGGTGATCTTTCGCCAGAAAGGCCGGCTGAGCGATCACAAAGAGCAGATACGGCAGCATCTGCGGCGCTGTACCGTAACTGTTATCAGACTCCAACGCCAATTCCCGGTCCTTTAAGATGTCTGTATAGGCTGTAAGAAGCTCATTAGCCCCTTCTCTGGTAACGGCGGTGGCTGCTTTCTCACGGTCTTCATCAAGCGCGTGCGGCAGATCATTTACCCACCCGAGGCATTCCTCGTCGCTGCGGTCATAGATACACACAATCTTTGCCTCGGTGTAGCTGTGATGCACGGCAAACTGCATCAGCATATTGCGCAGCAGATAAAGCGCGTCTTCTCTTCTTCCCACAATGCCGCAAATGTGATTCTCACGGATACTGCATGTAATCGGGGCATCCTTTACATACGCATACTTCCTGCGTATCTCCGAGGGGCGCTCTTTAAGTTTATCTTCCTCCAGCGAAAGCGAACTTTTCGGAATCCTGATTTCGGCTGCGGATTTCACCGGACCTCCGCCGATTCGAACCGAACCGAAATCCTCATCAATCGGTCTTCGGTCCCAAAGAGTACGGTTCATTTCCTTGACCAGATCAAAACATTTTTCTGTATCCGGATCCGTATACTTCATCACCTGCAGCTGGCGTTTTTGCACCTTCTCGATTTTTTCTGTCTCGTGATTCAGATGTTCGGTATACTTATCGATCCTTGCCTTCTGCTGATTCTCGTACTTACTGACCTGTTTTTTATAATTCGAAACAGTAACAATGACTCCGACCAATGCCATCGCTAAGGCCAGCAGGGGATTAACAGCACTGGAAACCAACGTGCCCAGCACCGTCACTGCTGCCGGAAGCAAAGTCGAAAGCCAATCGATCTCCGGTTTCCCCCCGACGTTCGGAGGTGCTTCAATTTCCACGGTCACCTCGGGTACACTCTGCTTCAGGCGAGGCGATCTCTGATAGACAATCTCTCTCTTCTGATTCTTCGCAGCTGCTTGCTTTTGCCCGGACTCTGCACTTCCCGCTGCAGGTTTTATTACCTGCGGTTTTTTCGGCGCCGCAGAGACAAATACGCTGTTCTTAATCTGCGCGTTGACACCGAACGGAAGCGTCATGACAATTTCCGACATCTCTCGTTTCAGCGACACGTGCCCCAGAATCACTGTCTGACCCTCAGAAAGCACCTGCTTTCCTGACACCGCCTGACGATTAACAAATGTTCCGATGGAGCTTCCGGCATCTTCGATATAGCAAGAAGCACCCTCCCGGGTAATTCTCACATGATGCTTGCTGATTGGCTGACTGTCAATCACAACCGTATTGTCATCCGCACGGCCGAAGCTCAGCACACTTCCAGCTTCCGGAAGAGGTACTTTCTTCTCGTCACCCGGTTCAAATACCGTCATTGCCACGCGATACTCTTTGCTTAGGACAAAGGTATCGGCGTGTGTGATCCGCTCTTCGCGAATCCTTTTGCCGTGTGCCAGGATCTCTCCCGCACCCGAGAGCTTCCATGCCCCGCCTTCTCTGGTGAAAACCACATGGCCGGGAACCAGACCGCAGTCTGCAAGGCAGCAGTCATCTTCCGGACTACTGCCGATGGACAGGCTTTTTCTCTGATCCAGAGTCTCCTCTAAGAACCGGTTTCCATAAAATATTCGCACCTGCATTGTCTGTTATCCTTCGTTCATCTTTCTCTTCTTAGTAAGTCGATGATTCATCTTGAGGAGCGTGTTTCGCGTTGGCCGCTTTAACCCGATACCAAATGGCTAAAAAAGCCCAATGCTGACAACCTCTGATAATAAACGAGCATCAACGCGACCTGATTTGTTTTATCAAAGAGCATTTCCACCCGGTGAGTCACATGATATGTCTTGTCCGGCTTACTGCTCTCATAGACCAGATATTGACAACCCAGGAATTCCGAATAAAATTCCGTATAATTGTTTTTATAAAGGTCGCTGTCTTCCGTGAGCGTTCCCTCTTCTTCAGGTTCCCCGAAGAGTTCCTTCACCTCGGAAATAGTTGTACTTTTTGTGAT
>OCTX012255215.1_pt1 | contig 12862 bp, 7 predicted proteins | sample 1539691 | NCBI WGS metagenome assembly OCTX01 (sample SAMN02144231, study PRJEB22623) | gut metagenome | biome: sheep rumen | host: Ovis aries | place: New Zealand
GGCCGTCGACCAACTCATAGACTCGCTGACCCACTCGGATGTCATGCTACAATGGCTTCTGAAATACATCATGGAGAACATCAGCGACGACCGTTCGTGGAACATCATCGGACAAGTCAAGAAATTCGGCAATACCATCTTCCGCGACTACTACAAGGAACACAGTGAGGAGCTCAATGCACGACTGTCCCAAAAGGACTTCCTTGAATCCTATACGAAACAGCTGCGCCAGATACGAACAGACGCAGAGAAGCGCATGAAGGATTTTGCCGACCAGTACCTCGACACGCTGAGAGACGCCGGCCTCAGCTATGACGACCTAAGCTATGGCAAGGGAGGGGTAAGTGGTTTCTTTCTGAAGATTCAAAACGGTCAGATGGATGAAAGCATCGAAGGCCCCAGAGTCAAGATTTGTGCAGACGATCCTGCTAAGTGGTACTCCAAGAAGAGCCCCTATGCTGAGTCCATCCATTCCCTTGCCGAATCAGCACTCATTCCCTTATTGCGCCGTGCCATGGAAGAACGTCCCCGGCAATATAAGCTTTACATGTCAGCCGATCTCACCCTGCGTCACCTGAACCAGCTACGTCTGCTGGGCAGCATCGAACAAAAGGTACGCCAGCTCAACGAGTCGGCAAACCGCTTCCTGCTCAGCGACACCCAGCAACTGCTTCACTCCCTTATCAAGGACAGCGACTCGCCTTTTATCTTTGAGAAGATAGGCACCCAGTTGGAACATGTCATGATAGACGAGTTCCAGGACACCAGCTCCGTACAGTGGAAGAACTTCAAGGTACTATTGCAAGAATGCATGAGTCACGTCGACACCGAGAACCTGATAGTCGGCGACGTCAAACAAAGCATCTACCGCTGGCGTTCCGGCGACTGGCGGCTGCTCAACGCCATCGACCAGGAATTTCCCCATGCCGACAAGACGATAGACATTCTCCCCCTTGAGACCAACTACCGCTCCGAGCGACATATCATCGAGTTCAATAATGCCTTCTTCACTGAAGCAGCCCAACAGGAGTACAACGCCCAACACGAGGAATACCCCCTTGGTGCCGAAGCATTGCGCCATGCTTATGCTGACGTCTGCCAAAAGATACCCCAGCAGCGTCCGTCCCAAGGCTTTGTCAGCATCCTGCTGCTTCCTAAGAAAGACTATCAGGAAGCAATGCTCCAGCAAATCACCGCGACCATCGACCATCTCCTGCAGCAAGGCATCAGTCCAAGCCGCATCGCCATCCTCGTCCGTAACAACAAGTACATTCCGCTCATTGCCGACCATTTTTCCGTCCACCGCCCAGACCTGCATATCGTCAGCGACGAAGCCTTCCGTCTGGACGCCTCGGTATCGGTAAGCCTGCTCATCCAGGCCCTTCACCTGCTTACCCACCCTGACGACAAGCTGTCCAAGGCCACCATTGTCAAGCTTTACCAGTACGCTGTTCTCGACAACACATTACCCGATAACGAGCTGCTCATCAAGGACCAGCTCCTCGACGACCTGCTGCCCGAAGCATATATTCAGCACACCACGGACCTTTTGCGGCTACCCCTTTACGAACTCACCGAACGTCTCTACACCATCTTCCAGCTTGACCGGCTGAACGAGCAAAGTGCTTATGTCTGCGCCTTCTACGACCAACTCAACCTGTTCTGCCAGGACAACAGTACCGACATCGACGCCTTCATCTCCGAATGGGAGGAGACGCTCTGCAGCAAGACCATCCAGGGCAGCACCACCGAAGGCATCCGCATCCTATCCATCCACAAGAGTAAAGGTCTGGAATTCGACCACGTCATCATCCCTTATTGCGACTGGCGTCTCGAGCACAACGACATCCTATGGTGCCAGCCTACCGAATCTCCCTACGATGCGCTTCCTATCGTACCTATAGATTATAGCCAGAAGCAGATGATGGGCACCATCTACGAGTCCCATTATCTGGACGAACACCTGCAGAACACCGTAGACAACCTGAACCTGCTCTACGTGGCTTTCACACGAGCCTGCCAGAGCCTGTACGTCATCGGCCAGCGCCACGCTGCCAACAGCCGCTCAGAGCTCATCGAGAGCGTCTTGCCACAGCTACGCCTCGACGGAGGCATCCTTGAGGGTCAGGAAGACGAAGAAGTCCCCCTTTCCTATACCTTCGGCCAGCTCACCGTCCCTGCCGCCAGACAGCAGCCATCCCCAAAGCAAAGCAAGAACGTGTTCCTGCAGCCCGTCACCCCCAAGCCCATCACCTTAGAGACCTTTGCAGTCAAGACGTCCTTTCGGCAGAGCAACAAAAGCCGCGACTTCGTCGAGGGCGAAGACGAAGGCACCACCCTCAGCTATATCAAGATAGGCAGCGTGCTCCACAACATTTTCTCCACCATCCGTACCCGTGCCGACATTCAGCAAGCCCTGCAGCAGCTCCAGCAAGACGGCGTCCTCTACGACGACGAGGTGACGAGCGAGAAGATAACCGGTCTCTTACGCAAGCGCCTTGAAGACCAGCGCGTCAGCGATTGGTTCTCTGACCGCTGGCAACTGTTCAACGAATGCTCCATTCTCACCTTTGAGCAGGGAGCCATGAAAGAACGCCGTCCTGACCGTGTCATGACCGACGGACACGAGACACACGTCGTAGACTTCAAGTTCGGGCACCCCCGCGACGAGTATCACGACCAGGTACGCGAATACATGCACCTGCTCCGCTCCATGGGAATGCCCAATGTAAAGGGATGGCTATGGTACGTCTATAGCAATAAGATAGAGGAGGTTCAAAGTACTTAGTCCATAGTTCACATCAGTAAGGAATGAAAGAATTCTTAGCATACGTCGCCGAAGACATCATCAGCAAGTACGGCACCAACCTCTCGCATGTGGCCGTGGTATTCCCCAACAAGCGCGCCTCGCTGTTTCTCAACGAGCATCTGGCCCGCCATGCCGGCCGGCCGCTATGGAGCCCCGCCTATATCACCATCAGCGAGCTTTTCCGCCAGCAGTCTAAGCTACAGGTGGCCGACCCCATCAAGCAAGTCTGCGACCTCTATCAGTCGTTCTGCCAGCAAACAGGTTCTACCGAGACCTTAGACAAGTTCTACGGCTGGGGACAGCTGCTGCTTACCGACTTCGACGACATCGACAAGAACATGGCCGACGCCGACCGTGTCTTTGCTAACCTGCGTGACATCCACGAGCTGGACGACATCTCCTACCTCACCGACGAACAGCGCCAGATGATACGCCGTTTCTTCAGCAACTTCTCCGAAGAGCACAACAGCGAGCTGAAAGAACGCTTCCTGCGCCTCTGGAGCCACTTTGCCGACATCTACCATGACTTCAACCGGCGCCTGGCCTCGCAAGGGCTGGCCTACGAGGGAGCCCTCTACCGTCAGGTCGTCAGCCGTGTCAATCTCATTGGCAATACGACCCACGAAACCGACACCACGCCAGTTTTTCCATACGACCACTACCTCTTCGTTGGCTTCAACCTGCTGCAGAAGGTCGAGCAGCAACTCTTCGCCCACCTACAGAAAGAGGGGAAGGCACACTTCTACTGGGACTTCGACCATTACTACCTGCACCATCAGGAAGCAGGCCAGTACATCATCCGCTATCTCCAGTACTTCCCTAACGAGCTGGACGTGCAGTCCGACGACATCTATCGCAACTTCGCACGCACCAAACACATCAGCTACATCTCGGCACCCACGGAGAACATTCAGGCACGATACGTCAGCAACTGGCTCCGCGAGGAGCAGCGCTACCAGTCCGGCCGCCGCACGGCCATCGTACTCTGCAACGAAGCCCTCCTCCCCGTCGTCATCCACTGTCTGCCCGGCGAGGTTGACAAGGTCAACGTCACCACAGGCTACCCGCTGGCCCTGACGCCCGTCGCCTCCTTCATCCAGCAATGGTTCGACCTGCTGCTACAGGGGCGCACACCTCGTCTGCTCCGCATCTTCCAGCGCCATCCGTACACGAAGTATATCGCTGACGACGTGACAAGCACCTGGCAACAGCCCACACCGCTCGACTCGTTGGCAGCACTCCTGCGCAAGATAGCCCGGCAAGGCAAAGACGACACCGACGACCCTCTGTTCCAGGAGTCGCTCTTCCGGGCCTACACCCTCATCAACCGTCTCTGCTCGCTGTACAAGAGCGGCGACCTGCAGGTCGACAACAACACGCTGCAGCGACTGACGAACCAACTGATGCAACAGACCACCATACCCTTCCATGGCGAGCCTGCCGAAGGCATACAAGTCATGGGCGTGCTCGAGACCCGTAATCTCGACTTCGACCACGTTCTGCTGCTGTCGTGCAACGAGGGCAATATGCCCCGTGGCGTCAACGACAGCTCCTTCATTCCCCACAGCATACGCCATGCCTACGAGCTGACCACTGTCGAGAACAAGGTCGGCATCTACGCCTACTACTTCCACCGCCTGCTGCAACGTGCCGCCGACGTCACCATCCTCTACAACAACGCTACCGAGGACGGCCAGCGGGGCGAGATGAGCCGTTTCATGCTACAGCTGCTGGTAGAAAGCGACCATCCCATTGGCCGGCACACGCTGCTGGCCGGCCAGGAGATAAGCTGGTGGCACCCTGAACCTATCGAGAAGACGCCACGCGTCATGCAGGCATTGGGCGAACACTTCATGCAGGCCGACTCGCTGCTGTCACCCTCGGCCATCAACAAGTACCTACGGTGCCCCCTGCAGTTCTACTATTGCTATGCTGCCGACATCCGCGAACCCGACCTGCCCGATGACGAGCAGGAGCTGGACAACCGCATCTTTGGCAACATCTTCCATAAAGCAGCCGACATCATCTATCAACAGCTGCCCAGAGACATCACCCGCGAGGTATTAAGCCACCTGCTGAAATCGAAAGTAGAGATAGAACGCGCCGTCGACGAGGCCTTCCACCAGGAGATGCCTTTCGCACCGCGCAGCGGTCTGCACCTCATTAACCGCGAGGTCATCATCCACTACCTGCGTCAGCTGCTTCAGATAGACCTGCGCCTCGTTCCCTTCACCATCCTCGGGCTCGAACATCACGTCTGGCGTAGCCTTCCTGCCCTCACGGCCGGCTCCTCACCAATGAGAATAGGAGGCTTCATCGACCGCCTTGACATGATGAGCGACGGCACCATCCGCGTCGTCGACTACAAGACCGGCAGCAGGCGTCTGAAGCCATTCCCTGACGTCGACGCCATCTTCCTGCCGGAGAACATTCACGAACACTCAGACTACTACCTGCAGACCTTCGTCTATGCCGACATTGTCAGCCGCCAGCAAGGCGCCAAGGCCCGAAGGGTCGTCCCCGCCCTGCTCTTCATACAGCATGCAGCGGGCATCGACTACGACCCTACGCTGTGCTTTGGCAAAGAGCCCATTCACGACATAGCCGACCATGCCACCCGCTTCAACGAGCTGTTGGAGGAGAAGGTGCGCGAGATATTCTCCACCGACCAGCCGTTCCGTCCCACCCAGGACGTACGTACCTGCCGCACCTGTCCCTACGCAGCCTTCTGCCGTCCCTTGCGATAAAGGAAAACACTCAGCGGTTCTTGTTGCGCATGAACCACCCGTGCGTAAACAGATGGTACATCAGCAGTGCTGCGGCGGTCAGCAGCAGCGCCGCGTAAAGCAGCAGGTCACGCTGCCCGTAGAACAGTGCATAGCCCACACACAACCCCAAGGCCAGCCCCGTTTCCCACCCCAGGAAGAAGGTGCTCTGCGAGGTGCCTCGCTGGCAGTGCCGGCTCAGCTTGATAAAAAACAAAAGGAATCGGGCACTCACAATTCCCATACCCAGGCCCAGGAGTATAGGCGCCACAGGACTGGCGGGATAGGCCAGCATTACCATCAGTGCTGCGATGGCAAGGATCAGTCCGCTCACCACCTCGCTCTTCAGCTCGGCGTCGCGGTACACAAAGCGCTGTGCCAGCAGAGCCAGGAGGAATCCGCCCATCAGCAGCCCGTAGAACACAGGCCTTAGCTGTAGCGACAGCACCATGCCCATCACCGTACTTACCAGCAACAGGTTGTAGAACAGCACGAAGCCATGAGGCAGCAGGAACCGGTCGAGCGAAGCCACATGCACCCCTTCCTCCGGTGCTCGGAACGGGAAGTCGACCCGTCTGATGAGCAGCACCGCGAGCAGTGCGCACGCCATCGACACCCACACCACCCTTTTGAAGTCTGTCTGCTCGTAGGTCATCAGTCCTGCCAGAGGTCCCAGTGACAGCGCAAAGCGCGAGAACCACGCCGCGCTGTGGTTAGCCTCTGTTCGCTGGTACGACTCGCAGGTATCTATGATGAGCGTGGACGACAGCACCATCTGTGCCAGTCCGAAGGCTGCTCCCAGAAGCAGTCTGTGCAGCAGCATGACCCACAGCTCGACAAACTCCGAGCGCAGGCTTTCCAGATACCACAGCAGTGCCACGTCAAGCGCCAGCGCCAGTACGGCCCATATACACACCACGTTGCGTCTGTAGCGCTGTACCAGCCACGAGCACTGCGACCCGAGCAGATAGAGCCCCACGCCGAAGATGCCCATCGAGAGTCCCGTCTCTTCCGGCGAGAAGTTCTCGGTCGTCATCAGCCACTGTGGCAGCACTGGCAGCAGTATGTATACCGACATGGTGAGCAGCAGGTTCGCCACCACCAGCAGCCAGAACTCATGGTGCCACAGCCTTATGTGTACAGGAGTGTTCTGCGTGTTCACTAATACGACTCGTTAACGTTAGGGAAGTCTCCGCTCTTTACGTCCTCCACATAGTGGCCCACGGCGTCGGTAATCACCGTGCAGAGGTCTGCATAGCGGCGCAGGAAGCGTGGCGAGAAGCCCTGTGTCATTCCCAGCATGTCGGCCACCACGAGCACCTGTCCGTCGGTACCGTTGCCGGCACCGATGCCGATGGTCGGACATTTTACGTTCTTGGTGACCTCGGCAGCCAACGCGGCGGGCACCTTCTCCAGCGTGATGCCAAAACATCCTGCCTCGTCCAGCAGCTGCGCGTCGTGCATCAGCTTGTCGGCCTCGGCCTGCTCTCTGGCACGCACTGCGTAGGTGCCGAACTTATTAATGCTCTGCGGTGTCAGTCCCAGATGTCCCATCACGGGGATGCCGGCATCCAGTATGCGCTTCACTGTGTCCAGAATCTCCTCGCCTCCTTCCATCTTCAGGGCGTCGCACCCGCTCTCCTTCATAATGCGAATGGCATTGGTGACGCCCTCTGCGGCGTTCACCTGGTACGAGCCGAAGGGCATGTCGCATATCACCAGCGCACGGCTGACGGCACGCACCACGGAACGTGCGTGGTATATCATGTGGTCCACGGTCATGGGCAGCGTCGTCTGGTTGCCGGCCATCACGTTCGAGGCCGAGTCGCCCACCAGAATAACGTCGACGCCGGCCTTGTCTACCAGTCCGGCCATGGTAAAATCGTACGAGGTGAGCATAGAAATCTTCTCACCCTTCTGCTTCATCTCTGTCAACCGGTGGGTAGTCACCTTGCGGTTGTCACTTACTAAGTATCCTGACATAATCTATATAGTTGTTAATTACTTCGTCACATAGCGGCCGTATGCTGTCGGCAGGGTTCGTCGTGGCCAGTCCTACCACGTACATGCCGGCAGCCCGGCCCGAGCGCAGGCCGTTGAACGAGTCCTCGAACACCACGCAGTGCTCCCGGCCGACGTTCAGCCGGGCTGCGGCCTTCAGGTAGCAGTCGGGATCGGGCTTCGAGGCCGAGAAGTCCTCAGAGGTCAGTATCACATCAAACATCCCCTTGAACTCGGGATGCTTCCTATACACCGCCTCCATCTTCACCTTGTTCGAGCTGGTCACCACGGCGGTCTTCACGCCTTGCTGGCGCAGCAGACGGATGTACTCCGGAAAGGCCTCCACGTAGTCGTAGCTCATCTGCTGCTCGTAACGGTCCAGCCGCCCGGTTATCAGGGGCTGCTTGTCGGCCAGGGGTCCCGAGAACCACGCATCGTATATCTGCACCAGCGTCTGTCCCTTGATTTCCTGCTCCAGCCCGGGATGCTCCGGGTGGAACTCGCGACACTGCTCGCCCCAGAACACGGTGTACTGAGGCTCGGTATCGAAGACTACGCCGTCCAAATCGAACAAAGCAGCTTTCATTTCGCTCTTCTTTTCCATAAATTGGCTGCAAAGGTACGCATTTCTTTTGAAATATCCAAAAATCTTATTACCTTTGCCCCCGATATGGAGCAAATTCTCAAGTACTTTCCACAGCTGACCGCTGTGCAGCAGCGCCAGTTCGGCATGCTCGACGAGCTGTACCGCGACTGGAACTCGAAAATCAACGTTATCTCGCGTAAGGACATCGACAACCTGTACGAACACCACGTGCTGCACTCCATGTCCATTGCGCGTGTGCTTAACTTCCGTGCCGGCACCCGCATCCTCGACTTTGGCACCGGAGGCGGCTTCCCCGGCATACCGCTGGCCATCCTGTTTCCCGACTGTTCGTTCAAGCTTATTGACGGCACAGGTAAGAAAATCCGCGTAGCGCAGGAGGTATGCCATGCCATCGGGCTCAGCAACTGCACCGCGCAGCACCTTCGCGGCGAGGAGGAGAAGGAACAGTTCGACTTTGTCGTGAGTCGTGCTGTAATGCCCCTTCCCGATCTAGTCAAGATAGTGCGCAAGAACATTTCCACGCAGCATCGCAACGCCCTGCCCAACGGCATCCTGTGTCTGAAGGGCGGCGACCTTCAGGCCGAGCTGCAGCCCTTCCGCCGCATCGTGCAGACCACCGACCTCAGCACCTGTTTCCAGGAGGAGTGGTTCAAGCAGAAATACTGTATCTACCTACCAATATAAGACAAGATGTGGACCGTTAAGCGTTTTGTGTGTAACCCACTGCAGGAGAACTGCTACGTGGTAAGCGACCCGAGCCAGGAGTGTATCATCATCGACTGCGGCGTATTCTGGGAGAACGAGCAGGACGCGCTGCTCGATTACATCAGCACCCAGCGTCTGAAACCCGTCCACCTGCTGGCCACCCATGGCCATCTGGACCATAACTTCGGCAATGCCCTCATGTACGAGAAGTACGGCCTGAAGGTCGAAGTGCACAGCGACGACTGCGAGCTGGTGGAACACCTCGAGCGCCAGGCTCACGACATCTTCGGCGTCGAGCTGTCGCGGCAACAGGCTCCCACGGGCCGTCTGTTGGCCGACGGCGACACCGTCAGCTTCGGCCAGCACACGCTGCACGTGCTCAGCACGCCAGGCCACAGCCACGGCTCGGTGCTGTACTACTGTCCCCAGGAGCATACCGTCTTCACCGGCGACACACTGTTCCGCATGAGCATAGGCCGCACCGACTTTGCCGAGGGCTCATGGCCCCAGATGGAACACTCGCTCCGGCATGTCGTTGCCCACCTGCCCGAGGACACCCTCGTGCTTAGCGGCCACGGTCCGCAAAGCACCATAGCCGACGAGCTCATGTACAACCCCTATCTACGGTAAACTACTCGCACTCGTCTTCTATCTCCCACTATTTCCTTCGCCCCTCCTCTGTCTCGCCCCTCCTGTCTCCTTCAGTTTTACGAAAATGTTGTTTCCACTCTGGTTCCATAAAAAAGAATGGAGATAGAATGGAGGTAGAATGGAGGTAGAATGGAACCAAAATGGAATCAAACGCGAGGCGGGCGCTGGTGGATTAGCGTTTTAGCTTGACCTTGATGCCTTTGCTTTCATTTTGCATGCGGTCGAGGGCTGTGACGACGTAGACGCAGGGTGTCTGTGCGGTGGATGGCAGCTCGTAGAAGGTGTTGCGTGTGGTGGTGACGAGGTGGCTGTTGTCGTCGATACTGATGCGTTCTCCTTTTTCGAAGCGGTAGACGGCGTAGGTTGTGGCCATGTTGTGCCATTCGTCGCCTTTGGGCTGCTGCCAGAAGATGACGCGCTGTCCGTCGATGTCGAAGTGCTTGACCTTGCGTGGTTTCTTGGGTGCCTTGTGGTCGATGTGCTTCATGGTGGGCTGGAATGCCGGTATGCGCCAGTAGATGTTGCGCAGTGAGGTGCCGTAGTTGCCTACGTTGTCGACGGCTGCCTTTGCGTACCAGAGCACGGTTCCCTTGACGCGTGGCAGCTGTTGGTGGAGTTTCATCTTTGTGTCCTGCTGGTGCCGGCCTGGGTTGCGCAGGTCGGCATGTTTTACGGTGCGCTCTACGTCTTCGCCGATGTATAGGTCGGTGTGTGTAAGGTGGTCGTTCCACCAGTGGATGAGCTCGTCGTAGTCAGCGGCGCGGTGTCCTATCTCCCAGTAAAGCTGTGGCACACAGTAGTCCATCCAGCCTTCACGGTCCCATAGCAGTATGTCGGCATAGAGGTCGTCGTAGTTTTGTAGTCCGTTGGTGCGGCTGCCGTTGGGGTCGCTTTTCTGGTTTCGGTAGATGCCGAACGGTGATATGCCTACTTTGACCCATGGCTTGGCCTGGTGTACGGTGTGGTAGAGCTGCTCGATGAAGAGGTCGACGTTGTGCCGTCGCCAGTCGCCCCGGTTGCTGATGCCGTAGCTGTCGGCCTGGTACTGCCGGTCGTCGGGGATGGCGACACCGGGTGCGGGATAGGGGTAGAAGTAGTCGTCGATGTGTAGTCCGTCGACGTCGTATCGTGTGACGATGTCGCGCACGACGTCGCAGATGTAGTCGCGGCACTCCTTGAGTGCCGGGTTGAGCAGTGTGAGTCCGTCGTACTGGAATGTCCATTCGGGGTGCTGCAGTATGACGTGGCGCCGGTCGTTGGCGTGTGGCGACTTTGTTTTTGCCCGGTATGGGTTTATCCATGCGTGCAGTTCCATTCCGCGTCGGTGGCACTGCTCTATCATCCACTGCAGGGGGTCCCAGTAGGGATAGGGGCGCGCGCCCTGTTCGCCGGTGAGGTAGTAGCTCCATGGCTCGAGTGTGCTTTCGTAGAGTGCGTCGCACTCGGGTCGTACCTGGAAGATGATGGCGTTGCATCCGTCTTTTCGGAGCTCGTCGAGCTGATATGAGAGTGTTCGCTGCATGACTTGTGTGCCGATGCCTTTAAACTGTCCGTTGACGCATTGTATCCATGCGCCACGGAATTCGCGTTTCTGCTGTGCCTGTGCTGTGAGTGCCAGGAGGAGCATGAGGATAAGTGTATTTATTCGTCCCATAACTTTGGTTTGTTTTTTCTTGCTTCGTCGAGCGACACCAGTTGCTGCTGTTGCTGCTGGTAGTCGTGTCGCAGCCGGATGTACTTCTGGTCGAGCTCGTGTTCCATTTTCTGTTCTTCTGCTTGGTTCATGAGCCGTGCGGCTACGAGTGCGTTCTGCGAGGCGTCTTTCATCCATACGACGGGTCCGCCGTAGACGGGTGCTATCTTGAGTGCTACGTGCAGCTCGCTGGTGGTGGCTCCGCCTATCATGACGGGTATGTCGAGTCCTGCGCGCTGCAGTTCGCGGCATACGTTGACCATTTCTTCGAGTGAGGGTGTGATGAGTCCTGAGAGTCCTATCATGTCTACGTGTTCGTCGATGGCCTTTCGCACTATCTGTTCGGCAGGCACCATGACGCCCATGTCGACGACGTCGTAGCCGTTGCATGCCATGATGACGCCGACGATGTTCTTTCCGATGTCGTGTACGTCGCCCTTTACGGTGGCGAGTAGTATTTTTCCGGCTTTCTTGGCTCCTGGTGTGCGCTGCTGCTCTATGTATGGCTGCAGTATGGTGACGGCCTGCTTCATGGTGCGTGCCGTCTTGACCACCTGGGGGAGGAACATCTTTCCGGCGCCGAAGAGCTGTCCGACGCGGTTCATGCCTGCCATGAGTGGTCCCTCGATGATGTCTACGGCGCGTGGGTAGTGTTGCAGGGCCTCGATGAGGTCGTCGTGCAGGTAGTCGCCTATGCCCTTGACGAGTGCCTGCTGGAGCCGCTCGTCCACTGTCGCCGTGCGCGAGATGGCGGGCTCGGCGTGTGCGTTGGCGCCTGTGGGTGTCCCTGTGGCGTTCTGCCGTTCCTCTTCTGCCAGCCGTGCGGCCAGTGCGGTGAGCCGGTCGGCAGCGCCCGGCCGGCGGTTCAGTATGACATCCTCGATGATCTCGAGCTGGTCGGCCGGTATGTCGGTGTAAAGCACCTTCATGGCGGGGTTTACGATGGCGAAGTCCATGCCGGCCTGTATGGCGTGGTATAGGAATACGGCGTGCATGGCCTCACGTATGTAGTTGTTGCCCCGGAAGGAGAATGAGAGGTTAGAGACGCCTCCGCTGACATGTGCTCCGGGCAGGTTCTGCCGTATCCATCGCGTGGCGCGTATGAAGTCGGCGGCGTATGCGTCGTGCTCTTCTATGCCTGTGGCTACGGCCAGTATGTTGGGGTCGAAGATGATGTCAAGGGGGTTCATGCCCACCTTTTCTGTCAGCAGCCGGTATGAGCGCCGGGCAATGTCTATGCGCCGTTCGTAGGTGGTGGCCTGTCCCTGCTCGTCGAAGCACATGACGACGACGGCCGCTCCGTAGCGCTTAACGTCGCGTGCATGGCTGAGGAATACGTCCTCGCCCTCCTTGAGGGATATGCTGTTGACAATGCCCTTTCCCTGCAGGCACTTGAGGCCTGCGGTGATGACATCCCACTTGCTGGAGTCGATCATGACGGGCACTGAGGCTATGTCGGGCTCGGCGGCAATGATATTGAGGAAGCGCACCATCTCCTGCCGAGCGTCAAGCAGTGCGTCGTCCATGTTGACATCGATGACCAGTGCTCCGTCGCTGACCTGCTTGCGTGCAATGGCCACGGCCTGGTCGTACTCGTGCTCCTTAAAGAGGCGCAGGAACTTGCGCGATCC
>OCTX011932031.1_pt1 | contig 12859 bp, 8 predicted proteins | sample 1539691 | NCBI WGS metagenome assembly OCTX01 (sample SAMN02144231, study PRJEB22623) | gut metagenome | biome: sheep rumen | host: Ovis aries | place: New Zealand
GATTTCACTAGACACTTTTTCTCTTCATTAACTGAAACAGTAGACAGTAGTTTTGTAGTCGTACTGAATCGGTAGACACAAGCGAAAAAGTTGTGCTGTTTTTGTTGAAACTTCTGCCATGCTGGACACGCAGAGCCCGGGCAGGTTTGTTCGGCAAAACTGGATGCCCCTCGATGGGGCATTCAGTTTTTTGTCAGGTGCGCTGGCATACGCCGTCGCCCAGACTGGTTGTTCGGCTTGGCAAATATACGACATGACTTTTACTCATAATTATTACACATTCTAATTGTTACTAAATGTGTCTACCTATATCAGTATAAGTCAAAATCAACAGAAAGTTGTCCTCTACATGACACTCCATAAAGCCTTTATAGTTCCCCGACAGCATGTGAGGCTGGTATTCTTGCGGCACATGACCTGTCTCTTGAAGGGCAAGGGTCACTGTTTTCAGTGCCAACAGCTTGGATGGCTGATGGAGGTATCGTTTCAAGTCCTTCTTAAACTGAGTGGACTTCTTCAGTAGTTTCCGGATAGATATACTTATCCAGTTCGTTAGGATCGAAGTCCTCCAGTTCCACACCAGACTGACATTCTTTCATTGCAGCCAATGTTTCTGCATTGGGCTCATTATACAGCGACTTCAACAGAACAACCTCTACAAGGTTGTTTACGCTGCGGTGCTGTCTCCTGGCCTCAGTCTTCAGCCCTTCAAGCAGATAACTTGGAAGGCGGAAAGATGCTGCTTTGCGTTTAATTGTTGTTGCCATATCTCAATTGTATTGTATCTTTAATGCACTTGTATTGCACTTTGCGATGCAAAGATAAGCATATTTGCTGATATATCCAAACTTTTTTTATCTGTTACACAAATGATACAAGGTAGAACAAAAAAAATCGTCTATTTCAAAGAAGATTTTACTGGTTCTTTGATAATATCAACTAATTTTTGTAACTTTGACCCCGATTTAGACAATACATGATTATGACAGAGCAAGAAATCATTCAAGGACTTATTGCCCGTGACAACCACATCACGGAGGAATTCTTCTTTGTCAAGTGTCGCCCTCTTTTTTATAGCGTCATGCGATCTGTTTTCGATTATGAAGTGGATTATGATGAGGTGGTCAATGAGTTGTATGTCTATTTGATGGAGGATGATGCATCCAAACTTCGTCATTTTGAATATCGCAGCAGCATCTATATTTGGCTGAAAGTGCTGGCCATTCGCTTTTTCGTTAAGAAGCGTTCTCGAATGATAGAAGACCGCACGCAAGAGACTCCTTATGAAGGACAAGGTTCTGCTGTGGAATCCCTGTCAGGCTCGATAGCGGAGTGCGATATGGAGCGTCTTTTCGAGGCCATGCCGACTAAACGATATGTTGAAGTTATCCGTCGGCTTATTCTCGAAGACTGTGAACCGGAAGTGCTGGCACAGGAGATGAACATTACGACAGCGAACCTATATAATATAAAACGGCGCAGTATAGCCCAACTGATACGAATCGCCCTTAACGACATTAAAGAATATGGCAAATAAAGACATCATATCCGATGAACTGTTGGCCGCTTTTCTGGAAGGTAACACCAACAAGGAGGAAACCCAGCGGATTCTACAGGCGATGAAAACGGACAAAGAACTACAGGAAGTCCTTAGTATTGCCGTGCAAACTGACAAAGAGACTCCCCTTGTCTACAACCAGCCATCGATGTCAGATGATGTCCTGCCCATGTTGCAGATGGCCGCTTTAGGTGGCGAGAACATATGCGCCGTGCTTTGTGAAATCTTTATACTGAATCAACACCATATTACATATGATAAAGAGAAGCTTTTCGACGCTGCAAGAGAGAAAGGATGGCTCAAACCAAAAGGAACGCCCCTCTATTGCCTGGGCAACCTGTTAGCATACTCTGGATTATTAATCAATCGAAAATTCGATGCATCGCTTGATGATATCCGGCAGGCCATTGCTGACGATTGCGACGTGATGGTTGGTGTTGATCGCGAGAAACTTTATGCCGAAGAGGTTGACTTAGAAGATCTTACGAACCACGCCGTCGTTGTAACCAGCATAGATGATAACCACGTCTTGGTCTTTGACCCATACGAGGCTCCTGCCATATCGGAGATTCCTGTTCCAAACTTCTTGAACGCTTGGAAAGAGTCACATAACTACATGATTAAGGTTCTCCATTCTGTTAGGGACTATGAGCCGAACCCCATTAATGTGGACTCAATCCCCCTGAACGGAGACCTTGAACAGCTTCAGGATGCCATTGCCGAGAATGCTCATAACGTATGGGCACAAGCCAGAATCAAGGAAGGATGGACTTACGGAAAGGAATTTGACGATGCTAAGAAAGAAGATCCTACCCTTATGCCATATACGGCACTTCCTGATAGCGAAAAGGAATACGACCGCCTAACCGCCTTCAACACCATCAAACTGGTCAAAAAGTTGGGATTTGACATCGTTAAGCGGAAATAAGAGAAAATATTTTTTTGCACATGATAGAAAGAGCTGCTTCGGTGGCTCTTTCTAATGGTTTTTATTTCGGAAATATGGATAGTAGCATTCAAACTTACACTGACAAAGAACTTACGAACAGGCTTCAAGAACTGATGGAGATCCCCCATCCTATCAAGGATGATTCCTACTCTGACACTGACGAGAAATTATTTGATTACAACATTATTACTAAAAATTTGAAAGATATTAGGCTAATCAAACTTTCACTATCTACAAGCAATTCGACTGCTTATACAGACGGTTCGATGGCGGTAAACATACAGTTAAGGAAAAGTGCACTCATCAAAGAAGGTCGTTTTTCCTGCTATGTCTATACCGAAGACTACTCTCCAATGTGCAATAGTGATGCAACTTACAAGTTCGATCGTGAAGCCAGCAACAAGGCCAGTATCGTCATGCTTTCCTTCCGCATTTGGCTACCAGGCAACTACTTCCTATTGGTACGTGACAAGACAAACGGATCACTCTTTCGCATAGACTTTGAGATTAGCAAGCTGATGAACATCATGCAACAACCATTGGTGATGCGTCCTATCTGCAGCATTGATGATATCCTTACCACATGCGTAGAAAATACCGAGTCTAACTGGGATATCCTTTCTACGACTCCTGGAACCTTCGAATTAAGGCGGTACGCTTTGGAGTGCAGACGATTGAAAATCTACAATGAGTTCCGAAAGGGACTAAGTGGCAGAGAATTGAAAACCAGCAGTAACTTACTGATTTACACCACCAACAGGGATTGGAATACCGACATTCTCCAACCGTTTCAGAAAATAGCCGTACCGGGGTACTCTTACACACAAGTTGACTGCAACACTCTCTACAACGCCGCCCTTCAGAATCCTTTTGAGCCTCTGAATGAAAAGTTAAACAATACCACCAATCAGGTATTTTGCCTGACCAGTCCAGGAGCCTTGCTCAACACGGGAGGAAAAGTAGTTGTACGACAGATTGTAGAGAAAATCTGTGAAGACAAGGAAAAGTACAAGCTTTGGCTCTGTGGTGGTAAACAAGAGATTGAGAGTGTACTGGATGTCTATCCTTCGCTGAAGGACTTGTTTTTAAGCGGCAATGTTTTGAGCCAACAGCCATATAGCGGTTTCGAACTTGTGCAGGCTTTCATCAAAGAGTTGTACGATGAGCATCTTGATCCCTCTGAGGCTACTATGGATGCACTTGCAAGGGCCATTCTACAGCATCACGAGCAAGGCTGTTTCTCCACATGGTCGTTAAGCAGCATCCGTCGGTTCATAGCAGAAGAGGTGTCGCCGCGTTATCTCCGTCGTGCTATCAATGCTGTAATGTCAGAGAAAGAATCCTTACCAAAGTTGCCTATCGAGGACATTCCCTTCAATCTCCTACCCAATTCTACATCCGAGTTTGAGGACAGCATCAAAGAACTTAATGAGATGGTGGGACTGGATGATGTGAAAAAGAGTATTACGACAATGGCTAACCAAAGTCGTTTCTTCATAGAACGAAAGAAGGCTGGACTCCGCACGTCGAATGTGGCCGCACAACATGCCATCTTCACTGGCAATCCTGGCACTGGCAAAACCACGGTTGCCCGTATGCTTGGAAAAATCTATCACTCCATCGGATTACTCTCTAAAGGCGATGTTATCTGTGCCGACCGCACCCGACTTGTTGGCCGTTATATTGGCGAAACCGAGGAGAACATGAAGGCTGTCCTGGAAGAGGCCAGAGGCAACGTGCTCTTCATCGACGAGGCATACAACCTCTACGAAGGTACTGCCGATCGTAAAGACTATGGAGCCAAGGTTATTGATAGTTTGCTGACAATCCTCTCACAACCCAGCCCTGATATGGTCATTATCTTTGCAGGTTATGAGAAAGAGATGGATGCCATGCTCAACTCGAATCCTGGCTTGATGGGACGTTTTCCCTACAAGTATCGCTTCAACGACTATGATGCCGACCAACTGATGGAGATAGCCCTACACCTGTTTGCCAAAGATGATTATATCCTCAGTGATGAAGCACAGGCCGTTCTCCGTCAGAAGATAGGCGATACCCTCGCCCAGCGCACCAAGAATTTCGGCAATGCCCGGTGGGTGGAGCAGTTTATCCGCAACGGCATCATTCCGGCAGTGGCAAACCGTGTCACGCTTGATGCCGTCAAGGATTACCAGCACATTCTTCCCTCTGATATCGAGGAAGGCTATAAGAAGTACAACCCTCGCATGACAGAGTTGGTGCCTCGTCGTCAAGTAGGTTTCAACTCTTAAGCAAATCTTAATATGGTTCATAAGTTACCAACATACGCTGAAGCACAAAAGGCTATTTGTGGTGGAAAAGACCCTAAAGCCTTCCTACACCTGGGCATCTTGTATGCCCAGGGCATAGTAACAGAACAGAATGATATTCTTGCTTCCTATTTCATCAAGAAAGCCATTGACATGGGATGTAAAGAAGCAGAGGAGTATATCAAGTCTGAATATGAGTCAGGGAAAAAGGACTTTGCTCAGGAAATAATAAAAGTATTCAAGGATGAACGCCTGATTACTCAGGAAAAAACTGCCAAACTGAGGACAAAGGTTGAAGTGGAAAGAAGGGCAAAACACTATGGGCAGCTTTCAAAAATCAGAAAATATTTGCCACTGCTCTATCCCGAATACAATCGGGAAAAAGCAATAAACGATATTTTGAATGGGCGTGACACACTTGATGCTGACATTCTTTTCTCTACCTGCACGACTGACAACACCTCAGAGATTTATCTGAACTCGCAGGATATGCTTTTGCAGCAGATCTATGCTCCCTTCGAGGAATACGACATGGCAAATGAAGACGTTGATACGGAATTGTTTGGGAAAGATGAGAGTGAATTGGCTCAATGCCTCGTGAACCTCACCGAGTCCTATGACATCATTTGCCAACATTATCATATAAGCAAAAAAGATATATTCACCTTAGAAACATTGAGGCTTTTCCCCTATGTCAAAGTCAAAGATTTGGCATTGCTGAGACAGCAGGGTTTCAGATGCTTACTGTCTGTCAAGGACATCGACCCTGCCATCAATGACAATTACCTAAACAACTTAAGTGACAATAAGGCGCTGCTCGATGTGTGTGAGAATACCAGGGATCAAGATTTACAGTTATTTCTTATCTCCTTCGTTGAATTAAACATTGATCTCGATGCTTTGGAAATAGACTCATTACAGTTGCTCAGAGCGTACAGGAGCAACAACTTCGCACCACTTGCCGCCCATCTGAACGCATTCGCTGAAAGACTCACAAGACATGGCATCATACACGAATTGCCTGCCTTTACGGAAGAGAACCTTCCTCAAATAGACATGAGAAGTCAAGGTTAAGTGTATCGCCATAAATTTCGTAATGATACTCATACCCCCTAGTCTATATAGCGTCTCACGAAATGGTCTAGCACCTTGATGCCCTCATCCTTGCTGATATGACCAGCATTCACTTCGTCCAGTATAAATGAAATCAGTTGCAAGGGCGATATATCAATCCGGCATGCCAAAACCTCAATCACATGGAGTTCATTAGTAGAGGTAGAACTAAAATTATGTATTTACACGAAAATAATAGTGTCTATAACGCCACCAACGAGATAACCGTGACGAAGGTCTATTGCAAGAAGCGGAGACTCTGCTGCCAAATTTAGTTTTTCAACTGCACAGCACGGAATTTTTCTACAATAGTAATCGCTTTTGTAGCAACCCGCTCGATACGTCTAAATCCTTGTTCTAATGGAATGACAATAGAATATAATCAGAACGTGACCGTCCTGCCGATGATCGGTCTGTCTTAATCCTTGTTCTAATGGAATGACAATAGAATTTACCGTTAGAACACCAGGTATGATGGGTGGAAAGTGTCTTAATCCTTGTTCTAATGGAATGACAATAGAATAGGTTACGGCTGGCATGCTCCGCTCTAGGACGATCGTCTTAATCCTTGTTCTAATGGAATGACAATAGAATACCTTGGGAGCCTATAAAATGAAGGCCATGCTCAACGTCTTAATCCTTGTTCTAATGGAATGACAATAGAATATTGTTCTTAACCGGAACATTGGGTTATCAGAGAGTGTCTTAATCCTTGTTCTAATGGAATGACAATAGAATCTCTGATGTTTGGAACACCAAGTACTACTACACAATGTCTTAATCCTTGTTCTAATGGAATGACAATAGAATCTTTGATGGCACATTAGGTTTGTTACTGTTCGACGGTGTCTTAATCCTTGTTCTAATGGAATGACAATAGAATTTTAGAACATTTGAAGATTTGCTGGCTAAATATGGGTCTTAATCCTTGTTCTAATGGAATGACAATAGAATCGTGACCATGACTGCCATCGGTTTCTACATCGGAGTGTCTTAATCCTTGTTCTAATGGAATGACAATAGAATTCAAAATCGTCTCTTTAAAGGATATATCGAAGATGATGTCTTAATCCTTGTTCTAATGGAATGACAATAGAATTATATCCAGTGGATAAGAAAACTCCTTCGACAGGTGTCTTAATCCTTGTTCTAATGGAATGACAATAGAATCAGCTACACAATCGGTTACGTAAAACACACAAAAAGCGTCTTAATCCTTGTTCTAATGGAATGACAATAGAATTTGTCCTACGACAGCGATACCCTCAAGGCCAAAGAGTCTTAATCCTTGTTCTAATGGAATGACAATAGAATAGGTTCTGAAGGCTGTGCTGAGCGAGGACTCAACTAAGTCTTAATCCTTGTTCTAATGGAATGACAATAGAATTAGGGTTTCCGCATCGGTCGCGAGCAGTCTTTGTTGTCTTAATCCTTGTTCTAATGGAATGACAATAGAATAAAATCGAACTTGGTCGTACATTTGCCAAGTCAGGTGTCTTAATCCTTGTTCTAATGGAATGACAATAGAATGACTATGCAGGCAACAGCGCTCGTCCAGTCGTTAAGGTCTTAATCCTTGTTCTAATGGAATGACAATAGAATCTGTTGGACGCGTCATCGTGGATGGAATGGAGTCTTAATCCTTGTTCTAATGGAATGACAATAGAATTGGCACAGGGCAACCAGCCGTGTTCCAGCCGCACCTGTCTTAATCCTTGTTCTAATGGAATGACAATAGAATTCCTTTTCAGCAGCTCAACTCATTATTATATGCTTGTTTGTCTTAATCCTTGTTCTAATGGAATGACAATAGAATTTCAATTCAAAATGGAGTCTTGGGTTCTCGACAGTCTTAATCCTTGTTCTAATGGAATGACAATAGAATTCGATGACAATATGATGGCCCATCCGGTAATATGTCTTAATCCTTGTTCTAATGGAATGACAATAGAATCTTGACCTACGACGGTGCTTGGAGCATGACTACAGTCTTAATCCTTGTTCTAATGGAATGACAATAGAATATGATGATCGTAGCTATCGCTGCAAGTGTAAACGTCTTAATCCTTGTTCTAATGGAATGACAATAGAATGATTCTCGCGTGTATTGTACTGACAGTGGCCATTGTCTTAATCCTTGTTCTAATGGAATGACAATAGAATAGGAAATAGATGTTGACAACCCGACTGATGAGGATTTGTCTTAATCCTTGTTCTAATGGAATGACAATAGAATTAATATGGGGCAGGTAACTTCAATAGCTTCATGTCTTAATCCTTGTTCTAATGGAATGACAATAGAATCAGCCGACAAGTTCGGTTGGGGTGTGCCCCTGGAAGTGTCTTAATCCTTGTTCTAATGGAATGACAATAGAATTACCGGTCGTCGTAGCACTTCTTATGCAAAGTCTACTGGTCTTAATCCTTGTTCTAATGGAATGACAATAGAATATGAATGGTTGGGAGCTTATCTTGACCGTTCGCACGTCTTAATCCTTGTTCTAATGGAATGACAATAGAATCGCCAGTTGGCCGCAGAGATTGGTGGAGAAGCCGGTCTTAATCCTTGTTCTAATGGAATGACAATAGAATACATCGAGCGTACAGCCTAAGACCACAACGAGAAGTCTTAATCCTTGTTCTAATGGAATGACAATAGAATGAACGTGGAGCTCATCAAAGACAGAGGAAACTGAGTCTTAATCCTTGTTCTAATGGAATGACAATAGAATTTGTCCTACACTGAGCTTGAAATGCAGGCGTTTGAGTCTTAATCCTTGTTCTAATGGAATGACAATAGAATTCCAAACTGTCTTTGCCGGCTTGGGTATGATGCTCGTCTTAATCCTTGTTCTAATGGAATGACAATAGAATAGTCCTATATTAAGGAACTTTCGAAAATGATTGTTCTGCCCTCTGTGTCTTATATGCCATATTCTCAACAGTTTCTGCGATCTAACCTCGTTTTTTCGCAAATGCCCCTATTTTTCGAAGGCAAATGCTGGGTTTTGCTTGGCTTCAAAATCTCAAGTGGCTGATAGTCAGCGTCAATTATCAACTCCAAAAGTTCGCAAATGATTTGCGAGTTCCTCTTCAATTGGACTCTTGCGAAAAATCAGCTTCAAATACCCCGATTTCATCGGGTGCAAAGATAGTCATTTTTCGCAAATCCTCCAAGCCTTTTCTCGGTTTTCTTGATTTTCGAAGAATTTTCGCATCGCCGATTTCGTCGGTTTTCGCTAAAACCCTCAAAATGAGGCTTTTCCCGAAAATCGAATTTTCGCAAATGATTTTGATGTATCAGTAAGCCAAAGACCGCTTCAGCGAGCAAAGAGTGAAAGAGTGCTTTCAGACTCTTTCGAGTGTCAAGGTCTTCGAGAAGAATTCTCAAAGAACGCTCTGCAGTAGGCTAAACGACTGCAATTTTCACCGGTTCCTTCTTTTTGACAGGAGGAATATACTCTATACGTGCATAGCATTCGGTACATAGTGGATAGATGTTCACCCAGTCCTCCTTCCTGACGACGATTTTCGCCAGTCGCTTGCACATACTCTTATATTGAATGTCGGTGAGCATGCATTCAAAGACGCTATAGTTCATCCTCGTGCCGATAGATTCCATCAGCTTTACTACTTGGGCACGTCGTTTGTCGTCACCGATATCGTAGGTCACTACATAGAAATGTTTTCGTCTCATCGCTATACCTTATAATATATTTACCACTTGGCCACATACGGCTTGAATTTTTCTTCTCTCAAGAACGCTTTTGCAAGAAGCTTTGCCTGACGCACGATGATATTTTCCATCTTCATCTCCTCACCCTGATACTTCTCATAGCGTGCCAACCTCTCCATGATAGACTTCACCAATAGCTGACGCGTCGTGTCAGTCAACAGACCATTCCTAATTTCCAAGTCTTGTCCTTTCTGTATGAGGCTGATTACAATGCGGTCTACAACTTGACTGCGGAATATCTCTATCATGTCGAAGGCCAGAGTGGGCTTCCCCTCTTGCCTGGCGTGAATGATGCTCTCAAACGGGTTCAGCCGGGCGGCAAGCAGTGCCTGCCATACTCTTGTGTACAGGATGGCGTAGCCGTAGTTTAGCATAGAGTTTGTCAGGTCTTGTGCTCCCTGGTGTTCTCTGTGTATGAACTTGACGCTGTCATCGCTGATAAGTTCGCGGATATAGTCCCAGTAGTGGATTGCAGCTTGTGCCTCATGTCCCATCAACTTCTGAGTAAAGTCTTGGCTTTCGAAGTTGACTGTCTTTTTCCATGATTTGAAGTCGAGAACGCATTGTTCCATGATTTCCATTTTTTCCAAAAGGCCAGGGTAGCGGTTCTTATGATACTTATGAAAGTATTTCAGCAACGCGAGTTGGTTTTTAGTCTTACCGTCAATCATACTGAGGGCTATTGTGTTTTTCAACACAGTGTCCGCAGAAGTCTGTGCTGCCCATAGTGAGCACTGGATTTGTTTAGGGGTGATTATCGAGCCTATATGCTTGCCTTGATGGTCGAAGAAATCAATTGGAATCCTCCGTTCCATGCAATAGTTGATTAAGTTAGACGAGAGTGAAACGCCTTTCCCTGTTACTACGACATGTGAAAGATTCTCTGCGTGATGTTGTGCAATTACCTTGCCTTTCTCCATGACTGTCAATCCTCGAGAAGTCATACCAATGAATGTGCCAGGTTTGTCGACAAGTAGTCCGCTGGTCTCTGCAGCAAGTTTCCGGAATTCCTTCTTGCGCTGTTGTATCAGTCTTTTGTTCTTCTGATTGTCGGCCTCCAGCTTGGTCTCGTTCTTCCTCGCTATATAGTCGGCTATCAGTTCGCCTATGTATAGTTTCTTCCTGGCCTGATATTGCTTCGAGAGGAAGTTGATGGGATTGAGTGCCATCTGAAGTCCCGTCTTACTGGGGAACATGCCAGACTGTTCGGCTATGATAGTCTGTAGTCTCATGAGCAGATAGGCATCGAAACTCTCAAGGTCGTTCTCTGGTAACAATTGGGCGTAATAGTTTGCAATACCATCCCACGTCTTCTGACTCTTCGTTGTCAGACCGTCCTTGTCCATCTCCAGCGAGAGGATTCTCTTGTTCAGCTCCTCTCGTTTCTTCTCAGTAATGCATGCCTGTGCATTCTTGATGGTAATGCCGAGGAAGTCAAACTTGTCAGAGAGACTGATGATGGATATGGGCTTATTGAGCGAGAGTTTCAGCTTTTCATTCAGATATTGTTCTGTCTTTTCTGCCAACTCTTGAGCTTGTTCCTTGTTTTCACAGAGGAAGAGGAAATCGTCTGCATAACGGATATAGGGTAGATGGCGGCTGATGGCAAACTGGTCAAAAGAGTGTAGATAGAGATTGGAGAGCAACGGGGAAAGGATAGCTCCTTGCGGAGTGCCAAACTCCGTATCCATCCATTCACGGCTCTTCTGTTTCACCTTGCCCATCTGCATACATAGCATGATGAGTCTGACAAGTTCTTCATCTGTTCCTGTGCTGACCAATCGCCGCCTGAGTAGGAAGTGGTCTATCGAGTCGAAGAAGTTGTCGATGTCCAGTCTCAGTACATATTTGTATTTCTTGTTCTTGCATTCCGACATGACTCTGCGGATGGCCTTCGTTGCGCCCTTCCCAGGGCGATAGCCGTAGCTGTTGCCCACGAAGATGCGGTCATAGCGAGGCTCGATGATGGCACGGATGGCCTGCTGCACTATCTTGTCACGGATGGCAATCATGCCCAGCTTTCGCTTCTCCGTAGGGTCTTTCGCCTTGGGAATCTCTATCTCCAGATAGGGATAGGGCTTCCACTTTCCGTTTCTCAGTTCCTCTGCCAACAAAGGAATCTCCTTCCGTTTTTCCTTGTCAAACTCATGTATCGTCACCCCGTCAATACCCCCATGTGAGCCTTTCTCCTTCACAACGCTCCACGCATTGTAAAGGGAGGATTCCTGACAGAGAGTATTGAATTGGGTGGGCATGGGTTTATCTGTTATAGTCTTCCAAAGTGTCTAATGCTTGGGAAAGCAAACTATAAAGTGGTACTTGGGATTTATCCACCTCTTTTAACTTTTCAGTCTCTTTCATGCTGTTGTCCTGGCTATAATAATAAAGGGAACGGTTACCATCAATAGCCATCAGTGTCATCAACGAACCGACAATACCTGTTCCTGGCGTAAGATTAAAGAACAAAATGTTACTCTTGTCATCTTTCCCTTTTACAAACTTTTCCACGATCTCAAAGCAGCGGTTAAACTGATTATAGTCCGCTGCCTGTTCCGAAAAGGTAATTTTAAGTCCCTGCGGTATCCATGTCTTCTCTGGAAACATATTAATAGCCACCATCTTTATGAGATTCTTTATATTGTCCTTGATACAATCTAATGTATCCAATTCCACCTTATTAAAATCGGTTTGATACACTTCAGGTAGTTTGCCTAATTCTTGCTCATAATATTTCCTGAAGTTGCCAAGAATCTTTTCTTGCTCTTTGTTATCCTTGGTTAGATAATAATCACTAAAAAGTATAAAGAGTTCACAGCTTTTGTCAGTATCCTCTGTCAGCTGAAGGATCCTAACAAGCGGCGTAAGATTAAGGTTAGATGGGTTGATTGCAGAGATGCCAGAGATAAATACCTTTTGAGGATTGCTATCCTTCAACTTACGCCCATTAGGGAAGAAACAGATGAGAGTAATGAGACCAGCAATACATATTAGAACTGCATTTCTCACATCTGTTATGTCACCCGGCATAAACAAACTCATAGCAGCATTGGTCAACCATCCTATATGAACAACGAACAATAACAAATAAATGGTACCTAATCGTTGCGGAGCAATGGCATTAGCCAGTAGTTTTGTCAGTATTACACTTCGTAAGTTGAACTTATGATTTAAAACCCTTCCAACAATCCCTACAATTACAACAAGCAGTGATG
>OCTX012249236.1_pt1 | contig 12859 bp, 11 predicted proteins | sample 1539691 | NCBI WGS metagenome assembly OCTX01 (sample SAMN02144231, study PRJEB22623) | gut metagenome | biome: sheep rumen | host: Ovis aries | place: New Zealand
AGGCTCGAAATCGTGCGCGATCGCGAGATAGAGGAATACGCAGGCCACGGCGATCATCAGATAGTTTCCGGGTGTCAGGCTCAGGAAGGCTGTCTGCTGGAGCAGGTTTTGAAGAGTATTTACGATATAATCCATATACTTCCTCCGGTACTCTGCAGACCTCTGTTACGGAAACAGAGATCAGTCGATCGTTGCCAGAAGAGCACCGGCTTCCACAGGGTCACCGACCGAGCAGTCGATCGTCGCGACCTTGCCGTCCACAGGGGAGACCATCGGGATCTCCATCTTCATGGCCTCGAGGATGATCACGGCATCGCCCTTCTTGACGGCGTCGCCGGCCTTCTTCTCGATCTTGAAGACCTTACCGGCCGCGCCGGCTTCCAGCTTGTGTGCGCCAGCGCCGCCGGCTGCGGGAGCCGGAGCGGGAGCGGGGGCAGGGGCGGGAGCAGGAGCAGGAGCTGCCGCTGCGGGAGCGGGAGCAGGAGCTGCGGGAGCTGCCGGTGCGACCGGAGCTGCGCTGCGGATCACGGGAGCCGCGCCCTGTGCGCCTGTCTCTTCCACTGTCACGTCATAGGCAACGCCATTCACGGTGATCGTATAAGTTTTCATTCTTTTCTCCTTATCTGGTACTATTACGGGCAGTTCTTACAGACATGGCCGTCAGCCGGCATGCCGTCTGGATTTGCGGATCTTGCGGACCACGAAGCCGTTGCCGGGGCCTTCGTAGGCAGCGACCGCTGCCGCGATGACCGCCGCGATCTCCGGCGACATGGTATCGCTCTCGTAAGCGGCGACCGCTGCGGCGAGCACAGCCATCAGATCGCTGTCTCCGGCCGCAGGTGCTTTCGGAGCTTCCGGCACGACGGCCTTCGTCTCCGGAACGGGTTCGGCTGCCGCCGGCGCCGTTCTCTCAGGAACCTTCCTGTTCTGGAAAGCGCTGATGCCTCTGCCGAACAGCGTGATGATTCCCGAGAGCAGGATCAGCACCAGGAATGTCATTCCCATGCCGAGAACGGTATTCAGGGCCGCTTCCCTCATCAATTCCATCATACGCGTTTCACCCCCTTATGAGCGGCTTCCATGTTTGCCGGCAGGGGTATCGACACGTTTGGTGTACAGGACTTCCAGTGCGCCGATGAGATACCGGCGAAGATCCGAGGGCTCTACGATCCGGTCCACAAGGCCTCTGGATGCCGCACCTGCCAGGCTGCACTGCGTCTCCTCGTAGCGCTTCCTGGTCGACTCGAACGTCACGGTGTCGCTCACAGGCGCGATCACGCGGGCTGCCATGGCGGCATCCATGATGCCGATCACGGCGCCGGGGAACGCGAACGTAAAGTCCGCGCCGGTCGCTTTCGCGTTCATGACCGCGTAGGCGCTTCCCATTGCTTTCTTTGAGATCACATTGATCTTCGGCACGCTGGCTCTGGCGAGGGCCATCGTGAGGGCCGCCGCGGCGCTCCCTTCCAGATTCTCCTCACCGATCGAAGCCGCGAAGCCGTTCACGTTCGTCAGGGAGACGACCGGCAGGCCGAACGCGTCGCAGAAGCGCACGAGCGCCGCCGCTTTCGTGCAGCCGTTCGCCGTGAGCTGCTCGCTCCTCGTCCCGAAGACGCCGGCGGTCGTCCCGCCGAGTCTCACGAAGCCGGTGACCATCTCCGGCGCGAAGTCCTTGCGGATCTCCACGAACTTCCCGTCGTCCGCCGCCTCGGCGAAGACCGCCGCGGGATCCGCCGCGTTCGCGGCGATGCCCGGGCAGCTGCGGTTCATATCATCTTCGCAGTCCGCCTCGGCGATATCCTCGAAGTTGGAGGGCAGGATCCCGACGAGCTCCCGCACCTTGCCGAGGACCTCGTCCTCCGTGCCGGTGTAATCCGCCACGCCTGCCGCAGCGCGGCTGGCAGCGGAGGATGTGTCGTTGTCTTCTTCCCGATTGCCCGCAAGGGTATTCGGCGCGTTCACGAACAGGTGCGCGCCGTTCTCCATCAGTGTGAAATCACACATGGAGGCGGCCACGGCAAGGCTGCCGCCGCATCTGCCGAACACCGCGCTGATCTGCGGGATCTGTCCCGATGCCGCCGCCTGCTTCGCATAGATCCGGGCGACCGCATCAAGTGCGTCCATGCCTTCCTGCAGACGCAGGCCGGCACTGTCGATCAGACCGATCACCGGGGCGCCGGTCCGGATCGCCATATCATACATTCTTGTGATCTTCCGGGCGTGCATCTCACCGATGCTGCCTCCCAGGACAGAGGCGTCCTGGCTGTAAACGTAGACCAGACTGTCTTCGATGAGGCCGTAGCCGGTGATGACGCCGTCGGAGGATTCTTCCGCCGGATGCGGGTTGAAATCCGTCGCGCGTGCATGCACGGCCGCGCCGATCTCCACGAAGCTGTTCGCGTCGAGGAGCTTCTCGATCCTCTGTCTTGCAGCAGAAGAATTGCTCATACTCTTCACCTCACATTTCCGAGTGGTCGTGTCTCATCCGATGGCAAGGACGTCCGCGAACGCCTGCAGGGCGGTTCTCGCCTGCCCGAAATCGCGCATCTGCTGATCGATGCCGAGCTTGATGTGAGGGATGTTCTGCGCATCGAGTTCCTTCTTGAGGTACGGATACTCCATCTCCTCCGGATCGCAGAACTGCTGCATGAACAGGACAAGGCCGTCTGCGCCGCTGTCCTTCACGAGCTGTGCCACGTACTCCGCACGGCGGTTCTTCGCGGAAGCCGGATCATAGAGCAGCACATCGTGGTCGCGGTTCGCGAACTGTCTGGCAAGGGCCATCATCGGATCCGCGTCGTCCGGGATATCCGTCTTGAAAGTGCGGCTCTCGTGGGCAACGTCGTCCGCCACGATCGCGATCTGGTAGTCATCGAAGATCTGCAGCAGGACCGGGTTGTCGAAGATGATGCCGGAGACGACGACCTTCGTGCCGGGCCATTCGACCTTGGGCAGCGCTTCCAGCTCGTCATTCAGTTCCTTCAGCATCTTCGTGTACTCATCCTTGAGGGTGAACCAGCCCGCCTTCAGGACTGCGGATCTCTTCACGGCGGAGACTGCCTCGGGATGCTCGCCGGCGAGCTTCACGAAACGGCGCTGCTCGACGTGGCAGGCATTGTAGACCTTGATCGCCTCGCGGATGTCGTCATCGGTGATCGGGTGGCCCGCGATCTCCTCGAGTTTCTTCCGGATGTTGGTGTACTGGCTGATCGTGAAGCGCAGGCCGTTCTCATCGAAGCGGTTCTGCGGATGCGCCAGGAAGATCACCGGCATCTTGTCGGACATGGAGACGCGGATGTTCTGGCTCATGGGACGGAGCGTATCGCAGATCGTAGGGGTGATCACGCCGCTCAGGCCGTCCATGGTGCCGTCCAGCAGCATTTCCACGGCCAGCTGTGCGATCGTGCAGTAGAAGGTCGCGCAGTATTCCTTGGCTCTGCTGATGGTCTTCTTGTTGGATCCCCACATGCCGAAGGGAACCATGCCCGCCGCATAGACGAGCTCTTCCGGTGCGTAGTAGGGAAGAACGCCGATCGCCTTCTTGCCCTGTGCCTTGTAAGCCGCCAGCTGTCCCGCGGGAGAAGAAGCGGCCTGTTCAAATTTATTAAAGAGATTCTCCAAATTACTCATCTGCCTCTGCCTCCTCTCTCTCACGCTTCCTTGGCCAGACGGGTCGCCTCCATGGCTTCCACCAGGCCCTGTACGCGGGTCTCATACTGCGCTTCGTTGAAGTTTCTGGGATCGGCCTGGTCGCCGTCGAAACCTGCGCAGGGGATTCCAAGGTCCGCGGTGAAGCGGCGCTGCATCTCTGCCATGTATCCGCTCCAGGGTTTGCAGCTGCGGTTGTAGTGGACCAGCACGCCGTCGACCTTGTTGTCGCGGCAGATGCCCTCTCTCCAGTCAACGCCCTGCTCCAGACATACGGAGTTGGGAGCCTTGCAGTACGCTCTGACCATCTCGTCCAGTCCGTTGTAGACGAAGCCGAACGCAGGCGCGTACACGACCGCCGTGACGTTGATGCCGTTCTTCTTGAGAGGACGGAACAGCGCAGGCAGCTTGGGCCAGCAGGGGATGCCTTCGAACATGATCCGGTAGTCCTCCGGGAAAGGAAGGGTGCTCTTGCCGGTCTTCACGTTCTCTTCCAGCTCGGTCGCCAGGAGCTCGAAAGCCTCGGCAGCCGCAACACGGCCGCGCGCGGTGACGACGTCCGCCATGTGGTTGAACAGATCGAAGCCGCTCATCGGGGCGGGCTTGTACTGCAGATAGTCGCAGACCTTCAGCCATGCCTGGGCGGTGCGGTTCGCGTTGGCGCAGGCCTCCTCGAACTTCTTCTCGTCGAACTTCTTGCCGCTGATCTCCTCCAGCTGGTGGATGGCCTTGTCGAACTGGCCGCGGATATACGCCACATAGGTGTCGTCCACTTCCACGGTGTTGTTGTAAGGGATATCGATCATGACCAGCGGAATATTGTGCATGCGCGCGATATTCTCATACCATTTGGTCATGCAGTTGCAGATATTGTTGCAGCAGAGAACGAAATCGGGCATCGGCATCTGCATCTGGCGGTAAGGCTTGATGGCAGCCAGCCTCTTCTCCTTCTCCTCTCCCTCCGGCATCGCCCAGATCTCATTGATGTCAACGAGCTCGGTGTAGGGCTTCTCCGTCTCAGGATTGATCATGACCTCGAGGGTCTCGGGATCCAGCTTCTTCGCAGCTCTCTTGCCCGCGGCGTACGCGAGGCTGATACGGGCATATCCGCAGATGTCGTTGTCATAGGCCAGATCCTCGGCCGCCTGGCACATCACCTCGCCGTCTCTGTTGGCGGCGATACCGGCTGCCTGGTTCTCAGGGTAGACGACATGCAGACCGAACGCTTCCGCAAGTTCGCAGGGGAACTTGGAAGAAGACCAGCCCACAGGCTCTCCTCTTTTCTTAGCTTCTCTGGCTTCCGCGTAGACATCCTCGACCACCTGCCGCAGCGCCTTTACGCCGGGGCTCACTTCTTTTGCCATAATCTCCTCTCCTTTCCTTTAAAAACGGTGCTCCTCCGCATTCATCCGCTGCGGAAGATACGCCGAGTTTCACGATTGCTTAGCCGCCTTCTTCTTCGCGATCTGATACGCGAACAGCGCCGCGCCGAGCGCGCCGTTGTACTGGGTGAGCGGCGACGTGTGGATCTCGCAGCCGAGTTCCTCCTGCAGCGCACCGACGATGCCCTGGTTCTGGGCGACGCCGCCGGTCATGACGACCTGGTCCTGGACGCCGATCCTGCGCGCCAGTCCGGTGACCCGGTGGGCGACGGACCGGTGGATGCCCGCGATGATGTCCCGGCTGTCCGAGCCGTTCGCGAGCTGGCTGATGACCTCGCTCTCCGCGAAGACCGTGCAGGTCGAGCTGATCTCCACTCTCTTGGTGGACTGTGCGCCGAGCTCCCCGAGCTCATCGACCTTCACTTCCAGGACACGCGCCATGACGTCCAGGAAACGGCCCGTTCCGGCGGCACATTTGTCATTCATCTGGAAGTTGGTCATCGCGCCGTTCTCGATCCGCATGACCTTGACGTCCTGCCCGCCGATATCGATGACCGTGTGCACCTGGGGAAACAGGAAATAAGCGCCTCTGGCGTGGCAGCTGAGCTCACTCATCTGCTTGTCCGCCAGTCCCATCAGGGAGTTGCGTCCGTACCCGGTCGCGAGTGTATAGTCGATATCGTGCTCTTCCATGCCGGCCCTGGCCAGCACGTTCTCGATGGCCCGGTGCGGTCCGCTGGTGCCTGCGCCGACATCTACAAGCGACTTGGCGGCGATCTCCGTTCCGTTCTTCAGGATGATGCATTTTGAGGCTGTGGAACCGACGTCGATTCCCAGTGTATAGATATCGTGCATCTCTCTCTCCGTTCGTGTTTTCTGTTGCAATCCAACGGACCCGCGGATCCTTTTTTCAGGACCCGCGGATCCAAATCCCCTTTCAGAAGCTTACAGCATCACTTATTTCTGTGATCATAATCACGGATGATGCGAGGCAGGATCATCTGGTGAGGCGGGCAGATGGCCTTCGGATTCTGGTAGGCCGCGTCTGTGAACGCCTGGACGTATGCGCGGAGCTTCGGCATATCGACGATCTCGTCGACCATACCGGCCTTGGCGCAGTAAGCGGGGCTGGAGTGATCCGCGTATTCCTGGATCAGCTTGTTCATCTTGTCGATGGTGCCCTGCAGATCCTTGCCCGTATCCTGATCCTTGACCAGACGGCGGCTGTACATGGCGCCTGCCGCGGTCTTGCCGTACATGACGTTGATCTCCGTAGCGGCCGTGCCGATGGAGAAAACGTTGTTGTCATTGCCCTGCGGTCCGCCCAGAACGTAGTGTGCGGCTGCCGTGCCCTTGCGGAGCGTGATCTCCAGCATCTTCAGGCCGCTGTTCTGGATGGAGTAGATCAGGCTCTGGCCGAGGCCGAGGAGCTCTGCCTTCTCCGCTTCGTTGTCGACGTCGATACCGGTCGTATCCTGCACCCAGATCATCGGGATCTTGTCTCTGGAGCAGAGGGTCACGAACTCGTTCATCTTGATCAGGCCCTGACGGTAGAGCTTGCCGCCCATACCCATGGCGCCCTTGCCGCGGTACTCGGGATAATCCTTGAAGCCTTCCATGAACAGAGGGCCCTGGCGGTTCGCGACGACGCCGACGAGCAGTCCGTCGACCTTGGCGAGGCCGGTGATCATCTCCGGGCCGTAGTCCTTCTTGTACTCCATGAACTCGGCACCGTCCACGAGCGCGGCGATGACCTTGTACATGTCGTAGAACTGACGGGTGTTCCTGGGAACGAGATCATAGAGCTTCTCGCCCTCGAGGCCTGCCTCCTTGGGCTCGTCCACGCGGAAGAACTCCGGATTGTAGGAAGGCAGATAATCCATATACTTCTTGATCGCGTCGATGACGCCGGTCTCCTCGTCGTAGACCTCGCGGAAGAAGCCGGTCTCGCCGTGGTGGATCGAGACGGATCCCGGAGGATCCACGCGGAGCTTCCTGGTGGAATCGATCATATCCAGGGCGCCCTGCATGTCGACCAGCGGGTTGGAATCCATACCGCCGACGATACCTGCGCCGCCGACAGCCATGTTGGCGTCCTTATGGGCGATCAGGATCGTGGGGCTGATGCTGTGATAGCCGCCGCCGGCGGGGTTCGTGCCGTAGATGCCGACGATGACCGGGATGCCCAGCTGGTTCAGTTCCGCGTTGCGGAAGAAAGGTGTGCCGCCGCCTCTGCGGTTCGGATAGACCTTCTCCTGCTCATCCAGCTTGACGCCGGAGCAGTTCAGCAGGTAGATCAGCGGGATGCCCAGGAGCTTGGCGGTGTCGCTGCCGCGCAGCAGGTTGTCCGCCTGGCCGGCGACCCATGCGCCCGCCAGCTTCTTGTTGTCGGAAGCGATGATCACGGCCCACTTGCCGTGCACTCTGCCGAGGCCCTTGATGATGCCGGTGCTGATGACGCCGATCTTCTCCAGGTCGTTGTCCTGCGGGTTGTAGATGCTGTTCAGAGGCAGGAAGGTCCCCTCATCCACCAGGTAGTTGACGCGCTCGATGGCGGTCATCTGGCCTTTCTTGTGGATGGCGGCGTCCGGCGTGCCGGCGTCCTGCATCTTCTGTGCCTGCTCGTGGATCTGCTGTTCGATCCCCTTCAGTTCTTCAGCGTTTGCGGCGTTCTCGGTGATGCCGCCTGTCCAGATCTTGTGCATGAAGCGGAAGTATCTGGGCATGGAATAATCGTGGTTGGACATGAATACTCCTCCTTACTTGCGGTTGTCAGGCTGCGTCAGGCGTTCTTCGGAACCTTGATGAAAGCCTGTCCGGGATCGATCTCCTCGCGGATCATCTTGATGATCTCGGGGCCGGGACCTTCCATGAGCTGGGCTCTGGAGACATCCACATCGAATCCTGTGTTCTCAAGCACCATCTCAGGCGTCGAGAAAGGATAATAGTAGGCCAGATACATTCTCTTGGTCTCTTCATCGAACTTCATGATGCCGAGATCCGTGACGACCATCTGCGGGCCTCTGTTGCCCGGAAGGCCTGCTCTCTCACGTCCGCCGGGGCCGTCCATCCAGCCGCAGCTGGTGATGTAGTCGACCTTCTCGATGAAGCGGCGCTTCTGGTGCTGCATCATGATGATGGTGTTGCAGTATGTGGCGATGCCGTTCGCGCCGCCGCTGCCCGTGAAGCGGGTGATCGGGTGATGGTAGTCACCGATGCTGGTGGAGTTGACATTGCCGAAGGGGTCGATCTGGGCGCCGCCGATGAACGCGACCAGTCTCTCCTCGTCGTGAAGCCACTCATTGGCCTCGAAACCGACGAAACGGACGTTGGGCCACTGCACCGCGCAGTGCGCCATGAAACGGAGATCGCCCACGGACCTGGGCACTTCGACGGGATCACAGTCCATCAGGCCGCTCTCCACGATGGGATGGCAGCTGGGGCAGATCGCGCGCTTGGCGAGGGAAGCGCCGATCAGCGGAAGACCTGTGCCGACGATGACGATCTGGTTCTCTTTGATATTCTTGGCGATGGCATACGCCTGCATTTCCTGCTTTGTATATTTCGTGTAATCCATTTGAAATCTCCTCTCAGGTATCTGATCAGCAACTGTCGTTACAGGCCGTGCTTTACTTGGACACAGAGTAGCCGAGTCCCGGAACGACCCGGAGCTTGGCGAGCCTTGCTCCGCCGATCTTGTTCAGCAGCTCGTCGTTGTCCTTCACGCTGTAGACCCACTTGTCCAGATAATCCTTAAAAGTCTCGGGATTCTCAGGCGCAGTGTAAGGGAGGCCCTTCTTGGCAGCCTTGGCGGCTTCCTTGGCGATCTTCTTCTCGGCGTCCTCGGCATCCTGATACTTGGAGGCCTTGTCGTACTCCTTGAGAGCGGCGCCGTCGCAGTCATAGTAGTTGTAGCACTGGGACGGCCATGCGCCGTAAGGCACGTGCACGACCGCGTTCACGCACTGGCCGAAGACCTTGTTGGCCTCGGGGTTGCGGCGGATCCACTCGTCGCTGACCAGCTCCTCGCAGGTCACGATCACGCGCTTCGCAGCCACAGCGACGTCGACGTCATGGAACTCATCGCCTTCGATGATGCAGGTGCCGTCCGGAGAGGCCTTCTGCACGTGGATGATCGCGCAGTCAAGCTTCGGGACAGGAACCGCCACGACCTGCTGGCCGGGCTCGAAGGGGTTCTCCATGATGACCAGTTTATCATTGTCCACGGTGTCGAGAGTCTTGCGCTGCTCTTTGCTGATGCCCCAGAAATCCACCAGGCCGCTGCCTGCCATCAGGCGGACAGGGAGGAAAGGAAGACCGAGGGAAGCGGCGTGCAGCTGCAGCATGAGAACATCCTGAGAATAGTCTTCATAGACCAGCTTGCCTTCCTCGATCGCTGCGCGGAAGCGGCGGGAAACATTGGTGTAACCCGAGTTCGCGGTGTAGCAGTTGATGTAAGCCTTCACGCGGCCCTCACCGATCAGCATATCCCAGTCGCCGCCTGCGGGTCCTGCCCATACGGTGAAATCCGTCTGCCCCTGGCGAAGGATCTCATAGACAGCCGCATAGGGCTTTCTGTTGGTGGTGAAGCCGCCAAGGCAGATCGTATCTCCGCTCCTGACAAACTTTTCGACAGCGTCATGCAGGTTCATTACCTTGCCCATTCTTACCTCCTGGATATCTCTCCCCGATATCCTGCTTCCTTTGTGATAGTTGCACAAAAAGACGACGTCCGATGACACATGCTCACTTACATCTAAGGCCTTATCAGATATGCGGAATCTTCTGCATTTGTCCAATTCTCCTTATTCAAGCTGCGTATGTCCCGACCGCCGTTGTAAAAAATGATGTATCTGAAGATACTGTCTGTTAATATGCTAACATGTCACCTCAAAGCTTTCTAACAGTTAGTTTACTATGTATCCGACAGTTAAACTGTTGTTGTGTCTGTCACTCAGATCGTCCGGTCCTCGATCATCTCCCGGTATTCCCCGAACTCCTCCCGGATGGCCCGGATCATGCCCTCCGCGTACTTCGGGATCGGCACGTCGGAAGGATATGCCAGCGTGATCCTGTTGGATCCCGTCTCCTCAACGCGGAAACTCAGGATATCCTCGGGGAGGTCGATCCCCCGCCGGACATGGTCGTAGATCGTCATCGTGCTGACGATCGCCGCCCCGTCGCCTTCGACGGCGAGCCGGAACAGGACCTCCGGAAGATCGCTCTCGAAGATGATCTTCGGCAGGATGCCGGCCTGGCGGAATCCCTGCTCCAGCGGGATGCGGAGACGGTTGCCCCGCGGCGGGAACAGCATCGGGATCTCGCGGATCCTCCCGAGGCGGAATCCCTCCTCCCGGAATTCCCGGATCATCTCCTCCGTGCGGTCCCCGTAGACACTCTCCAGGAGGCGGCGGCTCACGACACAGCGGAACTCCTCATCCACCAGAGGGATCACCTTCAGCCCCGTCCCCCTGCGCACGTCGATGCCGATCATCATGCTGATGTCCCCCTGCTGCAGGGCCTCCAGAAGATGATCCGTGTTCTTCTCCAGATACCGCACCTCTATGTGCGGATACTTCGCGTGGAATCTCCTCCAGATCCCGCTGCCGAAGACCCCGCTCCGCATATAGGAGATGCCGACGGTGATATAAGCCGCGTTGTTGCGGGAAATATCAGCGAAACCGCTCACCATGGCATTCTCCGCCTGCAGGATCTGGCGGGCATAGAAGACCATGTTCTCCCCCTCCGGAGTCAGTTTCAGGCTGGGCTTGCGCTCAAACAGGGTAACGCCGTACTCCTCCTCCAGCCGCCGGATGTGGCCGGAGAGACTCTGCTGGGTTATAAAGAGCCTGTGCGCGGCTCTTGTGAAATTCATCTCCTCTACGACCGTCAGAAAAATGGTGAAAGAGTTCAGTGTCATATAACCTGCTTTCCGGACAGAATGAAAATGTCTGCTGTTGGAATTTTAGTCGAAAGAATATTACTACAATTATTGAAAGCTTTCTAACAGTTGAGCATGCAAAAAAAATCAGTCTGCCGGCTGTCGTTCTTCGGGCCGGCCCATCAGATGCATCCTTTTCAGCGCCTCTTCATATTCCCGGAAGACGGACCGGATCACGCCGATCATCTCCTCGGCGTAATGCGGCAGCTGCGTGTCCGACAGCACGGCCGCGGAGACGGTGCTCACCCCGGCCTCGCCGATCCGGAAGATGCGGCAGTTCTCCGGGACATCCAGCCTTCCCTTCTCTGCATCGTAAAGGACCATCGGGCTGAGTACCCCTGCGCCTTCCCCTTCGCACACGAGTCGGTAGAGAACGTCCTGCCGGTCGCTCTCCAGAAGGACCCTGGGCCTCGTCACACCGCTCCGGAACATCCGCTCCATCGCGGTACGCAGGCGGTTGCCGCGGGGCGGAAGGAGCAGCGGGATCCTGCCCAGATCCTGCAGGGAGATCGCCTCCCCCCGGGCGTCCGTCCCGTCCCCGCCGCAGGTCCTGTCATACAGATCCCTGTCCACCAGGCACAGGAGGCTCTCCTGCATCAGCGGGATCACCCGGAGGCCGGGGATCGGCCGGATGTCCACACCGATCATCATGGTGATGTCCCCGCGCTGCAGCTTCTCGAGGAGCGTGTTCGTGTTCGCCTCCGTCAGGCGCACCTGGATGTTCGGATGCGCCGCGTGGAACCGCTTCCAGGCGCTCATCGAAAAGAGGGAGCTCCGCATATAGGAGATCCCCAGGTTCAGGTCCGCCGTCCGCTGCGCGGAGAGATCCGCGAACTCGCTGACCATGTCATTCCGGAGGCGGAGGATCTGTCCTGCGTAGAAGGCCATATTCTCCCCCTCCGCAGTCAGACGCAGCCGCGGCCGTCTCTCAAAGAGCGTCACGCCGTACTCCTCTTCCAGGCGCCGGATATGGCCGGACAGGCTCTGCTGCGTGATGAGCAGGCGCTGCGCCGCCTTCGTGAAGCTCATCTCCTCCACGACCGTCAGAAATACTTCCAATGTACCTAAAGTCATACTTCTCTCCGTTTTACGCGATCCACCGGAGTTCAGATATTCCGGGCTTTCTTCCCCATCAGTATACCATAGTGCAGAAAAAAACGTCTGTTTTCAGTGCAAACCGCCCGCCGCCGCCTTCCCGCGTTGACACGGTTTCCTCCAGGGGGTACTATTGCAAAGATCTGTTATTTTTATACGTTATTTAAAACACTTCAGAAGCAGGAGAAACACACATGCTGCATTCATTGCTTCCCTACTGGCCTGTCTTCCCGCTTGTCTTCGCCGCCGGGCTTGTGGACGCGATCGCGGGCGGCGGCGGGCTGATCTCTCTGCCCGCCTACATGCTCGTCGGGCTGCCGCCGCATCAGGCCATCGGCACCAACAAGCTCAGCTCCGCCCTGGGAACAGGCCTCTCCACCTTCCGCTTCGCCAGATCCGGCTATATCCATCTGCGGACGGCCGTCTTCGCTGTCCCGTTCGCCCTTCTGGGCTCCTGGGCCGGCGCCAGGCTGAACCTGCTCATCAGCAACCAGGTCTTCAAGGTGCTCCTCCTGGTGATCCTGCCGGTCACGGCGGTGATCGTGCTCCGGACCCGCGCGCTGGACGGGGACCATGAGCCCTACGGTCTCCGGAAGACCCTGCTCATCAGCTGCGCGGTCGCGCTCGGCATCGGCGTCTACGACGGCTTCTACGGGCCGGGAACGGGGACCTTCCTGATCCTGCTGCTGACCGGTGTCGCGCACATGTCCCTGCAGGACGCCAACGGCCTGACCAAGGTCATCAACCTCACCACCAACATCGTCTCCCTGGCCGTCTTTCTGACCGCCGGCCA
>OCTX012267634.1_pt1 | contig 12855 bp, 15 predicted proteins | sample 1539691 | NCBI WGS metagenome assembly OCTX01 (sample SAMN02144231, study PRJEB22623) | gut metagenome | biome: sheep rumen | host: Ovis aries | place: New Zealand
AGGTCGGCGCCGAGGTGCCGGAGGGCGCCCACTTCGGTGTGCGCGTGGCCGGCAACAGCATGGAGCCCCGCTTTCACGACGGGCAGACGGTGTGGGTGCGCCAGCAGCGCAGCCTGATGACCGGGGAGATCGGCATCTTCCTCTATGACGGCAGCGCCTATCTAAAAAAACTCATCGCCCGGGACGACCGCATGGCGCTGCATTCCCTCAACCCCGAATACCCGGACATCCTGATTTCTCCCGATCTGCCCCTGCGCGTGCTGGGAAAGGTCGTGGAATAAAGCAGAGCGGAGGCCGTACTGGGAAAACTGAAAATGTTCGCAGTTAGGGCGCGCAGAATAGGGATACGGCAGCGCAAGAAAGGATCTTTTCTGTGCAGTATGGGCGGAAAAGGTCCGATCAAAACCTGTCGTCTCCCTAATCTGCGCGCCCTTTGTGGCATGCGGACTTTTTTATATGAAAACAGAAAGAGAGAAACCTTCAGTTTTCCCGATATTTTCCGCTGAAGCACTCGTCGGGGAGACAGGCGGCGAGCCCGGTCAGCAGGCGTTCCATGCTGCTCGTGTAAGGAACGATCTCCTCGGCCATGCGGTTTGCACCGCCGAGTGCGCGTGAGAGCGATAGCCGCACCATCGTGCCGGCGCCTTCGCGGCTTTCGAGCATCAGCGCGCCGCCATGCGCTTCGGTAATCCCGCGGATCACCGTCATGCCGAGACCCGCGCCGGTCGACATCTCGTTGAGCGAAAACGCGGTGCGGTAGCCATGAAAGAGCGTGCTCATCTTCTCGGGCGGGATGCCGCAGCCGTCGTCCCGCACCGTGAGATAGACACGGTCGCTGAGACCGAGAATCTCGATGCGGATACGGCGCAGGCCGGCGGCATGGCTCAAGCAGTTGGAGAGCAGGTTCATCAGTAGCAGCTCCAACAGCTGCGGGTCCGCCCAAAGGAGCACCCGGCGGTCGGCCGAGAACTGGATCTCCACGTCCGGCCGGAGAAGGCTGAGGCTGTCAACCAAATCAGAGACGATCGCCCCGAGATCCACCGTGCGTAGCGCCATTGGCAGATCGCCGGCGAGGATGCTGCGGGCGGTGCTGATGTTGGAAAGCAGGCGGCTGAGCTTGTAGTATTCCCGGTTCAGGCTTTGGAAGCACTGCAGCAGCGGCAGATTCCCCAGCTCGTCGGCAGCGCGCTGCCCGGCGGAGGCGGCGAGGTTGAGATTCATCAGTCCGCTGCGCAGCGCCTGCAGATAGGCGTCGCTGAAGAGCGCGACGTCGGGGTCCGGGCGCGTGAAAAAGACGATCTGCATGCTGCCCTCGCGGGAAAAGCGCAGCAGACGGCTGCGCCCGGCGATGGGAACGGACGCGACAAAGTGCGGCGCCTGCGATTCGGCCACCTCGTCGCCGAACAGCTCGCGGATCCCCTTGCCGATGCAGTCGCCGCCGAGAATCGAGCGCGCGGCGGCGTTGGCGAAGACCAGGCGGCGGTTTTGCATCAGCGCGGCCGCTTCGTCGGTCATGGACAGAACGTCGGAGGAAAGGGTGTACATGGGCAGCCTCCTTTACAATTGATCTTATACGAGGAATAATGTAGCAAAAATCGACAAAATATACAAGAGGAGGCGGCGAAAAACGGGTCGTGAGGACGAAATTTCGGCGTTTTTTTGCCGCCCGAAAAGGGAATGAAATGTTGATTTTTACAGATAGTATATGTTACAATCATAACGATCTCGGAGGAAAGTTTTCCCTGGGTCGACTGTTTTGTCATTCTATTGAATTGGAGGATACACACATGATTAAAGTTGGCATCAACGGTTTTGGCCGCATCGGTTCCCTGGCGTTCCGCGCCGCCATCAAGTCTGACGACATCGAGGTCGTCGCGATCAACGCTCCTGGCCATCCCGCCAGCCACATCGCGTACTGCGTAAAGTACGACTCCGTCCACGGCCGTTTCGACGGTGAAGTTGTCGGCAACGATGAGGACAGCACGATTACCGTCAACGGCAAGACCGTGAAGATTCTCTCCGACAAGACCTACCGCGACGCTACCCTCATCCCCTGGGGCGAGCTCGGCGTGGAGTACGTGCTGGAGTGCACCGGCGTTTATCTGACCAAGGAAAAGGCCCAGGCTCACATCGATGCCGGCGCCAAGGTCGTCATCATGTCCGGCCCCGCGAAGGACGACACCCCGATGTTCGTCTGCGGCGTTAACCTCGAGAAGTACACCCCCGACATGCAGTTCGTTTCCAACGCTTCCTGCACCACCAACTGCCTGGCTCCTCTCGCCAAGGTTGTCAACGACAACTTCGGCATCATCGAAGGTCTGATGACCACTGTCCATGCTTCCACCGCCACCCAGGCGATCGTTGACGGCTTCCCCAAGAAGAAGGATCTCCGCGGCGCTCGCTCCATCTACAACAACATCATCCCCTCTTCCACCGGCGCCGCCAAGGCTGTCGGCAAGGTCATCCCGCAGCTCAACGGCAAGCTCACCGGTATGTCCATGCGTATCCCTGCTCCGGACGTGTCCGTGGTTGACCTGACCGTTCGTCTCGAGAAGTCCGCGACCTACGAAGAGATCTGCGCCGCCGTCAAGGCTGCTGCCGAAGGCCCGATGAAGGGCATTCTGGAGTACGTGGACGACGAGGTCGTTTCCTCCGACTTCCGCACCGATGCGCACACCTCCATCTTCGACGCGCAGGCCGGTATCGCCCTCAACGGCAACTTCGTCAAGCTCGTCGCCTGGTACGATAACGAGTGGGGCTTCTCCAACAAGATGCTCGACCTCACCCGCCACATCGACAGCGTGAGAAAGGCGTAAGAAAAACCGCATAGTGAACCCGATCCCCGAGGCAGCGCCTCGGGGATCTTTTTTAGCGCACGAATCATCCTATGCGCTGTTTGCTTTTATTAAGACTGTTGGAGAAGCCCCACTCGTTGTCATACTGTGCCATCATTCCGTATAGTACCGATCCTCGGCCCATTTGGTGGGATTATTATCGATATATTCCCAGATCTGCCGGAAGTCGGCCTCAGACCGGATCACATGCTCATGGTAGGAGCGCTGCCAAAGCTGTACGCCGCATCTGCGGTTTGTAAAGCGTTTGAATGTTGAGATGAGCATAGGCAGCGTTTTATTTGTAGGGTCCGGCGTCCTCGACGGCCCGTTGCCTCCGATACACAGCAGCAGATGGACATGGTTGGGCATGATGACATACCGATCCAAGGAGAGCCATGAATATGTTTTCTCTATTTCTCGCAGCGTTTCTGCGACGATCTCTCCGTATGGCGAGAGTCGGACGTTCGGGATGTCGAGGACGCCGTCCCCTACGGCAATGTCGGACAAAGTACATCGCTTTTCTTTCGTGCAGAACGTGATAAAATATGCGCCGGGAGAAGAATAATCATAATTCGGCAATCGGATTCGTTTCCGCTTCGGCTGATCCATAGCAGAAGCCTCCAAAGTATCCGTAGGGGCCGGCGCCCCCGACGGCCCGTCATCCGTGTTTGTAGGGGCCGGCGTCCAGCCCATGGCCGGGCCCGTTTTTACCGATTATACCACACCCCGGCAAAGAAAAAAGGCATCTCCGCATATCTCTGAATATCTCGGAACATCGATCGAACATCTTTGAACATCTATGAAGATGATTGAGAGAAAACGCACATCTCTCCATCATTTTTTTACATTCCAAAAGAAAAGGGCAAGGTCATAGCCTTGCCCTCGGTTTGATAACTCAATAAATAGGATTTATCGGTTAAACTCCATATAAATGTGTTCGTCTGTGCGGTCGTATTCTTTGAAGCCACATTTTTGATAAACATGGATTGCCCTGCTGTTTTGGGGATTTGTCCGTAAGAAGACTCTTTTCAGCCCTAACTGCCGAAATCCATATTCAGTTATGGAAGAAACAGCTTCTGTCCCGTAGCCCGCGTTCTGTTTGGATGCTGTGATGGCTATTCCGAGTTCTCCGACAGAGTTGTTTACATCCATCAGTTCAATATTTCCGATAAACTCGCCACTTTTCTTTTCAAGCATGGAGAAAACAAATGCTTTTTCCTCCAACTTCTCCTGAACCCATTTGCGTTCTTGTTCCGCAGTATATGATTTATGCTTGCCACCAATAAACCTGTTGACATTCTCGTAATCATTTACCATAGTTAGGTAATCGTTTACTAAACACTCAGACACCTCTACAAAACTGATATTATCTGATTCAAAAATCTGTTTCATATGTATCACCCCATACTCCGATTAATTGGGATAATCATAACACAGCGAAGCACCGCAATCAACGGCAGATTGCGGTGCTTTCCTCCAAAAGTCCAATAAACTTATACGCCGGGGTTCTGCTGATGTCGCAGAGCATCGCCAACTCTGCCCCCGATAAACGCCCGGTATTGTACAGCAATACCGCATGGACTTACGCCAAGTCCCGCATATCCCTTACCTTGTCCGCATATAGTGTGGACGGGGGTGAGTGGATGGCCAAGGAGGAAATCGCGCACGTTGCGCCGCCGGCGCCGGCGATGCACGCCGTGCAGATGGAAAACCGCGAGAGGCTGATGATCGGCGGGGTGCAGGATGTGGCCGGCTTTGACGAAAACATGGTGGTGCTGAGCACCGCACTGGGGGACCTGACCGTGCGCGGCGAGGGACTGCACATTGAGAAAATCGACCTGGAGGCCGGACGGCTGGAGCTGCACGGCAAACTGACGGAACTGAGCTACGACGAGCCGGCGCCAAGCGGCGGCTGGTGGTCGAAGCTCTTCGGCTGAGCGGATGCACGTCGACCCGCTTTATCAGGCTGAGGCCCTGCTGCTGGCCCTTGGCATCGGGCTCGGGGCAGGGCTCCTCTATGACCTGCTGCGCCCGCCGCGCTGGCGCCTGCGCGGTCTGGCCGCTTTCGGGCTGGACGCGCTCTTTTGCCTGGGACTGGGCGCGGCGCTGTTCGTGTTTGCCATGTCCTTCGGCGAGGGGCGACTAGGCCTCGGGGCGCTTGCCGCTGCGTGGGTCGGCTTCCTCGCCTATCACCGTCTGCTCAGCCCCCGGCTGCTGCCGCAATTTGTAAAACTATTCCAACATCTGGATATTATGCGCGCAAGAACGAAAAAAAACGTAAAAAAATTCAGCTTTTTCAAAAAAAGTACTTTTAAAAATGGAAAGAATGATTTATAGTTAGGGGGTAATTTATTTCAGCAAAGTACGAAACAATGAAGCGCTCGTCCGCCTGCTGGTTGTGAGTCTGCTGCTTTATATGGTCGTCTCTTTCGGCGCGGCCCGCTTTCGTCTGAATGCGGCCAGGGAAGAGGAGAGGACGCTGGCGCAAAGCTGCGCCGCGCTGCAAAGCGAAAACGAGCTGCTGCGGCAGACGATCGCTTCCGCAGGGGACGACGAGAGCATGGAGGCAATGGCCAGGGATCGGCTGGGATTGGTGATGCCGGGCGAGCGGGTCTATTATTTCAAATAAGACAGAGAGGGTCAGCCATGGGACTGGAAGTTGGAGCCATTGTTGAGGGCAAAGTTACCGGAATCACCAAGTTCGGCGCGTTTGTCGCGCTGCCCGAGGGGAAAAGCGGGCTGGTACATATTTCGGAGGTGGCAAACGCCTTCGTTGCCGACGTAAGCGAGCATGTGCAGATGGGCCAGAGCGTCAAGGTGAAAATTCTCGGCATCAGCCCGGAAGGGAAGATCAACCTCTCCATCAAGCGGGCGCTTGAGAACCAGCCTGCCGAACGTGCGCCGTCATTCCGCAGGACACCTGCCCCCAGGACGGATGCGCCGCGCGCCGCCCAGCCCATGGCGGCCGACCCGCCTTCTGCCGACCAGGCCTTTGAAGACCGTCTGAAGAAGTTTATGCAGGAGTCGGACAGCCGCATTGCCGACAACCGCATTTACGCCGAGCGCAACCGCCGCGGCCGCCGCCGCTGAGCATCATTTTGAACAAACACCCGGGAAACTGTGCTTCCCGGGTGATTTCTTTTGGCCGATCCTCGGCGCGGGACTTGAACCTTTGACGGGAAGGTGGTAAAATAAACAAAACTATGCACAGACGGAGGACTTGAACGATGATAGCGATCGGCAGCGATCATGGGGGCTTTGCCCTGAAGCAGGAGATCATGGCGCACCTGAAAGCGCGCGGACTGGAATTCAAGGACTACGGCACCTATTCGGAGGCGAGCTGCGATTACCCCGTCTTTGCCAAGGCGGTGGCGCGTGCCGTCGCGGGCGGCGAGTGCGAGCGCGGCATTCTGATCTGCGGTACCGGCATCGGCGTCTCCATCACGGCCAACAAGCAGCCGGGCATCCGCTGCGCGCTCTGCGGGGACTGCTTCTCCGCCCGGGCGACGCGCGAGCATAACGACGCAAACATCCTCGCGCTCGGCGCGCGCGTGGTCGGCCCAGGTCTTGCGCTGATGATTGTGGACACGTTTCTGGACACGCCCTTTTCCAACGACGCGCGGCATATCCGCCGCATTTCCCAGATCGAGGACTGATCGGGTCCGGGAGGAATCAATTTGGCAAGAATGTCTGAATATTACCGCGGCAAGCGGAAAAAGCGCAACCGCATCCTGATCCCGGCAGCGATTCTGCTCGGCCTGCTGAGCCTTGTCGTCGTGCTCTTTTACGGGATGCAGAAGTACGCGGTCATCACCAAAGACGCCGTGCGCATCGTTCCGCCGATCCTGAAGGAGAGCCAGAGCGGCGAGCCGGGGGAGATCGGCGAGCGCGGCGAGCTGGAGACGACCGATGCGGAGATCGTCTTCGACACGCCGGATTACTCCGAGGTGGAGGCAAGAACCGGCAGCGGACTGCAGCCCCTGCGCGCGATTTTCGTCAGTGCGGATGAGCTCTATCCGGAAAAGATCGAGGAATACGCCGGCCGCCTCGTGGTGGGCAACGCCCTTGTGCTGGAAATGAAGCCCCCCTCCGGCGTGCTGAAATGGGATTGCAAGGCCTGGTCAGCCCAGGCATTCAGTCTGGCGGGCGATCCGCTCTCTGCCGAGATGCAGAGCCTGATTACACGGCTCAAAACACCCGGGGAATTCCGGGAGGACGGCGTCTATCTGGTCGCGCAGATCAGCATCTGCCGGGACGAGCTCTATGCCTCCCGCAGCACGACCGTCACGCTGCGCAGCGACGCAGGCTTTAACTACAGCGATGAGGACGGCGTCTGGCTCGACGCTTACAGTCTCGACCTGCGGGACTACGCGGTGAGCATGGTGCGTGAGCTGTATGCGATGGGCTTTGACGAGGTGGTGCTGGCGAATGTGGCGCATCCGGTGCTGCCGGAGGATGTGACGGTGCAGTACTGCCGTGAGATGTCCACGCCGCCGAGCGCGACAAACGCTGTCTGCGGCTTTGCCTTGAGCGTGGCTGATGAGCTCAAGGACCGCGAGGGCAAGCTCTCCATCTATGTCGATTCCCAGTCGGCGCTGGTCGGCCATGACACGGAAAACGGGCAGGACGGCAGTCTGTTCTTCAAGCTCTTTGACCGCGTGTATTTCAGCACCGATCGCTATGCCTACACCTTTAACGTCGCCGATCTGCAGAATAAGCCCATCGTCGGCAAGCTCAGCGAGCGCTTTGTGCCCGTGGTATACAACTATCTGCCGGATAACCCGGACAAGATCTCCTGGGTCCTGATCGACACGGAGACCAAATAACAGCCGATCCCTCCCGCGCCGGCCATGCGCTGGAGGGATCTTTCATCTTTGCACAGAAAGCAGGAACGCTATGAAAACGCTACGAGATTATCCGCGCTTTACGGTGACGGCCAAGGGAAGCCGCTGGGTGGAGCAGGGGCATCCCTGGATTTACGCGGCGGAGATTCTGGACGGGCCGGAGCTGGAAAACGGCGCGCTGGCCGACGCAGTGAGCGAAAAGGGCAAATATCTGGGTACCGGCTTTGTCAGCCTGGAAAGCAAAATTCGGCTTCGCCTCATCTCGCGCAACGCCAATGACCGCTTTGACGCGGCTTTCTGGAAGCGGCGCTTCCAGTACGCCTGGGATTACCGGAAAACCGTGATGCGCCCGGAGGATCTGGGCTGCTGCCGGATCATCTTCGGCGAGGCCGACGGCTTCCCGGGGCTGACGGTGGATCGCTTTTCCGATATTCTCGTCACGCAGACCCTTTCCGTGGGTATCGAGCGGCGCAAGGCGGAGCTCTTTCCGCTGCTGCTGGAGGTGCTCAAGGAGGACGGGCAGGATATCCGCGGCATCTACGAGCGCAACGACGTGCCGATCCGCGCCCTGGAGGGGCTGGAGCAGGGCAAGGGCTGGTTCTGCGGCAGCGGCAGCACGACGACAGAGATCTGCGAAAACGGCATTTTCTACGCTGTGGACGTGGAAAACGGGCAGAAAACCGGCTTTTTCCTCGATCAGAAGTTTAATCGCCTGGCCGTGGCGGGGCTTGCCCGCGGAAAACGGGTGCTCGACTGCTTTACGCACACCGGTTCCTTTGCGCTCAACGCCGCCAAGGGGGGCGCGGCGCATGTGACGGCGGTGGACGTCTCCGCCTCCGCCATCGAAATGGCACGGGAAAACGCCCGGAGAAACGGCCTCGAAGAGCGGATGGATTTTGTGACGGCCGATGTTTTTGACCTCCTCCCGGCGCTGAAAGCGCAGGGAAAGGCGCCCTATGACTTCATCATCCTCGACCCGCCGGCCTTTACCAAGTCCCGCAAAACGGCTGACCGGGCCGAACGGGGCTATAAGGAGATCAACCTCCGTGCGCTGCAGCTGCTGCCCCGCGGCGGTTATTTTGCCACTGCCTCCTGCAGCCACTTTATGCCCTCGGAGCGCTTTGTCGCGATGTTGAAAGCCGCGGCGCTGGACGCCGGGGTGGAGCTGCGGCAGATTGAGGCGCGCCAGCAGGCGCCGGATCACCCGATCCTCTGGAACGTGCCGGAGACCGATTATCTGAAATTCTACCTGTTCCAGGTGGTGTAAAAACCAGTCGGCGGCGCTGACTTCAGCTCCGCCGCCTGGCCAATTTTATGCCTTATTGGCCTTGCCCTCTGCCAGCGCAATCAGCTCGCGCTCGCTCTCGATATCTGTGGGATACGGATAGCTGACGGCTATTTTCTCGAAGGCGGCCTTTTGTTTTTCCGCGCATGCCGTGTCGCGGTCGTGCAGCAGCGCGAGAGCGATCTGCGTGCGCAGCACCGAGGGATAGTTTTTCATCGACTTCATGAACTTTGCCTGATCCTTTGTCAGCAGGGAAGAGAGAACATCTTCGCGCCCCTCGCCGAGCAGCTCGCAGAACACGCGGTCGCAGCGGAGCAGCCCGCGATAGATCCCGGCGAGCCCCGCCTGCGCACAGAGCCGATCCTGCAGCGCCGCCGCCTCGCCAAAGCGGTGCGCGTCCATCAGCCGCATGGCGCGGTTGACCGGCACGGCGGCGATGATGCTGTTTTCCGGTGTTTCGTCCCCCGGGAGACTGAACCAATCGTCCGGCATGTCGCGCAGGCGTTCACCGGCGGCCTGGCGCTCGTTGACCTTCATCTGCAGCCAGAAGGCACGCCGCGCCGCCGGGCTCTTGCGGATGGAGAGAATGTTGCGCCCGTCGTTGTCCACCGGGCCGATGCGCAGGGGCAGGCCGTTCATCAGCGCGAAGGCAAGGCCGATGATCGCGCCAAAAAACAGGAAGACTTTGACAACAGGCGGGGCAAGCAGCGAAAGCAGCCAGAAGAGTGCCGCGGAAATCAGATTCATCAGCACGCCGCCCAGGTTGTAGAGCATATAGGGGCAGTCCTCCCGCCAGTCCGGCGGAGCCATCAGGCATTGACCGCCTGTGCCGGCGAGGCTCATCCGCCGAAACTGCAGCTTCCCGTCCTGCTTGATCCACATCAGACTGAAAAAACGATAGGAACAGAAGCGGTATCCCGTCAGCAGGCCAAAAACCAGATGCCCGGCCTCATGGATCGCGATCTGCAGAACCATGGCGGCATATACGCCGCCGAGCAGCAGCACCATCGTCAACACGAAGGAGTCGGGCAAAACTTCCCCATAGCGGAGGAACAGACCCCCGCACAGGGCACCGATCAGCATATAGAGCAGCAGGCCAACGATTTGGCCGACCAGCTGCTCGTTTTTCCTCTTTTTCTTTTTCATAATGCCTCCTAAGCACTTTGACCTAAGTGTACCCGATTATACGCGCGAAAAAGAGCGCTGACAAGAGGAAAAGCCCTTGACAGGAACGGGAAAGAGTGTATACTGTAAATGAACATATGAACGAGTGTTCAAATGATAGGAGGTCCCGGATATGAAAAAGAGCTACAAAATCGAGGTCGACTGCGCCAACTGCGCCAACAAAATGGAGCTGGCCGCGAAGAACACCGAGGGCGTCAAAGACGCGGTGGTCAATTTCATGACGCTGAAAATGAACGTGGAGTTTGAAGAGGGCGCCGATCCCAAGGCCGTCATGCAGCAGGTGCTCAAGGCCTGCAAAAAGGTCGAGGACGACTGCGAAATCTACTTCTGAGGCCCAAAATGAGCAAGAAACAGAAAAAAGTGCTGCGGCGGATCCTCCTGTCGCTGGCCCTGCTGGTTTTGATCTATACGCTCTTTGCCCTGCGCGTGCTGCCGGACAATCGCTGGCTGAAGCTCGGGCTGTATCTGATCCCCTATCTCGTCATCGGCTACGATATCCTCATCAAGGCCGCCAAGGGACTGCGCAATGCCCAGCCCTTTGACGAGAACTTTCTGATGGCCGTGGCAACGGTCGGCGCAATGGCGCTGGGGGAGTACCTCGAGGGCGCGGCGGTCATGCTGTTTTACCAGATCGGCGAGCTTTTTCAGAGCTACGCTGTGGGCAAGAGCCGCCGCAGCATCAGCGAGCTGATGGACATCCGCCCGGACTATGCTAACCTACCGGGTGAGAACGGCAGCCTGCAGCAGGTCGACCCGGACGAGGTGCCGGTCGGCGCGGTGATCTGGGTGCAGCCGGGGGAGAAGATCCCCATTGACGGCGTGGTGGCCGAGGGGCAGAGCACCCTGGACACGGCGGCGCTCACCGGCGAGAGCGTTCCCCGCGACGTGGCCGAGGGCGACGAGGTCATCAGCGGCTGCATCAATATGAGCGGTCTGCTGAAAATCCGCACAACACGGGAATTCGGCGAATCTACCGCCTCCAAAATTCTGGATATGGTGGAAAACGCCAGCTCCAAAAAATCCAGGCAGGAGAATTTTATCTCCCGCTTTGCGCGCGTTTATACGCCGGTGGTCTGCTTCAGCGCGCTGGCGCTGGCGCTGCTGCCGCCGCTCGTGCGTCTGCTGCTGCAGATGAGCGCCGACTGGAACGTGTGGATTTACCGCGCACTGACCTTCCTCGTCATCAGCTGCCCCTGCGCGCTGGTGATCTCGATTCCGCTGAGCTTCTTCGCGGGCATCGGCGGAGCGAGCAGCGCGGGCGTGCTGGTCAAGGGCTCGAACTACATGGAAGCGCTTGCGCGCGTCAAAACGCTGGCCTTTGACAAGACCGGCACGATGACGCAGGGCGTGTTTGAGGTCAGCGGCGTGCATCACAGCGTGATGGAGGAGCAGACACTGCTGGAGCTCGCGGCGCTGGCGGAGAGCTATTCCACGCATCCCATCAGCCGCAGCCTGCAGCGCGCCTGGGGTGGCTTGCCGGACAAGAGCCGCGTGGGCGAGGTGCGGGAGATTGCCGGACAGGGGCTCACCGCACAGGTCGACGGGAAAACGGTGGCCGTCGGCAATGAAAGGCTGATGGCGAGCCTCGGCGTTGCGGCGATCCCCTGCCGCAGCGTGGGCACGGTGGTGCATGTGGCGGTGAACGGCGCTTACGCCGGGCACATCCTCATCACCGATATGCTGAAACCCACGGCGAAGGAGGCCGTCGACGCGCTGAAAGACGCCGGCGTGGAGCGGGCGGTCATGCTTACAGGCGACAGGCGCGCCGCAGCGGCCGAGACCGCGCGCGAGCTCGGCGTGGAGGAATTCTACAGCGAGCTCCTGCCGGCGGACAAGGTCAGTAAGATTGAAGAGCTGCTGGCGCAAAAGCGCGGCCGCGCGCAGGTTGCCTTCGTGGGCGACGGCATCAACGACGCGCCGGTGCTCTCCCGCGCGGATGTGGGCATCGCGATGGGCGCGCTGGGTTCTGACGCCGCCATCGAGGCCGCGGATGTGGTTCTGATGGATGACAATCCCCTCAAGGTGGCAAAGGCCATCCGCATTGCGAAAAAGTGCATCCGCATCGTCTATGAAAACATCATCTTTGCCATCGGCGTGAAGCTCCTGTGTCTGCTGCTTGGTGCCGTGGGCCTTGCCAATATGTGGGTCGCTATTTTTGCCGACGTGGGCGTGATGGTAATTGCGGTGCTCAACGCCATCCGGGCGCTGCGCGTGAAGAATCTGTGAGGTATTGCGATGAATGAGTATACCAACGATTGCTGCGAGGTGGAGGAGGTTCACCGCGAGCTGCTGAAATCCGTCGCTTCGATGCTGCCGCCGGAGGAGCATCTGCTGGATTTGGCGGAGCTGTTCAAAATTTTCGGCGACACGACGCGTATCCGCATCCTCTTTGTACTCTTTGAGGCGGAGGTCTGCGTCTGTGATCTGGCCGAGGCGCTGCATATGACGCAGTCGGCCATCTCTCACCAGCTGGGCATCCTCAAGCGCAGCCGCCTGGTCAAGAACCGCCGCGAGGGCAAGTCGGTCTTTTATTCGCTGGCCGACGAGCACGTGCGCACGATCATCGGCCAGGGCATGGAGCACATTGAAGAATAGTTCGGAATTCGGAATGAGGAACCAAATCGGCCGGGGCGAAAGCCCCGGCCGATTTGCCAGCTTGTCAAAAAAGTCCTTCCTGGACTTTTTTGACTGCGCTTCTGCCGCCGGG
>OCTX012285292.1_pt1 | contig 12850 bp, 12 predicted proteins | sample 1539691 | NCBI WGS metagenome assembly OCTX01 (sample SAMN02144231, study PRJEB22623) | gut metagenome | biome: sheep rumen | host: Ovis aries | place: New Zealand
AAAAAACCAAGTACGGTTTTCACTATACTTGGGTAATTTATCACGATAACTATCTGCAGTCAATTCAGTAGTTTCTATCAAAGACTAAGCTATCTCATTCGAACTCAGAAATGGAAACATGCTCTCCTTTCCGGATCCTGTTCCGAAGGGTCATCAGTTCATGGTCCTTCTTCTCCGCCAGGAGCAGCACGGCCGATTCCTGATCATCCCGGCAGATGATCTTATCAATACGGCCATTTCTGATCACAATACGTTTCGGAGACATCAGGGAAAGAATCGGGTCATGGGTCGCGATCAGGACGATCTTATCATTACCTGTCAGAAGTTCCATCGCCTTTCTTCGGTCGATACCTGCATTTTCGATCTCATCGATCAAAACGATCGGTGCACGTGAGAGGTAGGCACAGTCAGCAATCATCAGCGCACGTGACTGTCCTCCGCTTAAGGCTGTCACCGCGGTATCCCGGGAAAAGGATTCACCAGCCAGAGAAACAGCTACTTCATACACTTTCTGCACTTTCCCGGGGATCTCTTCTTTTCTGAGGAAACACTCGGCATGCATGGTAAGGAATTCTTCCACATTCATATCCAGGACAAAATTCATATTCTGCGAAAGCTGAGCGATCGAACGTCTTCTTTCGCCTGTTTTGAGCCATTCTTCCTTATTTTTTCCATCGATCAGCACCGTTCTCTGTGTCGGAGTATCCTTTAGTGCCTGCCACTCGATATCTTCCAGGAGGCGGCTCTTTCCGGAGCCGGTTTCACCGACGATGGCAATCATTTCACCTTTTCGGATAGTTATAGGATCGAAGCACTCACTCGTACCATCTTTCCCTACTCCCGGAATGATCGTGATGGATCCGACACTTCGGATCTCCTCGGAGAGACATTCCGACGCACTCCGTAGATAGACAGAAAATTCCTCTTCCACTTCGATTCGGCTCATCTTTCTCTGCTCGAAAAAAGAATCCGGAAGCTCCATCAGGTTTTCAGAAAAGCTCTTTTCCTTATTCCAGATCACCTCAAAGTCATCCAGATAGTATGGAAGATAGGGATAGTCCTTTTCCAGTTGCAAAAGCGGGATCGTCAGCATACATGTACCTTCTTTCTCAGATCTTGATGTGTTTAACGTTTCCGATCTGGTACTCCGTTCCTATCTTTGTTTCGCCTAAGCAATAGGAACAGAGCGCCATAGGCATCGGGAAACGAAGCGTCTCATTTTCGATTTCTCTCTCCATAGCCATATTCCGGATCGCACGTGTGATCTCTGAAATTCCCTGACCGGTAAGCCCGTTGACAGGAAATATCAGTGCTTTTGGATTAGAGGTCTCGACTCTTCGCATGAACACTTCTCTTTCTGCTTGAGAAACGATATCTCCTTTTGTAATAAGTACAATATCTGCCAGTTTCAGGAGAGGACCGATTTTTCTGGGAGCCCGGATCCCGCTTAACTGATCGATCACGCAGACAGACAGCACATTTTTGATGTAGGGCGAGCATCGGTTACAAAGGCCGGCACTCTCCGTAAAAAGATAGTCCAGGTCTTCCTTTTTCCCCCAATCATAGACTGTCTGAATATTCGTGATGTAATAGTGATCGGGACAAAGTTCAGAAGAAAGTCCCTTTGCCGATGGGATCCCGGCCTGACTATAGGTCTTGTCGTCTTCGGTCTGGAGGCAGTCAAACTTACACGCCCCCACTTTCCTTCCATCTCTCATAAGTTCTTTTAAGATCCGCGTCATAACGGTAGTTTTGCCCGTTGCAGGCGGTCCGGCAAAGGTTACTAGCTTCATTACTTTTCCTCCGTCATGATTTTCTTACATCTTTGGATTATTTCCGGAAGGGAGGGATCATAGATATACTCCCAGCCGACAAAGCGAAGACTTCCGGGAAGAGCATTGTCAACACCTGTAATGTTACTCGGGAAGAATCCCTTCTCGCGGAAGATCCTGCCGGCCTCCTTTCGGCAGAGGATGGACATGATCCTTTCCGCCTCCGGATTTGATTTTGAAGTCACAACAAGCGGCAGGATCGGGGCACCATCACTGAACCAGATGAGTTTCATTCCTTTTTGCCGGGCTTTGATCTCCCCGAAGATCCAAGGCATCAGGTAGATATATGGTTTTTCGCCTTCGATTCCACCCGGCTTGATCATCTGTGAGGGATGTACGATCGCACAGATATTCTTTCTTAATCGTCTGATTCCCTCGTCTCCCGCAACTTGATGAATATATGTCAGAATGATCCCGTCAAACATGTGTCCGTCATCCGGGAATGCAATACTGTTTTCAAACTCACCCGAAAGCAGGTCAGAAAAAGCCTTCGGTTCACTTCTTCCCTTCGCCTGTTCTGTATCCACGACCATAACCAGAGGAATGCACGAATAGATATCAAACATTCCTCTCGGATCAGAAAAAGAAGCAAACGCCGGATTCCCGAGAAGTGTATCTCCTGATGCATGAAATCCTTTTTCTTTTATGACAGGATGATTGACGAGCCCTTCAATACCTGTCCCCATGAAAACATCCGGATCACACTCTTTAAAGATCTTATCGACCCAGGGCAAACCGAACTCCGCTAATGCGATGTTATATTCTTTCCGGTCAGAGATATGCTCATCCAGATAATCCTGAAAAGGAAGCTGTACCACACATGGAACACGTCCGACCAGTTTTGCTTCTTTATTCTCTGCTGTGTAATGAAGTTCTTCTCTCACGAAATCGATTCCTCCCTTCGACAACTGTCACCTGTTCGCTTATGTCCCGACTGAGCACATCTATGGGCAGCACACATACATGTCTTTTCTCTTCGATCATAAAATCACGGATCCGCACATCTACATCAAAAGCCCTGCAAAGATTTTCTTCGGAAATCACTTCGTTTGCATTTCCGAATGAATTGCTTCCATCACGATTCAGGATCAGGGCTTTATCGGATATCGCCAGCGCGTGCTCCGGATAGTGAGTATTTACAATGGATGAGATGCCCCGTTCTCTGCACAGCTTATGGATCGTATTGATGACGATCAGCTGGTTTTTAAAGTCGAGATTCGACTCCGGTTCATCCAGTATCAGAAGTTCAGGATCTGTAGCTAATGCTCTGGCAATAAGGACCATCTGCAGTTCACCACCGGAGATCTCATTACACAGCTTCCCGCGAAGCCGGCTCATCCCGACCATATCCAGACATTCTTCCGCAAAGCGGTAGTCTTTCTTCGTCGGCTGTGCAAGTATTCCCAGGTGGGCATTTCGTCCGAGAAGGACCATCTCTTCTGTGGTATAGGAAAAAGCGGAGCGCTTCGCCTGCGGCACATATCCGATCTTCTTCCAGATCTCCTGATTCTTCCATTCGTGCCATGGCTTACCATTGATATATGTGCAGCCGGTACGCCATGGAAGAAAACCGAGCGTGCATTTCAGCAGAGTCGTCTTGCCGACACCATTTGATCCCAGGATCGAAAGGATCTCTCCATCATTGACAGAGAAAGAAAGATTTTTAAGGATGTCAGGCCCTTTCCTATATCCGAATGATGCATCTTTCACCTCAAAGATCATGTTTTTACACCTCCAGTCCGACGAAGCAGAATAATAAATACCGGAGCGCCGATAATCGCTGTAAGGATCGAGATCGGAAGTTCCGCAGCAGTTGCAGATCTCGCAACTGTATCAATAAGCAGAAGGTACGTCGCTCCCAGTCCGATGCTTGCCGGAATAATATATTTATTATTGTTTCCGAACATCATACGGGAGATATGCGGGATCAAAATACCGATCCATCCGACCTTTCCGCACATGGCGATCACAGATCCGGTAATCATGGTAGAGGATACGATCGTAAGTCCCCTCATCAGTTTCAGGTTGATTCCCATTGCCCTTGCCTCATCATCGTTCAATGAAAGAACATTCAGTTTCCATCTAAGGCAGAAGAGAATGATGATACCGATAAGCATCGGGATCGTTCCTATCCAAAGTTTTTTGAAACTGGTTCCGGAGAGACTTCCCATAAGCCAGTATGTGATCTCCGGAAGCACATCCTGCGGATCCGCTACATACTTTATAAGCGAAACCAGAGCTTCAAAAAGTGAGCTGATCACCATACCGGAAAGAATCAGCATGACAAGCGAAGACTCACCTTTCACACGGCTGATCATGTACACCAGCCCTACGGATATGAGACCCATAGCAAAAGCCGTTCCCTGAATTCCAAGAGATGGAAGCCGCAGCATAATTCCGAGCGTCGCCCCAAAAGAAGCGCCCGTGGCGACTCCTAAAGTATCAGGAGTCGCCAGGGGGTTGGAAAACATACTCTGAAAGGCTGCACCGGCAACGGCCAGACCCGCGCCTGCAATAATTGCCAGGATCGATCTGGGAAGACGGATCTTAAACAGTACCGTTTTCACATTCGGATCATCGACCTTCATGCCCAGGAGGACTTTTACGCAGTCTTTGATGGGGATCGAGTACCGGCCCACACCTAACGCGATCAGAAAAGATGCGACAAGTGCAAAAGTAATGCCGATCACCCAGATTAATTCTGTTTTCTTTTTCACGTGTTCACCTGTGTCCCCGGATCAGAGGCCTCTTGCCGCATCACGTGACGGAATGAACATCATATCCAGCTGCTCGTCAGAAAGATCGTATCCGCACATTTCCTTATAGTATTCTTTTGCGATCTTACGGATATCTGTATCCTTGAAAAGATCCGGATAGATCACAGAAGCCATCCACTGCATAGTAACCGGAGAATCTCCACCCGGTGTATAGCTTCTATAAAGACCAAGAGGCATCTTATAGACACGCTTGTTCTTTACTGCATTGATCGTGCTCCAATCATCTGTACCGATAGCATTGTTATAGAGATCTTCCGGCTGTGTGCCGCAGAAATTGGTGATAATGATAACATCCGGATTCCATTCATATACCTGTTCCATCGATATCTTCAGGATAGAACCATCCGGCACTTCGCTGGCAACATTGTATGCATTTACGGACTCGCACCACCACTGGCCGAAGAAGTTCACACCGGAAGCTACCATCGCCGCATCTGTGTACTTGAAGAGAACCAGGACGCGTGCCTTCTGATCATCCGGAATATCCTTTGTTTTCTCGATGATATCCGCATGGACAGCATCACTCTTCTCCATAGCCTTCTTTGCGAAATCCGAACCGCCGAAGATCTGGTCGAGAAGGTCGATCCAGTGTTCATAGGTCTCGATAATGTCATACTTCCATGCAGAAGCAGAGGTGGTAACCGCCGGGATACCGGCTTCACGGATCACTTTTGCCTGTTCCTGTCCGACCCCGATGACAATATCCGGCTTAAGGATCAGGAGTTCCTCCAGATTTACCTCATCTCCACTGATAAAAGCTGTATTCGCATTTAAGATCTCCGGGTAGATCTGTCCAAGAAGACCGTTTTCCGCAGCACTCATAGATACCGGATGAATACCTACGATCTTTTCTGCAGAACCCAGATACTCCGCAATAACAGATGCCAGCGGATAGAAAGAACCTACTGCAATTCGATTGATCGTGTTAGGAACTTCAACGGTATCTCCGGCATGATCGACAACAGTATGTGTGCCATTGGGATCACCAAACGGATTCTCGGAAGCTTTGCTTTCTCCTTTGACCTCTTCGCTGGTCTCGGAAGACTCCTCCGAAGAACTTTCGGAAACACTCTCCGACGTCTCCGCACTGGTCTCCTCGATCGTTTGCGTCGCAGAAGCCGACGAAGCGCTCGTTTCCTCATCTTTCTTTGCACAGGCCGAGAGGGCACAAAGTGCAATAGCTACCGACATTAAGCCGGCAAGAAGTTTTTTCTTCATAATAATCCTCTTTCTACTTACTTTCGTAAGAACTAAGTTTTTTATATTAAGCCGGTCGTTTAGAAGCGCCGAACGGGCTTACAGTTTAAGTTCAAGCCATTTATTCTCATCCAGGTAATTCCAGTAACTGTTTTTTCCTATACGGCTTGAGACGGAGTACTGCGGAAAAGGTATCTGATCTTTTACCCCTCCCGAAAACTCTATAAATAACGGGTCCGCGATCAGAAGATCCTTCTGATTCTTCACCACGGAAAGGATCGTATCTTCATCACTTAGATAAGTGGATACATCATCTTCATGTTCGATCGTATATAACTTGCAGTCTATATTTTCTGACCGCAGGAAGTTTCGTATCGAGTCCCCGATCACCGAGTCAGCAATAATGACTCCGGATCGTCGGGAAGTCTTAGGACTAAGCACCTTAAACACAGCGGTCTTCCCTTCGCGGACCAGTTCAAGATACGAACTCATCTGTTTCTGTCCTATCGGGAAATTCACGATATAAGGCGTCTGATACTTTTTTTCCATAGCTTTGGCGATCGCAAGTCCCGCCTGGTTCCAGACCAGGTTCAGTGTGACTTTCTCCGGATACTGGTAAAACAAAAGAGAGCCGTACATGCCCTGTTCCTGCATCAGACAGATACCATTCTCCGAAAGGCTGCCGCAAAGGCTGTCATACACTTCCTGATGCATATCCAGTGGGGAGATGCCCGGAATAGCTACTGTTCCTCCATCTTTCCAGGGTTCGCGCTTCTCCGGGTTTTTCTCGTAATATTCTGAGAGTGCGGAGTAAACCATAAGAATACCGTCATAGTAAGAACCTTTAATTCCCGCGGTCGGAAATCCGAAACAAGGGATACCGGTTCTATTCTCGACTGCTCTGGCGACTCCGTTAAAATCAAAACCGATGACATTCGGTACCGGACTTCCGACAATGGCTATAAACTTCGGATGTCGTTCCAAAGCATTCTTTGTGATCTTCCCGATCAGTTTCTCATCGTCACCAAGGATGGCATCCACCTTTCGAAGGCTTGTACAATACACCATAGAATGACTGCCGTACCATCTCGGCTCATCGAAATGGGTATAATTCCCCGTGCAGCCTGCCGCATCATGAATGCAGATCATACCGCCGAGATCAAAAAGCGCGGAACATACCCCTGAATAATCTCCTGCAAAAGGAGGAAGATACATACAAACTTTATGTTTTTTATTCATCAGACAATTCCTCCGTATTCATCGATCAATTTTCGGATATCCGCTTTTTCTTTCATCGCGAGCCGCATAGTATCCATAAGGATCCTTATTCCCTGATATCCGAGCAGTCCTTCATCAGAAGAGATATCTGCAACATATCGCGCATTGCTTAAGTAGGCAGCTTCTTCGCCTACTGCCAGAGCTATAGTTTCCGTTTCCGAACGGGAAACCGAATCCGGATGATCCCCCTGAATGATCTCGACCTGCGGATACTCGTTAAGAAGGATATCGGCGTACTTCTGATCGGGTCCTACCACTTCAGAAAGATAGACACGCGCTACACGGAACCCGTATTTCAGAAGTGCTACGGCCAGAGATAGGGGAAATACGGTCGCACTGTCAGAAACAAAGACCGGCACATCAGCAACTTCTTCTCTGGCATAATGGATCGCCTGTTCACATAAGGAACGGTCGTCTTTAATCTTTTCAGAAAGATCTTCTCCCAAAAAGTCAGACAGATCCTGATACTCTTTAGCGACAGTATCGATATCATAGGATATCGGCATATCCACGTGTGTAGCTCCGGTTCTTTTCTCCAGACGGTTCAGCGCATATCTCACAAATGGTTTTATCACTATAGATCTTCCGGAGCGGGACATCTCCTCATACTCTGAAAAAGTACTGCACGAGGAAATCTGGCGGACCATATGGCCATTTTGATTCAGGACCCGGATCAGCTCGTTATCTTCCGGGATCCCGACGAAGTTTCCCCAGAGCGTTACGCCATCATCCGTCTTATCCCAATCTGGCAGCACACTTAACATCGCATCAAACGTCGTGACAGCCGGCGGCATCTTGGTGGAAGATGCAATCGGATTCATATGACCGGCACGGAAAAGGATGTCCGGATATCTTTTCCCGAGGATCGCGGTCACTTTCTCCATATCCGTACCGATAAAATCATCCAGGCAGGAAACATAAATAAAGAGAAGACGGATGTCCTTTTCCGTTCTTTCCAGAAGCTCATCCACGCCATCGAGGATCTCCTGATCGTATCCTTCCACGATGTCGCTCTGGTCAATATAAAGATAAGAAATACGGTCTTTATAGTGATGCTGGATCGCTCCGAGCGCCCCATGCCGGAAGCACGCCGACGGGCAGACAAACAGAAGATAGGATCCGGGGATAAGTGCAGCGACACGGATGATTCCCCATCCGCCATGCGCAGGATTGCAGTAACAAAGGTTCGGTTCAAATCGCATGTTCATCACCTCCGAAGCAGATAATTCAATTCTTCGGTATACGGATCTTTTTGTATGGACGTATCATCCCCATGGCAGAGACTGATTATTCTATCTGCCAATTCTTCATAATCCTTAGCGATCGACGATTGGGGGAACTTCTCGATAACAGTCTTCCCCTCCTGTTCCGCCGCCTGCACCATCTTACTTCTATGAATATGGGAAATAACCGGAAGGTCGTGTTCTCTGGCAAAGCGGGTAACAAGATCCGTTTCATTCTCAACAAGCCGCTCATTTAAAATCAGGCCACGTACACGGGCGTACCCACGTTCTTTGAAATTGTCCACGGCACGGGAAATATTATCTGCGGCAAAAAGAGCCATCATCTCACCGGAAGTAACGATAAAGACATGTTCCGCATATCCGTCACGAATCGGCATGGCAAATCCGCCACAGACTACATCGCCGAGCACGTCATAAAGAACGATATCCGGGTCGTATTTTTCAAAAGCACCTAGTTCTTCCAGTTTCTGAAGAGCCGATATGATACCAAGGCCAGCACATCCGATCCCGGGCGTCGGTCCACCCGATTCTACACAGAGGACACCGTTATATCCTTCGTGAACGAGATCAGAAAGATCGACATCTTCGCCCTTTTCCTTGATCTTTCCGAGAACCGTGCTGATCTTCTCGCCTCCCATCAGGTTTTTGGTTGAGTCCGCTTTCGGATCGCATCCGATCTGCATGACTTTATAACGGCGCGAAAGCGCGGCTGCAAGATTCGACGTTGTGGTTGATTTGCCTATTCCGCCTTTACCATAAATAGCTATCTTTAACATTTTTTCGACCCCAGTATTGCCTTTTCTATAAAATTGAATATAATAATCTCAATCGGTTAGCCTCTGCTAACTGTGACAGTATACTAAAAAGGAGTTTCAAAAAAAGTTGCCTGCGCAACATCTCAAAAAAATGTTAAAAAACGAAATACACGCATTACAATCAGATCTATTTCTAGGATTCAACCCGGACGAAATCGATAACATCCTGTCTCGGACTTGCTCATGCAGGAGAAAATTTTCGAAGAATGTCGATATTTTTTCTCCCGGGGAGGTTATATGCCACACCGGTATGATCCTGTCCGGAAATATCGATGTTCAGTTTTCCGGATTTTCCGGCAAAGAGGAACTGGTCGTCCGGGAAGCCCCCGGTGAGCTGATCGGTCAGGCTTTTTCTCTCACAAAAACAGAAAACTCTTTTATACATTTCCGTTCTGTCGGAGATACTGAGATCCTCTTCATGAATCTTGATCTGCTCTTCTCTAAACCTGAGATCGATCCGATCCTCGGGAAGCTCTCTGTCAATCTCATGAGGATCCTGGCTGCCACGAATATCCAACTGAACAAGAAGATCTGTCTTCTGACTCAGAAATCACTTCGCGATAAGCTTCTTCTCTTTTTTGAAGAAGGTGCTACAGAGGGCCCGGAAGGAAAAACCTGCCGTTTAACTCTGACGCGGGAGGAACTGGCTTCTTATGTCAGTGCGGAAAGATCATCTGTATGCAGGGAACTCGGACGGATGCAGGACGATGGCTGTATCCGCTTAGTAGGCAAAAAAGTGATCCTTGCCACCGGCTGAGGATCACTTCTTTCTTCTTTTCATTTAATTGCTTTTTTTACTTTTTCCCTATCAGTATCTTCGATCCGGAAAGTCCCATCCACATCGCTTCAAAAGGTGTCATGAACTTGCCCTTGGTGGTATCGATCAGTTCAACTTTCTCGTATCCCATTGCGCGGAGTTTTGCGGCGAAGGCCTCCATGTCTCCATACTTTGCTTTCGACATGATATCGTGGATCACGAATATACCGCCCTTTTTCAGTGTTCTAAGAGTTTCAAGAAGGATCTTCTGGCGATCGGAAGATGGGATATTATGGTACACATAATTACTGGTGACTGCGTCAAAGACCTCATCATCGAAATCCAGTTTTACCGCGTCCCCCTGGCGGAAGTTGGTATTCTTCACGCCCTCCGCCTGGGAGTTTTTCACACAGAGTGCCTTATTAAAGGAGGCATATTCTTTTCCCCATCGGTCAATGCCGATAAAGGATGCCCCCGGATTTCTTTTTGCGCATGCGATCGTCAGCGCGCCGCTTCCACAGCCGACATCCAGTCCATATCCCATCTCCGGAAGATGAACATAATCAGCAACACCTTCGATGATCTGTCTGGACATCTGTCTTTTCCCGTTATAGGAAAAGGCCCGGTACATCATGAACATCCATAGTGTCATAACGGCCATCAGAACCGAAATGACTGCAAAAATGATCGTCAATACTGTTTTCACACCTCCGGAAGAAAGTAACGGAGTACATCCGAAGATCACCAGCAGCAGGATAGAAACTCCCGCTCCGATCGCACTTCCCATTACCATTCCTTTCGGCATCCAGTTCTTATAATCCGGTTTCATACTCTTGCTCCTTTCTTCGCTACCACGGAAATCCACGGCTTATCTTCATGATGATTGACCTGTACATCGGAAAAACCTGCACTCTTTAGTGCTGCATCGATCTCATATGCCGTGTAGCAATGCATCCCGTCAATGATCTTCTGGAATTTCAGGCTTGTTTCATCTGTACCATCCGATTCATTGACGATCAGAAATGTGCCACCGGGCTTTAAGACCTTATACACTTCAGAGAAGCATTTCTCCAGTCCCGGCCAGAAATAGACCGTTTCAAAAGCCGTGGCCAGTTCGATTTTTCCGGCAGGCAGCCGAAGGCAACTGACATCACCCTGCTTTATAATCATTCTTCCTTCGTCGATCCATTTTTTATTATGCGTGGTTGCTTTATCTACCGATACCTGCGAATAATCGATGCCGATCACATGTGCGTTCGGATACCGTCTTGCCAGTTCTCCGGCATTTCTTCCTCCACCACACCCGAGATCCACGATATCATCCGGAGTGAGCTTCGGAAGATACGACATCCCCCAGTCAGCCAGCTTGGCATGACCTCCGTTCATCCCGTTCACCATCAGTTTTCCTAATACACCTTCCGGCTTTCGCGTCTGGTTTACAAACTTCTTATAAAGTCCCATAGTTTTTCAATGCTCCTTTTTTCATCTGCAGAGCATTGTATCACAACTAGTTAGCATTAGCTAACTTTTTTCACTCTCTGTTTTTCAGAATTTCCGCGGGCGAGATCCGCTTGATCTTTCTAACCAGAAGAGAGCTTACGGCAAAATAGATCAGTATCACACCGATGGCGATTAGAAGATACAGATACCAGGAGTACGAAAGATTCATCGAGCATGCTACATTTGCGATAAAACTCGGATAGATCGTATCGATGATCTTCTTTGCGATCGGGAATGCCAGGATCCCGCCGATGAGGACTACATAGAAGTTCCCGTTCAGATATAGTTTACGGATCTCTCCGGGGCGGTATCCGAAGATCTTGATCAGTGAGATACCCATCGTCGAACGGTCGATCATGACAGCGAGCATCAGATACATCACCACCATGAAGATCACCGATCCGGCAGAAAGAAGAGTTACCGTAAGCGGTGCCATCGTTTCCAGAAAAATGGATGAGCTCTTCTCGATATCCTGCTTGGTTGTCACTGAATAGAGCCGGCTTTCCTCGATAGGAAGAGCTGTATCTGAATATACGGCATTAAAGTAATCTTCCTTCTCACCGAAGAGTTCCCGCATACTGGCTGTATCCATAAAGATGGTAAAGCCGACAGAATACTCGCTGATGCCGGTAACGGTAAAGTTATACTCCATATCTTCCACCGAGTCGGTAAGAGAGATCTCATCTCCGACCTTATAGCCGTATCTTTGCACCATGGAACGGTTGATCACGCACTTATTTTTCCCTTTTTCCGGATGGGCATCAAAATACCGGCTTTCCCCATCGATTCCGATGACAGATACATCCAGTGTATATCCGAGGCAGTCGATCGAAAGGTTCTTCACAAAAGTGGCTTCCCCGCCTTCCGGTGCCTTCTCATCCGGATATTTATACAGATATATGTATTCATATCTCGTATCTTCCGTATTCTTTTCCTTCACGGATGAACAGAGCACATACGTATTGATACCAAGGGAGACGATCATAAAGGTGATCAGCATCCCGACCACGATCGTGATCGCCGAGCGCTTTTCGCGAAGAAGCTGGCGGATGCTAAAGAGCGCGCTGAAGTTCTTCACCTTGAGATTCACCTGCTTGTAGTTTCCGGCCGTCTGTTCATTCCGGAGAAGTGACAGCGCGGTCTTGGAAAGCTTGCGGTTTACTGTCCAGAGATTGACGATCAGGCAGATGAAAGGAGGCAGTACCGCTCCGTATATGATCAGGTAAGGGGCATATACGATCGGAAACTGTGGAATCGAAAAGTATTCGTAATGGGTCCTTCCCATAAAACCGACTCCCAGCGGCGAGAATCCGGCCAGAAGACCGAGGAGTCCGCCCATAAGCGCAGTCAGCGTCGGAAGGATCACATAATGCGCTAAAAGATTTCTCTTTTTTACTCCGAGAGCGTATAGGGCACCGATCACCGGCTGTTCTCTTTCGATCTGGTGAAC
>OCTX012245114.1_pt1 | contig 12848 bp, 11 predicted proteins | sample 1539691 | NCBI WGS metagenome assembly OCTX01 (sample SAMN02144231, study PRJEB22623) | gut metagenome | biome: sheep rumen | host: Ovis aries | place: New Zealand
CCGTTTCAGATACGGATGCGCAAACTCCAGATAATCATCCTTTGACAGGAAACCGCAGATGTCATCCAGCACCAGGATACCCTCTGCATCCGGCAGTACATCCATCTGTGCTTTCAGCCAGCGGATCACGAGCTCTGTTGTCATATCCAGGAGACGATGTGCTTCCTCATCATAATCCTTGATTGCCATGAGAAATTCCGAAATATTGGTGCCTGACACCATTAAATCTTTATAAACGAACGGATACGCATTGACAAATTATTATACATGTGTTGGATCAAGGGTATTGGTGCCTACTACAATGTATTTAGGAATATAGGGGTCAGACCCCTTTGAGTAAGGACATGGCAGAGCTATTAAATTTGAGCGTAGGAGAATAAAAAGGACATGACCTCACTACTAATCATCGGAGCCGGCAGCTTCTCCCCGGAAGTAGAAGAGCTTGCCAGACTCCTAGGATATAACAATATAGCGTTCCTTGACGATAATCCATCAACTGCTTATTGTTCTCCTGTCATCGGAACAACAGCTGATATAGAAGGCCTCCGTTCTCAGTATGATGCGGCGATTGTCGCTCTTGGGAATAATAATACACGGATGAAGTACCATGAGGAGTTGAAACGTTGTGGATATAACATCCCGGTACTAACCCATCCGACTGCTTATGTCAGCCCTACAGCTGATATTGCTCCAGGTTGCATCATCAGGGCGAAAGTCGTGGTGAGCCGAGACGTAAAACTCGGAGAAGCAACGATTCTAAATGTCGGTGCTCTTATCGACCATCATGTGGAGATTGGATATGGCTGTCACATCCTGATGGGGGCTGTTGTGAGGAACAAGGCAAAGGTTGAACCGCTGACAAGGGTGGAAAGTTTGAGCTTGATTCAATAAGAATAGAGAAAGGAATACCAGAATGAAAAAAGCGCTCATAGTAGGACTTAACAAATATCATTCTTGCGAATTGCAATGGTGCGATAATGACGCAATCGCTATGAACAATCTTATCGAGTCAAATGGTGATGGCTCGCCGAATTTTGATGTTAAACTGATTACTGATGCGTGTGATAAAGATTGTCTACAAAGTAATATACAAGCGCTGTTCAATGATGAAGCAGATGTAGCTTTACTCTATTTTTCTGGCCATGGAGCAGATCAAGATGGTGGCTATTTGGTTACTACGGACTTCACCTCTTCTTGTTATGGAGTAAGGATGACCGATGTTTTAGAATGGGCAAATGCTTCCAAATGCAGAAATAAAGTGATTATTCTTGATTGTTGCTTCTCTGGACAAATGGGAGAGTCCCTTCTTGTGAATAACAGTTCAGTACTCGGAGAAGGTGTCACCATTATGGCAGCAAGTAGATCATGGCAGTCATCCATGGAAGATTCTGATATACAGCATGGAGTCTTCACAGATCTGTTAATACAAGGACTTAAAGGTGGTGCAGCAGATATTAGCGGTAATATTACACCAGCTTCGCTTTACTCTTTTGTTGATCAGTCGTTAGGCGCATGGCAACAGAGACCTGTGTTTAAAACTAACATCTCTCAGTTCTTGCCAATAAGAACAATTAATGCAAAGGTTCCAAAAGCTACATTGCGCAAGATAAGCAAATATTTTGTTAATCCAAGTGATGAATACAAACTTGATCCATCCTACGAGTTTACAAATGATCCAAGTGTTGAACATAATGTTGTAGAGCCGTATGCCGATACGGATAAAGTGGCAATCTTTAAAGAACTACAGCTTTTTGAAAGTGTAGGATTGATTGAGCCTGTAGGGACGGAGCATATGTATTTTGCAGCCATGGAGAGCAAAGCATGCAAACTGACTGCTCTTGGCCTTCATTATTGGAAGCTGTCAAAGGATAGGAGGTTTTGAAATGCCAAGCCTTCGAAACTACCATATTCTGATAAGCCATTCATGGGACTACAATAACCACTATGAAACTATCAGTGGCTGGTTGAATGACACACCTTATTTTCTTTGGACAGACTATTCTGTGCCGATTACAAGGCCATTAACTGTTAGTGGAATTAATGAATTAAAGCAGAAAATTAGGAATCGTATCTCATTATGCAGCTGTGTTATTATTCTGTCTGGTATGTATGTCGCCTATAGCGATTGGATTGATTTTGAAATTGATACAGCTGTGTCCATGGGAAAGCCAATAATTGGAGTGAAACCCTGGGGGCAGGAAAGGATTCCTACTAAAGTTCAGGACAATGCAGATATAATAATAGGGTGGAATTCCGCTTCAGTTGTTGATGCCGTGAGAAGATACGCGGTATAGGAGACTGAATATGAGGAAAACATATCATATATTCATTCAGAACTCAGTGCCTGACACCATTAAATCTTTATAAACGAATAAATTCGTATTTACATCACCAATCCATTTATGCTAAAATAATGCAAATATATATTTTTGCTAATGACATGGTAGGTAGAAGTAGTATTTATCCAGGGGAACCATTATGACTATTTCTGAGCGGATTTTTGAGCTGATTGAAGAACGCGGGATGACGCAGAAGGAATTTGCAGAGAAGACAGGTATTGCCCAGAGCAGCATCAGTGACTGGAAGAGAAAGAAGACGAATCCTGTCTCGGAGAAGATCCTGATCATATGCGAAGTACTGCAGGTTTCTCCCTATGATCTTCTTGGCGGTACGGATGGAGTAGGTACCAGAAGCAATCCAGCGGAGGTTATCCTTCTGCAAAAGGACAGTGAGATTGGTCAAATGGTACTGGATTTTTCTGACATGAGCAAGGAACTCCAGGGTAGATTGCTGGGATATATGAAAGCTCTGCAGGAAATTGAAGCGGAAAGGAATCAGGGCCGCGAAAAGTAGCGGTCTATTATTATAAGTTGGGATTCGTATAAACGACAAAATACGTATACAATAAATCACGACCACAGTGTAATAGAGGATAGGGGATGCCAAGAAAAAAGAGGATCTGGTACAAGGACGCTGCGTTTCATGTGATGGGTCGCGGGAACAGAAGGAAAGCTATATTCAAGGAAGCTGAAGATTATCATCTGTTTCTGGCTCTGATAAAAGCTGTCAAGAAAAGATATCCCTTTGAGGTCCATGCGTATTGTCTGATGAGCAATCATTTCCACATGGAGATCAGTACAGGAGAAACGCCTCTCTGGAAGATCATGCAGCCAGTCATGAATCATTATGCCAGGACTTTCAATCAGAAATATGGTTTTTCGGGACATCTGTTTGAGTCAAGGTATACTTCTTGTCTGATTGAAGATGACCGATACTTCCTTGAGGTCAGCAGATATATTCACCTGAATCCGGTAAAGGCAATGATGGTAAGGGAGCCGGCATCATATGAATACAGCAGTTACAGCAATTATATATCGGATAACACAGACAGATCCGATGATCTTCTCAGTACCAGAAAGATTCTTGGGGCATTCCACGGCGATCAAAGAGATCAGTATCGGATGTTTGTGGAAGGGAAGATATCACATGCCGAGCAGGAGCTTCTGATACAAAAAGAGATCGGTGAGGATGAGTACTGGCTTCCCTGGTGAATGAGTTTGCGCTTGCGGAGGAATACCATAGTGGCTATTTCAGTAAAAAGTATGGCAGTTTCCGGAGTGGATGCATTTATGGTAGAGATCGAGGCCTCAACGATCCGGGGTCAGCAGCAGATGATATCTATCATAGGTCTTCCGGACCAGGCGGTTAAAGAGGCTGGAGAGAGGATACAGGCAGCAATTGGATCCTGCGGATATGACATTCCGAAGGACAAGGTGATCATTAGTCTGGCTCCAGGAGACAGAAAGAAACGGGGGTCCCATTTTGATCTTGGTATGATCCTCGCGCTTCTTTATCAGACTGATCAGATCGCTCCTAATGATCTGGTAAACTATGCATTTATCGGGGAGTTATCTCTGGATGGCCGCATCAGACCATGTAATGGTGTGCTGTCCATGGTTACGGAAGCGCAAAGATACGGCGTAAAGGCAGTTGTCCTGCCTTATGAAAACATGCAGGAGGCTGCTTCTGTTTCCGGGATCCAGGTGTTCCCGGTCAAATCCTTATCCGATGCGATACGCTTCCTGGAAGGCAAGCTGGATCTTTCCGTCCTGTATGAGCAAGAGGATGCCAAAGCGAATGGAGATGTAGATTCCTTTAATTCGGACTCATATGCAAGAGAACTCGATTTCTCAGATGTAAAAGGACAGGATGAATTGATCGAGGCGATCGTCCTGGGAGCAGCCGGAGGACACAATATTCTTATGATTGGGGAACCCGGCTGTGGAAAAACGATGATCGCACAGCGGATTCCTACCATCCTTCCTCGGATGACGGAGAAGGAATCTTTGGAGGCAACAAAGATCCACAGTATCGCAGGATTGTTGGAATCCGGCAGTGGTCTTCTCACACAACGGCCTTTCAGGGCTCCTCACCATAACGTATCGTTGAATGCAATGATCGGCGGGGGAAGCTATGCACAGCCTGGCGAGGTTTCACTCGCACATAACGGCGTACTGTTCCTTGATGAGCTTGCGGAATTCTCCAGGAGCACACTTGATGCCCTGCGGCAGCCCATGGAGGATAAGCGTGTGACTATTTCCAGAGTAAACGGTACGCATTCCTATCCGGCGAACTTTATGTTCGTTGCGGCAATGAATCCATGTCCCTGCGGATATTATCCCGGAAAGCGGTGTCGCTGTACCGATTATGAGATCATTCACTATCGAGGAAAGATTTCCGGACCGATTCTGGAACGCATCGATATTCAGAAAAGCGTTGCGCACGTTGACTATTTTGACCTTAATTATAAGAAGCATGGAAGATCCTCTGCGGACCTGAGAAAACGTGTGGAAAAGGCAAGGAGAGTTCAGCAGAAGCGGTTTATCAATGAGAAGGATATAAGCTGCAATGCGCAGATGACAACAGCAATGATCCAGAAATACTGCAAACTGGATGACGAATGTACGCAGATACTGAAAAAGGCAAGTGAAAAATATGGATACAGCGCAAGGGTGATACACAAGCTTCTTCGTATGGCAAGAACTTCTGCAGATCTGGATGAAGCGGAAAACATCAGGAGAGAAGATGTCATACGAGTTCTTGGATGCAGAGATCTTGACGTCTCAAGCAGCCAGATGTATACGATTTCCTGAAACAAACTGAAACTAGAGCGTATGTACAAGACCTACTCAGTACGACATTTAAGGAGAAACGCTAAAGGCATGACAGAAAATTATGATAATGAGCAGCTGCTCTATTATATATGGATGACATCTATAAACGGGATCGGGCCAACAGCTCAGCACAAACTTCTCCGTGCGTTTGGAAGTCCGAAGGGGGTCTACCACGCGAGCGCATCGGAAATGGCAGAGGCTGGCATCAGTCCGCATAGGCAGGAGCTTATTCTTTCCTCTCATAATACGGAAGAGGCCGCACGAATCCTCGACAGGTGTTATGAATTGGGACTGTTCCTGCTGACTGACGAGGATGAAATCTATCCAAAAGATTTGAAAGAATACGAGGATCTGCCTGTTCTACTGTATGGAAGAGGAAGGTATGATTTATTCAAGGATGATGCGGATCTTGGAATAGACCCGATGCAAAAATGGAATCCCTTTGGACCTGACTATACACCAACTGAATTGGATTGGTGGGGGATGGACGATGTATTGGAAGGTAATAAAGAATACAGGACAGTTGGTGTAATCGGTGCAAGAAGGTGCACCAGAGAGGATAAAAACAAGTGCATCGCGCGAATTGAGCGTATCAGGAAAGACAGTTCCGATGCGGTCATTATCAGTGGCGGCGCAAAAGGAATTGACGGATATGCTCACACAGCAGCACTAAAAAACGGACTTCGAACGATTGCATTTGTTGGCACAGGTCCGGATCTCTCGTATCCCCGTGAGCACAGCGAGCTCTATGATAAAATCACCGAATATGGAATGATTTTGTCGGAGTATCCACCGGGAACACCGGCAAGAGCATATCATTTTCCAAGAAGAAACAGACTGATCTCGGCATGGTCAACCGAAATATATGTGATCGGGGCGGGCCGCAACAGCGGGACGAATTCTACCATGAAATATTTTCGGCAATATCATGGGGAAGACGATAGCGAAATGGTAGAGATACGAAGAAAGCATTGAATTTTACGAAGAAAGGGGATCCAGAACAATATACCCGTTTGACATATACACGCACAAAAGGTATAATGCAATCAAATGATAAAGAGTTTTGCTGACAAGGAAACGGAGAAAGTCTTCCATCAGTATTTCTCCAGAAAACTCCCGCAAAACATTCAACGAGTGGCATTACGAAAATTGATCATGATTGACAGGGCTGGATGTTTGGAGGATCTGAAAGTTCCACCTGCAAATCATCTGGAATCCTTGCAGGGAAACCGTGAGGGACAATATAGCATTCGCATCAATAACCAGTATCGTATTTGCTTTTCAGTAGAAGGCAAAAATAGCTTTCACTCGGTTGAAATCGTTGATTATCATTGACTGAGCATGGCTTAGTATAGTGAGAGAGGAGGCATATGATGGCTGACTATATTTCTACACCAACAATGAGCGAAATCCTCAGGGAAGAGTTTATGGAGCCCATGAATCTGTCGGCTTATAAACTGGCTAAGGAAATACATGTTCCTGTTTCCAGGATTCAAGCGATTTTGAATAATGAAAGAAGAATTACAGCTGACACATCACTGCGTCTGGCGAAGTTCTTTGGTGTGTCCGATCGCTATTTCCTTGATATTCAGACTGATATTGACATCCGCAACATGAAGATGCGCATAGACAACGAAATAGCGGAAATTAAACCTTTTCAAGAAGCCATGGTATAAACAAAACTATTCTCATCACAGAACACCTTGGAGAAATCCAGGGTGTTATTTATTCCTTGTCCAATTATATTTTAAAAGACATTTTAAGTTATCAACACCTCAAACATGAAATGCACAAACCGTTTAAAGGTGTTTTTTGTTTTTTGACAAGGTGGGTAAGGAAATGTTGAATTATGATGATAAAGGCTATGTGATTCGTGAGGTGGATTCTATTTCCGGTGAAGTGTTATACAGAGGAGCCCATGGGATTCTTTCTTACGAGAAAGATGCGTTGCATCCTGGTGATACGTATACTTTTTCAGGAGCAAAGCGGGCGCTTAAAAATCTGCAGAGAATACATCAGGACGGAGAGTTTTTTTCCATGGAAAAGCTCAGCTGTTATTATATCAATTTTATGATATTCCAATCTGGGTATTGTCTATGTGGAGATGCAGATACACGGCTACATATATGGTGATACGATGGAGGAGATTATGCTGTAATCTCTAGTAGTAAATATGGATCAACAATTTTATAAAAGTGACTTTAAATCATAACTATGGGCAAAACTGAGTCGTGTGCCTCACGGAGCACGATTAATATAGCGGCGGGCTTTTGGCCTGCCGCTGTATCTGTTATACAGTATTTTTGCTTTCCTTCTGCTGATCAGATCTGATAGCCGGCGAAGTTGCCTTCACGGACGGCATCGATGATCTTTCTCGGACGGATCGCGTCGCCAATGATCTGAACCTTGTAACCCTTTGCTTTCAGTGCGTCGATCAGTGCACCGCCGAAGGGCTTCTGGCCGGTCGCGAGAACTGCGGTATCGCAGCTGATCGTCTCGGTGCAAACGTCAAGCACTTTTTTACATCGTGGGTAGGAACTATTTGACGACGACAGTTACGGTAACACTCTTGCTGCCAGATTTATAGTTTGTGTTTCCGGCCGCAGTTACCTTGATGACGATCTTGTAGGTTCCCTTCGCAGTTCCCTTTTTGACAGTGATCGCACCTGTGGACTTATTTACGGTCAAAGCGGCTGCTCCTTTGGATTTCACGTAGGTGACCTTGCCCTGGGCTTTGCTGACGGTGACCGCTCCGGTTATGGCCTGGGCGGCACTCTTAACTTTGGTGTAAAGCACCGTCTTTTTGACTGCATTGACTGTCATGGGCTGGGCGCCCTTGGTCACCTTGATGGTGATGGTCTTCGTTGCTTTGCCATAAAGGCCGGAGGCTGCAGCTGTCACTGTGATCTTCACGGTTCCGACACTCTTTGCCGTGATCTTTCCTGCGGAGGAAACGGCTGCGATCTTTGTATTTGCAGACTTATAGGTCAACTTGCCTATATTGCCCGTGACTGTGATCGTGGTCGTCTTGCCCACGGCTATCGATGACGCTTTTGCCTTTGCGGTAATCTCCTGGGGAAGAAGCTTCGGGATGACGGTTTCTTCCAGACTGATCTCCTCATTGCCCTCGGCATCCGCAAAGAGTTTGCCGCAGTCGATGCAGCGGTAGTATTCGATATTTCCTTCTGCAGTCAGGGTCGCCGCTTTGGCAGCGATCTTTTCCAGTGTATGTCCCTTGGCCGGGATCTCTTCCCAGCGCATCTCGAAACATTTCGGACAGATCTTGACCAGTATTCCGGGTTCTTCACAGGTCGCTTCCTGCCAGACTCCGGTTGCCCAGAAATGGCTGCCGCAGCTCTCGTTGAGCTCAGCCCAGCACCAGGCATCCCGGATATCCTCACCCTGGTAGAGCAGCCTGGCGTGAACGTTGACGCCGCCGAGCCTTCTCCTTGCGATTTCACTGCCAAAAAGTGTGATGTTGTTCCCGTCGATCTGGTAGATGCCGCTTTCCTCATCAAAGAGCTCGACCCAGTGGTGAGAATCTGTCTCTTCATTATATTCCTGGACACCGATCTCATAGACGATCTGGCAGTCTAGGGCTCCCAGCTGACGGGTATCCAGAGTAATGGTCGTCTGGGAATCGTCGTAGACGTTTACCTGGTCCCGTTCGAACCAGATATTGTAATCCTTGTTGTCCAGGTAATAATCCCAGCCTTCATTGTGCCTGCCGCCGTATTCATCCTCCCAGACAGCCTCCAGATGAATGTTGGTTCCCCAGTTTTCAAGGCGCTCAATGGTAAAGAGGCAGCGGGTACCCAGGGAAGCATCTGAATCCTGATAATTGCCCTGGTCATCGTTATTCCCCACAGTCTGGCCGTTGGCATCCGTGATCCGCACGCAGCCGGGGTCATAATACCAGTAATAGTGGACATTCTCCATCAGTCTGAATCCGTCAGCACTGTCATCAGGATAGTGGCGCACCTCCCAGGTCTCGGTAACAGATCCGCCCATATCCAGATCCAGACCCGCAAGTGTGGGAATGATCTGTATATAAACGGAAGCCATGACCAGATTACATTCAGAAAACGCACGTACGATGGGCTCTCCGGTCTCCTCATCTGTTCCGTCACAGATCGTGACCCGGACCCGGACATCCTGCCAGATTCCATCTTCTCCGTCATAGAGATCGCGGAATTTCATCTGTCTGTGCCAGGGCTCACCGGGAATCTCATTCAGGACCGCAAAATCTGCGCCGTTGTCCAGAAGCTCCCAGCGGTAAGTGATTCCATCCAGAGAATTATCATATTCGGATTCTCTGGAAGTGAGGGCATACAGGTCAAGGGAGCCGCCCGGCAGGGCACGGCTGACGCCGTCTCCTGTTACCAGCATGACGTTATAGACATCTCTGCCTACAGAGATGGTAAATTCATAGCTGTCTGTTCCTCCGCCGAGGTCTTGCGGCAGCTGATAGGTTACCCGGAGTGAAGCTTCGCCGTAGTTGTCTACCCGGTAATACCACCAGTAATCATCGGGATCGTTTTCATTCTGGTCCCGATGGAAATCGGTGATCACCGGCCCGGCCTGTCCATCCAGGGGCTCGTCCCGTATGATCTCAACATTGATCACGGTATATTCAAAATCGCGGCCGTCGGGGAAAAGAGCATTTTCTACATATATGTTTCTGCGGCAGTCTACGGTGCCGTCCCATCCCCGGAGCATGGAGCGGTCCCACTCCCGGTCGAGGTCCATGCGGGACTCCCGAAGCTCTGCCCGGCAGTCCGTATAATCGCTGACCAGGCTCCAGTCCTGTTCCCCTTCTCCGGTCTGGATCCAGATTCCGGCGTAGAAATTGACCTGATCTACTCCCGTCTCGAAAATCCGGCTGCCATAGAGGGTGATCGTGCCGGTTTCCCAGTCAAAATCATATTCCTCGCCAGGAGTAAAGAGGGTATCCCAGCGGCCTTCGCCCCTCCTGCCAACATTCAGTTCAATATTATAATCCTGTCCTGCCGCAAGCTCCTCCAGACCTTCCGTAATCAGACGGAACTCCAGAGTGCTGTCCCGGTACAGCAGGTTATTCCCCTGATCATCGATCCAGATGCGGTACTCGCAGCGATTCAGATAAAAATCTCTGTAGGCAGCTCTTTCTTCACCGTTTTCCGTCCAGACGGCCTCCAGATGAAGATTCGTATCCCATTCACGCAGGCGATGAATGGTAAAATCACAGCTGCCGGAATCAGAAGATGCAGGTGTAAGCTCCGCACCCTCCGGACTGACCCTGCTTCCGTCAGGAGCAAATATTTCTACGGCATTCGGGTCATAAAACCATCGGAATCCCACATCTGCGATGGTTTCATAGCCGGCCGGCGTATCTGCCGGATAGCTTCTTAGTTCTGCAGGGACCTGTGCTGTCCCGCCAACGGGAAGATTTCCGTCGATCCTGGTGGGATAGAGCTCTTTATACTCATCGCGAAGCCACATGATCCAGCCGGACTGGCCAACCTCATTGCCATTCTCATCCAGAAGGAATACCTGGATATATACCTCGACCTCATCTCTGCCTTCAGGAAGGCTGCCGAAGATTACCTGCACTCTGGAGGGGTCGTCCTCAACAGGGGTGTTGAGGGCTTCAATTCCTTCTTCCCCGGAGTTGATCTCCCAGCGATAGCCAAGGCCGGAAAGATCACCGTCCCGTTCCGGGTCAGATGAGAAGTGCTGGGCATAGGCCTTCAGTACAGGCGCGTCGCCGGGAAGATGATAGTCCTGACCGGTTTCCGAATCGACAGTGAGGGTATAGGCATCCTCGCCAACAGATATGAAGAAATAGTAGGACCAGGGACTGCCGTCCAGGCGCTCAGCCTGTACTTCAAGTTCTACGGTGCCGCCTGACCTGGCGCGGATCACCCACCACCAGTCTTCACCGGAGGGGTCATTGTCCGCATACTCCCTGCGAAGCGTGATAATATTCTCCCAGCCTTCCGAAACCGGCACAATATCTGTGATATTGTAGGTGGTCTCTTCATCTTCGGCGGGCTGAACATAATACCGCCTTTCATAGGTCCGTTCCCATCCCGGCAGGGCGTTCCAGTTCCTGAACTGATAGTAGTAGTCCTCCCCCTGGGTGTCCCGGGAAGGGTTATCCTCCTCACCGGTATTTCCAGGTTCTTCCTCATCGGAGTCGGCCCCGGTTTCTTCAAGGGCCTTCGGCTCTTGGACAGATTCCGTCTCTGCAGTTACTTCGGTTTCATCCGGTCCTTCGGATTCGGCCGGAGTTTCCGTTCCGGCTTCATCCTGGGCTTCTGTTTCTGCTTCGGTCTCTGCAGTATCAGATCCCCCGGGGGCTGTTTCCTTAGCTTCATCCGTAACTGCGGCATCCGGCAGGGCTTCACTTGCAGAATCATCCGCCCCGGAATCCTGCAGCTCCAGAGCTGTTTCGAGACTTGCCGGTTCCTCCACAGCTTCCGGGAGCGTCATATGAAATGCTTCTTCATTTTGTAATTCCGTTGATGTCCCCGTTTCCGGGAGATAGACAATTTCTGTCTCTTCTGCAGCAAAGACTGCCGGAGAAACGAATGCGGTACTGCCTAATCCCAGCACAAGGGATAGAGCAATACTCAGTATTTTTTTCTTTACCATTTGCTTACCTCCTCTTTATCTGCCGTTGATTAAAATGCTGTCCCGTAAAGAAGTCTGTCATTTTGACTATATTATAGGTGTATCGTCGTGTCAATTTGGAAATGATGACAAAAAATACAGAAAACTTACAGGCGGAGCAAGTAATGTAAATAAAGTATCCAATCGAGATATCAGCCCCCCTGGAGAAACGTTCTCCGTGTCAGAGTTTCTTCATTATCAGTTATATCGAAAGGGAATACATTCGGAAATCCTGAACAGATTGCCGCTTTGTGTCGTTGACATAGGGAAGCTCCCAACTATCATAAAAGTATAGCGGCAGATACAGACCGAAATCGCAGCCGGGGCCTGCTCGTGAGAGCAGACCCCGGTTAATTTCAGAGAGAAGACAGGAAAGCAATGTCATTCATTTCAGGAGTAAAGGGAGCCCTCTTCACCAAAATCAAGAAGACCATGACGAAGAGGATGTATGATTTCTATTTCAACGAGAACAAAGAGGCTGCTCAGACAAAGGAAGATACTTGTTCATAATAAAACTGGGGCAGCCGGTGCTTTCCTTAGGATAGCACCGGCTGCCGTTGTCTTTATTAGCGTGATTCATTCCAGGTATGTACTGCCTGGAGCATAGCCTGACAGTTGTCCTTAGACATCCCAGGGGAGGCTCCTCCGCCTGCAGAGAAGATGATTCCCTTGGTAGAGTTATATGTATCCAGGATACGGAGAGTTTCTGTCTGTATTGTCGTCGGATCGGAACGTGTCAGAATATCCAGCGGCGCAATATTTCCGAAAATGCATACATGGTCTCCGAGCTCTTTGCGGGCAGTCTGAATGTCTGCCTGATAGGAAAAGTTGAAGATGTTAACCCCAAGATCAGCAATGTACGGGAATGTGGTGTACTGGTTTCCAAAGTTGTCGTTGTGGAACAGCTTTACAGGGACAGGAAAACTATCGTAGATCCGTTTCAGATACGGATGCGCAAACTCCAGATAATCATCCTTTGACAGGAAACCGCAGATGTCATCCAGCACCAGGATACCCTCT
>OCTX012018450.1_pt1 | contig 12847 bp, 5 predicted proteins | sample 1539691 | NCBI WGS metagenome assembly OCTX01 (sample SAMN02144231, study PRJEB22623) | gut metagenome | biome: sheep rumen | host: Ovis aries | place: New Zealand
GAAGTCGGAGTACCACTTGGCAGCCTCTTCATAGCGTCCGGCCCAGAGGCAGAGGTCGCCCAGGAGGGCACGGGTGGGTATGAAGATGAGTGCCGACGAGGTGTTGCCGATCATGCCGTAGGAGGGCGGTGCGACGTAGGCGTAGGGTGTGAGGTCCTGGATGAAGTATTCGCAGATGTCCTTGATGCCGACCTTAGGTCCCTGCACGGCTGCTGCGGCCTCGCGCTCGGTCATGAGCGGCTTGGTCACGAGGGGCACCTCGCCGTAGATTTTGGCCATCTCCAGGTAGGTCCAGGCGCGGAAGCTCTTCACGGCGGCATACTCGTTGCGGAAGATTTGTCGGCCGCGGCGCTGCATGGCTGTGTCCACGTGGGCCAGGTAGTAGTTGCAGTTGTTGATGACGGCGTAGTAGTCGGCTATCTTGTTGTACTTGTTCTGTCCGTTGTCGAACGAGGCGAGCCGCTTGAGGTCGGAGGAGGCGGCGTCGGTCACTGTCATCAGGTCGGAGCGTGCCTCGCCCAGCAGCACCGTGCGGTCGGCAATAATCTGCAGCTTGTTGATGATGCCCATCACGCTGTAGAGCGAGTCGGTGGGGTGGTTCAGCGTGTTGTCCTTCTCGTACTCCACCAGCTCGGACTCCGTCTCGAGCATATCGGAACAGCTTGTGAATAGTGGATAGTGAATAGTGAATAGTGCTGCGCACGTCATCCATATCACTTTGTTTTTTATATTTGTAATCATAACTATAAACTATTAACTATAAACTATTAGCTACTTACAGGTTGATGTTCACGCCGAGCGAGAAGGTGCGTCCTGCGCCGAGCAGCCCTCGGTCTATGCCCTGCGAGAGGATGTTGGAGGAGAGGGCGCAGTTGGGGTCGCTGCCCAGGTAGCGTGTGATGGTGAAGAGGTTTTGCGCGCTGCCCCAGATGGTGATGCCCTGCAGGTAGGTGCTCTGGATGGGTATTGACCACGAGAGGGTGACGTTGGACAGGCGCAGGTAGCTGCCGTTCTCTATCCATCGGTCGCTGAAGCGCGAGTTGCCCATGGGGTCGGTGTAGGTGACGCGCGGTATGTCGGTCATCTGTCCCTCGGTGGTCCAGCGGTTCTTCATGGCCGTGGTCTGGTTGAGGAAGTAGGTGCCGCCCTCGAGCAGTGAGCGCTGGTAGTTGAAGACGTCGTTGCCCAGCGAGTAGGTGAAGGTGGCGTCGAGGCGCACGTTCTTGTAGGCCAGCGAGGTGAAGATGTTGCCGTAGAGGTCGGGGTTGGGGTCGCCGATGATGGTGCGGTCGGTCTCGTCGATGAGACCCTTATTACCCGACGCTGACGCGTCGGGAATGGTGGCTGAACTGAGGTCGACGAAGCGGGTGTCGCCGGCCTGGTAGTAGACGCGGTCGCCGTTCTGCTTGAGGATGTAGTGGCCGTCGGCCTGAGCCTCGGCCGAGGTGGCGTAGACGCCGGCGGTCTTGTAGCCGTAGAACACGCCCACGGGCTGGCCCACCTGGGTGAGGATGGTGGCGCTGTAGATGTCGGTCTCCACGGGGCGGTTGTTGTCGGGCAGCGCCGTCACCTTGTTCTTATAGTGTCCGGCCGAGGCGCCGAGCTCCCACGAGAAGTCCTTCAGCGCAAGTACCTTGGCGCTGACGGTGGCGTCGAAGCCTGTGTTCTCCAGCTTGCCGTCGTTGCTCCAGTTCTCCTGCAGTCCGCTGGTGTAGGACAGCTGGCGCAGGGAGAGGAGGTTGGAGGTCCAGCTCTTGAAGAAGTTGAAGTGCAGGGAGAGGCGGTTGTCGAGGAAGTTGCCGCTGAGTCCGGCGGTGAGCCGTCGGGTGGTCTCCCACTGCAGGTCGGTGTTGCCAATGTTTCCGATGACCTTTCCCGTGGTGCCCTCGCCGGTAAGCATACGCTTGGAGATGAAGTATGAGCGCGAGGCGGTGTAGTCGATGTCGTCGTTGCCGGTCACGTCGAAGCCCACGTTGAGGCGCAGGTAGTCGATGCCCTTGACGCCGGAAAGGAACGGCTCGTTGGTGAGCACCCACGCTGCCTCTACGCTGGGGAAGATGCCCCACACGGTGCCGAAGAGCTTCAGCCCGGAGGCGTCGTCGCCAAAGCGCGATGAGGCCTGGGCCGAGAGGCCGGCGCTGACGTAGAAGCGGTCGGCGAGGCTGTAGTCGCCGAGGGCGTACCAGGTGATTTCGCGCGTCTGGTCGTCGGCACCGCCGGTGGTCTTGAACTGCAGCGAGTTGGACATATTGGGGTTCTTGTCGTTGGTCGAGTTGTAGCCCAGCTGCGAGGTGCTGCTGAAGTCATAGCTGATGTAGCGCACGCCGCCCTTGACGCTGACGTTGTGCTGGCCGTAGCTGTTCTGCCACGTCAGCCGGGTGTCGCTCTGTATGGCGGTCTCGCGGGCGGCCATGCTCTTGACGATGTTGTTGAGCTGGGTGTCTTCCGAGAGTCCTTCGACGTAGAACTGGGGCACGCCCTGGATGGGCAGGAAGTAGTTCTCGTTGGTGTTGACCAGTCCCAGCACGAAGTGCTCGCGCAGGTCGAGGTGGCTGTTGAACTGGAACTTCGGGGTGATGGCGAAGTTGATGAGGCGGTTGCCGAAGGAGTTGCGGTTCTTTCCGTCGCCATATTTCAGGATGGAGGTGGGGTTAGCCAGCCGTCCGCGTCCCTGGAACTTTCCTTCCAGATAGTCGTCGGCCTCGGCCAGGTAGTGGCTGATGCTGCCGTGGTTGTCGAAGGCGTAGGGCGAGAGGAATGGCGACTTGGCCAGGGCGAGGAAGGAGGGCGAAGTGATGACGGTGCCCAGGGGGTCGAGCGGTGCTCCGTCGTCGCGCAGGCTGCGGTCTACGTCGCTGTAGGAGGCGTCGAAGCGCACGTCGAGCTTGCGGGTGATGGAGATGTCGGAGTTAAGCCGCATGTTGAACCGCGAGTAGTCGTTCTCCTTGAGCGTGCTGTTGCCCAGCGAGTAGCCCACGGAGAGGTTGTAGGAGGCGATGTCGTCGCCGCCCTGCACGTTGATGCCGTAGTTCTGGGAGAAGGCGTTCTTGTAGACCTCGTCTTTCCAGTCGGTGTTGTTGTGGTACTGGTTGTAATAGAAGTAGGAGGGCTCGCTGTTGAGGTAGCGCATGGAGCCCATGTCGGTGGGGTTCATTCTGCCGGAGAGCAGCTCGGTGGTGTAGAGGCGGTACTGCTCGGGTCCGAGCATCTGGGGCAGCCGTGGCGTGAGCTCGTATCGGCCGTTGATGTTGACGTCAATCTTCGTCGCCATCGACTTGTTGCGCTTGGTCTTGATGAGAAGCACCCCGTTGGCGCCCTTTGCGCCGTAGAGTGCGGTGGCGTTCTTGATGACCTCCACGCTCTCAATGTCGTTGACGTTGAGGTTGGTGAGCAGGTTGTTGAAGTATCCGTCGTGGAGCATGGTGCGGCTGTACTGCATGTCCATGACGACGTCGTCTATGACCACGAGGGGCTGGGCGTTGGCGTTGAGCGAGTTGATGCCTTCTATGAGCATGGTGTTGCCCATTCCGGGTATTCCTCCTCGTGCGGCCATTCTCATGTCGGCGGCCAGCTGGCGTGCTATGAGCGGGTCTATGCTCAGTTCGGCGTTGTTGTCGAACCTGTTGGCCTCTGCGCTGGCGGCGGCGGTTGTCGTGCGCTTGTAGTTCTCGGCGAAGGTGCTGCTGTAGAGCCTGGCGTCGGTGGTCTCTCCGCTGATGGCTTTCTGCTGCAGGTTGTATCCGTCTACGCGCAGCAGCAGCGAGCGTGTGTGCCTGCTTACTTTCAGCTCGTAGCGGCCGTCTTCGTCGGTCATCGTCGTCGTGCGCTGGTTGTCGTAGGCCGAGACGATGACGCCGGCCAGGGGCTTGCCGGTTGCGGCGTCGACTACCTGTCCTTTTACCGTTTGGTTATCGTCGGCTGCGCCCGTCGCTGACGCGCCGGGGGTGAAGGCCGTGGCCAGGAGCATGGCAATGGGTATGATATACTTCTTCATGGTCATTCGGGTTTAGAGGTTCGTGGACGCAGGTAGATGCAGTCGAGTAGCATTTCGCGGGAGTAGCGCGAGGTCTCACGTGCGGTGATGCTGCACTTCAGCGTGAGGCTTATCTTGTTGGTGTTCTGGTTGTAGTTGGTGGCGGGGAAGTGGAATGCCTCTGCCAGCACTACGGTGTCTACTCTTTCGGGATTGCTCTGGAACTGGGTGTTGTCGCAGTTGAAGGTGCCCTCCTTTCCGTTGGCCTCGACGTAGTTGATGTTAGCCTTGAACTTGCAGGGCCTGAGGTTGGTGGCGTCGGGGTTGATGACGGTCTGGGGCAGTATGATGGCGCAGACGTCGTATTCTCCCGAGAGGACGTTGTCCAGGCGGAAGGTGAGCTCCCAGTTGGCCGTTCCGCTGTAGGCGATGACCTGCAGGAAGTTGTTCTCCGATATGCTGTCGGCCACATGTCTCTGCCGCTGGTACCGGCACTGCTTCTCTTCGGTGATGAGCCATGTGGACTCTGCCTCGGTCCATATTTCCTTGAAGAATGTCTGCTGCGGCGTGAAGGGCCACTCGCGGGTCTTGTAGAGTATGCCGTTGCTGCACTGCAGCTTCTCGGCCCCGTAGAGTATGCCTTCGGGCGCGAAGGGCTTCTGGAAGACGTGGAAGATGGGCTTTCCGGCCACGTGGCCTCTGCGCCAGTTCAGGTAGGGCACTGAGACGAGCGAGTCGTCGGCGGACCGCTGGTCGGTCATGTTGAAGATGGCGTCGTCGAGCAGTGCGCGGCTGGTCCAGTAGCGCTGCAGCGAGTCGCGCTTCTGGTAGCTCTCGTCGTAGACGAAGTACTGCATCGTGCTTTCCCATGCCTTCTGCCAGCCCTCGTTGCCAGGCACGACGGCCCAGTAGGTGGAGTCCTCGCGGTTGAGGTAGCCGATGGCGTCGAGCAGGCGGTTGTGCTCGTGTACCACCGAGTCGATGTATACCGGCACGCCCTCGATGATGCCGCTGGAGACGGAGGCGTCGGGGTCGAACTCGTCCCACTCGTACTGCCGGGCGTTGGCGCCTATGTCAGACACGTCGGGGTCGTCGCAGAGTGCCTCGTAGAGGTTGTAGGCGTAGGGCAGGGCGTGGGCAACGACGTGTATCACGCCGTTCTCTGCCCTGAGGTTGGGCGTCACGACGGACACGCCCTGCACGGCCGATGTCGACATGGTGATGTTCTTCCCGTTGAGCAGGTGCAGCGTCTGCTCATCGGCCTTCAGCGAGGTGGTCATGCGCGAGAGGTGGTTGAAGATGAACGACTTCTCCACCACCGAGTCGCCCTGCGCCGTCTGCGTGAGGCGCAGCAGCGAGTCTTTGTTGAACGTGCCGTTGACTGGCGCAATGACGGTGAAGGCCTGTCCGCTGCCGAGCAGGTCGGCGTAGCTGACGTCGGTCTTGTGGTGCATGCGGAACTTGCGCGTCTGCTGCAGCACCTCGCAGAAGTCTGACAGCTGAGGGTCGGCCTTGAGCTGCTGCCACAGGGTGGCGCCGCCGCCACCTTCCAGCGTAGGCTCGTAGTGGTCGGTCCAGTCGGTGCAGGCCGTGAGGGCTGCGGCAACACCGCAGCATAGCCAACCGGCTGCTATATATGACTTGATACTGTTGGTAATCATAATGCTAATATTTCAACTTTTCTATTGTTCGACTTTCTTAGTGCTGGTCCTCGCCCTCGGGGCTGCCGTAGACGCTCTTGGGGCAAATCTCGAGATAGTTGAAGTTACAGTACTTCTCGGGGTCGTCCAGCACCTGGCGCATGCGCAGGTAGTAGGTCTTCTCGGGGTCCATGCTCTCGGTGGCCAGCACGCGGCGCAGTCCGTGGTTGAACGAGCGCAGGCTGCCGCCGCTGCTGTAGCCGCCCTGGAACCAGCAGTCCATGGCCTTGAGGAATCCGCGGTTGTGCAGGGCCTTGTCCTGCAGCTTTATCTCCTCGTCGGTCTGTGCGCCCTCGGCACCGTCGGCCACTGAGCCCACTTCGGGGTCCCAGGCTCCGATACGCATGTCGACGGGGATGCCGCAGGGCACGTCGTTCAGGTAGGCCTGGATAACACCGCGCTCCTCGTCGGGGGTGTAGCCCATGCGTATCTCGTAGGTACCTTTCTTGGGCACGGGGGGCAGCTTGAAGGTGACGTCGAAGCGGCCGGTGATGACGACCACGTGGCCCAGGTAGGAGCGCCACCAGATGTCGTTGCCCGTGACGCCTACGAAGCTCTCGTCGCTCAGCGTCCATCCCTTGATGTAGCCCTGCTTGAATCCGCGTATGGTGTTGCCAATCTGGTCTTTGTGGTTACGGCCGTCGCAGTTCATGAAGTCGGGGCTGAGCACGGCGGGGTCGAAGCGCATACGGCAGTTGAAGACGACGTCGCGCGTGTGGGGCGAGAAGGTGAGGATGTCGTCTATGTAGTGGTAGTACCCGTTCAGCGCGTTCTGGTCTACGCGTCCCGACTCTGAGGGCGAGAGCACGCGCACGCCGCGGTTCTCGGGGTCGCCGTAGATGTTGTTCTTGAAGCCCTTGCGGTTGATGAACGTGCCCAGGCTGGCCGGCAGGGCCATGCGCATGAGCGTGCCGGGACACATCGTCTCGTAGAAATCCTCGGGGTCGCAGATGTTGGGGTTCCAGCACTCCTTGGTGAGGTCTGAGCCTACCAGCTCGTTGAAGGCCACGATGCGGTCGAGCAGATGGTAGGAGACGAAGCGGTTGAGCGGGTTCTTGCGGTGGGTGAAGTCGTCGTCGTAGAGGCCGGCGTCCTCGGGATAGGTGGCGTCGTAGACCTGCTTGGCGTAGGCCTTGAGGTCGTCTATATTATAAATATTGTAGCGGTGGTAGACCGAGTCGGGCTCCACGAAGGCGGTGTACTTGAAGTAGCGGGTGGAGACCCACAGGCAGGTCATGTAGGGGTTGCCGTTGTTCAGGCAGCGCTCCTGCGTGCCGTTGTATACCGAGTCGGCCCCTATGCTGTAGGTGTCGTCAATGTAGTTGTGGAGCGAGTCGGCCATGCCCGTCAGGCGCAGTGCCTCGCAGAAGAGGGAGATGGTGCTGTCCTCCTCCATCTTCTCGGGCAGGAAGTCGGTGCTGGCCGAGATGACGTGGTCGAGGGTGTGGACGACGCCGTTGGTGACGGAGTCGTTGTACTCCAGCATACGCGAGTTCTTGTTCACGTAGTAGATGAGGTGGTTGTCGTTGACCACGTCGGAGTCGCTCGACCAGACGATGAAGGCGTCGAGCATGTTCATGCCCACGGTGCCCTCGGGCACGTCGCTGGTGAAGTAGGCACCGCTGCGCATGATGTGTGTGCGGGCGATGGAGTCGCACACGCCCTGCGGGATGGCCTCCACCGAGCCGTAGCCGCGGTCCTTGACGAAGCGCTGCATGGCGTCGTTGGTCGGTGCGAAGAGGGTGTAGCGGCCGTAGGTCGTCATCATGGAGAAATAGGGTGTGCGCTTGAGCAGGGTGGTGAAGTCGCTGAAGCGCTCGGGGGAAGCCTCGAGGAAGGCACCGGCGGTCACCTTCTTGGCGGTGTACATGTTCTCGGGCACGTCGTCGTTGTCCACACAGCTAGTGAATAGAGGGCAGTGAATGGTGAACAGTGCTGCGCATGCTACCCATTTCACCTTGTTTTTTATATTTGTAATCATAGCTATAAACTATTAACTATAAACTATTAACTGTTATTTACCGGCTGTACTCTGAGTCCTCGCCGTTGGTGTAGGCTGGGTTCTGCTCCAGCATGGGGTTCACCTTCATCTCGCTCTTGGCGTAGGGGAAGTAGATGATGTTTGGGTCGGCCATCTTGATGGCGATGGCGTTGGCGTTCTGCTCGTATTTGCTCTTCACGGCAGCCACCAGGTAGGCGGTGTTGCCGTCGCGGCGCGAGCGGCGCACGAGGTCGTACCAGCGCTTACCCTCGAACATGAACTCTCGGCGGCGCTCGTCGAAGACCAGGTTCTCCATGGCGTTCTTGGAGTTGAGGTAGTCGGTCTCCTTGAGCGACTGGGTGAGGTTGTTGGCGCGCTTGTTGACGATGTTCACCATCTTGAAGGCCTCCTCCATGTCGCCCTCCATGCCGCGCTGCACCAGGGCCTCGGCCTTGATGAGCAGCATGTCAGACAGGCGGTAGAATATCCAGGGGGCGGTGTTGTTGCCGCGAAATTCGTTGCTCAGGCGCAGGCTGTTCTCGTTGGTGACGGCGCGCGTCTGGTAGCTCACAGTGCTGTTGACGTACTTGCCGATGTTGAGCGACGAGCCGTTCACGCGGAAGCACTCGAAGAATCGTCCGTCGGTAGACTTGTAGAGGGGCACCTTGTTCTGGATGACGTCGAGCAGGCTGGTGCCGAAGGTGAGGGCGTTGCCGCGCAGGCGTCCGTTGGGTGTGTTGTCGTTGCCATAGTAGTCGCGCACCCATGAGTTCTCCTGGTTCTGGCGTGAGGAGAAGTATAGCTCGAAGATGCTCTCGAAGGAGTTTCCCGTTCCGAAGATGCTGTTGTAGGCGTTGCCGCCGGTGTCGCCGCTGCCGTCGGGACACTCCAGGAGCATGGGCACCTCGTCGATGAGTCCAATCTCGCGGATGTCGCCCACGCGGTCCTTCAGCTCGTCATACTGCTGGCGCTTGTAGTCGATGACCATGTCGGCATAGCGTATGGCGTTGTCCCAGTCTTCCTTCCACAGGTAGAGGTCGGCCAGCAGGGCCCAGACGGCCACACGGGTGATGCGGCTGGAGTTCACCTCGGGGAAGTAATAGCTGCTGCCGTTGACGCGCTCCAGCTCGTAGCGGCGCACGGCGTCGTTCTTCACGCTCTCCAGGTCGGTGATGAGCGAGTCGAGCACGTCGTCGAACTTCGTGGCGGGGAGGATGTAGGTCTGCGTGTCGTCGATGCTCGGCTTGCGGCTGTAGGGCACGTCGCGGAAGGTGCGTATCAGGAAGAAATAGCACAGGTCGCGCAGCGTCGATACCTCGGCCACGTCGGCCCTCATCTCGGCCTCGCTGTAGTTGGGGTCGATGGCCTGCACCTTGGGGGCATAGTAGGCCACGGTGTTGCAGCGGTTGATGCACCGGTAAAGCTCGGACCAGTTGCAGTAGGGGTTAGAGGAGAGGATGTTCTCCTTGAGCACCTCGCTGACGTCGTTGGGAATGTTTGCGCCGGCAAACATGTTGTCGGAGCGCAGCTCGCCCCAGATGCCGATGCGCGACAGGGCGTCGGAGCTGCACAGCGACTCGTAGCAGCTGTTGCGTACGCTCGTCACGTCGCCCTTCTCAGTCCAGTAGTTCTCGAGCACCACTTCGTTCATCGGGAGGATGTCGAGGAAGTCGTTGCAACTGGTGAAGGCTGCAACGATGTTGCAGCAAAGGAGACAGGTGGCTACCTTTTTATATATCTTGGTCTTCATAATCTACAATCTTCAATTTTCAATTATCAGTCTTCCATTTAGAATTGAACGGTCACGCCCAGGGTGAACGACTTGGCACGCGGTGTCTGTGCATTGTCGGTCACGATGCCCATGGAGCCATAGCCCACTTCGGGGTCGGCGCCCGAGTATTTGGTCAGGACGAATAGGTTGTTGGCCGAGAGGTAGAAGCTGAGCTGTGACAGTCCCCAGTTCTTGATGACCTTCGGGTCGAGCGAATAGCTCAGCTGCGAGTAGTTCAGACGGATGAACGAGCCGTCCTCGACGAAGCGGTCTGAGCCGAGGTAGTTGTAGCCAGCCTGACGCAGTGCGCGGGGAATCTCGGTGATGTCGCCCTCCACGCGCCAGCGCCAGTTCACGGCGGCGCTCTGGTTGTTGTTGTCGTACATCTTCTCGGCGTTCATGCGTGCGGCATTGATAATCTTGTTGCCATAGCGGAAGTTGAACTGGTTGTTCCACGACAGGCGGCCGAAGTGGAGCTTGAATCCGAAACCGCCGGTGAACTTAGGCAGCGAGGAGCCGAGGTAGACGATGTCGAGCTCGTCAATCTGTCCGTCGTGGTTGATGTCGTCGTAGATGGCATCGCCGCCACGGAACACCTTCGACTCGTCCTTCGAGCCGGTGTAGCAGAACATCATCGGGGTGGTCATGCCGTTCTCGTCGACGATGACGTTGCCGGCGGCGTCGCGTGCCACGGGGGCGTTGGGACCGCTCACGCCCTTTATCTCCTCGGGCGAGTAGTCGCTGTACTGATAGACGCCCTTGTAGCGGAATCCGTAGATGGAACCCATAGCGGTGTTCAGCTCCACGCGGGTGAGGTAGGAGCCATTCTGGCGGTTGAACTCATTGTTGAGCGATGCCAGACAGGTCTCGTCCATCGAGGTAATCTCGTTCTTGTTGTTGGCGAAGGTGATGTTGAAGTCGGCCGAGAACTTTCCGGCCTTGATGATGCGGTTGCCGTTGAGGTTGAACTCCCAGCCAATGTTTCTCATGTCGCCCACGTTCTGGTAGGCCAGCGAGGGGTAGCCCGACGAGGTGGGTATGCCTCTGTTGGCCATGAGCAGGTCGCTGGTGTACTGCCAGTAGAGTTCCACGTTACCGGTGATGCGGTCTTTGAAGAATCCGAAGTCGGTACCGAGGTTGTAGGTCTCCTTCTGTTCCCACTTCAGGTTTTTCATCTGGATGTTCGAGGGCGCTGTGCTGCCCTGGTTGAGGTATCCTCTGCCGTTGGTGTACTTGCTGTAGAAGAGTCCCTCGCTGCCGGGCTGTCGGCCCACGATGCCCCATCCCGGACGGATGGAGAACATGGAGATGAAGGGCAGTGCCTTCTGGAACCAGGGCTCCTTGCCGATGTTCCAGCGCAGTGAGAGTGCGGGGAAGTTACCCCATCGCTGGTCGTCGCCAAACTTGGTGCTGCCGTCGCGGCGCACGCTGAAGTCCACCATGTAGCGGCCCTTGTAGGCATAGTGGGCCGAATAGGTGAAGTAGATGCTGCGCCACTGTCCACTGCCAGTGCCCACGTTCCTGATGATGCCTTCGGCAGCAGTGCTCTGGATGGTGCCGCTGGGCAGTCCGGAGAGGGCCGTCGACTGCGACGACGAGGTGCCGCTGGTCAGCTGGCCGCGCAGCATCATGGTCAGCGAGTGGTCTTTGTTCGTGAAGTGTGGCGTGTAGGTCAGCGTGTGGGTAGTGGTGATGCCCAGGCTCTTGTCTGAGTTCGACGTCACCTTGTTGCTCTCGCTGTTGTTCCAGCCCATGGTGTTCAGCGACTGGGGCATGTACATGTCGTTGTATCGGTTGAAGATGTTAAAGACGACCTTGCCCTCATAGTCCAGTCGGTGATGCTCTTCGTCGAGTCCCAGCAGTCGATAGTTCAGCTTGAACTCAGGCGTGATGTTGTAGCTCGTCTCCTTGTTCTTTGCCAGATAGGCCAGTGCCACGGGGTTGGGTATGGACGAGTTGTTGCTCTCGCGCTGGTCGTTCAGTTCCGGCGACACGGTAGGCAGGATGGAGTAGTAGTCGTCCAGGTCTACGCCCGTGACGGGGTCCTGCTCGTAAATCGAGAGGTTAGGCATACGCCTGTATGCCAGCGAGAGCAGGTCTCCGGCGTTCTTGTTGTTCTTGGTGTAGGTCAGGGCGATGTTGGTCTCAATCTTGATGCGGTCGCTGACGAAGTAGTCGAGGTTCACGCGCGAAGTGAAGCGGTTGAGCTTCTGCTCGATGATGGAGCCCGTCTCGTGGTCGTAGCCGGCACCGATGCGGAAGTGGGCCTTCTCGCCGCCTCCGGTGAGTGCGAGGTAGTGGTTCTGGCGCCATCCCACCTTCTTCACCTCCTTCAGCCAGTCGGTGTTGTTGTTATACATCTCATATTCTGAGAACGACGGGTCGTAGTTCAGCTCCTTGATGTTGCTGGCGGCGTCGCTCATCTGCGGGTTGAAGTATTCCTCCTTGAGCAGCATGGTGTACTCGTCGCCGTTGAGCATTTTGTAGCCGTTGGGCTGGTAGGTGCCGGTCAGTCGGAAGCTGTAGTTCACGCGCGTCTTGCCGCGCACGCCGCGCTTGGTCTTGATTTCGATGACACCGTTGGAGCCTTGCGAACCCCAGATGGCGGTGGCGGCGGCGTCCTTGAGCACTGAGATGCTCTCAATGTCCTCGGGGTTGACGTTGAGCAGCTCGGCAAATTTCTCCTCGTTGGCGCTGTTGAAGTCGAAGTCGTTGGTGTTGGTCTCCCACACGTTTCCGTCGACGACGATGAGCGGTTCCGACGAGCCGTTGATGGACGACACGCCGCGCAGTCGCATGGACGTTCCTGAGCCGAGGTTACCGCTGTTGGCCACGATGTCGAGTCCGGCGATACGTCCCTGCAGCGCCTCGTCGACGGTGGTTATCGAGAGTCCTTCAAACTCGCTCATGGAGATGCTCTGCTGTGCGGTCGATATTTCGTCGACGGGTATGGCGAGTCCCGAGCCTTGGGTCTTCTTCTTGGCTGAGACGGTCACTTCCTTCAGCTGCGTGGCGTCTTGCATACGCACCTTGAAGTTGGTCTTGTTGAAGGGCAGCGTGACGGTCTTGTAGCCTACGTAGGTGATGCGCAGCTTGTTCTTCGGGTTTTTCAGTTTGAAGGAGAAGTTTCCGCTGAGGTCGGTGACGGCCGACGATACGATACGGTTGGCGGCATCTATTTCCACGACGTTGGCTCGCATGACGGGGCCGAATTCATCAGTGACGGTGCCGCTGATGATGTCGCCGGTGCTCTGGGCGCGAGCTGATGACAGATGGCAGATGATGAGCGAGAGGCCTATCAGGAGCCGTTTGTTTATTTTGGTGTTCATGGGGGTGTTGGGTGATGGGTGATCGGTGTTGGGTGATGGGTGTTGGGGGGGATGGAAGCCCGATGCTGACGCATCGGGAATGGTGGCTGCGGG
>OCTX012270326.1_pt1 | contig 12841 bp, 10 predicted proteins | sample 1539691 | NCBI WGS metagenome assembly OCTX01 (sample SAMN02144231, study PRJEB22623) | gut metagenome | biome: sheep rumen | host: Ovis aries | place: New Zealand
TGCATGCCTTCGTTGTAGCCTTTCTTCGTGGCGGCCTCGCGGAGGATGCGCTCGTCAACCACGGCCATCCAGAATTTCTCGTAGGCGTAGAGCTGCCCTTCTGTCATGGCCGACTTCTCCACCAGTTTCAGGGCTTTGCGTGTCGCCTCGTTCTCCAGCAGTTCCTTGGGAGCCTCGACAGTGCTCTCTGCTATCTCTGTCAGGAAGCGTAGCCACAGCACGGCCATCTTCTTCTCAGAGATGCTCTGCGGTTTGAATTTCGGTAGTTCTACAAACACGAGGCGCAGCCCGTCTATATGGCGGTCGGTATGTTCCACGTCCACGATGGCATAGTCGTGGTAGAACTCGTCCGTCTCATAGTCAAAGGCCTTGTCGTTTACCAGGCTCAGGCAATAGACAGGCTGGATGAGCGAATAGTTCTCCCCTTCGTTCAGCTGTCTGACGATAGCCTTCGATGCGTTCAGCAGTACGCGGCGCTTGAACTCCTCGTTCCAGTAGAGCTGCATCTCAACGATGAACAGTCGCCCCTGCTGGTCCTTGCAGCGCACATCCACGATACTGTCTTTCTTGGCCGGGTTCTCGGGCACCATCTCGGGCGTCAGGTATTCCACGCTTTCTATCTGTCCGTCTGCCGGTAGCGGCAAGAGGGCGTTCAGCAAGCTCATCACCAGGTCGGGATGCTCGCCGAAAACCAGCTTGAATATCAAGTCTGCCTTGGGGTTCAGATACTTGCCTTTCATTGTCGTTCCTCCTTCTTTCGTTTTACTTTCTTTTGTGCTCATAATCATTAAGATTTAAATGTTACAATCGTTTTATCGCCTGCAAAGATAATGGTTTCTTGTGAAACTGCCAAATTTTCGGGCGACAATTTGACTTTGGGGCCGATAGCTGGCCGGTAGCTGGCTCTACGACAAGCAGGGTCTGGCCTCGTGAGTTTACTGTGGGCGCAGACAGAAAAACTTTTGCTACGCATTAACATCTTTTAAGAAGGGGGGGATATTTTTGGCGGTATTCTTTGTACTTTTGCAGCCAATTAACTTTTTACACCAAAAAACAATTTTAAAATATGATTAAAAAAAGACTTTATGAGAAGCCTTCGATGAAGGTAGTGTTATTGAAGCGCCAGCCGCAGCTGCTGGCCGGTAGCGGAAATCTGGACGACTATCAATGGAATGGACCCACAGAAGAGTAACTAACCCACTAAAACGAACGAAGCAATGGAAAAGACAATGAGATTTCTTTCGATAGCCGCCCTCGCACTGGTGGGCGCAGTGATGACAGGCTGTTCCAGCGAGGACAACTTTATCGGCCAGCCGCAGCAGCAAGTAGCCGACAATGGCAACGTAGTAACCGTGACCGCCACCGTGGGCCTCGGCGAGCAAGCCGGTACCCGTAAGCTGACAATCGACGGCAGCAAGGGTGTAAAGACCTTCGCCGAGGGTGACCAGATTGCCGTGATCTATGAGAACGAGAGCGGAATGGTGAAGGAGACCGTCACCATCGCTGCTGGCGACATCAGCACCGACGGAAAATCTGCCAAGATTACCGTCACCATGACCGACCCGAAGGCCGGCGGCACGCTGAAGTACATCTACCCCGCAGCAATGGCTGGCGCAACGGACGTGGACTATACTAAGCTGAACACGCAGGACGGCACACTGGACAACCTTGGCAAGAACCTCGACCTCGCCGTATTCGATGGCAACCTGACCGATGAGGCCGCGCTGCCCGCCACGGCATCGCTGGAGAACAAGCTCTCCATCCTCGCCGTCACGCTGAAGAATGAAACAGGCTTGAGCGAAATCACAGGCAGCACCACAAAGCTGACCGTTAGCGACGGCAACAACATCTATACCATCACGGGCAAAGATGCCGATGGCCACATCTACGTGGCCATCAAGCCCACGAACTCTGCCACCATCGGCGTGAACGCCACCGCTGGCACGACGCACTACTACAAGGAACTGGCAAACAAGACGTATGCTAAAGACAACGGCTACTCGGTGAGCTGGAAGATGGCGCAGGGTGCCCACCTCTCTGCCATTACTGCCGATTTTACGGCAAATCACGGCGACGTGCTGACGGGTACGCTGAAAAGCAACGTGAAAATCAGCATCGCCGACGGTGCCACCGTCACGCTGAAGAACGTACAAATAAATGAAGGTTGGAATTGGGATTCTGGCAACTATGCCGGTATCACCTGCGCGGGCGACGCCACCATTACCCTCGACGGCATGAACGAGGTGATGGGATTCGATGAGAATTATCCCAGCATCCAAGTGCCCGAGGGCAACACGCTCACCATCAATGGCGACGGCGTGCTCTATGCCATCAACGCTGGCTTTGGTGCCGGCATCGGCGGCGGTTATAGTGAGAACTGCGGTAACATCGACATCAAGGGCGGTACCATCATAGCCCAGGGCGGCTCGTATGGTGCCGGCATCGGCAGCAGTGCTGGTGGTTCCTGCGGCACCATCACCATCAGCGGCGGCAAAATCTCAGCCCATGGCGGTCCCGAAGCAGCCGGCATCGGCAGCGGTGCTAGTGGTTCCTGCAGCAACATCACTATCACCAGCGGTGTGACCTACGTGGATGCTACGGGCGGCGAGAAAGCTGCCGGTATCGGCGGCGGCAATCATGCCTCCTGCGACAACATCGAAATCAGCGGCGGCAACATCATCAGTGCCGAGGGCGGCTATAATGGTGCCGGCATCGGCGGCGGCGAAGGTGGCTCCTGCGGCGCCATCTACATCAGCGGCGGCACCGTTACGGCCACGGGCGGAAGCGATGCAGCCGGCATCGGCGGCGGCGTAGAAAATAAAGCGTGCGGTACCATCACCATCACCAACGGCGTGACCAGCGTGGAGGCCACGAAGGGCAGCGATGACGCCCAAAGCATCGGCAAGGGCAAGGATGGCACAGACATCTATAAGTCCATCGAGGATCCCTCGAAAGTGACAGAGAACTAACCATAGGAACACAGAAGCGACGGTTTTTTCCGTGTTCTGACCTAAACCATCGTCCCCTCCCCTCGAAAGGGAGGGGATTTTTTTGTATCTGGTTAATCAACCATCTGCCTTGGCTGATACCGATGAAACGACACCGTTGACCTGACTGCTGGTCCCGACCATTTTGCCGAGGCTTGGCCGACCGCCCCGTAGGCGGTGGCACAAAAGCCATAAAAGCAAAATGAGAAAAACTAAGAAAAATGAGAAAACGCTTTCTCTACTGTTAGAGGAAGTGAGAGAACTGAAAGCCCAGGTCGCAGCACTCGGGCAAGTGAAAAACCCAGAAGGCAGCAGCAAGCTGCTGTTCGACTTCAGCACAGTCAGGAAACAAGACGTCATGATGCACTTCGTGGAACTCTACGAGCGTTTCGCCATCCTCGGTACGAAGGACAGCCTGCAGCGGTTCCTGTCGGAACAGACGAACCTCGGCACCAAGGACTCCGTTGACAGGCTCTACAACCGGTGCCTCCGCTCGCGGCTCGGAAAGTGACATCGAAGTGACATCGTTTCTTTGGAAGTCGGCAGATATCTTGCTATCTTTGCGTTGTAGTTTATAGTTTATAGGGGGCAATGAGCAAGAAGAAAACCAATGACGAGGTGCCGAAGGAGCACAAGCGACCGTGGCAGGAGATGTATGCCACGGTGGAGGAGATCAAGACGTTCCTGGCCGACAGGATCTACCTCCGACATAACGTGGTTACGGGGCGGACGGAGTGCAGGGTGCCCGAGCGCGACTGGTTTGGTGAAGACGGAACCGTCATCCAGGAGTGGCAGCCCATCTCCGACCGCGTCGTCAACTCACTGTGGGCGGAACTGTCGAAGGCCAAGATGGTACGCCCGCAGGACATCTACCGTGTGATGGAGTCGGACTTCGTGCCTGACTTCAACCCCTTCCAGTACTATCTGGACCAGCTGCCGCCGTGGGATGGTGAGAGCGACTACATCCTGGAGATGTCGGTGTCGGTGCAGGTGAGGGGCGACGTCGATGAGCAGATGCTCTTCTATGCCTACCTCAAGAAGTGGCTCGTGGCGATGGTGGCGGGATGGATCGACGCCGCGGTGGTGAACAACGTGATATTGGTGCTGATTGGTGCACAGGGCAGCTACAAGACCACATGGTTCAACTACCTGCTGCCGCCCGAGCTGAAGCCCTACTTCTACACGAAGACCAACGCCAACCGCATGGGCCGCGACGACCTGCTGACGCTCTCCCAGTACGGGTTGATCTGCTGCGAGGAGCTCGACACGATGCGCCCTGCCGAGCTCAACCAGCTGAAGGCCGCCGTGACCATGCCCTCGATCGACGAGCGGGCGGCCTACGCCCACTTCCACGAGCACCGCCAGCACATCGCCTCGTTCTGCGGCACGGGCAACAACCCGCAGTTCCTCAGCGACCCGACGGGCAACCGCCGCTGGCTGCCCTTCGAGGTGGAGCACATCGACTCGCCGCGCGACCGCCCTTTCAACTACGCGGGCATCTACGCACAGGCCTACGCGCTCTATCAGAAGGGCTTCTGCTACTGGTTCTCGGCTGAGGAGATACAGCGGCTGGCGGCGCACAACCGCCAGTACGAGACACCGCGGCTGGAGCACGAGCTGGTGCAGCTGTACTTCCGTCAGCCGGCGGGGGCGGAGACCGGCGTGTTCATGAGCGTGGGCCGGGCCATGCAGCTCGTGTCGGCGAACATCTCCCAGAAGCTGTCGCCCGTCTATCTGGGGCGTGCCCTCGGCGAACTGGGCTTCCGCCGCGTGAAGTACCAGGGGCAGCGGGGCTACATCGTGGTGGTGCGCACGTCTGAGGAGATCCTGGCGGCGCAGCGCACGATGGCCATGGCGGCAGAGTCAGACATCGGTGGACAGTAGGACAGTAGCGGACACTGTTTTTACGGAAAAGCCTCCTGCGTACCGGGCGCACGCATATACGCAGTACGCATGAGAGATTTCTATAATTCTACTGTCCAGTACTGTCCTACTGTCCATTAAGTAACAAACTAAAAAAACAAAAAAAACAAAAAAGCTTATGGAAAGAGAGAATTTCATGTTGACGCCTCATTTCAGCTATGAGGAGATGACGCGCTCGGAGTGGGCGCAGCGCCACGGTATCGAGAACAGGCCCGACGAGCTGCAGCTGCTGGCACTGTTCAACCTGTGTCAGAAGCTGGGCGAGCCGCTGCGCGAGGTGTTCGGCCCCATCCGCGTGAACAGCGGCTTCCGTTGTCCGGCAGTGAACGCGGGCGTGGGCGGCGTGGGCTCGTCGAAGCACCTCACGGGCGAGGCGATGGACATCCACCTGCCCTCGGTCGAGGCGGGCCGCGAGTACTTCGAGTTCATCCGGAGGAACATCGACTTCGACCAGCTACTGTTCGAGTACAACCGCTACGGGGCGCGGTGGATTCACTGCTCGGTGCTGCTCGACGCCACGAAGAACCGCCACCAGGCCTTCAAGAACTTCCGCGCATGATCTGTAGGAACTGTGGACGGGAACTGCCCGAGGAGCAGTTCGAACTGTACCCGACGGGCACGCGCCGCCGCATCTGCCGCCACTGCCACTACCTGCTGCACACCCGCAAGGGCTACCAGAAGTGGCTGCTGCGCGAGAAGGCCCGGGCGATGATGGGGTGGCGCCACGCAAAAATTTAGAGGCTCCGCTGGAAAATCTGGACGCACCAGATTTCCAAGCGGAGCCTCCGCATGAGGGGCTGATTTTAGGTTTTTAGCGGGACGCCGGATTTCCCGGATCGTATTGATTTTATTTGTACCTTTGCGATGTGAATAAAATCACATCGCGAGTGAAGGCTGCGGCTCAGCAAAGCTCGAACGGGTTCGGCTCTGCATTCGCCTTGCACTTCACTTGCCAATGTCGGAAGGATCCAACGACGCAAGCCTATGTTTAACTTAATTCAAACAATCACATGCTGGAACTGAACATTTTCAAGAACAACAACCGGACGGCGCAGACTTACGGCAAGTACTACGCCCACGTGGAGTACAAGAAGACCATGAGCATCCATGACATGGCCCTGCACATGGCGGAGCACAACACACCCTTCTCCGTGGGCACCATCGAGGGCATCCTGCGCGACTTCGTGAACTGCACCCGTGAGCAGTGCCTGAACGGCAACACGGTGAAGATCGACGACCTGGCCATCTTCAAGTGCTCGGTGCAGGCCAACGGACTGCTGCTGCAGAAGGGCTACAAGGTGGTGGGCGGCCTGGGCGCACTGCCGACGAAGGGTCCCAACGGCGAGGACACGCCCGACTTCACCAAGCAGGCGCAGTATGCCGTGAGGAGTGCCAAGCTGCTGGCCCAGAGCACCGGCGACTTCACCCGTGCGGAGCTGAACAACGATGCCACCTTCCGCTGGACAAAGGCCGCTGCCGAGATGATCAACGGCATCATCAACCCCGACAACAGCGACGGCGGCGGCACCACCGACGACAGCAGCTCGCAGGGCGGCGGCTCTTCGACAGGCTCAGAGACCGCAGGTGGTGGCTCTTCGACAGGCTCAGAGACCGCGGGCGGGGATCCGCAGAATCCCGGTGGCGGGGATGATGGGCTTGACCAGGACTAATTTAAAGGTAAAAAAGTAAAAAGGTAAAAAAGGTAAAAAAGTGAAGAATGAAGGTGAATAAGAAGGTTTTTATTTCGATTTTGAGGTGGGTGGCGACGATCGCCACGTCGATTGCCACGGCACTGGCTACGCTTAGTTGTGCGTGACTTGTGGCAAGCTAAAAAAAAGAAAATCGTCCAGCGTCCTGATGACGCTGGACGATTTGTATCAAGTGACAAATCAGAAATCGAAGCTCAGTTGGCCGTCGCCCAAGAGATTATAGCTGCGGCGGTGGTAGGGGGTGATGCCGTATTGGCGGATGGCCTCGCGGTGCTTCTTCGTGGGATAGCCCTTGTTGGAGCGCCAGTCGTATTGGGGATATTCCTCTGCCAAGCGGTTCATGTAGTCATCACGATAGGTCTTGGCGAGGATGCTGGCGGCAGCGATAGCGAGGTATTTGCCGTCGCCCTTGACAATCGTCGTATGGGGCAACTGCTGGCCGTCAGCAGGGTTCTTATAGGGCTTGAAGCGGTTGCCATCGACGATGATGGCCTCAGGGCGCACTTTCAGCTGATCCAGTGCCCGATGCATGGCGAGTATCGAAGCGTTGAGGATATTGATCTTGTCGATCTCCTCGGGGGTGACGATGCCCACCGCCCAGGCTACGGCATCGCGCTCGATGATCTCACGCAACTCATAGCGGCGCTTCTCCGTGAGCTGCTTAGAGTCGTTGAGGCGCTCGTTCTGATAACCGTCGGGCAGGATGACGGCAGCAGCATAGACACTGCCTGCCAAACAGCCACGACCAGCCTCGTCGCAGCCCGCCTCCACCTTACCTTCATAATAGTGACTCGCTAGCATATCAGAACATTTGTGCGACGCGACGGATGCCTGCCACGAGGACGTCGATCTCCTCCTTGGTATTGTAGAGGGCAAACGAGGCGCGAACGGTGCCCGAGATGCCCAGACGATCCATCAGAGGCTGAGCACAGTGATGACCTGTGCGCACAGCGATGCCCAGACGGTCGAGCAGCGTTCCCATGTCCAAGTGGTGGATATCACCGACGTTGAAACTCACGACCGCATCTTTTTGCGATGCATCCTGCGGGCCGTAGATCTTCATGCCTTCGATGGTCTGGAGCTGCTCCATGCAGTAGCGGGTGAGCTCATGCTCATGCTGCTGGATGGCCTCGAAGCCGATGGTCTCGATATAGTCGATGGCCTTCGCGAGTCCGTGAGTAGCCACATAGTCGGGCGTGCCAGCCTCAAACTTGAAGGGCAGGCGCTCGAAGGTGGTTCGCTCCCACGTCACCTTGTCGATCATCTCGCCGCCGCCCTGATAGGGAGGCAGCCGGTCGAGCCACTCCTCCTTGCCGTAGAGCACGCCGATGCCCGTAGGACCGTACATCTTATGGCCGCTGAGGGCGAAGAAGTCGCAGTCCATCGCCTGCACATCGACCTTGAAGTGGGGCGCACTCTGGGCTCCGTCCACCAAGACGGGGATGCCGTGAGCGTGAGCGATACGGATGATCTCCTCGACGGGATTCACCGTTCCCAGCACGTTGCTCACATGGGCCACGCTGATAAGCTTCGTTTTCTCGGAGATAAGCGGCTCCAGCTGGTCGATCAGCAGCTTGCCGTCGTCGCTAATAGGCAGATGTCTCACCACGATGCCTTGCCTCATGGCCTGCAACTGCCAGGAGACGATGTTCGAGTGGTGCTCCATCTCTGTGACGATGACCTCATGGCCAGCTCCCATCTGCGAGGAGCAGAAGGAACTGGCTACAAGGTTGATCGCTTCCGTGGTACCACGGGTAAAGATAATCTCCTCTGTCTTGCTGGCATTGATAAACCGTCGCACTTTCTCGCGGGCTGCCTCATGCAGGTCTGTGGCCTGCTGACTGAGATAGTGGACGCCGCGATGCACATTGGCATTCACGTTGAGATACTCCTCGCGCATCGCATCGAGCACGCAGAGCGGCTTCTGCGTCGTAGCCGCATTGTCGAGATAAACCAACGGCTTACCATATACTTCCCTCGACAGAATGGGGAAATCAGCTCTTATCTGATTGATATCGTACATTTACTTTGTTTCGGGTGTCATAATCACTTCCACATGGTTGCCACTCTTCAGCAGCTGATTGAGGAAGTCGCGTACAGAGTCAACCGTCAGGGCCTCGACGGTCTTCTTGTAGTCTGTATATACATCGAGACCATACTCCTTGAAGGTGGTGATGGTGTTGATCCAATAGCTGTTCTGCTTGGCATCGATATCGGCCTGCTTCAGCATGTAGTCCTTCACCTTCTGCAGCTGGTCGGCATCCACCTGCTTGGCCATGTTCTGGATACCCTCGTGGAGCAGGCGTACAGCCAGCTCAGACTTGTCGGGATTCATGGGGCAGTAAGCCTGCAGCAAGGCCTTAGGCTGATTGGTGCCTATATTGAAGTGACCAGCGGCGCCACAAGAGTAGGCGGCACTCTCGTCCTCACGGATGGTCTTCAGGTAGATCATGGAGAGCACCTGACCGACGGCATCGAGCTTCACGATGTTGTCGAGTGTGTAAGGCATCTCGGCATACCACATTTCACGGGCCGTAGCCTTGGGAGACTCGGTCTTTACCTTGAACTGGTTGACAACCTCGCCCTTGGCAAAGGTGATGACCTCCTTGAACTGCTCGGGCTTAGCCTTCGTAGCAGGCAGTGAAGCGATGTACTGCTCGATGAGCGGACGGATGGTCTGCTCGTCGAAGTTACCTGCGATGACGAAGGTGAACTGACCAGCATTCTGGAAGCGCTCCTTAGCGATAGCGAGGATGCGGTCGTAGTTGATGTCCTTCAGGTCCTTCACGTCGATGTTGTTGAAGCGGGGATTGTGACCATAGGTGGTGGCGGCTACAGAGTCGGAGAACACGGCATCAGGCGACAGCGACTTGTTCTTCAGTGCCATGTCGAGCTGTGTCATCAGGTTCTGGAACTGCTTGTCATCCTTCTTCACGTTGGTGAAGTAGAGGTAAGACATCTGGAACATCGTCTCAATGTCCTTCGGCGTAGAGTGAGCCGTCAGATACTGGCGGGTATTTGCCAGCGAGAGGTCGGCATTCACGTTCTTACCAGCGAGGGCTTTCTGCAGCTCAGTGCTTGAGAAGTTACCCAGTCCGCTCATGCCGATAGCTGTATCAAACACCTTCAGGTTGGTGTAGTCAGCCTCACCATAGAGTGACTTACCACCCTTTGCGAAGGCCTGCATCTGCACCTCGTCGTCCTTGAAGTCGGTCTTCTTCAGGATCACGGTAGCACCGTTAGAGAGTGTCAGTTCCTTATAGCCGAAGGTCTTGTTCTCAGTCTCCTTGGTGATCTTACCCTTCTTGATGGTAGCCACGTCGAGCAGCGGCTCGTCCTTCACGTTGTCCACGTAAGCCTCCAGTTTCTCAGCACGGGCGGCAGCGATGGCAGCGGCCATATCCTGCTCTGTGGGATGAACCTTCCCCTCCTTGTCCTGAGCCATGATCATCACGACGAGGTTGCTGTCGGTAGGAGTGATCAGCTGGGGCAGCATCTGGTTGATGGCCTGTACGGGGATATTCGGAGCAATCTGCTGCATCGTCTGATAGAGCACATCCAATGGGGGAATAGGCTCATTGTTCAGATAGTGGTCACGATAGGCATTACCGAACTCATCGTTCTTACGCTTGTCGCGGTTGGTATATTGCTTCTCCAGACTGCTCAGATAGTCAGCCTTGGCACGCTCATACTCCGTGGCGGTGAAACCGAACTCACGGGCACGCTTAGCCTCACGATAGAGCACCTGCAGCGTCTCCATCTCCTTACCCTCCTTGGGAATACCAATCAGCTCGAAGCAGTCCTTGGTCCTTGAGAGCAGGTAGTTGGCATCATCGGCAAATCCCTGGAAGAAGGGGCATGCAGCATCCTGTGTCATCTCCGACAGGCGCTGGTTGATCATCTGCGAGATGACGCTGACAGCATAGTCCTGAATGAGATATGCCATGCTGGCCTTCTCTTCGGGCTTGGTAGCTTCGTGCTTCATCATCACCCAGACGTTAGCCATCTGCATCTCCTTGTCCTTCTCATAGACATAGATAGCCTCCTTATTGTCGGGCACAGCCTCAGGCACCACCTTGGGCGCATTGGGATCGACCTTGATGCCTGCGAAGAGTTCCTTGATCTTATCCTCCATATGGTTCACATCGACATCACCCACTACGATGATAGCCTGATTATCCGGACGATACCATTTCTGATAGTAGGCACGCAGTGTCTGGGGCTTGAAGCTGTCGATGACAGACATCAGACCGATGGGCAGACGCTCGCCATACTTAGAACCAGGATAGGTCTTAGGCAGGGCGCGCTGCAGCATGCGCTGAGAGGGACCCTCACCCAGGCGCCACTCGTTGTGAACGACATCGCGCTCCTTATCGATCTCCTCGGGCTCGAGTGCCAAGCCGTTAGACCAGTCCTTCAGGATGAGCAGACAGGAGTCGAGTGCCGTAGCTCGTTTTGTAGGTACGTTGCAGACACGATAGACGGTCTGGTCAATAGAGGTATAGGCGTTCAGGTCGCTGCCGAACTCTACACCCAGCGAACGGCAGAACTCGATAATGCCATTGCCCTTGAAGTGCTCTGAGCCGTTGAAGGCCATGTGCTCAAGGAAGTGAGCCAGACCGCGCTGCGACTCCTCCTCATTGATGGAACCCACACGCTGAGCGATGTAGAAGTTGGCCACATGCTCAGGATAGTCATTGTGACGGATGTAATAGGTAAGTCCATTGTCGAGTTTACCGATACGAACGGCAGGATCGACGGGAATTGGTGGCATCTGCATTTCCTGTGCCACAGCGGCTGTCGCACTGAACATCGTCAGCACAGCTGCGAGAAACATTCTAACTTTCATACTTCTTATAATTGATAATTAGTTAAAGGGGTAAGTTACTTACAGAGTCGGCAACCATCACACTTGTTGAGTTCGCCGCGGAAGCGTTTCTCTACCAGATAGTGGAGACGGTCGCGAAGAGGTTCGAGCTGCATCTTGTCGATGACCTCGTTGATAAAGGCATTCTGCAGGAGCAGCTTAGCCTCAGCGAGCGAGATGCCACGCTGGCGCATATAGAAGAGGGCCGCATCGTTGAGCTGTCCTACCGTCGAGCCATGGGCACACTTCACGTCGTCGGCATAGATCTCGAGCATCGGCTGGGTGTACATACGTGCCTCTTTCGTGGCCGTCAGGTTCTGGTTGGTCATCTGCGAGACGGTCTTCTGGGCTCCGTGCTCCACGAGCACACGCCCTGCGAAAGCACCAATGGCCTTATCGTCGAGCACATACTTATAGAGTTCGTTCGACGTGCAGTGAGGCACGCGATGGGTAATCAGCGTGTTATTATCGACATGCTGCTGCTTGTCGGCAATCACGCAACCGTAGCAATGACACTCAGCTCCCTCGCCCGAGAAGGTCAGGTCGAGCATATTGCGGGTGACGCCGTTATGCAGCGTGATGACATTATGATTGACACGACTGTTAGCTTGCTGGTCGATATACACATTGCTCACGCGTACATTCTTATAATGGGTCTCCTCCAGACAATAGAGGTCGAGCGAGGCATTATCACCCACGTAGGCCTCGATGACCTGTGTGGCGAGGAAGTTACGGTCGTCAGCCGCATGGTCGCAGAAGAGCATCTTGATCTCAGCCCCCTCCTCGAGAATGATGAGCACACGTCGGTTCACCATCAGATCGGGTACGACGCGCTGGGCATTCTGAGGTGTCGCCTTCAAGATGTTGATGACCTGAATGGCGCGATCGACCTTGACGTTACGAGGCACATAGACGAGCATACCGTCTTGAGCCAGCATCGTGTTGAGCGCCGTCACAGCATCGTCGCTGGTCTTGGCCAACTTGGCATAATACTTGGCGGCCAGCTCTGGATACGCTCTCACCGAACCAACAATCACCCCCTCTGGAAGATGACCTTTGGGTTGCATCTTCGTATAGAACGCATCGTTGATGACGAAGTAAAGTGACGTCGAGAGATTGGGCACATCGCAGCGGAAGGCCTGATAGGGATCGACAGGAATCTCGAGACGGCTAAGGTTCACGCCATAGTCGGGTGCGAACAATTGATCCATATCGGTATATTTGTATCGCTCCACCTTCCTCGACGGGAAGCCCAGCTGACGGAAGTCGGCAAAGGCCTGGTCGCGCACAGCGTTCATCGCTTCTGGTGCGTGGTCAAAAATCACCTGTCGCGCCTGCTCGTAGAGTTCTATATA
>OCTX014546204.1_pt1 | contig 12837 bp, 14 predicted proteins | sample 1539691 | NCBI WGS metagenome assembly OCTX01 (sample SAMN02144231, study PRJEB22623) | gut metagenome | biome: sheep rumen | host: Ovis aries | place: New Zealand
AGGTCACGGACTCATCGACATGCCTAGCTATGAGGCCTTCATCAAGGGTGATCTGCAGAACTACACCGTCACCGACGAGATGATTGCAGAGAACCTTGCAGAACTCGACAAACAATAAATTTATAAATCTATAATTTTTTGTTGTGAGGGTTCGCTGTGATGCGAGCCCTCACTTTTGTTTCTTTTCGGGCTTCTCTCCAACGGGGGAAGTATTTGTCCATCAACGTATGGAAACGGGCATTGTGACTGGGTTCCAGCAGATGGCACAACTCATGCACCACAATATGCTCCACGCACCATTCAGGCAGCAGCAACAGATATGTGGAAAAACAGATAGACTTGTCCTTGACATGACACACGCCCCATCTGGAGATCATCGGCTCTATCAAGGTTTTCAGTCGCTGCAAAGCATCCTCTACCTGCGCCTTAGTAGTTAGTGGGAGCTATAGAAGTCTGCACGACGTTTTTGCCGTTCAGTGGTGTTCTTTCGCGCCTCAGCTATCCATTCCCTATGCTCCTCTATGAATCGCTTTACCACCAACTTGGGCATCCCGATAGGTGCCGACACATACACATCGCCATTCTTCACGATACGCATCGACAGCCTCCTGGTCCACCTATATGTCACTTGTATAGCCATAATAATGCGAATAAGCCTCTACCACAAGAAGTCCTCGATGTAACCCTCGAACTGGGGCTCTTGGGTCCAGCCGTAGCTCTTGATAACCTGACGGACATAACGTTCGACATCGGGCGTCATGGGGCGGGTGCCGTTGTGGTACTCGTAGTAGCGTTTGCGGGAATAGACATGGATGAGGTGGTTTTTGATAGCACGCTCGATGCGACCAGGCATATCGTAATAGATGGTGTGAAGTCCGAAGGGCATACGGACGGGCTCGTCCTTAGCAAACTGCGGACAGTTTTCTCCCTGCATCTGGGGATTAAGCAGGTTCACACAGGTGATATAGATTCTATTCTTGGGTTTATAACTGGCAAGAATGCGGCGGAGACAATGCTCACGAAGCGGACATATCTCACTGAAGCAAACAAAATAGTTGTCTGCCTTCTCTGCGAAGATCTCTTCGCGAGTCTTTGGGGTGTTTTCTTTCTTTTTCATAATTAAATGCAAGGACGGGCTGTTAATTTTGACTGCAAAGGTAATCATTTTGTTGGAGTTATGCAAATGTTTCCATTAGAAAGTTTATAAATCACTATACATTTCTACACTTTCTTTATAACTTACTAATATATAAAGGTTTATACAATGTATAGTACTTATATAGAATGGTGCAGCTATACACTATTCATATAAATAATGAGCGTATTAGGATATAATCATTATTTAACTAACTGATATATAGCGTGTTTCTCATTTGTATAATTAAGAGAAATAAAGCGTTTCATTGATGGAAACAAGTTGTTTCATAGGGAGAAACAAAGTGTTTCGAAGTAAGAAACACCTATGAAACTAAGTCGTCTTTGCATCGGAGATGATATCTGAATGAGTCGAAGAGACGTCAGGAACGACCTTTAGTTCACTAATCATGTAGAGACGATTAATAATCACACAGCTCTATACATTGCTTAATAAACTGGAAAACAGATATATACAAAAGAAATGTAGGAATGTATAGAGGAATTAAAAATACTGCATGAAATATTTGCTAAAAGATTTGCATATCACAAAAAATATTTGTACCTTCGCAGTCGGATTTTAAACTTTTACTATAAATGACCAGAGTTACAATCGTCAAGAACTACCGCAATACCATAACACTCAGACAGATAGACTTGTCTGAGGTAGTACAAATGATTCAAGAGCAGGCTTATGAAGAGCTGTGTCGGCAACTGCGTCACGTCTATCCGTTGGTAGAGGTACGCCAGATGTATGACGCGATGGACGGACTGTTCTATCTCTATACGAAGGACATTCCCAAGGTCTGTTTCACCTCACTGATGGAGAACCGAAACAAGCAGCGCATCATGCGAGCCTACAACGGTCTGGTGCTGTTGGAGGTGAACAACCTGGCAGGTTTCGAAGAGGCTGAGGCTGTACGGAAAGGTGCCAGTCAGATTCCTCATACCCTACTAACCTTTGTGGGTGCCAGTGGACGGAGCGTGAAGATTGTCTGTCGGGGTGAGTTGTTCGATGGCGGCTTGCCTGAGGGCGATGATGACATCAACCGCTTCCATACGAACCTCTATGAGAAGGCGCGTGTGGCCTATAACATGCAACTCGGTGTGACCATCGAGAAGTTGGAGCCGACACTTGACAGGGACTGTTATTTGAGTTGCGATCCCAACCTCTATTATAATCCCTCGGCACAGGCGTTCTATACTGATTGCGACGATGTGACGAAGGCCGTTCAGCCTGTGACGCTCTATGCCGAGAAGCAGGACAAGCTGATGCCTGGTATCGACAACAGCCACGCCATGAACCTGATCTACGAGTATTGTCTCTCGAAGGCTTACGATGATACAGTGGGCATCTCTGAGGAAGAAGGGCGTACCCATCTGATTCTCACACGGTTGGCCGACTATTGTCGGGAGTCTGGTCTCGCAATGGCTGTGGCTCAGCGCTTTGCGATGTTCAGTCACACGCTCGGCAAAGAGCCTGATGTAGTGAAGAAGGTGTTTGAAAATGCCTATCGTGAGGAGCACGAGAAGAAATATCGTCAGCGGAAGCACATCACCAAACCGATGAAGCACATCCCTGCGGAGACGCTGCTGATGATGAAGGTGGATATGTTCCTCAACGCCAACTACGAACTGCGAAAGAACGTGATGCGAGGGGTTGCCGAATACCGCTATCGCACAGGCTATGGCTTCAGCTATCAGGATCTGACGGAAGAAGCCCGTAACTCCATCACGATGAAGGCATTAGCGCAGGGCGTGAAGTGCTGGGACAAGGACATCAACCGCTATGTAAACTCCAACGACATCGAACTCTATGAGCCAATGACGGACTTCTTGGATCATCTGCCCAAATGGGACGGCAAGGATCGTGTGGTGCCGTTGGCCCGCCGTGTAAAAACCGATTATGAGGAGTGGCCTTACCTCTTCCATATCTGGATGCGCTCGATGGTAGCCATGTGGCGAGGCAAGGGACAGCTCACGGGCAATGCCCTCGTGCCAATCCTGATAGGTCGCCAGGGTTGCGGAAAGACCTCGTTCTGTCGCCTCCTGTTGCCCAGAGACCAGCGTGAATACTATAACGACCGCATCAACTTCAAGAACGAGCACGACCTGAACCTGGGGCTGACCTCGTTTGCACTGATCAACCTCGACGAGTTTGACAAGATTACCCAGCGCCAGCAGATTGTGCTGAAATATCTGGTATCGACCTCCGACCTGAAGTATCGCCCACCCTACGGCAAGGCGTATTCCAGTCATCGCCGCTATGCCTCGTTTATCGGCACGACGAACGAGAGCACCCCGTTGACGGATCCCAGTGGTAGCCGAAGGTTTATCTGTGTGAACGTGGAGGGCGACATTGACTATGAGACACCGATCGACTATCCACAGCTCTATGCGCAGTTGGAGTATGAGGTATCGCGCCAACGGTTGCGCTACCATCTGACTCGTGAGGAAGAGCATGCCCTGATGGAGCACAACCTGCGCTATCAGAAGCTGAGCCAGCTCGGCGAGCAGTTGCTGTCACTCTTTGAGAAACCTACAGGCACTCCAGAGACCAATCCCGATGGTGGTCAGTGGATGACGCTCAAGGAGATCTCTGCCCGATTGAAGAAGGTGTTCAAAGGCGCTTATACGGAAGACGAGGGTTCCTATATTAAAATAGGTAACTACCTGAATCGCCCCGAAAACAAGTTTGAGAGCGACCGCAAGTCGTTCGGCATGGTGTATTGGGTGAAGGAGAGGTAAGAGATGACAGACTACGCTCGAAATGACACATTACGTTTAAACCAAATCTTAAAAACAAAGTACACTAATTTGTGGACCACAAATTTGTGTACCATGATTAATTTTGTGTCTATTAATATGTTTTTATAATACTTTACCAGTTTTGACTTCGCCGGTTGTAGCGTCAACATATACAACAGTATGCGCACCCTTCTCTATGTCAAAACGATAAATAGTTTTGAATCCGATGTCTGGGAGTGCAGGCCTACGAAGTCTTACTATCTTTGTTTTTGGTTCTATAACATTGGATAATTTTAACTGCCTGATTGCATGCTCCAAAGTGATTATTTTGTCTAAATCCTGAATGATAGCAAGGTCTTGAGGATATCCTGATACTTCTTCCTCCAGATAAGTCATTTCAGCTTCTGGTCCTTCCGGGAACAATCTGGTAGCATTCAAGATATGCATTCTTTCTTCCGCTTGTGAACCAGTAGTATAGGCGAAACCATAATCGACTTTAACTGCTACCAGTTCGCTTGCAGAAAGATCAGATACATTTCCATTAAGTGTATATTTGGCTTCAAAAAATAATCAGGCAGATTTCTTGGAATCAGCTGAAAATCATCGTATCTTCGCACCAGAAATAGTTGCTTTTTCATTTGAATAGTTTTCTCATAATTGTTTTAGGTTTTTGGCAAGTGCCTTTGCTCTCACTTTTCTACGTTTTTCATCATCCTCCAAATCCTGGAACTTAACAACGGCCCGACATTGAGTATCAATATAGGCAGCGATGTTCACTTCGTCATTATCCTCCATGCCAAAGCCGTCTTCATCTGCAAAGTATCGTCCGTCGGGATATAACATCCAACTGACATAGGCAAGACCATCCTGATAATCTCCAATGCTTAATCCACCATAATCGGCAACAAGTCTTTTCGCATCACCGTTATGTTCCAACTGGTTTACATTGTCCCAATCGATGTCATCGAGGGTAAACCCCACTAGTTTACCATTCGGTTCTGAAATCGGATAAACTTTCTTGATAGCAGGATTGACAATAAAGATTTGCTTGTTACCATATGACCGATTGCTGAAACGCAGCATGCCACAGCCCATATCCCTGTGATAATAATCTGCTTCTTCATCACTTTTCTCCCAATCAGCCATCAAATCCTCAAAAGTAGGATTCAACTGCCAGCGTCGTGCATCCCTTTCCTCGTAAGCATTGATATATTTGGCATCATTCAGGTCTCTTTCAAGGCAGCTATTGGCAAAGTTGCATAACTCCTCTCCCGTCAACAGACCTGGCACTGGCTCAATGTCTTTGTTCTTCCAAACAAATCTGTACCCCTCGGAGGCAATCAAAGCATCACGTCGTTCCCTATACTGTGTGTTCATTAAGCTATATGCTCTACCCAAAAAGTTCGTATTCACGGCTTCTTCATGCGTGATATCATCCCATCCCCAGTGGAAAGTTGGTTGCTTCCATTTCCCATGAAGGAAGCTGAGGAAGTTTTCACTATCATCTCCCAAAGCAAAAGTGCAGTCCAAATTTGCCAATACGCTGGCAGGATACTGACTACTATCCGACAAATCAATAACCTTCTCGTCATTATTATCCTGCCGTGTCCCCCTTTTCAAAAACCTATCTAAAATGCTCATAATCGTTAAATTTTAAAATCCTTACTTAATTCATTAATCACTTTCTTGCGTTCCTTGAACGTCTCCATGGGGATGGGCTCTTTCCCCTCCTTCTCTATCATATACTGATAAAAGGCATTCAGCACTCGCATAATCTTGTTGGTATTATGACCATCTTCTTGCCTGTAACCTCTGATGGGAGGTGGTTCAATCCCTTTGTCGGCAGCATAGAACACCCAGTATGTACAGAGCGAAATGTCTGTCCGATGAAGCCCCATGGCGCAGGCAATATAAAAGTCACCTTTGTCTATCTGTTCGCAGAACTGAGGGAAGAGCTCCACCATCTGTGCAATCGTTCGGGCATGATTGTCAATAGGATAGTGGAAATACTCTAATCCATGATACTTACAAAGATATGGAAGTTTGTCTGACTTGTCCATTTCACGGAGATCTATGATGGTCTTAACTCCCGCTTCCTTAATTGCTGGCCACGCATAAGCCTGATGCCTCGATGACATCGTTCTACCCCTGACGCCACCATAGACTGGTGCTATGTCAGGAATCTGTGTCTGAATAATACGTTCAATGTTAATCATCTTATCAACCTCCTTCTCTCTGCAAAGATACAAATCTTTTTCTATTAAACCAAATAACAGCCGCATCTTTTTTGTTGCCGTCATCTTATACTATTTCACAATCTCCCCCCTACCATTCACAACGACCTTATCATTATTCGACACAGTGCAGAGGTACAAATCATCTCCGATGGCCTCAATATTCTCATATAGCGGTTGGGGGATGATACGACCTTCACGCGTCATCAGACCATCATAGCTATTTCCTGCCGTATATGCTCTCAGTCGCGCAATCGCTTTGGGACGATAGTTCTCGTCAATTGTTTCGACAATCTCTTCACTGGCCACATGAGTTGAAGGTGGACGATTAATGATCTCAGGCTTCTCAAACTCCAGATCCCTGACGCTCACGATATAAAAGTCATGAATGAGACAAATCACTTTTCTGCGAACATGAGACAGGGCAACAAGCCCAGGGTATTAGCAAAAATCCTCTTTTCATTCTATTTCTTCTTTTGGTTCTACCCATTTAACCACCCTTATGCTAACCTCATAAAGAAGATAGAGTGGTATTGTTACAAGCATCAAGGTCATAAGATCGGGCGGTGTAATAATAGCAGCTACCAACATGATGACGATGAACGAATGTTTGCGATAGCGTGACAGCAAATCAGAAGTGACGATGCCAAGCTTGCCAAGGAATAAGGCTATGATAGGCAACTGAAACACCACGCCCATGACTAGTGTCAGGGATACGAATGTGGAAATATACGAATCAAGCGTGATGTTGCTCACCACCTTTGCCGACACGCTATAAGTACCAAGAAAACGGAAGGAGATGGGGAACAGCACGAAGTAGGACATCAATACGCCGAGCAGAAATAATAAATAAATTATGCCAGTCACCTGCACAGAATACTTCCGTTCATTCTCATAGAGGGCAGGGGAGATGAAACGAAACACCTCATATAAGATATAAGGTGAAGCCCCCAGTAGTCCCAGATATACTGCCGTAGTGATGTGCGTCATGAATTGGCTCGACAAGTCGGTAGCAATCAGATTGACATAGTATTCCTCAAAACGAAAATCAGCACTAACGATTTGCATTGCTGCTTCTATCCAGCGATATGTGCAAAAGTTCCACTCGCTCGGAGCCAGTAATATCTCCCATGTCATTTCCTTGAAGCAAAAGACAATCATTGCGATAGCACCAACCACCGCAATGATACGAAAAAGCATTCGGCGAAACACTTCTAAGTGCCCGCCGAATGTTAGTTCTTCGTTACTCTTTGGCGACTTCATCTGCTTGCTCGCCAGCTTCAACAATTTCTTGTTTCACTTCATTTAAAGGTTCTGTAATTTCACGAGTACCTTTTTTGAATTCACTAACACCTTGGCCAAGGCCACGCATCATTTCAGGTAATTTCTTCCCACCAAAAAGGAGTAGTGCGATTCCTGCAATGAGCATTAATTCGGTAGTACCGATGAAAAGTAACTGGCTTGTCATCATTGTATTACTAAGAAGATTTCACAAGTCTCAAAGTTTATCTCCCAGTTGCCGTCATTTGCTGATTCCCAACCGTACTTCTGAGCCTTTTCATCCCACCAACGCTGGAACTTGGTTGCGGTCTCACCCATATCCTTGACAAGTTTCTCGTACAGTTCGGAATTGTCAGGCGCTAGAATTTTAGCCAACTCACTCAAACCATTACGGCGTTCGAACAAAGTCTGAATCTCATTCTTTTCTTCTACGGTCACTTGACCAACTAATTTTCTTTCCATAATCTATTTGCTTTTAATTGTATCGTTCTTATATTTATGACACTCACATGTGTCAACTTTTGTCTTTGTTATTGTATCTGTCACAGTTCCCTTACATGAATCACCGCAGACATTCTTGCATGTCCTTTCACAAGTCTCCCAACAACTCCCCAAGCAAGTTCCTTTGCAAATATCCTGGCACCCCCCTACACAAGTCATAAAACACGTTCCTACGCACTTTCCTTGGCATGCATGGGAACATGTGCTACACATTCCCTTATGGGTGCCTTGACAACCGTTGTTACACGTTACTTTACATGCCCCATTACAATCCGACACCTTTTCTGCAAATACAGAAGCAAACGGGATGCTTGCTAATGCAATAATCGGCAACAATCGAGCAGCACGGCGAAATAGTTCTCTTCTTGTTATCTTCTCATTCATAATCAATATTGTTTTTACCATTCTTCTTTTACATCGAAAGGATCAAGATAAGAGATTTCTTTGATTTCTTGCTTCTTTCCATATAGTCCTCTTTCTTGTAGCTCTGTTAATAAAAGGCGCGACTGATTACGCTCCAAATGAGCCACGACACATTGCTCATGACTTGGAGTATTCACTTCCAAAGTCATCTTCTTATTAAGCCAAACGCAACGCTTGCATTGGTATGCGTCACAGATTCGACACAAAGGAGCATGGTCAAGGCGAAGAAGTTGCTGATTTTTGATGTTGATTCCATCTTCGATATTACCTATAGCATCTTCACCATCATAATAGAATCCAGGACACAAGTATAAATTCCCATCAGGAGCCAATGTAATGCTGTCTATTCCTGCATTACAATTGTTCATTGCATTGAGGTTTATACGGTCTGTCAGAAGATTGCATTGTGGTTTGTATCCTTGAAAATAAAGTCTCTTTATATTTTCTCGCAACTCCGACAGGAATTCATCATAACGTCCGAAATCTTCTTCCCTGAACTTGTCTATATCCGTCAATACAACATTTATACGTGTTATGCGTGATAAAGTAGAAATCAAGGCGTTTTTTTGCTCCAACAAAGTGCTTAATTCTGTGCGTATGACAAATGTTCCAACACCTGAGAATTCAAAGTTCTCAAATGAATCCCAATCATTGAACACAACAGCATCAGCATCGACAGGACATCCTGCCGGTGCAAGTACACCGTGGTCAATAGTCTCTATAGCCTCGTTATATTCTGTGGGCAATGCGTTCTCTGGATATACGAATTGAATCATCAAGTTCTCCATCATACCAAAACGAATACCTTTCTTCAAGGTATCTATAGGCATCAAGTTTGACTTGTCACTCTTACTGGCATAATGGCAGAAAGACGTACTTGCATCATCGAGCAATATCACTAAATACTTCAGCATATTTCCTTCATTTGACCTTGTTTGACATGTTCTTTTGCACGTTCTTTCTCTATGCCTTCCAACTCCAGCTTCCGGTAGAGTTTGTTCCAATAATAATTGTTGGCTCGCACACGTGCTTTATGCATCTTGCATATAGCGGTTGAACGTTGGAATGCTGTATTTGTATCTGCAGCATCGTAGTTTTCTCCTTGGCACCATGCACATCCTTCAGCCACCTCGCAGTCAATACATTCCTGCGTGCTTTGGGTACATCGGTCCAGAGTCAAAAAACCACGCAGCTTGTTCTTATCAATGCCATCACGAACATTCCCAATAATCCATGCTTTCTTATCGCGCAAAGAGTATTGTGCGAAACGGGTGCAAGGATAAAAGACGCCTGCTGCGTCTACTGCTAACATCTTTCCTGCGCCACACCAATTCTGGTTCTGTAGTTTACGGTCAAGTGGTTTGCCCAAATGTTCTTGGAAGAAAGAACAAACATTTTTCTCATAGAGATTGTTGTCGATGATAGCGTCTGCCAGTTCTAAGAGCTGTTCTTCTAGAATCTTATCGTCACCTTGTTTCCAAACACCCTCAAATACGCAGTTGATGTTTACTTCGGGGATACCAAGCTCGAAGAGGTGTAAAACACTTTCTTTGATATATGGGAGGTCAGCACTGCTAATGGTTACTTTTGTCCCGCTTCCAGGAAACTGTGACTGCCACAAAGGAATGTTCTTCACGACATCGTCATACGAACCACGCTCGGAGTTTTTATAGACACGGTTTAAGTCATGTTTTTGGCGAGTTCCATCAATCGTGATACCAATACTTAAGTGATTGTGGTTTTTCTCGATATAGCGTTGAACTTTTTCTTCATGATAATTGATACCATTAGTAGAGAATGAGAAACGGTAAGAATTGAACCAATGGTGATTTCTGCGATATAGTTCCAACTTGATATAGTCGCAAATCCTGTCAATCAACTCTATCTCTAAAAATGGCTCCCCACCAATAAAATCCCAAATAACCGATTCCTCCTTGAATTCGCTCTCATGGTCAAGGATATAGTCAACCGCTTGCTTGGCAATTTCCCATGACATTCGTTCTTTGGCGTTTTTTCCTACCAAGTAGCAGTATTTGCAAGCTAACTGACAGTCCTTTGTTACAATAAACGTGATGCTCTTTGCCACGCCAGACTGCCATTGCTCACTTTGAACTTTCACCAAATTATCCATATTTTTATGTTGGCCTTATATAAGGATTGAAATACATCCATCCCCAACAACTAGTCCTGCAATTTCCTGTGCATCCTCCTTCACAATATCCTCTACACCCAGTCTCACATGAACCTGAGCATCCACCTTCACAATCTCCTTTACATCCATTCTTACACGAACCAGAGCATCCACCTTTACAATAGTCTTTACAAGTTGTGTCACATCCAGATTTGCATCCACCAGAACAATAATCCTTACACGTAGAGTCACATCCCGTTTTACAACCACCTGTACATGACTCTTTACAACCATTCTTACAAGATGAGGTGCAAACAGTATTACAATTCGAGCAATTATGTACAGCATCGGCAGAACCAGCACATGACCCAGAACATGATCCAGAACAACTATTTCCACAACTTCCTTCACATGTTAGTTTGCATGTTCCTCTACAAGAAGCTGTACACATCTGGTAACAAGTTGTATTACAAGTTTGATAACATTCATACATACATGAGGAAGAACAAGAACCCAAGCAACTACTTGTACAAGATCCAGAGCAGCTACCATAACATGTACCAGAACAACCATAACATCCCGTGGGTATAGATTCCGTACTTGCAGCTCTTATTATTGGATTTGAAAGAGCTAAAGCACCAATTATCGGGAGCACACGTTTGGCTGCATTTTTGAAAAATTCTCGTCTGCTTTGAAGTTCGTCATCTTTTTTCTCCATATTTACTATCTTATAAACAATATGTTATGTATCTTTAGAAATTCACAATATAGACGTTCCAAATACCATCTTTCAACAGTATGTAGAATCAGAATTAGCGAAATTCGTGTTCCACAATGACAGATGCTCTTGCTCTGGCAAGCGAACTTGCAGTTCGAGCGCAAAAGCGTCTTTCTTATCACTAAGACCGCCCGCCGCCCATTGCTGGACTAACTGAGCGATGTTGCAAAAATAAGAAGTTTTTTGGAAATAACCAAGAAAATAACAAAAAAAAATACGAAAACTGTTCTATACGTATGGAACAAGTAAGATAAAACTGGATTATTATTCGTATACACACGCGAACATTATTTTAAAATATAAGCAGAGTAATTCATTTTTTCGATAAAACATTTGTTTGATACAAAAAAAATAGTTATCTTTGCAACCGACATTAACTTAATGCGCATTAAATTAATTAGCATTAGACATAAGATTCTATGGATCACATTTTCGATTATCATATTTATGATTATCATATTTTCGATAAAAAGCTTGTAGGATACAAAATAATAAGCTATCTTTGCAACTGGCAATGAAGAAGTATCTAAAACAGATTATCCGAATACTGTACCTCTCCGTCAGGTTCTTTACGGCGAAGCGGGTGATGGCAGAGGCATCGGCGCTGACCTACTCTACGCTGCTGGCCATCGTGCCAATACTCGCTGTGATATTCGCCATCGCCAGAGGATTCGGGTACAACAAATACATCGAGATTTGGTTCCGCGATGCGTTACCGTCGCAGCCTCAGGCAGCTGAGGTGATTATCGGCTTTGTCAACGGCTATCTGATACATACGAAGAGTGGCGTATTCCTCGGCGTAGGTCTGATATTCATGCTCTACACCGTGCTGATGCTGATGAACAATGTAGAGGAAACATTTAACCAGATATGGCGGGTGAGCAACTCGCGTCCCATTTTCCGATCGTTTACCAACTTATCTGGCCATGTTCCTGCTCTTCCCCATCCTGGTGATTGTGATGACAGGTTTCTCCGTGTTTATGGAAACCATTGCCAATTCGCTTCCTAATCTGGTGTTGATAGGTTCGGCGATGCGCATACTGCTCGACTTCTCACCTTATTTATTAATATCCCTGCCGTTTATAGCGCTCTACGTCTATATGCCGAACACCAAGGTGCGCCTCTCATGTGCCATATTGCCAGGTATTTTGTCGGATGTTTCCATGCAGCTGTTGCAGTTGGTCTATATCCATTCGCAAATGTGGGTGAAGGGCTATAACGCCATCTATGGTTCATTCGCCGCCCTGCCTTTGTTCATGCTCTGGGTGCAGATTTCGTGGACCATCGCCTGTTTGGCGCCCAACTCACTTATACGAACCTGAACCGTTTTGGTATCAATCTTGAGCCTGAGGCCATCATGCACCCATTGGTCGACATGACTGACGATGAACGGGGCCCTGAGGCCACAGAGCTCTATTCCGATCGATTAGACTCATTATAACAGAAAAGCCCCGCCGATTGGCGGGGCTCTTTTTTACCTTAAACCTAAAACAACTTATGCGATATCGATTTGGCGTGAGAGTTTTACTTTCTCTTCAACGAGCTTCGGAAGCTCTACGGTGAGTACGCCATTCTCCACCTTTGCAGAGATCTCTTCCTTCTTCACA
>OCTX012249071.1_pt1 | contig 12835 bp, 10 predicted proteins | sample 1539691 | NCBI WGS metagenome assembly OCTX01 (sample SAMN02144231, study PRJEB22623) | gut metagenome | biome: sheep rumen | host: Ovis aries | place: New Zealand
TTTCGAGAGTCCTGCGAGCATTGTCTTCGACGAGGCCGAGAACCGCATGCACACTATCAAGGCCGTGATGGTCGCTACGCTCGGGTAGCTATTTTCCATCCCTACGGCTGGATTAGTTTTCGGAAGCCATCTTCGTTCCTCCGGCAGGATTGGTCTGAAAAGCGTCGCTGCGCTCCCCCTCCCACCGCTTCGCGGCGGGTCCCTCCCGCTACAAGCCGCGGGTGGCTATGCTTTTCAGGCCAATCCCGCCTCCGTCACTCCCTACCCACAACGACTCCTCTGTTTAAGTCATCTCATTGTCGTTTCGAAACTTTACTCTGTTATTCTTAAGCTTGTTGAGAAATCTCCTGCACTGGTTCCGCGCCTCCGGCCGGAGTGCCTTCGGAAGACTGTTCGTAAGGGCCAAAGCCTTCCGAATGCACTCCGCCCTCCGTCACTCCTTCTACTCTGCCGCCGGTCCTGGTCAGGGGGTGAAGAGGGCCGTTCCGTATAATATTTTAAAAATTTTCGTACTTTGTATTGCAAAGTATTGAAAAATATTTATATATTTGCATCAACAAAATCTTTGTACGAAAATGAAAAAGGTTATCACAGCCGGCATCGGAGGCCGGAGCTTCACGATTAACGAGGACGCTTATGCGCGTCTGGATTCTTATCTTCTTGCCTTCCGTACGCATCTGAAGGAGGTTGGTACTCAGGAGGTTATGGACGACCTGGAATCCCGTATCGCCGACTTGTTCTACGAGTCGGTGGGAGACGGCCAGAGGGTGGTCGACCTTGAGCTGGTGCAGAAGGTCATCTCTCAGCTCGGTATGCCCGACGGCAGCGATACCCAGGCTGACGAGGAGCCGGTCAAGGCTGTGCGCAAACTCTTCAGGGATACCGACGATGTCAAGATTGCCGGAGTCTGCAGCGGTCTCGCTCTCTATTTCGGTATCGACACGGCGCTGGTGCGCATCATCATGCTGGTGGCGCTGGTTGCCGGGTCCGTTGGCTTCTGGCTCTATGTAATTCTTTGGATAGCAGTGCCCAAGGCCGTTACTCCCGCTCAGAAATGCGAGTTGCGCGGTCTTGCTCCCACCGCCGGAAACCTTTCCAAGTTCAGCAACTTCAAAAAGTAGCGATATGGAAACCACAGCCGAAAACGTGCGCTCTCAAATGCGCAAAGGGGTGCTTGAATACTGCATCCTCTGCATCCTTGCAAGGCGCGAGGCCTATGCTTCCAGTATCATAGAGGAGCTCAAGGCGGCCAATATGATTGTCGTCGAGGGTACCCTGTACCCCCTTCTCATCCGTCAGAAGAATCAGGGCCTGCTGTCTTACCGCTGGGAGGAATCCACCCAGGGCCCTCCCCGCAAGTACTATTGCATCACCGAGAAAGGCCGCGCCCAGCTTGCCGATATGGATTCTGCGTGGCAGGAGATGGTGAGCGCAATCGCCACTCTCAAAAAAGGTAACTCCGATATTTCTGTCCTATGAAAAAAGTTGAGAAAGTGAGCATCGGCGGCTATGCCTTTACGCTTGAGGCTGAAGCTGCCGCAGCAACTGAGGCTTATCTGAAGCAGATGAGCGCATGTTACGACAATCCCGAAATTACCGACGGTATCGAGGAACGCATGGCAGAGCTCCTGCGCGAAAGGGTAGCGGACGGCGGGGTTGTCAGCAAGGAAATGATAGACAGCGTGATAGATATCCTTGGCCGTCCCGAGCGCATAGCGGGGGAACAGCCCGATCCCGCCCCTGGCGAAGAGCAGAAGAGTTCCCGCAAGCTTTACCGCGACATGGAGAACGCCCGCATTGCTGGTGTCTGCAGCGGCCTTGGTGCATATTTCAACTTCGACCCTATCATACTCAGGATTGCTTTCGCCGTCCTCACGGTCATAGGCTTTTTCGGTTTCGTGGATTCGAACGGCGCAATCGTGTTTTCGGTCCCGCTGGTTTACGTCATCCTGTGGATTTGCATTCCCGCCGCCCGCACTGCAACGCAGAGATGGGCCATGCGCGGAGACCCGGGAACGGCAGAAGGCGTGCGCCGCAACGTGGAAAGGGCGGCAGGAGAAGTGGGCAGCGCCATCAGGCAGGTGGGAAGTTCACCGGCCTGGGCGGGCGTGGGCCGCGTGCTTGAGGTAACGTTCGGGCTGATTTTTCTGGTAACCGCCGTGGCGGGGCTGTTCGCAGGTGCGCTCGCCCTCCTGGGATGGCAGTGGCTCGGCCTCGGAGGAATCCTCACCGGCTCCATGACAGAGCTCGTGCAGGAGTATCCTCAATCGGCCGTAATAGTCAACACGCTGTGGGTCAAGATACTGGCTGCTGCTGTGTACGCTCTCCCCTTTGTGGGAATGCTCTATGGCAGCGTCATGATGCTGTTCCACATGAAGTCCCCTTCGTGGCATCCGGGGCTGGTCATTTTCGTGCTCTGGCTCGTCGCCCTCGTCGCCCTGGTCATTCTGGTGCTGGCGTGCATGTTTTCCGCCTCTACGCTGACCGTGTGACCTACAGCCCCGCCTCGTCGGCGGCGTGCAGCATCTCGGCATTGTTGCGGACGTTCATCTTGTTGTAGATGCGCTGCTTGTGGTTGTTTACCGTGTAGGTGCTGATGTTGAGCTTCTCGGCAATCTGCGCGGCACTCAAGCCTTCGCGGCTCAGCTGCAGGACTTCCAGTTCCCTTCGGGTGAAATTGAACCGGCCTATATTCTTCTTGCGCTCATGCACAAGGCGGACGACGTAGTCGAGCGTGGACTCGTCGAGCGCATTGGACTCGGCGAACAGCTCCTTCGCACGTGCCTTTATGCCCTCGTCGTCCAGGGATGACATCTCGCGGAGCGTATCGTTTATCTGCTTGTTGAATCCGGGCTTGGTGAGGTCCTTGGCGATGAATCCAAGAAGCTGTTCCTTGACGGCGTTCTCCCTGACTATCTTGCGGTTGAGGCGCAATGCCACGAAGACTATGGCGCCGAGCAGAATCACGACGGCGGCCAGCAGGAGGCGCTGGGCACGCAGTCCGCGTATGGTCACGTTCTTGAGCGCAGTCTCGTACCGTGTCTCCATGTCCTGAAGAATGTGGTCCGCTTTCCGCCTCATGTAATGCTCGGTGTTGTATACATATTGCTGATGGGCGTTGGCAGAATTCTGTACGTCGCCCAAAAGTGCATACAGCATCGTCAGCTGGTCCCAGGTCTGGGACTTCATCAGGAGATCCTGCTCCCCGCATCCGGCAAGGACATCCAGGCAGCGGTTGACGGCCTCCTGAATCCTGCCGCCCTGCCTCAGCCAGCGTACTACAGGCAGAAGAGACCGCCTCACAAGGTCTTGCCTCCCCGCATTCTGCGCACATTCTATTCCCCTGTCGAAGCATTCCCCGGCTTTGGCGTAGATATCCTGGTCGATGTTATCCTTGAACCGGTTAAGGTTGACATAAGTCTGCCCGAGGCTGTAGTAGGCGTCCACGGTGCATGATACGCTTTCGCTGCCGAGTTCGAGCGCGCGGTTCAGGTAGTCGATGGCTTCTGCGTCACGGCCCTCGCCCTCCTCTATTCCCGCACACATGCAGACCCGTCCCTTCTGCGTGAGGGCCTTGGCTATGAGGGTGTCGATGCCGGTCTGCCGCGCAAGCTGCTCCGCCTCACAGGCATGCTCCCATGCCTGCGCGTCCCTCCAGGTCACTATGTCCAGTGCCGCAAGGTGGCTCAGCACCTCCGACTGGGCTGCGGAATTGCCTGAAGAACGGGCGATTTCGAGGGCATCGAGGGCGCATCTGGTCGCCTGGTCGTACTCCTGTGCGGTGACCAGGCTGTCGGAGCGGTCTATGAGCTCCTGGTAGCCCGGTCCCGCATTCCCCCTGCTGCATGCGCACAGGACCGATAATGCCATCAGAATCAGGTATCTGACTTTCATCGCCTAACGTTCGAATCGGAATACGGGCTTGCCGAGCGGAGGCAGGGGTGCAGCGCCCTTGGCCGCGCTTGCTTTCGAAAGACGCTTCGGGGCATGTGCAGGGTTGGGATGGGCCTTGTCCCACGCTACGAAGTCTTCCCTGGTGCCGGTCCAGGAACTGCCGTATGCAAGTTTGTTGATGCGGTACCATATCGCGTAGCGGCTCGGAGCGTTGAATCCCCAGTTGCTGTTGAGCATGATACTGTTTTCGGTGGGCCTGTAAGCGCCGTAGGAATATGTGCATGCGCCTTCGAACACGCCTATGCCTTCACCTGAGTAACGGCTGTCGGATATGAAGTCCGCCCATTTGACCGCTGTCGGGTCGGAGGTGAAATCGACGTTGCGCCACCAGCCGTAAACCGCTACGCCTCTGTACGATTCGAGCTCTTCCTGCGGTATGGTTCCGCCGTAGGAATACTCGTCGGCGAGCTTTGCGAATCCGTGGCCGCCGGCCTCGTGGCGTACGGTCGTCCCGAATTCCTCCGCATCGCTGTGTACAGGTACGTATGCTATACCGTATCCGCAACCGTAGTCACCCTCGGGACGGCCTGTCATATAACAGGTTCCCGCACGGTAGTCGCGGTTCATCAGTACTACTACGAGCAATTCGTCGGTGCTGCGTCCGGCCGGGTCGAGCACTTTCTTAGCGTACTGAAGGACTTTGGCATCGTCGCCTCCCACAGTCGTTCCTTCTCCGTACCAGGTACCCAGAGCCGTTTCACCCTGGAAATGTTCATTCTTGGAGACTACGTCGACATAACTGACATTGAACAGGTTGCGGTACGATTTGTAAGGCTCTTCGGCGAAGAAGGCTTCCATGGTCCTGTTCATCACGTCGGCATAAGTGCCGTCGGCAATCAGGCGGTCCGAGTAGGCGTCGCCCATGAGCACGACGTCGATTCCGGTGCCCTCGGTCGCTGTCTGGAGCACATGGACGGTGCCGTCGGCTGAGTAGTCGGATGACTCGTATGTCGGGTCGGGACCGTCGCCGAACCAAGCTCTTACGAAGGGAGCAAAGTCGTCGGAAACTCCGAAGGAATGATATACCATTTCTGCGTTGCTGTCGAATGCTACGAGGTCGGGAGTTGACATTTCTGGCCACATTTGGATGCCAATCGTGTTGGCCCCGCCCCTGCTTTCGTTCATGAAACAGACTCCGGGAATTCCCTGCCCGGCAACATAAGAGCGTATCTGATCAAGGTTTTCATAAGACCAGCTTACAACTTCAAGGCCTTTGCCATGGTAGTCATCATACAGGCTTTTGAGTGTTGTAATGACTTCAGGAGAATAAGGGCACCAACTGACCCACTGAAAGAAGACTGTAAGCTTGTTGTCTCTGACGGAAGAAGAGTTGAAACGGCCGCCGTCAATAGTGGAGACGGTAAATGCCGGCACGTGAGGAGGGCACTCCGAATAGTCCAGCTCGTTGCCGGGAATGATATAACCCCAGCAAAGGTCCCACATAGGCCAATTCTTGAACGTTTCGGGTATTTTTCCTGTGAAGTTGTTGTTACTCAACTCCAAAGGAAGGTTTAAAGCACTCCTCTCCAAAGGAAGCGACGCAAGGTTGGCGGGAAGGGGGCCGGAGAGATTATTGTTGGCCAGTCTCAGGTCATGGAGATTGGTCAGTTTGCCGATTCCGGACGAAAGCCCGCCGCTGATATATGTGTTTATGATTGTCAAATCCTCCAGGGGGCAGTCATATAATTCTTCCGGAATCGGGCCACTGAGTTGATGCTCCCACGAGCCCGGGACCTTGTCGGCATCTATATACAAGCGTTTCAGCGAAGACAGCCGGCCAAAACCGGAAGGAAGTCCCCCGTCAAGCCACGCATGGCGCAACTCCAGGGTTTGCAAGCCTGAAAGATTAAAGAGGCTTTCAGGAATCGTTCCTTTGACGCCTGAAATCTCCAGAAAAGACAGATTCTGCAAGTTGCCGATATTTCCGGGTATTGATATGTAGTGAGCGTAGTATTCGTCCGTATCAGGAAGGAAAAAGTCACCGATGCCCATTATAAGGGTCTCAAGGCTGGTAATGCTGCACACCTGCTCATAATTGATGAGGTTGCCCGATTCCTCTTTTATCTGCAGGTATGTGAGTTCGGTAAGGTCAGCCATCTCCGGCGGCAAGGTGCCGCTCAGGTTGTTGTTCAGCAGGTATAATCCCTTAACTTTCTTTTCTTCGGACCAGTTGAACCCGGGACCGAAGTTGATGCCGTACCATTCGGACACCGGCCTGTCGGAGCACCAATTGGTGTTGTTGGTCCAATTCGGACCGTTCATTGCATTGTAAAAGGCGATGAGGGCGTTGCGCTCCAGAGTGAGAGCGTCTTCATCCTGTTCTTTCAGTGAATCGGAGTCTAAGGAATAGTTCGTAATTATGGCGCGCTTGATTGTGACGGCCTTTCCGCTTGATTTGGAAATGGACTCGTCGCCAAAATTGAGCTCAAGGGTGAAGCCCTTGGCAAAAGTCATTGGAGGCAGAATGAAATAAATGTCATAAGCCTCTTCCTTCGAGAGTTTTACGGGAGTATCCGGCGTGAATGAGGCAACGTGTCCGCATCCTTCTTCAGGGAACTGCAGGACGGGAATGGCGTCGTTGAAACTAAGCCGCGCATTGCCGGTCAAAGGCTCTCCGTCGTTGCCGCTCAGGCTGACGGAAACCAGCTCCCCCGTTCCTGTTATCGCAAAATGCAGCAGGCCGGCAGTCTGCCTGAACTGGAATGACTTGCCGTTTGACTTTGCGACCATGGGTGATACTACAGACGGATTCTTGCCCGTAAAAACCTGGGTGAAAGTATCCAGGAAGAACTCTACCGTCTTATTGTCGTCGGGGTGGATATAAGCCCAGGCTGGGAAGCAGGCATAGAATTCCGAGCCGTTCAGCGGAGTACTGCTGCTGAAAGTGTTGCCTTCGCCTGTCTTGTTTTCGAAAGAAACGGGATCGTCAGTGTCGCTGAACACAAGAAGCTGGTCTCCGAGTTCCCATTTTATCTTGGAGTCGTCGGTAAGTACCGCCTTCGTCTGGGGCATTTCGGCCACGACGGCCTCCAGGCTGACAAGAGTCGTGGTACCGGGTAAATTCTGCTGTATCTCAGTGGTGCATGATGCGGTGGCGGCTGCCAGAAGAGCCAGGAATCCGAATTTAATCAAAGTTTTCATCTCTGCAGTCCTCCTACCATTCGTTGTACTCGTTGCCAAATCCCTCGGGATCAGAGGTTACATTGTCTGATTCCGTTAAAAAAACCAATCGGCCCGATATCTGAGCCGGCTCCGTCAACGGTCTGATGTACAGTTCCTTCATAAGCCTAAAAATATTTCTTTTCTGCCCGGTCGAGGGCTATGAATATGAAAATCAGTGTAGTAAAAGACCAGAGGGACGAACCTCCGTAGCTGAACAGCGGCAACGGGATGCCGATGACCGGCATAAGCCCTACGGTCATGCCGATGTTGATGAACAGGTGCATGAACAGGCATGCGGCGACGCAGTATCCGTAGATCCGGGTGAACGCAGTGCGCGCCCTCTCCGAATCCTGCACTATCCAGAAAATCATCAGGCCGTACATTACGATGACGGCAAGGCACCCCACGAACCCCCACTCTTCGCCCACGGTGCAGAAGATGAAGTCGGTGCTCTGCTCGGGCACGAAACCGAACGTGGTCTGCGTCCCATGCAGGTACCCCTTTCCGAACATCCCTCCGGAACCAATCGCGATAAGCGACTGATGCACGTTGTATCCGAGCCCCTGCGGGTCCTCCTTGAGTCCCAGGAGCACTTCTATGCGCCCCCTCTGGTGGTCCTTGAGTACGTGGTTGAATACGAAGTCGGTGGCCAGTACCATTGCGGCGCCGGCCAGGGCCGTAAGCAGTATTATGCGGAGTCCCCTCCGGCGGGAGCGGAGCGACTGGACCCTTCTGGCGTAACGGAAGGCATACACGCCGGCGGTAAGCAGCACCAGCGCGAGCGAAACGGCCCAGTGCGTGGTAAGAGTGAGCACGAAAAGAAGCACCAGCGCGCCCGCGAGTGCAAGCCACCAGCCCGAAAGTCCCTCCCGGTACAGCACGAATATGAATCCGGCGTACACGAGGGCCGAACCGGTCTCGCTCTCGGCGATTATTATCAGCATGGGCACCGCTATCACGAGAGCCGCGACAAGGAAGTTCCTCCAATTCGACAGACGGAAGCCCGGCTTGCTCATGACGGACGCCAGCAGCAGTGACGTAGTGATTTTGGACAGCTCCGCCGGCTGGAACTTGACCGGTCCGAACTCGAACCAGGAATGCGAGCCTTTCACGTTGCTGCTCATGAAGATGACCAGTACCAGCAGCACCAGCACAAAGGCGTAGGCCGGCCGGCACACGCTCTCCCAGAAGTACGGCTGAATGGCGAACAGTATAACCGCGGCGAGCACGACGGCTCCTCCCATCCAAAGCGCCTGCTTGCCGCTGTTGAACCCCAGGTCGAAGATGCCAGAAGGCTCCCCGCTGCGCACGGCGGCATAGATGTTGACCCAGCCGAAGAGCATGATCAGCAGGTACAGGATGATGAGCCTCCAGTCTACGGTATGTTTCAGGCCTCTGAGGGGTGCTTCGTCTGTCATTGCCGAATGAGTTTGGTGCGTAATACTCTGTTCTCCAGCTCCTTGCGCTCTGGGCATATCTCCCCGCGAAGGTACTTTTCGACCATCAGGGAAGCGATGGGGCTCGCCCAGCTGGCTCCCGAACCGGCGTTCTCTATGTATGCGGCGACGGCAATCTTGGGATTGTCCATCGGCGCGAAGCAGATGAATACCGAATTGTCCTTGCCGTGGGGATTCTGGGCCGTCCCGGTCTTGCCGCAGATGTCCAGCCCGTCAACGTGCGCTACGTTGGCGGTTGCTCCGTCGCCGAAGGTGTTGACGGCCTTCCACATTCCGTGTACCATTCGGGGGAAGTAGGTCGAATCGACCAGGGTGTACTGCCGTTCGTAGTACTTGGGGTCTATCTCGACGCCCTCGGAAGCCTTGACAACGTGAGGGATGTAGTAGTAGCCGCGGTTGGCCATGATAGCCGCGAGGTTGGCTATCTGCAGCGGCGTGGTGAGGATTTCGCCCTGCCCGATGGACAGCGACACTATGGTGGGGAAGCGCCAGTGGCCTTTGTGGTAGCGTTTGTTGTAGAATTCCGCCGAAGGGATGTTGCCGCTGAGTTCGGAGGGGAAATCGCTGCCCAGCCTGTGTCCGAAGCCGAAGCTCATCACCATCTCGCGCCAGTGGTTGTAGGCCTCTTCCGTCGAACCGTACTTGGGATTCTCCAGAATGGTGCGCATCACGTGGCAGAAGTACCCGTTGCACGACATCATCACCGCCTCCTCCATGTTGAGGGGGGTGCGGTGGCCGTGGCATCCGAGCTTGCGCCCGCTGGACGTATAGACGTATCCGCCGTAGCAGCTGTAGTACATGCCGGGGGTGAGCACTCCGTCCTGCAGACCCACCAGTCCGTTTACGAGCTTGAACACGGAACCGGGAGGGTATGAAGCAGATACCGTCCTGTTGTACAGCGGCTTGTGCTTGTTCTGCGACAGCCTGCTGTAATGCCGTCCGAAGTCGGACAGTACGTCGACGTCGATGCCGGGGCTCGAAACCATAGCCAGTATCTCGCCGCTGCCGGGTTCTATTGCCACCACGCTGCCCTTCTTGCCGTTCATGAGCCTCTGGCCGTAGTTCTGCAATATTGCGTCGATGGTGGTGGTGATGTCCTTACCGGGTACGGCCTCAACGTCGAAATCGCCGTCATGATACGAGCTCTTCTGGCGCCCGCGGGAGTCGCGCAGGTAGATGTGCCAGCCGGTCTGGCCTCGAAGTTCCTGCTCGCGTGCGGCCTCGAGTCCCGTGCGGCCGTAGTAGTCGCCCGCCTTGTAGTCGGGGTGGTCCTTGAGGAACTCCGCATTCACTTCGGATATGTATCCCAGCAGGTTGCCGCCGGCGTTGAAGGGATATTCGCGTATGCCGCGGGCCTGGCTCTTGAAGCCCGGGAAACGGTACTCCTGCTCGGCGAACTTGAGATAGGTCCCGGCTTCAATCTGCTTGAGGAAGGTGAGCGTCTGCCACCCTATTCGGGAGCGGTACTTGTGGTAGTACTGCATGCGCTCACGGATGAAGTCGGCGGTGGTGTCCAGCGCCTGGGCGAGCGCGAGGGTGTCGAAAGCCTGGGTCTCGCGGGGCGTGACGAGTATGTCGTAGCAGATGCGGTTGCCTACCAGCAGCATGCCGTTGCGGTCGTATATTACGCCCCTCGGGGGGTATATGGTCTCGCGCTGCATGGAATTGTTGGCGGCGTCGGTCTTGTAGCTCTGGTTGACTATCTGCACGTAGAACAGGCGCCCGAGGAGTACGAGGAGCACTACCCCGAGCCCTATCAGGAGCTTGGTTGACCGGTTGCCGTATTCCATTATTCAGGCCTGAGGAGTTTGGCGGTGAGCACGCACACCGGCAGACTGACGGCCGTGGACAGCAGGAAGCGCAGGAAGCATTCCCAGAACTTCATGGTGCCGGCGGCGTCCACCCATACGTACAGTGCGAAGTATATCACGCACAGGATGAGCGTGGAGAGCACGAACTTGGGCAGGCCGAAGCGGGAGACGCTGAGTTCTCCTTCACGGGAACCCAGTTCGTCGCCGAACAGTATGCCTATCGTGAAGTTGCGTGCAAGGGCGGCGGGCACGAGTGCGAAACTCGTAAGCCCCAGGGTGCCGGTCGAGAAGAAATCGACCAGGAAGCCCAGCACGAAGGCGGTGAGCATCATGGCTGCGTCACCCAGGCGCACGGGCAGCATGAGCACGAGCGCCGGAAGGATGGACAGTACCATGAAACGCGACAGGTTGAGGAAATTGCACAGGACAATCTGCACGATAACCAGCACCGCAAAGACCGCTATGTACCTGTAATCCTTCATCGTGACATCTCCTCTATGGTTTCGCGATCGGGGTTTTCGGCAAGTATGACGTATCGCAGCGAGGCGAAGTCGATCAGCAGTTTGACGTCCACGACCCCCACGGCTCCGTCCACCACGCGCGAGCCTTCGGTGATGCCTATGGGTATGTCGGGAGGGTAGACCTTCGAGATGCCGCTGGTCCATACTGTGTCGCCTGCGGGTATGTCGAGGTGCAGCGGAATGTCGCGCAGGACGGCGTGATCGGTCCTGCGGCCGTCCCAGTGGAGCGGCGCCACGAGACCCTCGCGGCCTATTCTCGCGCTGACGCTGATTTTGTCGTTCATGAGCGACAGGCCGTAGGAGTAGTGCCTGTCGACGGCGTAAATCATTCCTACCACACCGTTGGGCGCAACGATTGCGCTACCGGGGCGCACACCGTCGTCAACTCCCTTGTCTACAATGATATAGTTGTGGCGCGAGTTGGTCCCGATTGCGGTGATTTCGGCTGGAATGTAGTTGAAGCGGGGCGACAGGCCGGCGGAATCCAGGCGCGCCATGGCCTTCATGCGGCGCTCCATTTCCTTGTAGTGCTGCACCTCCTTGAAGAGCTCGTAGTTGCGACCGGCGAGAATCTCGTTCTGCTCGCGCAGGCCGAAGTAGCTCCGCACCTTCTCCACGCTGCCCCAGCTCAGGGCCATCATGTTGTGGGAGAAACGGTTCAGCCAGATGTTCTGGAGCGTGGAAGACGAATGCAACAAAGACAGCGCGGCAAACTCCAAAAGTATGAAGATTGCCGCGATGAGCATTCCTGCGTACGGTTTCCTGCCTCCCGCCATCTATGCTATCTCATGAGGAAGGAGTAGTGATCCGTATTCTTGAGGGCCATGCATGTGCCCCTGGCCACGGCGTGGAGAGGGTCGTCGCACACATGGAACTGGATGTTGACCTTGTCTGTGAGGCGCTTGTCAAGGCCGCGGAGCTGCGCGCCGCCGCCGGAGAGGTAGATACCGTTCTCGACGATGTCGGAGTAGAGCTCGGGGGGAGTGTTCTCCAGGACATGCAGGATGGAGGTCTCTATCTTGGCGATGGACTTGTCGAGGCAGTGGGCGATTTCCTGATGCGTGATCGTGGCCTCCACCGGATGTGCGGTCATGAGGTTCGGTCCGCGGACGATGAAGGGCTCGGGCTCGATTTCCAGGTCGGGGATGACTGCGCCCACGGCAATCTTGATTTTCTCCGCGGTGATTTCTCCCACCTTGATGTTGTGCTGCTGGCGAAGGTACTGCTGGATGTCGGACGTGAACACGTCGCCTGCGGTACGTATGCTCTCCTGCACTACGAGGCCTCCGAGGGATATCACTGCGATTTCCGTGGTGCCGCCGCCTATGTCGACCACCATGTTGCCTATAGGCTTCTCCACCTCGAGGCCGATGCCGAGGGCGCTGGCCATAGGCTCGAAGATGAGGTAGACGTCACGTCCGCCGGCGTGCTCGGTGGAGTCGCGGACGGCCCTGATTTCAACTTCAGTGGAACCGGACGGTATGCCTACCACGACCTTGAGGTTGGGGGTGAAGAGGCTGCGGTGCTTGCTGTTTACCTGCTTGATGAAACCGCGGATCATCATCTCCGCGGCATTGAAGTCGGCGATGACGCCGTCCCGCAGGGGGCGGATCGTGCGTATGCCGGGGTTGTTGCGCTCGTGCATGAGCTTGGCCTTCTGGCCAATGGCTATGCACTTGCCTGTGCTGTTGTCGATTGCGACTATGCTGGGCTCGTCCAGAACAATCTGGTCGTTCTGGTAGATGACGGTATTTGCGGTACCGAGGTCAATGGCGAGCTCTTGGTTTAGGAACGAAAATGCCATAATGCTGTACAGTAACGGATATTCGTACAAAATTAAGTATTTTTCCACAAAATACCTTAAATTTGTGGTATAATATTTCGGCGTTTTATGGCAAGGGAAGTATATGCGGTATTTGTGGCGGGGGGC
>OCTX012254386.1_pt1 | contig 12830 bp, 6 predicted proteins | sample 1539691 | NCBI WGS metagenome assembly OCTX01 (sample SAMN02144231, study PRJEB22623) | gut metagenome | biome: sheep rumen | host: Ovis aries | place: New Zealand
AAATTATAATAATTCTTTTTTCTTTAAATCAAATTCTTCTTTGGTTAATAATCCTCTTTCATACAAGTCTGCATACTTCATAAGTTCATCTATGAATAAGACATATGAATTCTATGATATGGATTTTATTTGGATGGGGTATTGAAAGTTTTGAGTAGATCGGGAATTGAATTTATATTAAGAAAAAATTTATTGAAATTACTCAATAAATTTCCTTAATATATTTATACTATTTTTAATAATTTGATTCTATGCTTATTTCACTTCCAGCATTAGTCTTTTTAACTAATATCTTATTGTCGATTTGGTTCTTTAGTTCGGAAACATGAGAAATAACCCCAATTAATTTGTGATTTCCAGACAAATCATACAGTATATTTAATGCCTGATTTAATGAATCAGAATCTAATGATCCGAATCCTTCATCAATAAAGAGAGACTCTATTTTAATTCCTCCACTCTTATTGCTAATGACATCACTTAAGCCAAGAGCAAGTGCAAGGGAGGCCTTGAATTTTTCTCCACCAGATAATGATGAAACATCTCTTTCTTTTCCTGTATATGAATCAAATATAGAAAATTCCAATCCTGTTTTACCAGATTTCTTTATTTCCATCTCTTTCTTCTTTAATTCATATCTGCTATCAGTCATTTTAATTAATCTATTGTTTGCTTCAACTAAAACAGTTTGCATGAAATATGCTTGAACAAAATTTTCAAATGTGATTTTCTGTTTTCCAGATAAATTACCATTGGCAGTATCGCTTAATAACTTAATAACACCAAATTCTTTTTGAATTTTTTTACTATCTCCCATATATTCCTTTATATTATCTGTAGATGTTTTTAATTGGACCAGTTTTGAACTCAAATCAGTGCAAAGAGCATCCAATTCCTCATACTCTCCAGTAACTGAATTCAATTGTTTTTCCATGCCAGAAACATCAATTACTTCCTTGCCTTCAACTTCATCTTTCAAAAGATTAATAGTTGATTCAAACTCAGTTTTCTTTTTATTAAAATCTTCTATTTTTTCATTTAACTTAGATAAATCCTCTTCATCTAATTTTTTACTAAGATAATCTTCATAATTGGTACCATTTTCATTATATAAATTTTCTAATTGGATATTGTACTCTTCAATACTTTCTTCAAGTTTTTTAATATCCTTTTGGATGATTTCCATACGATCTTCAAGACTTTTTATGGAGGTAAATAATTCTTGTTTTTCCTTAGATAATTTATTAAATTCATTATTTAGTTTTTCTTTTTCTTCTTTCTTCTCTTCTAATAGTTTAATATTTTTTTCTTTTTCCAATTCAACATCAAGGTCTTCTGGAATATCATATTCATCTATTATTTTCCTTATTTCTTCAATCCTTGCTTCACATTTTTTTCTTTTACCATCAAGTTTCTTTAATTCATTTTCAGTTTTTTCCAAATCTTCTTTAGTGTATTCACATTCATTTGAGATTGCCTTTTTAGGATGTTCTTTTGAACCACATACTGGACAAGCTTCTCCATCAACCAATGTGTCTGCTATTTCAACTGAAACATTTAGATAATATTCCTTCCTCATAGTTTCATATAAACTGTTTTGCCGTTCATATTCCTCAGATTTTACTTTATATGTCTCTTTGACATCTGCTAATTCACTTACTTTATTTAAATAAGTTTCATATTTTTTATCTGTATTCTCCAAATCATTAATATCATTACTCAACTTTTCTACCTTAGTAGAGTAAGTGCTTAATTCTTTAAAATCTTCTTCTTTATCCGCGTATGTCTCTCGTTTAGTTTCTAAACATTTATTGTGTTTTATACAATCTTCCTTTTTTTCTCCTAATAATTTAGAATCCTTTTGTAAAGGAGTTAAGATCTTAGAGATAGGGGTTGCAATCTGGATATTGTAATCATATTGTTCCTTTTCATCATCAATTTTAGGATTATTTGACACTAATGATTCTAAGTTTTTGCAAGCTTCTTCATACTTAAAGATATTTTCATTTAATTTCTTTGAATTATCCAATTCATTGAATAACTCAGTTTTTTCTTCTAGCTTTTTATCTCTTTCTTCTTTAGTTTTTCCTACATTTACCTCATCTTCCTTTATTTTTTCATCTAATCTGCAAATTGTTTCATCATCACTCAAACCAAATACGTCAATAATAGTTTTTAAATTTTTCTTTTCAGCATCTAATTTTTCTTTGACCAGTTCATTTTCATGTTTTTTAGATGACATTTTTTCTTTTAATTCTGATTGCAATCTGTCATAAAGCTCTGTGCTAAATATTTTTCTAAATATTGATGTTTTTTCTTTAGAGTCTGCTAGGAGAAACTTAGTAAATTCACCCTGGGACAACATTGCTACTTGTCTAAATTGTTTATAATCTAATCCAATTAAGTCTTCTAATTCTTTTGTAACTGCTTTTGCTTTTGTCACTTTTTTTCCGTTTATTTCAAATTCGGCCTTTTGAGATTGTTTTGTAAAACCTTCTCCATTCTTTTTAGCTTTAAAATATTCGGGAATCCTTTTTACTTCATATAATTTGTTTTTATAATAAAATTCTAGATTTACATAGCTTTCAATATCCGGGGAAGCCCAATCGCTCCTTAATGAAGCAGATTCCCTATCTTGTCCTGATGCTTCACCATATAAGGCATAGCAAATAGCATCAAAAATTGTTGTTTTTCCTGAACCTGTATCACCGGATATTAGCAATAGTCCCTTATCTATCTTATCACTTTCAAAATCTATTACAACTTTATCTTTAAATGGTCCAAATGCCTGTAATGTTAATCTTTTTAATCTCATTTAATCATCCCCCTCTAATGATTCGATAAGGGATTTGATAAAATTATCCTCTTCATTGGTCATTTTCCTTCCATTTTGCTCTTCAAAGAATAAATTAAACAATTCATAAGGACTATCATCTTCTTTTATTTCGATTTTTGATGCTTTATTTTCAATAATTTTGTATTTGTTTTTAAATTCTAATTTAATGGCATTTTTAAATCTTTGCCTTATTGTTTCCATAGGAGAAATAATTGGGTTTTCATCTTCCAATATAACCCTAATAATATCATCACTGGGTTCCATATTCATTACTTGTTCAAATGTTCCTTCCAATACTTTCATTTCTCTAAGAGGATTCAATTTCACCAATTCTATCTCTTCAATATTGTCAGAGTCAATTATGACAACACTCTTCTCGTCTTCAACTTCACTGAAAGAATATTTTAAAGGAGTCCCGGAATATCTGATAGTTTCTCTCTTAATACATTGAGGTTTATGAATATGGCCTAATGCCACATAATCAAAATCATCCAGTAAATTAGCATCAATAGCATCTAATGTTCCAACAATGTTAAGAGAAATACTTTCAGAATCAGTTTGTTTCGGAGTTTTTCCATCCAACATAACAAATTGATGAGCGAGCAAAATATTTTTCTTATCTTTATTGAGATTTTCTTTGCTTAAAATCCATTTCATCATATCATTGGAATTTTTAATTTTTTCATATTCCTCCTTATCCATCAAATGCTTTATATGAAATGGCTTTAAGAATGGTAATAAATAAAAATCAATATCATCAAGACTTACTTTTTCAATTTGACCTTCATAGGAAGTTGAAATATAAATTTCCGCTTCGTTAAATATTTTGGAACCGTAGGATAATCTTTCATTTGAATCGTGATTACCACTTGTAATTAACAACTTGACATTTATTTTTGATAGATTTGTTATGAAATTATCAAATAACATGCTTGCTTCAGCACTTGGAAGACTCTTATCATAAATATCTCCAGGTATCATAACAACATCTATTTCTTTTTCTTTGACTATTTTGATTATTTCGCCCAGTATATATTTTTGATCTTCATAAAAAGGTTCTTCTAATAGTTTTTTTCCTAAATGAAGGTCGCTAGTGTGTAAAATTTTCAATTAAATCGACTCCAAACTATAAAAAAATTATTTCTTCACAACACTTTTTTTAACAATAACTTTCTTAGAATCAAATCTATTTTGATAAACCCATGATTCATTGTTATATTCCATCAAAACAGTTTCTAAATTAGATAAATCTAAAATAGAAAATGCGATATTATCATAAATCTCATTAATATCTATTTCATAATTGTCTCTTAAATAAGCATAAGTAATTAAAACTTCTTTTAATATATGATTACTTAAAATTAACTTCTTATTTGCCCATTTAAACTTTTTACCTTGTTTTTCTAATATATCAAAATCGCTGAGAATTGTTAAATAATAATTAACGGCTTTTTTAACATTAGACCTATCACCAAGTTCATCTTTAGCATATTTCTGCAAAATAATGGGATCAATAATCTCTTGGTCATAAAACATTGTTCTGAGCTTTTTTTGTAAAAATTGAGCCATTTCACAATTTTGAATTAATGTGAATGCTAAAATCGGTTTCATAGATTCAAGTGATAAATCTTTGGATAAGTAATGTAAATAATTCTCACTAGTCCACAGCTTATTTCCAGTACCTTCCCTTTTCTCCAGATATAAATAATACCTTTTAAGAACTTTAACAACATTAATTTTGCTTCTAACTCCTTTATATTCTACAACATCCAATATTTCATCTTCAATTGTTGAATATAAAACATTTGGTACACATTTTTGTAATATTTTATAAACCCAAATAGGTTTAAAAGATCTATCTATCCCAACTATCATATTATCACCCATCATTCTAATATTATTACTGGCACAATACACTCTTCAGGCATATAGCTGCCATGAGTAACTGAAAAACCTTTACCAAAAAATCCTTCTGTAGCAAATACTAAAAACAAATCATTAGATAAAAGATTATAATTCCATTTAAAGCATTCCTTCGGATTTTCATTTACAATTTTATCTGCTAAACTTTCATTATCATAAATAAAACATCTGGTACTTTTTTTCTCAAACTGTAACATTTTATTCTCTTTAATTTCATTTCCTTCGCAATAAATATTCCCATGATCTGCAGTTAAAATGACTTTATAACCATCATCATTTAAAGTTTTAAGCAAATCAACCAGTTTAGATGAATTAATTGCAGAATCAATATTTTTATATAAATTAGATTTATTCTCACCGAAGATTTGAATGCTATGAGATTCGTCATCAAATAGATTACAAATTAGACCCATAACTTTATAACCTTTTAAGTATTCAAATTCAACAATTTCTTTCTTATTTTTAACATGCTCATTATTTAAGTCAATATATCCAAATAAAATATCATTTTCATCAACTTTTTTAGATTGGAAATATTGCTTAAATCCTTTTTCTTCAGAGTTATAAGGAACCTTATTATTTTCATCTAAAAATCTATTAGGCGTCTTTCCTGTGAAAATTGATGTCCTTGAAAAAGAAGTAATTGATGGCAAAATAGAAAAGCTTTCCAATTCTTTGATTTTGAAAGAATCAAGATACTTTTTCAAAATAAACCACTCATCATATGACATACCATCCATAACTATTAATGCAATATTTGAAATTATATGTTATTATTTTAATTTTTAAAGATAATATACTTTTATATGGGAGTGACATAAGGAATTCTAGAATAAACTTCTTACTAATATCCTCCTATAGGCCATTAAAAAAATTCACTCCCAAAATCTTTGCTTATTTTCGTCCTGCATTGCATTTTGTCTTTACATAATAGGTGCAAACCTTGAATGGGCCATATTTCCCATTTTTAACATATGTGAGACCATTGCAACCTGGAACTGGACAGTAATCCAATGACTTCAATAAGATTGTGTCCTGATTGAATGGACCTCCTTCATAGCTGCAGCTATTATTGGAACATTTGAAGAATCCCTTTCCAGTTTCCTTGTTCTTCAATAAAGTCACCTTTCCATTTCCACATATCGGACAATCCAATTTAGTTTCTATGGCATCATATTTACCAACATTTTTCCTTTTGCTTGAAGTGTTTGAATAATTGGATTTAGGGTTGTTTGAATTACTTTGTTTTTGTTTACTCCTATTTGCATCACACTTAGTTTTAAAATAATTGCTGCATGTCCTAAATTCTCCAAATTTCCCTGCTGCCATATATGTCAACCCATTACAACCTGGGGAAGTGCAGTATTCCAGAGTGCTTAATTTATCAATATCCTGATTAAAGTCTCCTCCATCATATTTGCATTGTGAACAGACGAACTTTCCCCTTCCTGTTCTTTTATTCCTTTTAAGAATTACAGTTCCGCTGTTGCATTCTGGACAAATTAACTTGGTTTTTATCTCCTCAAAATCGCTTTCATCTTTAGCGTGCTGTTTTGAAGCAGTGCTTTGGGACGTTTTAGGTGGATTGATTTGACTTTTAACCTCATTTTCATTGAATTGCTTTGTTTGCCTGCACTTTGGGAAATTGGAACAGCCTAAAAACAACCCTCTTTTCCCTTTTCTAGGGTATAGGATTCCATCACAGCTCGGACATCCTTCAATGAAATCCAGGTATTTAATTTCCTGATTGAATCGTCCTCCAGTCCAGTTGCAGCTATCCTCTGAACACTTGAAGTGTTTTGAATTGGATTTCTTGTTTATTTCAACAACGACATTGCCCTTGCCACAGCTTGGGCAGATCAGTTTTGTTGCAATCCTCTCATTAGAATTGTCTGAACTGTCATCATCCATAGGTTTGGTTTCCTTACAGTTAGGGTAGTTTGAACAGCCCTTGAAGCAATTTCCACTTTTTGCCTTTCTTGGAACAAGCAATCCGTCACACTTTGGACACGGTTCAACCTTATCCAAATCCTCTTTTTTAATGAAGGTCTTGCCTCCGTTCCAGTTACATGAATCATTTGAGCATTTGAAATGTCTCTTTTTCTCGTCTTCCTTATTGATCTCCAATTGGACATGTCCTTCTCCACATTTCGGACATTTCAGTTCTGTTTTGACTATTTCCTTAGGGGTGTTCTCATCGATTTTTCTAAGTATTTCATTGAATCTCTCCAATTTCTCTCCGCTCATATTTTCAGAATGGCCGCATTCCCTGTTATTGCATCTCAAATAAGGTCCGAACTTTCCATCAAAGGGTTGCAATATGGCTCCGCAGTCAGGACAAATCTCAATCTCATCTAAAAATTCAATGTCTGAATTGTAGAATCCTCCTTCCCATTCGCACCTGTCATGAGAGCATTCAAAGAATTTCAATAATGTTTTATTGTTTCCTCTATTGAGAATAACTAAACTTATCTCTCCGTTTTTACAGACAGGGCATTTCAATTTGGTTTTAATTGAATAGACCTTCTTGTCCTTCATGAATTCATCAGGGTTCTCGCTTATTGCTTCCTCTTCATCTCCAAAAATTTCCTCCTTGGTGATTATGTCCAATTTGTCCATATCCTCTTCCAATTCCTTGACAAATACTGATTTGTCAGTTTCTGATTCGGGAGCAAGAAGATATACATTGTTTTTAGTTCTTGTTAATGCCACATAGAACAATCTGCGCTCTTCTCCATATTCAAACTGGTCGCTGTCGCTAATGACAAAATCCAAAATAGGGTCATCCACCTTTTGATTAGGGAATCCTGACACTTTGTTTTCCAAATTGATTAGGATTACATTATCCTCCTCCAAACCTTTGGATCCATGGACTGTGATGTATCTGATTTCCAAATCCTCATTTCCTTCATATATGATCTGGTCATGAGTATTTCCTTTTGCTCTGAATGGAGAAACCCTGTCCTTGTCTCTTAAATAGGAATCTATATCGAAGTTGTTCCTGCCTAAAATCAAAATCTGCTTTGAATCCTTGGCAATCCTGTTTACAACATATTCCAAGACTTTTATCTTCTCTTCAGTGCTTTTCTTATTGTAGTAAGCAATCTTGACAGGTTTTGTCTCATCCCCATTGTCTTTCTTTGAGTTTAATGATTTCTGTATTTGCTGAGGGTTCTTTTTAACGAATTCCCCACTGATATCAATTAATTCCTGGCTATTCCTGTAAGTGGTGTCAATAGTCATTATCTCAGGATTTTCGAAGAACTTTTCAAAGTCCTTAAACAAGCTCACATCACATCCGCTGAATCTGTAAATTGATTGCCAGTCATCACCCACTACACAAACCTTTGCAGAGACAGCATTTTGTATGGCCTTCAATAAGTCATACCTGGTATATGATGTGTCTTGGTATTCATCCACAATGATGTATTTGTACCTGTTGTTGAGCTTACCTGCTTCCACTAATGCTGTGGCATGGTTGATCATATCATTGAAGTCGATTTTCTCATTGGCTTTAAGGTAGTTTTCATAGGAAATGAACACATCTTCTGTAATGTCCAGGAACAGTTCATTTCTCTTTTTAGTGAACTGGTTTTCTTCTGTGTTGTTATGGGCCCTGAACTCATCAAACTTATCCACAGTATAATTGTTTCCCTTAAACAGTTCTATGAAACCGGTGATTAGTTTCATAAAGTCCTTGTATTTATTCACTTCGTCACGTTCAGCTATTTTAGAAACCAGATATCTGAAGTCAACATCCTTTATTTCCACTCCTTCATCTTTCAGCTTTTCCTCCAGTCTTTGAAGCAGCCTGTTTTCCTTCATATAATAGGAGTAGGTTTCAAGAAGTTCTGTTCCCTTTTCATTATGCAAACTTCTTTTCCATTTTATGCCTTCAGTATATTTTTTGGATTCCTCTCCTTCCAGAAACTTGGCTTCACAATTCCTGTTCACGCCAAAGTGCTCATGGTAAATGTCATAATCAGGCAAATAGAAGTCAGGAGTATATTCCCTATTGATTTCAGTTTCCTTTATTCCTATTTGATCCATGAATTTTTTAATTTCCTTTTCATGAATTTTCTCATAGTTAAAGTTAAATGCCAATCCCTGAATTAGCTCATCATAGTTTTCTATGATTTCCTTCAGAATATCTGTGAGTGGCACTTCATCTTCTTCGTTATCTGGGGAATCTGCAGATCCTGTCACTTCATCTTCCTCATCATCTGAGGAACCTGCAGATTCTGTCACTTCATTATCGTATAATAAACCTTTTAAACTAATCAATTCTATAAAGTCATCATTGTTATCATATAATTCACTTAATACTGGGTTTTCATCGAGCAAATCTTCAAGCTCTTCGTCAGACTTGAGCAATAGGTCCTCTATCAGGATTTCATTGATTGATGGCACATTATAGATCAGATTGCTTATGTACTGTTTTTGTGAGTTGTAATTCTTATTGACAACCTTATAGGCAGGCTCGTATTCATAATTTATTTGATGCATAAAGTAATAGTTGGCAATGACCAGTTCCTCTAGGCTTTTAACTGTCCTGTTGTCCAATGTAACCTTTTCCTTGTCTTTGCCATAAAGCTCTCTAAGTGTGGTGAAATCCCTTCCTTCCTCCATGTCATACAATTCTCCAAGAGATGAAACCTCATCCTCATCAATTAGATTGTATAGGTAGTATGCATAGAATTCAAGTATTTTTTCACATAGCTTCTCATTCTCGATGACATTCTCCTTGAAGTAAATTCTTATGAAGTTAGTCAAGGCATGCTCATCAGGTCTTGCAGGTCTGTCATTTGCCAAAAGGATGGATCTTCCCAGTCCATGGAATGTGTAGGTGTAAATTCCATCGGGCAGCTTATCTTTCAAATCGTTTACAGACTTGTTTGAATAGGACAGGCAAAGGATTTCATTAGGATTTATTCCCTTCCTTTCAATAAGATATCTCACCTTTCCAAGAACAGTCAATGTTTTTCCGCATCCTGCTCCTGCAACTATCTGATTGCTTAGTTCATTAGTAACAACTGCCCTTCTCTGCTTTTCATCCAAGGACTTAATCTTCCTTTCAGGATCCTTTAATTCCTTTTCAGTTAAATTGAAGTTCTCAATATCATCAAACAAGTCTTTATGCTCAAGAAGTTCATTTTCTACAAACTTATTGTTCCTATCTTCAACGATGAAGTCCAAGAGATTATAATCATCTAAAAACTTATTTAATTCATGCTTTAAAGAAATCTTGTCTTGAGTTTTGCCTTGGTGAATGATGTTGTATATTTTTTCATATTTTACTTTCAAGTCTTTCTTATCCTTCCAAGTTACATAGAATGGAGAACTTAACAGTTCCTCCAAATCCTTATTAAACTCTTTTACTTGATTTAAATTCCTATTGATTTCCTCTTCCTTTCTCTTCAATGTAATGCTATTGTTGATGTTCCTGATAAAGTTGTCCAGATTGTCATATTTATTTAAGAAATCATTTATTTTGTTGTTTAATTTATAATCAAGGGATACTGAGTAAATATTCTTGTCCAAATAATCATATGAAACCTTATATTTTGATTGTATTTGATTTTTCTTACTTCCGTCGATATACTCGTCAGATTTCTTCAATTCCTCCAATTCCCCATTAAACTTGTCTATTGTGATTTCATATCTGCTTAATGATTTGAGGAATTCCTTTTTCTCAAATTCCTTGTTGTGCTTTTCTACTAGAGAATTGAGATTTTTATAGTTATTCAGCAAATAATCTACTTTGGATTGTTTGTCTCCAATAGGCAATTCTAAAATTTCCCTTCTGTCGAAATAATCATATGTCAATTTATGGTTGTAGATGATTTGATCTTTTCTTTCAGTATCTATATATTCATCTTCACCAAGAAGTGTTTCAAGATCTTCTTCAAATTTGTCTATTTCGCTTATTTTTTCCAATGTAGCGTCAAGTCTCTTATTAAAGCCATCTATTTTCTTGTCATAGTCATTAAAGGAATGTTTGATTGAGCTCAGTTCCAAAAACATCCTCTTTAAATCGGAATCTCCTTTAATGATGTTGATGTATTTAAATTGGTTTAAACGGTTAATTGGTTTTTCATATTTGTCCTTAAACTGTTTGGATTTGCTTAAATCAATTTTGGAAGATTTCAGTGATTTCAGTTCTTTATCGTAGTCAGCAAATTCCTGATATAAGTAGATGAAATCGATTATTTCCTGATTTATTTCGTTTTCCTTATCATTACCGATTATGTTGGCCATATTTGAAAAGGAATCTTTTTTAAATTTCTTTGTTTTTATAAAATCAGTTATGTCCAATGGATTTTGACATTTGACACAGTTGATTGAATTATTATCATTCTCTTTTCTACAATTAGGACAAATTTTAGACATATTAAAAACCCCTAAAAAAGACGATGATATAAAAAATAGAAAAATTATTTTAAACATATCCCCTTTTATAATATTATTATGATTTAAGTTATTTATATCAGTTTTTAAAAACAAGACTCATGAAAACAAAAAGTCTTTTGATTTTGTAACAACTTCTAGAATGCTAAAACACTCCACAAAATAGCTAATTTGGTGAACAAACTTGTCAGTCTTCAACTAACATAATGGAAAGTTAGAAATTGAAAATCAACTGAAAAACCTTTTATAATTTGAACAATAAAGCATTAAATAATAAAAATTGGAAAAAGATATTAATATTTTCAAATGTTTATTAAATGCTAGTTTTACTAAAATATATTAAATTTACTTTTTCCTGATTGTTTAGTAGTAGGGGTTAAAAATGGTAGTCAGATGTCCTAGATGTTATAGTACACGCGTTTCAGAATATGGAGTGCATAATATTAAATGGATATGCGGTACAGCAAATGAAAATTTAACCAGGGATATTTTGATAAGAACTTAATCTATTGCAGGAATTGCATGTATAAAATTATGTAATGTTGTTCTATAAGGTTTATTATAGGGGGTTGTAATTTTGGGTGATGAATTAAGGAGATTAGCCAACAGGGTATATAATGGAGAAAGAATTGGAAGAGAAAGACCTGTAAGAGGAAGGCCTGTAAGAGAAAGACCTGTAAGAGAAAGAATTGGAAGAGAAAGACCTGTAAGAGGAAGGCCTGTAAGAGAAAGACGTGTAATAGAAATACGTAAAAGAGAAGAAAAAGGAATATATGTTGAAAAGAGCCTCGATTTGTTAAGAGGGTGCAGTGCTGGAGTTTTAAGGATTATATATGATGAATTTCCTCTTGTTTTTAATATTAAATATACGTCTGAAAAATTAAATTTTATTGCACTTAATTATCCTACAAAAGATATTGAAAATGCGATATTAGGGCAGAGGAACAAATTAAAAGAGAAAAGGCTTGAAAGAGAGAGACTTGAAAGAGAGAGACTTGAAAGAGAGAGACTTGAAAGAGAAAGGCTTGAAAGAGAGAGACTTGAAAGAGAAGAAAAAGGAATATATGTCGACAAGAGCCTCGATTTGTTAGGAGGGTGCAGTACTGAAGTTATAATGGTTTTGTATGATAAATTTGATGTTTCTGATATCAAACAGGGTCCTGAAAAATTAAATTATATTGCACTTAATTACCCTACACAGGATATTGAAAATGAGATTATTAGAGCAGAAGACCAAATTAAAAGAGAACATATGTTGCCATATATAATTGGAGTAATAATCATTTTAATATTGCTTTTAATATTTCTCTCTATGTTATAGTCTTTTAGATTTATAGCCAATAAAATAATTGAATTGTAAATGTATTATTAAATTGTAACTTCCTTGAATTTCTCCCAAATCTTTACCAGGGCATAAATGTCAAGCTTACAATAAATAAAAACCATTTCCTATACCTTATTCATGCTTTCTAAAGAATTATCTCTTAAATAAAGCATTGTTTTCTTCTTGCTTTTACTCCTAATTTCCTATACATCCTACGAGTTTTCTCATTGGATTCAATAGCTAGATATTTAGTCATGTCATCTCCATGATTAGGAATAATCTCTTCTCTCATCCAGTATTCCTTAAGATCCTGAGGATAATGATCATCAAAATTCCAAT
>OCTX012191583.1_pt1 | contig 12824 bp, 7 predicted proteins | sample 1539691 | NCBI WGS metagenome assembly OCTX01 (sample SAMN02144231, study PRJEB22623) | gut metagenome | biome: sheep rumen | host: Ovis aries | place: New Zealand
GGATACTTATAGCCTACGGTCTTATAGCCATGTGAATGACTGGCCTCAGAAGCGTACGGAAGCGTTGTCACCCAGTCGTGAGGCACGCGAACCGCCTGCCAGTCTTTATCATCAAACTTAGGCGAATAAGGTCCCTCGTTATGAATCGAGTTTGCCTTCGTCAGATAGTTAAAATACTCCGTGCCGCACCCAAAGTCCTTCTGAGGGTCTGCCGCATGACCTAAGGCAAATTTCCACCCTTCATCCAGTCGGATTTTCTCTCGAGCACAGGTCTGAGCCTTGCCCGCAAAAGTCAGCATCAAAAATGCAATTAATAGTAGTAGTCTTGCTTTCATCGTCATCAATTATTTAGAGTGTATCAATATTTCCATTTAATATATCCCTGTCACCTCTATGTTTGGCAGCTGTCCACGAGCATCTTCTTTCCGCCATTGAATGGTTACGGTCTTCTGCTCGCCAGGCATCAAGGTGATGTAGTTATCGCTATAGACCACAGGAAGAATCTGCTCTCCGTCTCCTTCTTTCAGATTCAGGCGCAGGAAAGGTGCGGGCACTTTGCTCTTATTATGGAACGTGACGCTGGCAGTATAGTCGTTGCCATTGCTGCTAACTGTCATCTGCTGTGTCACTTCTGCCTTGGACAGAGCTTGAAGCGCCTGATAATTTCCCTCTTCACTGCCCATGATGTAGGTGTTTTCAGAGATCACTTCCTTGTTGTCGGCCAGCGTCAGACGCAAGAAATAGACTGCCGAAGGAGACTTAGACATCAGCTTCGACAATTTCTGCCATGCGATGGTGGTGTCTTCGCTGCTATTAATACGAGTCTTCTGCTGATAGGCACGTCTGCCATTGATGTCATAGATGGTAGCGGTAGCTGTCACAGCCTGACGATTGCCAGCAGAGTGATTTACGATTTCAATGCTATCGGTGAGAGCATTGTATTGAATGTGCAAGGGCTCACAGGCTTTCTTGCAGCCGAAGTAGGCAGCAGTAGGATCGAAGTAATAGTCATAAGTCTGCCAAACCATCGACGGCCAGCAGGGATGACTCATCCAAAGCAACAAGCCTGCACGGCTCTTGCTGGTAGATTCGAACATCGCGCGATAGCCGTTGTAGTTGATGAGTTGTGCCCATCGGCAGAATTCCTCTGCACTCTTGGCTTGTCCGAAGCCTTCCTCTACCATCTTATTGAATGAGGCAGCTCGCTGAGCTCCCTGTAGGGTGAAGTCGTGCTGTCCCCACTGGAGTGACTGCGGCCAAAAGGCATCTGGCGAGAATGTGCGCTGCATACTCTCAATATTCATCACGTTAGGCATACCGCGCTCAGAGTGTATCTTACCAGTCTGTTTCTCAAAATACTCTTTCATTGTCAAGGCGCGATAAGGTCCACCCCCGCTCACACCTTCTGATGATGAATGTGAAATGTACTCCATACCAGGAGCCAACGTGTGGACATATTCTCGAAGTTTTCGATCGAGCGTCTCTGGTGGGAATCCTTCGTTGCGCCCACAATAGAGTCCGATGCTTGCATGCGAACGCATGCGACGGGTATAGTCCTTAGCATTCTGCAGGAAAAGCACATTGTCATAAGGATCAGGTCCATCAGCGGGATTAGCCAACCAGAAATCCTGCCAGATCATGATACCATGACGATCACAGGCTTCATAGAATGCCTCATCGCCCACCTGACCTACCCAGTTGCGTATCATCGTGAAGTTCATATCCCGATGATACCCCACAGCGATATCGTATTCACGAGAGCGATAAAGCAGATTGTGTTCGTCGAAGCCCCAGTTGCCGCCTAAAGGAATAAAACGGCGACCATTGATATAGATGCGCAACGAGTCTTTGGCATCCACATATGTCATCTGGCGCAAGCCAGCCTTATAGCTGAGCGAGGAAGATTTCGCTCCTTGTGGCATAAAGGTGAAACCTGCATCATAGAGATATGGCTCGCCGTAGCCGTTAGGCCACCACAGACGGAAGTCACTGCTTGATAGTTGTGGGAACTGTTTTGGGCAGAACGAAATCTCCTGCTCCGTATTGGCTGGGATAGTAATGGTCTTTTCAAACTTGACATCACCTATGTAGCCACTCAGTACACCTGTCACAGACTTCGCCTCGTGATTATGCACAAAAACGGAAGGTGTGATAGTCTTCTTGTCAGCAGATAGCGTTGTCTGCACATAAGGGTCGCTCACGGTTACCATACCTGTTGTGGTCAGATAGACCTCGTTCCAGATGCCAGCCTCGCGTCCACGAGTCGTCGTAATCCAGTCCCAGCCTACAGTCGCGTGGAAAGTGGGATTATCTGCTCCAAGGATACCACCATTAAACTGTGTCGTATTCTCGTCTTTCTCCTTAATGGCTGCAAAATGCTCATTGCAGATGATTTCCACAGCCAGATAATTCTTACCTTTCTGCAAAATTCCTGTCACATTAAATTTACCTCGCATAAAGGCTCCCTCAATGCGACCAAGGCACTGCCCATTCAAAAAGACATTCGCCTTCCAATTGATACCATCGAAATTCAACCACTGCTGCCCATCTTCGATGGTCTGCACCTCAAACTCATCACGATACCAGAAGTTGCTACGGAAATACGACTCGGAGATCTGGTCGATATCGTCGGCATAGTTCGGATTCGGCACAGCACCTATATTAATATAGGAAGCCAGCACAGTACCAGGCACGGTGGCATATATCCAATCATGGCTGTCAAAGTCAGCACTAGCTATCTCCTCGCCTCTGGCAGTCACCTCCGAGGCTCGTTGCAGACGCCAGTTGCCACCACTCAGTTCATATCGTCCATTTCGATTGCCAGCCACAGCATGCGGTGTCACCACCTGCTTCTCCCTCGACAGCACTTGCATCTCTCTTAGGGCATAATAGCCTGCCTCACCTGGTTCCTGCATCAAGATGCGGACATAACGGGCAGAAACTTGATTCCATTGGGCAACCGTCTGCCATGTTTTGGCATCATCCGACACCTGTACACAAGACTTCTTTGGCGCCTGATACCAGTCAAGTAATACCTGCTCAATAGGCAGTCGCTTGCCAAGATCTGTATAAAGCCACTGCTCACCACCGCCATCACTTATCCACATACTGCTGAATTCCCGTGAGGGCATCACCTCCACATCGTTGTCTTCGGAGTCCTTAAACTGCAGTTCGTGAATATCCCAATGGGCTGCGCCATCCATATCAACCTCTATACGGAAATGGCTTGTGGCAATAGGGGCAATGAAACGGATTTCCTCATTCAGCACACGAGCTGGCAGATAGTTTTGCTCTTCCTGTTTGTTGGGGTCAGAGTGTAACTTGTAGTGCAACAGCGTTCCTGGCAATTTTTCACCTTTTAATTCCCCTACTGTCTGCCACTGCTTACCGTCTGCCGACACTTGGCATCGTATCGTATAACCCTTAGTGGCAACCTTGTCATCGTATATCACCATGCCCTGTAGTTTAAGCTTAGTAGCAGCGACAGACAAGGCACCGCTGTAATCAAACTGGAGCCAACTGCTACTGCCCATAAGTATGGTTCTTGAGAACGGACCTCCGTCGATGGCCCACTCAGCCTCACGTCTTGGCAGTATTCCACTAGGTGTAGATACCTTCAAAGTGGCAGGTTCCGTCGAATCGCAGATGCCATCAGTCACCAGATGTGCCGTATGGTTATAGTCATAAGTTGATGAAGCCCACGCAGCTCTATGCAACGCCACATTTGTCAACCTGTCGCCATCCGTCCAACTGACGGTGGGTGCAAAATACTCTTTTTGACAACCTGGATATTGGCCTATACCCCTTGTCTGATCCTCTGCTCCTTGGGCAACATTTGCAAAAAGGGCACACGTGATAAATAAGAAGTTCTTCATACAATAGCAGTTTTTAGTTTCTTCTGCAAAGTTACACTATTTTGATTAATAATCCGTATCGATAGCAACAGAATCACAAAAAACAGCAGATTGATACAATGAATGAATAAAATAATACAAGCCTAAACGCAAACCGCCCCGCAGCGTTTATGCTACAGGGCAACCTGTATGGTCGTCAATGACTTTTTCTTGCGACCTTTTAAAGATTGTCTTCCCTCTCCTTTTGATATGATCTATCAAAGACGGGGATGTTAGATGATGGAAGATTGACACATCACAGAAATAAGGTAGTGAAGACTCTGACAACTTATAGCAAATATCTGTCAAGTCTTCATCTGATAATCGTTCGCCTAACAGCGTGATATCGATATCAGAGAATGGTTTGTTATTGCCTTTTGCCCTAGAACCATACAAGATTACCTCCTCCAATCCATTTGTTTCAGAGAATATCTGCTGAAGAATCTGCATTTCCTCCAAATCTAACCCATACATATTCATAAATCCTCTTTGCTAATATCCGTCATGGTTTGCTTGAACTTATTGAAGATAGGCAGGTACGTTCCGACAACCTTAGCAAATATTGTTTCAGCAGTTGTACGGTCATAGTCATGAGATGACAGGTTTCTGTCCTCGATGGATTTAATCCATGCCTTATCATCAGCCAAACCATTCTGGAGTGCCCATCTTATCGCATCCCTTGACCCTCTGATTTCTGTACTCCCTTGGTATTCTGCATAGTCTTTCATCACATTCCATGCCAGCTCATGAGTATATTCAAACCTTTGGATAAGTCCTTCTTTTAGCAAGTCGTTTACTTCCTCACTAAAATGAAGTTCCTTTTCCATAATCTGTGCCGCCTCATTGAGTCTATCCAGTGCCTTGCTGAAATTCTCCAGACGCTGTTTCCATCTGATATCAGTTTCTGCCATATTCTTTAATTATACTTGCTGCAAAGATACAAACTAATTCTGATACCGCCAAGAATTCCGGGGATAATTTATGTGAGTTAACTCAAAACGTCGTGTGAGTTAACTCATTCGCCCCATCGAGTTAACTCACGCAAAAAAACCGCCCCGCAGCGGTTATGCTGCAGGGCGGAATAATTATAGATAATAGTAAATAAATTACTTCTTCTTGAAGTGCCAGAATGTTGCTTCACCCCAGTTGCCAAGGCCACCGAAGTCGCCACCATCAGGATAAACTAAAGTCATCTTGTCACCTGTCAGATATACCACTTCGAAATCTGTCGGTTTATTACCACCAGAGTTAATCTCAAACGGCCATAATATAGAGCCTGCGGAAGTAACCAGGTTAGCAACTTTCCATTCATTGTCTGAAACGGTCTCCAACTCATAGATACCACCACGAACCTTGTTTCCATTAGCATCGTAGCTAGTGATTGAACCATCAGGCGTGAATATCATGTAAGCATCCATGCTCTCCTCACCAGTCAAAGCACCAGTGTCAGAGTGTTGCAGCTGACCTCCAAATTCCTCTTCGTTGGTAACACCCCACCACTGGCCGTTACCTGTGAGACCAACTTCAGAGCCAGCACCACCACAGTAGCCCATATTGCCCCAAACTGCGCCAGTTATACTCTGGTCCCAAGTCCAAGCCTTTCCGTTAACATTATAGTCTGTAAGTGCACCAGAAACATCGCTATCACTCTTGAAATGCCAGAATGTAGCTTCACCCCAACCACCAAGGGCTCCAAAGTCGCCACCATCAGGATATACAAGCGTCATCTTATCAACAGTCAAGTAACAAATCTCAAATGTTGTTGGCTTGTTACCACCTGAATTGATTTCAAACGGCCATAAAATAGCACCTGCAGATGTATTCAAGTTACCGACCTTCCATGCAGTAGGATCACTATTGTCAAAGTCGGCTACCTCATAAGTACCAGTGCGGACAACGTTTCCTGCTGCATCGTAGCAAGTTATTGTACCATCCTCAGTGAAAACCATTTTGGCATCCATACTCTCCTCACCAGTCAAGACACCAGTGTCGGAGTGCTTTAATTGGTCGGCGAATTCTGCTTCATTAGTGACACCCCACCACTGGCCGTTACCAGCGAGACCAACTTCAGAACCAGCACCGCCGCAGTAGCCCATATTGCCCCAAACTGCACCTGTTATACTCTGGTCCCACTGCCAAACTTTAGAACCTGACTCACTCGCCAAGAGTTTCTGATCTATCGTCATCTCTTGTGGTACATAAACGGTTGCAGTCTTTTCTAAGTCCACATATGTTCCATCGAAGTTTGCAAGACGTACGATGTAGGACTGGGTAGGATCTTGACCGCGGCTTGGCTTAATGGCGAAGTCGCCTTCTGGACCAGAAGCTACTACAGATAAATTTCCTCCTATGGTTCTAAGTATCTGGACAGGACGTGCCAAATTCTTAACTTTGTAATGGAAAAAGTTACCGTCAGCAGCAGTATTGCCATCTGCATCTAATTGCGTGACAGTGAAAATACTTTCAAGTTCGCTTGCCGTGAAGTTTGCATCTGGTGAACCAAGCTCTTCTTTCGAAGGATTGCACGCAGTGGCCAGAAGTGCTAGCAATAGAAATGCTAAATATATCTTTTTCATTTTCTTCTATGTTTTTAGGTGTTAATTATTACCATGCAGAATATTGGGTGTCAGCACCTTCCCATCCAGGGTTCTGAACGATACCACCTTCTGCAAGGCTAACCTGAGTCTCAGGAATTTTGCAGAATCCAGCTGTTGCATTATAACGAGCTACATAGCCACCACCATGAGGAGTGTTAGTAGTTTGAATACCATTGTTATAAATAGTCTGATTCTGCTGTTTTTCAAGTGCTGCAGCCGCAATATGCCAGCGACGGATGTCATTCCAACGAATTCCTTCCATTGCAAACTCCCATCTACGCTCATTTTGCAGGGCAGACAAAGAGTAAGAGCTTATGGCAGGCAGACCGGCTCTTTCACGTACTTTATTAATTCCTGTCACTTCTTCTTTAAGTTCACTCTGCATCAAGAGAACATCGGCAAAACGAATCAATACCATGTCATGGATGTTGTTGAGCTGAAGGTTCTCTGCTCCGGCTGCCCATGTTCCATCAGGATACATCACATTCTCAAAACAAACAGATATTGTTCCATCACTCTTATAGCACTCCACTGGTGACAGTTTTTTACCATAATAACCAGTTTCTTGAATGTACTCACCGCCACCTCCTAATGCGAAGCCGTCAAGCTCAGACATTTTCTGGATAGTAGCATCACGTCGCATATCATTTGGCTCAGCTTCTTTCCAATCACTAACAAGGTTTGTTGAGACAGGGCCAGCACCCCATCCAGCACCAAATGGGAAGCAAGCACTTCCACGAACACCAAAGTGAAGTGCATAACCGTTAGCATAACCGATTGTAGTGGACCAAGATGCCTGCTTGTTGAACTTTACAGCAAACATAGACTCGGGGTTGATAGCATTGTCATCTTCAACCCACTTCAGGTTCTTCCCTTTGGTATAGGCGTAATCTTCAACAGTCAATCGGTTAGTGTAGGCCCACAGATTGCGGAAGTCTGGCACAAGCGAGTATCCAGAATTATTTACGCAATCATCAATATAACCTATAACCTCTTGTTTTGTAAGGGTCGTTCCGTCAGGAAGAGCTACTGACGACAGCGGGTTGTAATTTGTGCTTGTCAGAGAAGCCAGATCTTCACCATTACCATACATACCTGTATAGAACAACCATGCACGTCCTAACATAGCTTCTGCTACATATTTATCGACATGCCCATCAGTCTTACGAGTTGCAGGCATTACTTTAACAGCATCACGCAAATCTTGAAGAATCTGTCCCCAAAGTGCTGCAGCCGTTGGCTGAGACGGAGTTTCTTCTTGTGCAGAGAGGCGAAGAGGTACGCAGCCATACATTGAAGCCAGTTCGTAGTAGTAGAAAGAACGCAAAGTAAGAGCCTCGCCGAGGGCTTGCTGCATCACAGGATCTGTGGTTTCTCTATTAATGCCCACAAGCAACGAATTAGCACGTCCGACTCCAGCATAGCGGTCAATCCAGAATTGGTTGGTCATATCCGTACCAGTGTTCATCAGTAAATCTTCTGCATGCATCAGCAGGTCATTTGGACCGCCGCCACCAAAGGCATCATCACTTGCCAACTGTGAAACATAGAAGAAGGAGCACTGAGGTGTTGCGTTTACCGTGTTCAAATTCTGGTAAATACCAGCAAGAGCCTGCAAAGCATCATCTTCTGTAACGGGGAAGTTGTCTGTGGTCTTCTCCACATAACTGACTGCGTCCAGCGTACAAGAAGTTAGGCTTCCCATCACTAGTGCAGCAGTGCCTAAAATATATCCTATTTTTTTCATATTCGTTGTTTTTATTTAGAATTTAACATTTACACCTACAAGGAATGTACGTGGCTGTGGATAGTTACCGACATCAACACCTGTCACCCACGACTCGTTGCCGATGGCTTTACCACATTCAGGATCCATACCTTTGTAGCCTGTGATTGTAAACAGGTTCTGCACTTGTGCATAAAGGCGAAGCTGGCTAAATGGAGACTTCTTCCATATCTTTGTGAAATTATAACCAAGTGTAATGCTTTGCATACGGAAATAGTCACCATCTTCAATGTAAATGTCTGAGATATTGATATGGTTTACTGTATTACCAGGAAGTAGGATTGGATAGCGGCCATTGCCGGTGCCCTCTCCATGCCAGTAGTTGTAGGCATCTGTAGTCCAGTTGCCAAACTGACCGTCACCAAAACGACGATATGAGTACGCAATCTGCTGACCAAGAGCTGCATAACCAGAGACTGCAAAGTCGAAGCCCTTAAAGTCGAAGCCTAAGTTAATACCCATAGTTACGTCAGGATGCGGGTCACCTAAATCTGTCTTATCAGAATCATTAATAACACCGTCGCCATTAAGATCCACGAAACGAAGGTCACCAGGAGCAAGTCCTGCACCCTGCAGGGAGTTTGCAGCATCACCATCTTTCAGTGTAGCTGCATAGGCATCACGTTCAGCCTCGTTCTGGATAACGCCGTTAGTCTTGTATCCCCAGAAATAGCCGATGGGGTGACCTACCTCCATACGCGACAAATAAGTTGTTCCCTGAGAAAGTATTCCCTCTCCACCGTTGATGTAACCTGAACCATTGTTCACCTCTGTTACCTCGTTCTTGTTGGTTGCAATGTTAAAACCAACATTGTAGTTGAAATCTTTGCCAATATTATCACGCCAGTTAAGAGCAACCTCAATACCGCTGTTCTTGATAGTACCAGCATTGGCAACCTTTGTAGCAAAACCGTTGATGGCAGATACAGGTACGTCAATCAGCAGATCTTTAGTCTTTTTGACATAGTAGTCAAAATTCAAGCTCAGCTTTCCACCAATAAAACGCGCATCAAAACCAAGGTCGAGCTGTTCTGAAGTCTCCCAAGTCAGTTTTTCGTTAGCCAAGCGTGAGAGATAGCCACCCTGCATTCCCGTAACCTTATTTTGATTGAATGAGTATTGACCGTAATCACCAAATGAGTAAGCTGCCAAATACTTGAATTGACCAATACCTTCGTTACCATTCTGACCCCAGCTAGCACGGATTTTCAGGAATGAAAGCCAAGAGGCCGTCTTTTCCATAAATTTCTCATTGCTGATTACCCAACCGGCAGAGAATGAGGGGAACCAGCCCCAGCGATGACCGTCTGCAAAGTTTGAGCTACCGTCTGCACGAATAATAGCAGAGAACATATACTTTTCTGCATAGTCATAGTTAAGACGACCAAAGTAGGACAACAAAGAGTGATCACTAGTTGGATAGCCTTTAAGCGAACCAGTTGTACGGCCAGAGAAATTATTGAAGAAGGCATGTTGCATGTCGCTGACGTTGTCATATGCATTAGTGGCTCTTCCTTCAATAGTTTCAGCCATACCGAAGCCGTCGCGGGTATACTCTGTACCTACAAGTACATCAAAATGATGCTGCTTCACATCGAATACATAATTAAGAGTGTGAGTCATACCCCAGTTCCAACCTGTACTCATGTTCTGGTTTAATATACCCTCCGTGTGTTGGTCATTGCTATTGTTGCTAAAAACTGTATCCAATCCTTTCCAAGTACTTGACCAGTTCTTATAATACACCAGTCCTTTATAGGTAAGTCCTTTGAGGGGGGAAATAGTGATATAGCCCGTCGCACTTAAGTTGTGACTGCGGTTATGCTGTAAAGCATTTGAACTATGTACAAGTGTATTAAGAGGATTTCCTATATATTGGTTCAACGCCAAGAAACCACGATCTGCCAGACCAGACGCAATCAAATCGTCGTAATCGAAATATTCACCATCCTTATTGTAAATTGGAACAAGAGGATTGGCTGAAATCATATTGTAAAGAGGGTTGCCATACTGGTTACCTGTGTTGATACCATTCTGCTCAGTATGCAAATAATAAAGGTTCTCGCCGAAAGTGATGATGTCACGATCATTAGAACGGTAGATGACGTGGTCAGAATTCATACGGAGCGTAAAGCGTCTGTAATTTGACTTAGCTAGGTCACCGCCGATGATACCGTCCTGATACTGATAACCAACACCTGTTGAGAACTTAGAGAGTTCAGATCCTCCTGCTACATTTAATGAATGGCTGGTAGTAATAGCACGATTGTTCACGATTTGATCAACCCAATCGGTACCTGAGTTGGTGCCATTGCGGTAAGCAGCCAGCAGGTCTGCATCCACGTACTGAGACCAGTCAAACAATGGCTGTCCAGCATTGAAGTTGGTAAGATCTTGAATGTCCATATATTGCTTAGCATTCAACATCAATGGCAATTTAACTACGTTCTGCCAGCCTACGTTGGCATCGTAGTTTACAGTCACCTTACCTGTCTTACCTTGTTTAGTAGTAACCAAAATGACACCATTAGCAGCACGTGCGCCATAAATAGCACAGCTAGCAGCATCCTTCAATACGTCAATACGCTCGATGTCGGCAGGGTTAATGGAATTAATATCGCCTACAACACCATCAACGACGTAAAGCGGGGCTGTGTTTCCGTTTGTACCTGCACCACGGATGTTTACGTTAAACCCTTCACCTGGTTTACCTGATTGGGCTACAATGTTCACGCCTGGACTCTGGTTCTGTAATGCACTAAGAGGACTGATGGTATTACGGCCTGCAATATCCTCACCTTTCACTTCAACAGTAGCACCAGTGACCAGCTTCTTCTTCTGGACACCATAACCGACGACAACCACTTCTTCAAGAACGGCGTTGTCATCTTCCATCGTGATGTTGAAAGTAGATTGGTTGCCAACGGCAATCTCCTGTGTCTTGAAACCGATAAACGACACAACGATCGTTGCGCCAGGCTTCACATTAAGTGAAAAGTTACCATCGAAATCGGTAACAGTACCGTTCGTAGTACCTTTCTCCATAATACTGGCTCCGATAACCGGACCCATAGCATCGACTACAGTACCTGTAATCTTTTTCGTTGCCTGCTGAACGTTTTGTACGTCACCAGCGGCATAGGCATTTGAAGAGTAACCGAGACCCAAGAGAGCCATGGCACTCATCAGCAGCGCTGTCTTTCTAAATTTTCGATTCATACTTAAGTATTTACTATAGATTAATTGGTTTATATTAAACACAGTTAGGTTCGTGGAAGCAGGCAAAGCTTCCGCATGTCCGCAGTCCTCGGGAGAACCGCACAACATCATCAAGAAGAATTGTTTTGGTTCATACGTTTAATTTCTTTTTTAGTTATATTAATAGTTATAGTTACGTTCCCACGCAATGATTCGATTGCAAAGATAAACCATTTTTTTATAAAATTACGATTTTATTTTATCAAAAATTGATACTATTTTGCCAAACCTACTTTTTTAACAGAAAAAGTGATTAGAAACAGCAAGAAAATACCATTTTCTGCAAATAGAATATAACAGAATAGGCACTATGCGTGAAGAAATGTAAAAAATACACTTCTAAAATAACAGGCTTTTGTCTTATATATTATTAATAAGGTGTAATAGAAAGTGTCTTCTCGACGATACCGGAATAAGTATTAATCTTAAAGCTAACAGAATCGGCGCCGAGTGTAGAAGCTGGGACACTCATATATACCTGAGTGGAATAATACTCAGGGACTTTTCCTTGATCATGATTCAGGAACACATGAAGGGTGCGCTTCCCGTTAGGATTAACGATCAGCGTATCTGAGAGTAAGCCAAGCTGATGAATGGCTGTTGTATCGTCTGTCTGTCCAATCATCAATTGCAGACTCAAGTTAAGATACTTACCTGTCTTGCTCATCCAGATACTTTCAAATTTCACAGGATCAGTATGAACCTCCCCTTCAAACTTTTTCAGAGGTTTAACTTGTACACAAGGTACTTGTCCTGCCGAAATAATCTCCGCCAACATCTTACCGTCAGTTCCTTTCACCTTATTATAATATAATATACAACGATAGGTGGTGTCAGCAGTAGAAATCCATTGGGAAGAAAAAAGCTCCTTCAGTGGCAACAGATCACCGTCATCGGTCGTTATGGCATTTGCTTTTTTGTCTGAATCAATATGCATCTCAGCAAAATCGCCACGCATCTGCGAATACTTGCCCTCGCCTTTCTCATAGCTATCCCGAGTACAAGACAGAATAGTGAAGAATAGGGTTATCGCAGAATAGTAAAAACACCTCTTTGCGGTCAATCTCAAATTCATTCGACGGCAATTTTGTTTCTTAAGGGATTGGCATACATATTAAGCATACAACTACGCAAGAAGACCTCATCCTTATTCGGAATTGTAATCTTTGCCAGTTGCCTATCCAGATAGCTTTCAAATCGCGTCTTCTCTGCTTCCGTATAATGGGAAGCATTGGCTGTATTACCATTAAGTTCATCCAGAGCAATATAATTGCAGGGGAACAGCTGATA
>OCTX012147598.1_pt1 | contig 12823 bp, 11 predicted proteins | sample 1539691 | NCBI WGS metagenome assembly OCTX01 (sample SAMN02144231, study PRJEB22623) | gut metagenome | biome: sheep rumen | host: Ovis aries | place: New Zealand
AGGTCGCGGACGGCGCGGGCGGTTGGGCCTGGCCAGGTGTCAAGTCGCTCTGCTTGATCGACTACCACGAGGTGGGCGGCGCGGGCGTGTTGGACCTTGTCGGGGAATGGTGGCAGGTCGTCGGGAGATGGTCGATTCCCGGTATCGCGTTCCGTGCGCATGTGCGGCTTACAGTTCGTCCCGGAGAGCCGGCCTTTCTTTGTGAACTTGTAGATATCGCAAATTCCGGCACGAAGGAACTTGACGTCGCGCGGGCATTCATAAGCGTAATGCCGCCGAAGGGCGTCAAGCCGGTGTGCGTCAGCAGGCCGTCCGATACGGAAAACTCCGCTGCATGGGATGCGGGCGACGGTTTTGCGATCGGGCTGCAAAGCGAAGACGAGGACGTGCAACGGCTGTCGTTCTGGGTTGACGCCAAGAGCCAGTGTCCTCACGCGGACTGCGGTTTCTCTATGCCTGAAGGCAAAGACCTCGTTTTGCGCCCGGGCTGTTCCGCCAGACTCGTGCGCCCTATGAATGCAATAGTCTTTCTCTTGCGCGATGGATGGAGCTGGCGGGGAGCTGGCGGGGACAGACCCCGTCAGACCCTTGAAAAACGGGCTTCCGCAGCCCCTGGAGTTTACCAAAAAAACTAGTGCCTGTCCCCCGTCCCAACCCTGGGTGACGGAATGGAAGCGGGGACAGTCCCCAATGGAAGCGGGGACAGTCCCCAGTCTGCATTCTGCCGTCCTGCCCACGCTTTGCCAAAGTCTTGCCCACGCTTTCCCCAAGTCTTGCCCAAGCTTTCCCCAAGTCCTGCCCACGCTTAAAACCGCGTCCGGCCGTGTGCCGTCCGTGTGATTTGACATTTCGACGGTGAAATTGGTATAATATACGAAAACTTCTGAACTGAAAAGGAAGCATGGAGGGTTGTGTGATGAAAGAAGTAAGCGGAGAACTGGTTGCAAAAGGCCTTAAAATAGGCCTTGTGGTGAGCCGTTTCAACAGTTTTCTTGTGGAGCAGCTTGTGAAAGGCGCTCTTGACGCTTTCGTGCGTCTTGGCGGTTCCGAGAAGGATGTAACCGTTGTCCGCGTGCCTGGAGCGTATGAACTTCCTCTTGCGGCGGCGGCTCTTGCAAAGAAATCGGAAGTTGACGCGGTCGTGGCTCTCGGCGCGGTTGTGCAGGGCGCGACGATGCACGCGGCGTTGATCAACGAGACGACGGCGCGTGCGTTCAGCCAGATTTCGCTTGAGACGGGTGTTCCCGTCCTGGACGGGGTTGTATCGGCCGAGAATCTTGAGCAGGCCGTGGAGCGCTGCGGCACGAAGCAGGGCAACAAAGGTTTCGGGGCGGTCCAGGCGGCGGTCGAGATGGCCAACGTGATGCGCAGGCTCGGCGCGTGAAGCAGGGTGCGCCAAAAGCGGTTTTTGTAAAAGCAAAGGACAAACGTAACTAAAACTACAGAAAGAGAGTGCTGAATCAAAATGGCGAAAGAAGTAAAGAAGGTCGCGTTCCTTACAGCAGGCGGGCTCGCCCCGTGCCTCAGCTCGTCAATCGGGTTTTTGATTGACGAGTATACGCGCAAGGCGCCGAAGGTCGAGATGATCGGCTATGTGAACGGCTACATGGGCCTGCTCAAGGGTGAATCGATAAAGGTGACGGATGAAGTCCGCAGCAACGCGCTCGTTCTTACGCGCCACGGCGGGAGCCCTATCGGCAACAGCCGCGTGAAGCTCACGAATGTCAAGGACTGCGTCAAGCGCGGTCTCGTCAAGGAGGGCGAAGACCCGCTCAAGGTCGCGGCGGACCAGCTCGTCAAGGACGGCGTGGACGTTCTCCACACGATCGGCGGGGATGACACCAACACGACGGCGGCCGATCTCGCAGCGTATCTCGCCAGGAACAACTATCCTCTTATCGTCGTCGGCCTTCCCAAGACGATCGACAACGACGTCTACCCGATCAAGCAGTCGCTCGGCGCGTGGACGGCGGCCGAGGAGGGCGCGAAGTTCTTCATGCGCGTCGTCAAGGAGAACAGCGCGAACCCCCGCGCACTCATCGTCCACGAGGTCATGGGACGCAACTGCGGCTGGCTCACGTACAAGACCGCGCAGTACTACCGCAAGATGCTCAAGCGCACGACGTTCCTGCCCGGGTTCAACCTCACGATGGCGCGGCAGGACGTGCACGCGGTCTATGTTCCCGAGAGCAAGATCGACTTCAAGAGCGAGGCCGCCCGTCTCAAGCCAATCATGGACAAGGTGGACTGCGTGAACATATTCGTCTCCGAGGGGGCGGGCGTCAAGGATATCATCGACGAGATGAAGCGTCGCGGCGAGGAGGTTCCCGTCGATGCGTTCGGCCATCCGCGTCTTGACAAGGTCAATGTCGGCCAGTATGTCGCAAGGCGCTTCGGCGAGCTTCTCGGCGCAGAGAAGGTCCAGGTGTTCAAGTCCGGCTACTTCGCCCGCGCGGCGGCGCCGAACAGGAAGGACCTCAACCTTATCGCGGCGTGCGCGGCCAAGGCCGTGGAGTGTGCTTTGACCGGGGTTTCCGGTGTGGTCGGTCCAGACGAGAACGCCGGCGCGAAGATACGCGCCTGCGAGTTCTCGCGCGTGAAGGGCGGCAAGCCTTTCAACGTGCGCAAGGGGTCGTTCCGCAAGATGCTGGCCGAGATCGGCCAGCCCAAACCACGCAAGAAGAGAACCGCTAAAAAGTAAGGCCGCGCCAGGCGCGGCGGAAGGGAGAGCCGCAATGCCCAAAGGAGTCATCATAGAGTTCGATTTCGCAGCTATGGACGGAGCCGGGCTGCTGTTCGAGACGACCAGAAAGTTCCTGAAGGATCTTGACGGCATTCCCTTCGACGAAGTGGTGGAGGCCAGGTACATGGCCGGCTTCAACTACCACGGTGCGTTTGCGGAGTACTTCCCGGTCGTCAAGACCAAGAAGACCGCGGCCAAGGCCGCCCTCGACCTGTTCACGACATTCGAGGCGGCCTTGAACGACGCCGTGCCGAAGTCCATAACGCCGGGCTTCAGGAACTTCGTTAAAACGCTTTCCGCCAAAGGGGTCAAGGTCGTGATAGCGACCAGGGCCGCGGAGGCGGCCGTCGAGCCTGCGTTCAGGCCGATGCTCGGGGCGGATGTCGTGCTGTATCACGAGGACTCGCCGACGTACGGCTGTGTGAAGTGGGACCTCTGGCGGCGCGCCTGCGCCGCGTGCGGTCTGCGCCATGTGACGACGGTCGCCGTGACGGGAAGCGGGAACGGCGTCAAGTCGGCGCTCTACGCAGGGATGGCTTCGGTGGCGGTTTCAAGCAGGCGCACGGAGTACCAGGATCATACCGGCGCGAATGCGATCGTGTCCGCGTTGAACGCCGACGCCGCGAGAGAGGTGCTGAAGATACTCAGGGTGAAATGACCGGACGATGAACGGGATAGAAAGGCTGCACGAAATAATGACCCGCCTGCGCGACCCGCAGACGGGTTGCCCGTGGGACAGGGAGCAGACGCTGGAGTCTCTCAAGCCCTGCGTGCTGGAGGAGACCTACGAGCTGCTGGCGGCGATGGACCGGCCGGAAGACAAGGCTAACCACATTGAAGAGCTGGGCGACGTTCTGCTGCAGGTGATGTTCCAGTGTGTGATGGCCGAGCAGGAGGGGCGCTTCAGCTTCGATGATGTCGCGAACGCAATATCCGACAAGCTCGTCCGCCGCCACCCGCACGTGTTCGGCGATGTGGACGCGAAAGACTCCGCCACGGTGCTTCGCAACTGGGAGCAGATAAAGCAGATGGAGCACCGCAAGGAGGCGCGGCACTCGGCGCTCGACGGAGTGCCGGGCGTCCTGCCCGGGCTGTTGAAGGCCCAGCGCACGCAGGAGAAGGCGGCCAGGGTCGGTTTCGACTGGAAGGACGCGTCGGGGCCGATGGAGAAGATCGAAGAGGAGCTTGGCGAACTCAAGGCCGAGATCGCGGCGCGTGCAGGCGATCGTCCGGCTGATTCTGTGCGGGTGAAGGAGGAGCTTGGCGACCTTCTTTTCGCCGTCGCCAATCTCGCGCGCCATCTAAAGGTCGATTCTGAAAGCGCGCTCGAAGGAACGACGGCGCGTTTCTCGCGGCGCTTCCGCGCGGTCGAGGCCGCGGCCAGGGAGAAGGGGACGGCTTTGAAGGACATGACTCTGGACGAAATGGACGCCCTTTGGGAGGAGGCCAAGAGGAATGAGGCGTAACGCCCTGCTTTTTGCGGCGGCGGCCTGCGCGTCGTTTTGCGCCTTCCCTCTGCAGTGCCCGGCCGGGGCGAAAGCCGGGGCCGCGGCATCCGCCGACGACGGCTCTTCGAGAATGGCGAAGATGGCCGAGGCTGTGATGGAGAGGTTTTCGAAAGAGAAGCTTGACGCGGCGGCGGCGTTCTTCGGGCCGGTGGTGAAGAAGTATCAGCCGGACATCGCCGCGTTTCAAAAGGAATACGAGTCGGCGGTCGAGAAGGGCGAAGTGATCGCGAAATACATGCCGCGGCTGGAGGCCGCGCTTGAAGACGCGAAGGCGATGCGGGTTCCTGCGCGGTTCGAGAAGGAAAAGGCGTCTTACATACGGGCGGCGTCGGGCGCGGTGGCGTCGCTGAGAATGATAATGGCATTTCAAAACAGGAAACGGCAGTCTGCCGGAAACATCAAGGAGAGGACAAGATAAACATGACAGGTAGAACAGGGGCGGGATTTGCGTGTGCGGCGCTTGCAATCGGTGTTGCGGTGCAGGCTGGCGCCACGCCGGCGCTTGACGCGGCCACGGTCGCGGCGCACGCTGCGGTGGCACGCAGGGCGGCAGGCGAGTCAATGGTGCTTTTGAAGAACGACGGCGTGCTGCCGCTCGCCAGAGGCGCGAAGGTCGCGCTTCTCGGCGACTTTGCGACATACAGGCCGGGCGGCGGCGGCTCGTCGGATGTGAAGCCTGTGAGGACCGTGGACATCCCGGCCGGGCTCGCCGAGGCGGGACTTGTGATCGACGGCTCAAGCCGCGACGTGGCGGTGTATGTCGTTTCGCGCAAATCGTCCGAGGGCGGCGACCGCCCGGACGAAACATTCGATCTTTCGCGTGAAGAGCTCGACGGGATCGCCAGGGCCAGGGCCGACGGATTCCGCCGAGTTGTAGTCGTGTTCAATTCGGGTAACGTAATCAACCTCAGCCAGCTCAAGGACGATCCGTTTGTCGGGGCGATCCTCTGGGCGTGGTATCCAGGCGGTGAGGGCGGCGCAGCGGTCGGCGACGTGCTTGCGGGGGCGGTGAACCCTTCCGGGCGGCTCGCCTCGACGTTCGCGAAGCACGTCGACGATTATTCGACGAACCCCAAGTGGCAGGAGTCGTGCTGGTACGTCCCTTATGAAGAGGACGTCTTCGTGGGCTACCGTTATTTCGAGACGATCCCCGGCGCGAAGGAGAAGGTTGTATATCCTTTCGGCCACGGTCTAAGCTACACGACGTTCAATGTCGAGCCGGGCGCGGTCGAGGCCGGCGGCGAAACTGTTTCGGTGAAGGCCAGAGTCACCAATACGGGCAGGGTCGCAGGCCGTCATTCAGTCCTCTGCTACACGTCGCAGACCGGCGGCGCGGCCGAGCATCCGGCGATAGAGCTGAGGGCGTTCGCTAAGACGGGTCTTCTCGCCCCCGGCGCGAGCGAGGAGCTCGTCCTCTCGTTCGCCAGGAGCGACCTTGCGTATTTCGACGACGAGGGCGCGAGCGGCAGCATCGGTTCATGGGTCATCGACAGAGGCGTGTATCGCGTGCTTGTCGGCGGTTCGGTGAGAGATGTCGTCGAGGCCGGGACGATAGCCTGTGAGAAGGACGTGGTTCTCTGCACGCCCGGGTTCAAGCTTCAGGCCGACCGTCTTGCGCGCCGCATGAGGGCGGACGGAACATACTCCGTCTCGCCGGTGGCGTATCCGGGCAGCAAGAAGTCGCCGCAACGCGTCGCGGTGCGGACCAACGCGCTCGAAAAGGCCGAGATCACCCTGTTCGACGTTGCGGACGGCAGGGCGACGCTCGACGAGTTTCTCGACCAGATGACGCTTGCGGAGATGCTGAGACTTCTTCACGGCCACCCCAAGCACGATCCTTCCGGCACGGGTTCGATCGGCGATTTCGCAAAATTCGGCGTTTCGGCCGCGCAGACATGCGACGGTCCTGCGGGCGTCAGGCGCGCGACGCCTTCAACATACTTCCCGTGCGCCGCGCTTCTCGCGTGCGCATACGATCAGGAGCTCCTTCGCGAAATAGGCGATGTGATCGGCGCTGAAGCTGCGGAGGTCGATTTCGACATTCTTCTCGCGCCGGGTCTCTGCATCCACCGCCATCCGCTGTGCGGACGCAACTTCGAATATTTCTCCGAGGATCCGTTTGTCGCCGGCAGATGCGCCGCTTCGTATGTCAAGGGGGTGCAGGCGAACGGCGTCGGCGCGACGGTCAAGCATTTCGCCGGCAACGGGCGCGAGGCCACCCGCAAGACAGAGCTTGACATCGTCTCTGAGCGGGCGTTCCGCGAGATACACCTGCGCGGCTTCGAGCGCGCGATGAAGGAGGGAGAGCCGTGGGCCGTCATGACGAGCTACAACGGTGTCAACGGTTACAACAGCGGCGAGAACTACGGGCTGCTGGAAGGAATAATGCGCGGCGAGTGGGGCTACAAGGGCCTTGCAATGACCGACTGGCACACAACAGTGCCCATGTGGCGCGAGATCGGCGCGGGAAATGATGTGAAGATGCCCGGCGAGGCAACCGACACAACGTGCATCTTCGTGAAGGAAGGCGACGGTGTAAAGGAGGCCGAGCGCGCCTACAAGCGCGGCTACCTCTCGGTGGAAATGGTGCGCCGCAGCGCGAAGAGGGTGTGCGAGCTGGTCATGAAGACGCGCCGCTTCGCCCGCGAGCGAGCCGGGGCGGCAGGCGGACGGTGAAACGGGCATCAGCCATTTTTGATATAATACCAACAACATGAACGCAAAAACAAAAGGACGTGAGGGCGGCTACCGCTGTGTAGTCTGCATCAAGCAGGTTCCCGACACCAAAAAGGTGACAGGCGAGGCGATGAAAGCCGACGGGACCATCAACCGTGCGGCGCTGCCTGCGATTTTCAACCCGGAGGACCGCAACGCCCTCGAGGCCGCGCTCCGCGTCAAGGAGATGTACGGCGGAACCGTGACGGCGATCGCCATGGGGCTTCCGGCCGCGTGCGCGATACTGCGCGAGGCGCTGATGTGCGGTGCGGACGAGGCCTACCTCGTGACCGACCGCAAGGCGGCGGGATCCGATACTCTCGCGACGAGCTACATCCTTTCGTGCGCCGTCAAGAAGTTCAACCCCGATCTGGTGTTCTGCGGGCGGCAGGCGATCGACGGTGACACAGCCCAGACAGGTCCGCAGATAGCCGAGAAGCTCGACTTCGCGGCTATCACATATCTTGAAGGGCTTGAGATGGACGGCGACTTCGCCATAGCGACGCGCGACATCGGGACAGGGATCGAGACCGACCGTGTCAAGCTGCCTGCGCTCTTTACGGTAACCGAGAAGTTCGGCGAGCTTCGTCCCTTCGACATGCGCCGCGTGATGAAGTACAAGAAGGCGAAGGCACCTGTCGAGAACGGCGGCGCGCCTCTCGAGGGCGATCTCGCGATCGGCCAGCTGTCGTGCGACGACATCGGCGCCGAGGCGGACCGTTGCGGCTTCGCCGGCAGCCCGACGAACGTGAACAAGATAGTCTCCGTCGTGCTGGCCGGCGGCGACTACAAGGAAGTCGAGGCGACCGACGAAGGCGTTAAGGGCCTCGTCGAGGAACTCGTCGCGGATCATACAATCGGCTAAGGAGGAATCTATGCTTCAGGACAGGACCAAGGGCGAGGTTTGGGTCTTCGCCGAACAGGAGGAGGGGCGTCTGGGTGACGTTCCGCGCGAGCTTCTCGGCAAAGGCCGTGCGCTCGCCGACAGGCTGGGGGTGAGACTGGGCGCGGTTCTCATGGGCGGCGCGGGCGTAGGCGAAAAGCTCTCCCCGTCTCTTTTCGAGGCCGGCGCAGACGTGGTTCATGTCGTCGAGGACGCGGCCCTTGAGGTGTTCCGCGGCAAGGCATACAGCCATTCGTTCGTCGAGCTTGTCAAGGAGTGCTCTCCGCAGATTGTGATTTTCGGCGCGACCCACATGGGCCGCGATCTCGCGCCGGCCGTGGCCTCCGCGCTGAGGTGCGGGCTTACGGCCGACTGCACCGACCTGCAGATAGGCGAATTCGTCGACAACAAGAAGAAGGACGCCGCCGGCAACTCGGCAGTGGTTAAAGACGTTCTTCTGCAGATACGGCCGGCTTTCGGCGGCAACATAATAGCGACGATCGTAAATCCCTACAACTGGCCGCAGATGGCGACCGTGCGCGAAGGCGTGATGAAGCCGCTGGAGCCGCAGCCGGGAAGAACCGGCGAGGTGGTCCGTCACGATTCAAGACTCGGCGGGGTGGACATCCCTGTAGAGGTGCTTGAGATTGTGAGGCGTCATTCGTCCGTCAATCTCAAGGGATCGCGCGTCATCGTGTGCGGCGGGGCGGGTGTCGGTTCAAAGGAGAACTTCAAGCTGCTGCACGACCTTGCGGACGCTCTCGGCGGAGCTGTCGGCGGGAGCCGCGCGGCTGTCGACCTCGGCTATTGCGAGCATGAGCGGCAGATCGGCCAGACCGGCGTGACGGTAAGGCCGGCGCTCATGATAAGCTGCGGTGTCTCAGGCGCTGTGCAGCATCTCGCCGGGATGCAGGACTCCGCCAAGATCATCGCGATCAACACCGACCGCGACGCGCCGATATTCAAGGTTGCGCATTACGGCATCGTCGGCGATCTGAATGTCGTCGTGCCCAGGCTCATCAAGGCGATAAAGTCGAAAGGCGAGTGATCTGCATGTCGAGGTGTAGATATCCCGTTTCGCTTATGGAACGATTTGAGTTCCATAGTTACGGGCACGCGATGGAGATCCTGACGGAATCGTTTCCTCTTTGTCGGCGTGAGATTTGCGATTCCCTCGACCAGTTCAGCATCACGACCGATGAACTGCTTGCCGCTGGCGGCAATGAAACGGCCATTCCGAAGAAGTTTGACGATGTCTTGTATCCTCTTGGATGGAGGGAGATCAAAATTACCGGCGACCTGCTGATTAAGATGTATCCTCGCAAGGCGAACCAGCGGGGCCGTTTTTCCGACAAGCCTTTTGACGAGACGACTATTTCCGGATGGATCGATGGACATAACATCGACTTCATCAAGAGCAAGGTCGCCTTTGACTTGGAATGGAACAGCAAAGACCAGACCTTTGACCGTGACCTTCTTGCAATGCGAACTTATTTTGACTGCGGGCTGATCGACGTAGGGATCATTGTCACCCGGTCGGAGGAACTTAACGACGTGTTTCGGGCATTGAAGGACAAGAGCGGAGAGCCTCTGATCAGAAAATACGGAGCGTCGACGACTTGGCTTGGCAAGTTGGTTCCGCGACTCAACAGTCGGCGAAATGGCGGATGCCCTATCATCCTTGCCGTTGGAATACGAAAGCCGTGTGTCACCGACTGGAAGGAGGCGAAATGACCTTGTTCGAACAGACGGTCTCTGATTTCGTCCACTTCACCGAGGGCAAGAACTACCAGACCATCTATGCTGATCCGCCGTGGCGTTTCGCAAATCGTACGGGCAAGATGGCTCCGGAGCACAGGCGTCTCATGCGGTACGAGACCATGGATATATCGGAGATCAAGTCATTGCCGGTCGCCACCGTGGCAGCCGAGAAAGCTCATTTGTATCTATGGGTTCCCAACGCACTTCTTCCTGATGGCCTTGCGGTCATGAAGGCATGGGGGTTCGAATATAAGACGAATCTCATATGGGAGAAAGTTAGAAAAGACGGTATGCCTGACGGTCGAGGTGTCGGCTTCTATTTTCGCAATGTAACGGAAATGCTGTTGTTCGGCATCAAGGGGACGAAAAACAGGACATTGGCAAGCGGGCGCTCGCAGGTAAATCTTCTGCGGACGGTTAAGCGCGAGCACTCACGAAAGCCCGATGAATTTGTGAGTCTGATCGAGGAGTGTTCGTCTGCCCCGCGTCTTGAAATGTTTGCGAGAGGCAATCGCGATGGATGGGACATGTGGGGTAATCAGGCCACATACGACTACGAACCTACGTGGCCGACATACGCGAATCATACAACGTCAACAATCAAATCTCAGTGCAAGTAAGGAGAACAATGGCAAACTTCTACCGAGACAACAAGGACATAGAAAACGTCATCGACGCGTTGGACCTTACGGAGGTCGCCACGCTTCTTGAAGAGGACTTCAAGTTTGCGAAGGAATACGACTTCGCGCCGAAGGACGCCGCGGACGCGATAGACAACTACAAGCGCGCGATAGATCTCTGCGGTGACATTATGGCGAACCGCATCGCTCCTCTTGCGGAGGAGACCGATCTTGTCGGCAACACGTTGAACGAAGACGGTTCTGTGACGCGCGCGCCAGGGATGAAGCTTGCGATAGAGCTTTTCGGCAGGACCGGGCTTATGGGAGTCACAATCCCTTACTATCTGGGCGGTCTCAATATGCCGTGCACCGTTCTCACAGCATGCAATGATATTGTAAGCCGCGGCGATGCGGGGCTGATGAACCTCTTCGGGTTGCAAGGCATAGCCGAGACGATCAACTGGTTCGCCGACGAGGAGATAAAGAAGGAGTATGTCCCGAAGCTCGTTTCTGGCGAGTGGACCGGCGCGATGGTTCTTACCGAGCCGGACGCTGGCTCTGATCTGCAGTCCGTAAAGACTTCGGCCTATCAGGACAAAGATGGAGTCTGGCGCGTTAACGGGGTTAAGCGCTTCATAACCAACGGATGCGGCGAGGTGCTCCTTGTGCTGGCCAGGACCGAGCCGGAATTCAGCGACGGCCGCGGCCTAAGCTGCCTTCTCGTCGAAAAGGGGCCGTGGGTGAAGGTTCGCCGTCTTGAGAACAAACTCGGCATCCACGGCTCGCCCACATGCGAGATGGTGTTCACAGAGGCGCCGGCGAAGCTCATCGGTCTTCGCAAGCGCGGCCTGATTACCTATGTCATGGCGCTCATGAACGGCGCCAGGATGGGGATTGCGGCGCAAGGTACAGGTATAGGTGAAGCCGCCTACCGCGCGGCGCGCGACTATGCGGCGTCGAGAAAGCAGTTCGGCGTCACGATCGATACATTCCCGGCTCTTCGCGAACTCATGTCGACAATGTCCGTCGAGCTCCAGGCATCGCGTGCGCTCACCTACTACGCAGCGAAGAACGTCGATCTAGAGACCGGGCTTGGCAGGAAGTTCGAGTCTCTCAAGGGAACTCCCGAGGCGCAGGCCGTGCGCGCGCGCTTCAAGAAAGCCGCGGCGTTCAACAAGATGCTCACGCCGATGGCCAAGTACTACGGTTCCGAGATGTCGATGCGCAATGCGCAGGGAGCGATAGCCGTGCTCGGCGGCTCGGGCTTCATGAAGGACTACCCGTGCGAACGCTATCTGCGCGACAGCCGCATAACGACCATCTACGAGGGAACCTCGCAGCTGCAGGTCGTGGCGGCGATCGCGGGCGTCACAGGCGGGCTGGTCAATGATGTTATAGCCGACATTCTCGGCGAGGGATGGAGCGCGAATCATCCTCGCATGACCGCGCTTCTCGCCGCGCTCGACGGGGCGATTGCATACGTCAAAGGCCGCGAAGATGCCAAAGTCTATCACGACCTGTCCGCGCGCAAGCTTGTGGACGCTGCAATTGCGCTTGTCGTCGCTGCGCTCTTCGTCAAGCTGGCGGAGAAGTATGACTACAAGAAGGCGGCGCTGGAGTTCTGGCTGAACATGGAGTTTCCGCGCGTCAAAGCCGGTCTTGAGCAGGTCATGTCCGGTTATGCCGGCTCTGCCGTCGACTTCGAGACGCTCGCTCCTGCCGTGCCGCAAGAGTCTTGATGAGCAGGCGTCTGCGCGCGGCGGTCGATGGACTGAAGCGCGCGCGGCAGACCGTCGCACCCTTGACGGCGCGGCGGATTTTCGCTAAAATATACGCACAAAAATCGAAAACGAAAGAGACCGCAATGTTCGGCAAACTGAAATCTCTATTCTCTACCGATATCGGAATCGATCTCGGCACGGCTAACTCGCTTGTTTATGCCAAAGATCGTGGCATCGTGCTGCGCGAACCGTCGGTGGTGGCGATTCAGGCCGGGTCGAAGCGGGTCATGGCCGTCGGCGAGGAGGCTAAGCGCATGCTTGGCCGCACTCCGGGCAACATTGTCGCCATAAGGCCGATGAAGAGCGGCGTCATAGCCGATTTTGACATCACCGAGGCGATGCTTTCGCATTTCATCAAAAAAGTCTGCCCTCCTCGCTTTTACTCCAAGTATTCCAGACCAAGGATGGTTATTGCCGTTCCGAGCGGGATTACCGAGGTTGAGAAGCGTGCAGTGGAAGACGCCGCTCATGCGGCCGGTGCAGGCGATGTGTTTCTTATCGAGGAGCCCATGGCCGCCGCAATCGGCGTAGGGCTGCCTGTAAGTGAACCGGCCGGGTCGATGATCGTCGACATCGGCGGCGGCACATGCGAGGTCGCGATCATCTCCCTCGCCGGCATAGTCCATAGCTATTCGGCCCGTCAGGCGGGCGGAGACGCTATGGATGACTGCATCATCAGTTACATCAAACGCGTCTACAATCTCGCCATCGGCGAGCGTACGGCGGAGATGATCAAGGTGGAGATCGGGAGCGCCTATCCTATGGAAGAGGAGAAGTCGCTTGAGATCAAGGGTCGTGATATCGTGGCGGGG
>OCTX012162859.1_pt1 | contig 12822 bp, 10 predicted proteins | sample 1539691 | NCBI WGS metagenome assembly OCTX01 (sample SAMN02144231, study PRJEB22623) | gut metagenome | biome: sheep rumen | host: Ovis aries | place: New Zealand
GATTTCGGCATCGGTCTCGTCGCGGGTCGAGAGGCGATACTCGAGTGTGAGCGACTGCACCACTGCCCCACCCCGCATGTGCATATAGTTGACCCATGCGGCATCATCGTCACGCAACAGGCCGAAGACGTCGATATTGTGGATGCTTGGGCTGACGATGACAGAACGCCGCCGCACATGCTCCAGCAGCTTATAGCGCCGCTTGATGACCTCGGCTTCCTCAAACCGCAGCTCACTGGCCAGCTGCTGCATCTGCTCCATGAGCAGTTCCATCAACTGGTGGGTATCGCCGTTGAGAATCTGCCGTATCTCGCTGATGTATTCGCCATATTGCTCGGCACTCACCAGCCCTTGACAGCAGCCCTCGCAGCGGTGGATGTGGTATTGCAGACACAGGCGATGCTTGTGCCCCTCGATTGTTTCACGTGAAACATGCAAGCGGCAGGTGCGCAACGGGTAAATCTGTCGGATGGTGTCAATGAGGACTTTAGCGACTTCGGCTTTTGGGTATGGCCCGTAGAACCGGTCCCCCTTGGTCCTCGCCTCACGAGTGATGTACACACGCGGATAGAGACCGCCCGAGATGCAGATCCAGGGATAGCTCTTGTCATCCTTGAGCAGGACATTGTAGCGCGGCTGGAATTCCTTGATCAGGGCATTCTCCAGGTCGAGGGCCTCTTCCTCGGTATTGACGACAGTGTATTCCAGGTCAGCAATATTGCGCACAAGCATAGTCGTGCGCAGCGATGTGTGTTCGCGGTTGAAGTAGGAGCTCACACGGCGCTTGAGATTCTTGGCCTTGCCGACGTATATAATCGTGCCCTCCCGATTGCGGTAGCGGTAAACGCCAGGCTCATCGGGGAGCAACGACAGCTTCAACTTCAGGTCGTCGGTCATGCCTCCAACTCAATCAACGCCTTAAACAATCAGGCTCAATCTCAAAAAGTGAACAGCGAGGTCACCTCAACATCGGGCGGGAACACCTCACGGCCGTGCAGGTCAGCCAGGTCACAGATGAAGTTGATGTAAATCTTCTTGGGATTCATCGACTTCACCAATTCATAGGCTGCGAGCATTGTGCCGCCAGTGGCGAGCAAGTCATCATGAATAACGACTACGTCGTCGGGCATGATGGCATCTTTGTGAATCTCGATGGTGTCGGTGCCGTATTCCTTGGTATAGGACTTCTGGATGACCTCAGCGGGCAACTTACCGGGCTTGCGCAGGGGCACAAAACCGGCATTGAGCTGGGTGGCGAGGATGGCACCGCCAATAAAGCCGCGGGCCTCGATACCAACGACTCGGGTCACCCCCTTGTCACGGTACAAGTCAGCCATGGCACGCGCCATGATCTGGAGCGCCTCAGTGTCCTTGAATGCGGTGGTCAAGTCCTTGAACTGAATACCCGGAACAGGGAAATCCGGAATATTGCGGACCACGCTTTTTACTTTCTCTAATTCTTGCTTATTCATTGTAAATCAGTATTTTATGTGTAGATTGTTTCACGTGGAACATTTATCTGCCCAATAGCGCGAGCAGGATATTGATGTCGCTTGGCGACACCCCGGGAATGCGTGAAGCCTGCCCCACCGTCTCGGGGTCGATGGCCTGCAATTTCTGGCGGGCCTCGGTAGATATCTGGAGTATCTGGGAGTAATCAAACTTGCCCTTGAGGGTCACATTATCGAGGCGCGCTACGCGGTCGGCAATAAGAGTCTCGCGCTCGATATATCCCTGGTACTTGATGGCTATCTCGGCAGCCTCGATAATTTCGTCTCGGCGGGCCTCCTCCAAATTGGCAAGCTGGGCGCGTAATTCGGGTAATGCCTCGGCCAACATGGTCATATTAACCTGAGGACGCAACAGCAGCTCATACAACCGCTGTCCTTGGCTCAAGGGTTGGATGCCGCGATCTTCAAGCATGGGGTTAACAACGGCGGCTTTGACGGTAAATTGACGGCAAAACTCCGTTAGCGCATCCATCTGCTCCCGCTTGGAGCACATCAGGTCATATCTCTCCTGGGTGGCAAGGCCCAGACGATAGCTTTTCTCGGTCAAACGCATGTCGGCATCGTCCTGACGCAACAGAATGCGATGCTCGGCACGCGAGGTGAACATGCGGTAAGGCTCGTCCACACCACAGGTAACCAGGTCGTCGATAAGCACACCGATGTAGGCCTCGTTGCGTGCCAAAGTGAACGGTTCTCCTCCTGTGACGTTTTGGTGGGCGTTAATGCCCGCGATGAGCCCCTGCCCTGCCGCTTCCTCATACCCTGTCGTGCCATTGACCTGTCCGGCAAGGAAAAGATTCTTCACCAACTTGGATTCCAGCGTATGGGTTAACTGTGTCGGATCAAAGAAGTCATATTCGATGGCATATCCAGGACGGAAAGCGTGCACGTTGCGCAAGGCGGGAATGTGAGTCAGAGCCTCCATCTGCACCTCCCAGGGCAGTGACGACGAGAAGCCGTTGAGGTACATCTCGTGGGTGTCGGCACCTTCGGGCTCAATGAAGAGCTGATGAGAGGTTTTGTCGGCGAAAGTGACGATTTTGGTCTCTATGCTGGGGCAATAACGGGGCCCGATACTGGTGATCTGTCCGTTGTAAAGAGGAGATTGCGGCAATCCTTCACGCAGGACATCATGCACCTGCTCGTTGGTATGCACAATCCAGCAGGGGCGTTGCGGCAGCCTGGAAGCGATGCCGGGAAGGAACGAGAAGTGATGAAAATCATGCTCTCCCTCCTGCTTGATGCATTGCGAGAAGTCGATGGTGCGCTCGTCAAGACGGGGCGGTGTGCCGGTTTTCATGCGGCCAACGGTGAAGCCGAATTGTGCCAGTTGTTCGGTAATGCCTCTTGCGGGAGGCTCCGAAACGCGTCCACCGGGCGTCTGCACCTTGCCCACATGCATCAGGCCGTTAAGGAAAGTCCCTGCAGTGAGAATCACAGCCTTGGCACTGAAAGTGAGCCCAAGGGCGGTCTTGACACCCTTCACTACCCCACCCTCGATGACGAATTCATCGACAGAATCCTGCCACATGTACAGATTTGGCGTGTTTTCAAGCACCTTTCTCCACTCGAAAATGAACTGCTGGCGGTCGCTCTGCGAACGCGGACTCCACATCGCGGGTCCCTTGCTGCGGTTGAGCATTCTGAACTGGATGCTGGAACGGTCGGTAACAATACCCATCTGGCCGCCCAGGGCGTCAATCTCGCGCACGATCTGCCCCTTGGCGATGCCGCCTACTGCGGGATTACAGCTCATTTGCGCGATTTTGTTCATGTCAATCGTGATCAGCAGGGTGTGTGAACCCAACCGGGCTGCCGCACTAGCAGCCTCGCAACCGGCATGGCCGGCCCCTACCACAATGACATCATAGTCGTTTCTCATGCAATAAACACGTTTTTAGGCAGAATCGCGAGTGCGTCATTTTCATGTTTTTCCATGATTTCGCGCTCTCCAGGGCCCTTATCATTGATACCGCACAGGTGCAGCACGCCATGGATGATGACGCGCATGAGTTCGGTCTGATAAGGCGCACCCAGCATCTCAGCATTGCTGGCAACCGTGTCAAGCGAGATGACCATGTCGCCGGCAATGTGGCGCGAATTGGTGTAGTCAAACGTGATAATGTCCGTGTAATAATCATGCCCGAGGAACTCGCGGTTGGTGGCCAGGATATACTCGTCGTCACAGAAGACGTAGGTCAAGCACCCTACCCGCTGTCCATGGCTTTGAGCCACCTCGACAATCCATTGCTGCACCGCCTCGGTGTTGAGGCGTGGCATCTGCACGTTGCCTTGGGTCATGTAATTGATTTCGGTCATAATGGGTCTGTCTTAAAAAACGGGACACAAAGATAACACATTATTTTGATAAACAAGCATAAAATGCCAAGTTTTAAACCCTTGAAGCTATTACTACAACTTTTTGGCAACAGTTTGGAGCAAAATGCGTGCCAAGTCTCCCCTGCCCGATTTTCTGGATTATTCCCAAAAACCGCTAATTGAGTGAAAAACAGCGAAAAATGGGACTTTGAGCGCTTGAGATTTCAATATTTCGATGATTGCAGTGGGTTGTGCGTGATTTTTTTGAAGAATTTGGCATAAAATTTGCAGGATTAAAGATAAACCAGTACCTTTGAGAAACCTTAATTGAAGGGTCCCGCATCAGGACCGAGAGACAATGCAGTTAACGAACACTAATATAAAAATGACATATTATGATACAGTATTTCACATCTAACCTCTGGCTCATTTGGGTAATCATCTCCATTGTGTGCCTCATCCTGGAATTATCATCGGGTGATTTTTTCATTCTGTGTTTCGCTATCGGTGCAGCTGCCTCGGCCATCGTTGCCGGATGCGGTGCATCACTCACCTGGCAAATCATCATTTTTGCCATCGTTTCGGCCTTGAGTTTGTTGCTTGTGAGGCCCGCGCTCATCAAAAAGCTGCACAAACCCCATCGTGAACGCTTGAGCAATGCCGAGGCTATGGTCGGCAAAGAAGGACGCGTGAGCGAGGATATCATTGCAGGCGGTTATGGACGCGTAGCTATCGACGGCGACGACTGGAAAGCCCGCAGCATCGACGGCAGCGCCATCGCTCAGGGTGCCCGTGTGCGTGTCGTCAAGATGGACAGCATCATTGCCACCGTTGAGCCCGCCTGACAATGACTTAATTGGACTAATGACTAACAACTTAAAACAATAAAATTATGCCATCCACATTAACAATTTTCCTGATTGTCGTTATTTTGTTGGCGCTTATTCTGGTAAAGAATAGCCTCGTGATTATTCCGCAGAGTGAGACCAAGATCATTGAGCGCCTGGGTAAGTATTATGCCACCCTCAAACCCGGTATCAATATCATTATCCCGTTCATCGACCGCGCCAAGAGCATTGTGGCTTATGAGCACGGACGCTATCGCACCACCAATGTAATCGACCTGCGTGAGCAAGTGTACGACTTCGACAAGCAGAACGTGATTACCAAGGATAACGTAATGACTCAGATCAATGCACTGCTGTATTTCCAGATTATGGACCCGTTCAAGGCCGTGTATGAGATCAATAACCTGCCCAACGCTATCGAGAAGCTGACGCAGACCACGTTGCGTAACATCATCGGTGAACTCGAGCTGGATCAGACGCTTACCTCGCGCGACACCATCAACTCCAAGCTGCGCGCCGTCCTCGACGATGCCACCAACAAGTGGGGCATTAAGGTCAACCGCGTTGAGCTGCAGGACATTCAGCCGCCTCAAACCGTGCTCCAGGCCATGGAGAAACAGATGCAAGCCGAGCGTAACAAGCGCGCTACCATCTTGACCAGCGAGGGTCAGAAACAGGCTGCCATCCTCCAGTCCGAGGGTCAAAAGACCGCACGCATCAACCAGGCCGAAGCCGACAAGCAGACCGAGATCCTGCGTGCCGAGGGTGAAGCCCAGGCCCGCATCCGCAAGGCCGAGGCCGAGGCAATCGCCATCGACAAGATCACACAGGCTGTGGGCAAGAGCACCAATCCTGCCAACTATCTGCTGGCTCAAAAGTACATCCAGATGCTCGACACCGTTGCCAGCGGCGACAAGACCAAGACGGTTTACCTTCCTTACGAGGCCACAAACCTGCTGGGTTCCATCGGTGGCATCAAGGAACTGTTCACCGGCGAAGCAAACAAGGAGTGACAGTAGAGTAGGGGAGAGTCCCACATCGGGGGCTAAACATCAACAAGGCACGATCGCTTCATGGGCGACCGTGCCTTGGTTTGTCATGGACTGCTGCTCACATCAGCATCTTTTGGCGCCACACTCCGGGAGTGCAGCCCTCATGGGCCTTAAACGCATTGATAAATTGTGCCTTGCCGGAAAAGCCCGACCTCGACGCTACCATATCGATGCTAATCGATGTTGAATCGAGCAGTTGCTTGGCATATTCCAAGCGCAGCCGTGTTATCCAGGTCACGAAACTGCAACCATAGTGCGAGTTGATGTACTGCGAGAGATAAACCCGGTTGGTTGACAGCTCCTGTGCAACCTCTGCCATGGTAACACCCGACAGGCGGTAACCCTCTTTCTCAACCCACTTGTTAACCCTTGACGACAACTCGCTGTGTAAATCGGATTCCGTTGGTGTTGGCATTTCTCGTTGAGAAACACTTACATCGCTGGTTCCCAAGTTGTTAACCTCGACTATTTGATTGATGGTCGTGACAAATAAGTAGCCCCAGACCAATAGCATGGCCAAGTAATATACAGCCTGGAATTGTTGAGTCATGACAACAAAGAGAACAAACAAAACTGCACTCACACTCACAACGGCCAAGCTGCGAACAACCATATTCAGGCAGATCTGTAGCCTTTCCTCCTCACATCCTGGCTCGAGATGAGAATCTCGAAGTACTCTATACCTATAGAAAAAAGCAATACTGGCATGAGCTAGCTCAATGATAAAGAGGCCTGTAAAGATATATAGTATGATTCTGGAAAGGGTAGGGGAGAGCAACAGGGACAACCACAAGAAGGCAATATAAACCACAAAAGCAATGACGGGAATATGCAGTCGCGGAGTAGAGAGGCTCAACTGTGAAACGAATAGGGGAAATATCAAGAACATCAAAAAAGATGAAGTGGCCACCAAGGCAACATTAAGCACCTCATTAACAGATGGGTAAGTCTCATTTAGTTGGGTTAGCCATTGAAAACCAGTCACACAACCTACAAGCATCATCACAATGGAAAGCATCAGTTTGAACCGCTTGAAATGGCGCAAATGCGCAACTTTGGCGTTGCCGATGAACAGCAACGCGAGTCCAAAAGCAGACGTCACCACCATGGTACACAACTGCGAAAAATCAAATAGCGTGTCTGGCAACATAACGATTTCTTAAAAGCGGAGCAAAAATAGGAAAAAACCATCAATAATCAGTAAAATTTGGCAAAATGCAACCCATAGGATGGAAAAATGCGTTTTTTTTGTATTTTTGCAGCCGTTTTCAACAGCAAAGAATGGATTTTGATGCCATCGAATATGGGATTGTGTTAGTTGGCTGGGTGGTAGGCATCCTGCTAGGTACGATATTATTATTCGTCAAGCTGCCTGCCGATAAAGTGCATTTCACTTACCGCAGGGCAAAAAACACTTGTGCCATCACCATCATACTGTTCGGGCTGGAAATTCTGTTCCAGTGGCTGATACGCTTTTATTTCGAGCTGAATGACCCAGCACTATCGCTTTCAGTCTATCTGATGACTTTTTGCGTAGCAACGCTGATATTCACAGGCGGCTTCTGTACCATGCTCGCGCCACACTTTATGGACAAGAAACAACGCAACATCCTCCTTTCAGTATTGGCGTTCTATGGCATATACCTGTTGATCAACTACTTCATTGACAACCGACGCATACAGTCCTACGGCATTCTCATCGCCTGTGCAATCCTGCTGGTCATCACGTGCATCTCGATCTACAAGTTTGTCTACATCTACCGCCACGCCATCAATGATCTGAAAACCTATTACGCTGATGTCGTAGAGAATCTCATGCGCTGGATGCCTGGAGTAGGGGCGGGCGTCATGCTGCTGCTCATTGCTGCTCCCATCACCTGTCTGTGTCCCAGGTGGGTAGGCATCAATCAGCTGGCAATGGGTATCGTGCTGTTTATCTACACCTTTATCTATACCATTGAATTCTCATTCAGTTACAATACCGTGGCTGCAGCCATTCATCAGCAACCCGAAGTCGACGAGCCACAAGACGCTGGCAATGAGCCGGCAAAAAGCGGATCATCGTCACTGAGCGCTTCGCTGCAGGAGGTTATGCAGAGTAAAGAGTCACGCTGGCGTGAGCAAGGCGGATACCGCACTGCCGGGCTGACCATCGAGCAAGCCGCTCGCGCCATGGGCACCAACCGCAGCTATCTGTCACGCTACCTGAACGAGGTGAGACAGATGACTTTCTATGAATGGGTGGCCCGTATGCGAATCGATGAGGCACAATCCATCATGGTTCAAGAGCGCGAAACCTCCATAGAGCAGATCGCCTCAAGATTGGGCTTCACATCGGTATCCACCTTCTCGAGCACATTCAAGAAAGTGGTGGGAGAGAGCCCTGTGAAGTGGCGAAACGCACATTAACCTTTGATTTTTGCTTGTATTCTAAAAAACACCATTTCATCGGTAATTTTTAGTACTAATTGGTGCTGATTCGTTAAATAAATCAGCACGCAACAATTATTCATTGCCTGGCCTTGCAAGTGTGGCATTTATATCATTTTTCTTTTATAACTTTGCATTTGTGATGAAGGTGATATGTCCATCTCATCACGACTTGACTTTATATTTTATGAAATAAAAGAACTGTGCAATCGGAATAATACTAGAAAAAATTAGTATCCTTTAAGTGTTAATCGAGAATTAGTCTGGTAGTATAAATACCAGCAAAAGAAACTAGTTAAGCAAGATAAAAAACAGTTAGCCTGGGAAGGTTGACTGTTTTTTTATGTTTTGGGGCCATAAAGCCAAAAAAATATAGTAATTTCGTGGCGCCACAGGCCAGACTAATGCCTGCCAGCCACTCAATTACAGAATGATTAACGTTTTTCATATCGTATCCAACAAGCACTGGACCGGTGCCGAGCAGTACACCTATGACCTGGTGGACCGCTTGCGCAACGACCCGGACTTCTACGTCGAGGTAGTGTGCCGCAAACGCCCCATCGTGCTCAAGCAATACCGGCGCCTGGAAATCCCCATCTCCATCTTGCCGCTCAAGGGCGTGACCGACATCGACTCACCCGTGCGCTTCGCCCGCCTCTTGCGCAAGGGCAAGAACATCATCCACGTGCACAGCTTCAAGGATGCCTTCATGGCGGTGATGGCGCGCCGCATCAGCGAGAACCGCGACACACGCGTTGTGGTGAGCGTTCACGGCGTTTACAAGCCCAAAATGAACTACATGTACACCAAGCTGTACAAGTCCATTGACTGCTTTGTCTTCTCGTCCGAGATGGCTCGCGACGCCTTCCTGGGTAAGGCCAAGAAGACCTATGCCGACCGTGCCGTGGTGCTGCGAGACAGCGTCTGCGACAGCCACATCGGCACTACGGTGCCCGAGCTGCGCCGCGAACTGGGACTCGACAGCCACCAGGCTCTGATCATGTACCATGGCAAACTGGCCCCTGAAAAAGGCCTGGATGCCCTCCTGGGCGCTTTAACCCATGTGGACAAGTCCAAGTACCACCTGGCCATCATCGGCGAAGGAGAGCCCAAATACAAGGCAAAAATCAAAGGTTTCATCGTTGCCGCTGGCATGGTCAATAATGTCACGCTGCTGGGATTCAGGGACAACATCCTGGAATACCTGCGCCAGGCCGACTTGGGCGTGCTGCCGTCCATCCAACCCGAGGCGCTGGGAATCAGCAACCTGGAGTACATGATGGCCGGCAAGGCGCACATCTGCAGCAACAATGGCGCCCAGCCCGAGTATGTCCACGACGGCGTGAACGGCATTCTCGTTCCGCCGGGCGATGAACAGGCGCTGACCAACGCCATCAATCTGCTGCTCAACGACACTGCCACCCGCTCGCGCCTGGGCACGCAGGCCCAAAAGGACTTTGAGGACAACCTTGACTATCCCGCCTTCTACAAGAAGATGACCGACCTGTACCGCCATCTGCTTGAGGCTGCCCCCGTCGTGGAAATCGATGTCCCACAACCCGAAGAATAACAGAGATTTAAGTCCCGTGAGATTGGTCTTGTGGGTGCTGACTCAATAAAAAAAACGCCGCCGGGGCACGATTGCCTCGGCGGACGTTTTTATTGTAGGGTGGGGAAAGGTCCCCTCCTGCTTTACTCGATCACGAACTGATAAAGCGTGCAACGGATGCTCTTGCTGGCGCAGTTACCGGCAGCAATCTGACGATAAGCACGGCCAATGTACCAGGTCCAGTAGTCGGTGAACTCGCCCACAGTGCCGTTAGACTTGGTATAGGGCAGCATACCCGTTACATTACCGTTGTTGTCAACGGCAAAGAGGCAAACCTCGCGACGCTGCGAACCGCTACTGTTATAAACAGTCTTGCGGATCTTGGTGTACCACCACGAGGTGCACTCACCAAAGCCGATCGGCTCACCCACGGGCTCATACTCCTTGGTGTCGAGGTTCTGGACACCATACTGTACCAAGCCAGTATAGGGCGTACCGTCATCCTCATACAGCAGGTTGATGAACTGCACGCGGCACAGTGAGTCGGTATCGAGAGCCTTGCCGAACTCAGGAGCCGGAGTCATCTCGATGGCGATGGGAGCCTTGTTCAGGTCATGAACATACAGGCAATAGCGCTTGCCAGCCTCAACAGTCACATTCTGGTCATAGACAACAGGATAGGTGTAGCCGCCGTTGCCGTCGCTCACACGCTTGTGCAGCTTGAGGTTGACATTGCCGGCATCCACAGCATAGTAGCGGTTGGTACCGCCCGAAGGAACCGTGTTGAAGGTAGCCAGGAAAGTGGCACCGTCGTTGCCGTACTCGACACCATTGATGTCGATAAAGTACATATAATTGGCTGCACCGGCGGTGACGGGCTCATAGTAGCCGATCTGCACGTATGCCTTCTGAGACTCGTCAACAGGCTCTGCCATGTAGGAGACATCCTTTTTCTCACAGGAGCCCATGGTCACTGCCACCAGCAGCAATAATGCTATATATTTGAAACATTTCATAATCTATCGGATTTTAATATCATTAATAAATTATCTGGTAGTAGGCATATCACCAGGATAGCAGAACCACATGATTGAGCACTGGTAATCAAGCTCTTGACCGCCAATGGGCAACAGAGCATCGAGATTGCCCTTGTTCCACATGTACTCGGAATTGTAGCGCGGGCGCAGGCGGAAGCAGGGCGAGCCGTTGTTGTCGGCATTGAAGGCGCTCTTGCGGCCCTGAACCTGAGCGGGTTGCAGCCAGAATCCTTTGTAAACCTTGGTAGGATCGGTATCCAGTTTCTGGTTAAGGGTAGTCTTGTCCCAACCGTTGTCATACTTGGGATAATCGCCCGTGTACTGAATGTCATAGAAGTACTTGCGCAGGTCAACCCAAGCTTCCATAGCACCCCAAGGATAGAGTGCCAGATACTTCTGCATCATGATGTGTGACAGCGAGAAGTCGCTCAGTGGCAGACCAGCCACGTAGGGACCATTCAGGTATTCCAGGGCCAGAGTGTTGAAGGTGGCCTGGGTCACACGGTCACCCTGACGGTAGTTGCCCTCCAACTTGCCAGGAACAATGTAGCTGGCAGTGAACTCCATATCGGCTGCGAGGGCCCTCTTCCAGGTCTCAAATGCTTCGCTCTTGCTGCCAAACTTGTACTGAACCTCGGCGAGGTCAAACAGCAGCTCGGCATAGGTAGCCATGATGTAAGGTGCATCATCGCTGTAGATCCAGTGACCGGAACCATCATAGGTCGAGTTAGACACGGCATTGCGGCCCCAGAACGAGGGAGCAGTGCCGATGGGACCGGTAGCGCCGGTGAAGCCCGAGCCCACATAGTAGAGGCTGCGCAGCACCTCGCGGTCGGCGATGGTGGCATAGTTGCTGCTGTCGGTCGTAGCCAGCTTCACGAGGCGGCGCGGGTCGAAGTGACCGGCATCGGGCAGGGTGTCGCTGGTGATCTGCTTGTCGAGCAGCTGGTAGGGATAATGCTGCTTGTTCAGGGGCAGGGTGTCCTCGGTCTGGATGTAGTTGCCCTGCTCGTCATACTTGCGGATGGTACCCGTGAACAGCTGCACGGCATAGTCGTGCTGGAAATAGCTGTAGGTCAGGTTGCCACGGAAGGGACCCCAGAAGTTGTTGTAGCCGCTCTCGGCAGCGTCGGCGCCACCACCGGCAATCTTCAAGGTAGCATTGTCATCGTTGCTGGCAAAAGCCTTGCCGACAGCCTCAAGGAACTCATTGTAGTATTTCTCCTTGAAGTCACGCTTGTTGGTTAGTGATACCAGGTTGCGGGCAATTACTGCATAGCAGAACTTCACCCACTTGGCCTTGTCGCCGCCATACATGTAGTCGTTGTTCTTGATGCGGTTGCCATAGGCCGAGTTATCCTCCTTCTGCAGGTACTCGATAGCCTGATAGGCCCACTCGCGCACCTGGGGATAGATGTCATACTGGTAGTCATACTGATGGTCGAGACGTCCTGCCTCATAGGCCTGTTTCATGGGGGCCTCACCATTGACCTTGGTCAAGAGGTCCCAAGAGAAAGCCTTCATGGCCAAGCCGATACCGGCAAGTGTCCAGTTCTCGGCCTCAACACTCTGGTTGATCATGTTCTCCAGGTTCATACCCTGGTTCCAGTAAACCATGCGCCATGCTTCACCACCGGCATCGCTGGCCTTGGTGTAGTAGTGGTTGGCAAAGTTGGTGTAGCTCGAGGTACCCATCATCTGGGTGAGCGGAGCAATGGCACGCAAGTCCCAGTAGATGCCCTGATAAGCCTGCTGGATACCGGCCAGGTAGAGGTAGCCCTCCACATAGTCGGGGGCGTCGGTATTCTTGTTCACATCCAGGTAGTCGTCGCAGGATGTCAGTCCCAACGTCACGCAAGCCAGCGCACACAATATAATTGATTTGAAAAGTTTCATAATTATATCTGTTTTATAATAGTCAGTTAATCCTTACTTCACGACGATTTCGCAAATCGAAACTCGGTTCCAGCTCAATTCGTCAAACATGTTGCTGATACCCTGGCCCTTGGCGTTGATGCGGTTGGCAGCGATACCATACTTGTTGACGAGCATATCCTTCACGCTGGCGGCACGGCC
>OCTX012180114.1_pt1 | contig 12818 bp, 7 predicted proteins | sample 1539691 | NCBI WGS metagenome assembly OCTX01 (sample SAMN02144231, study PRJEB22623) | gut metagenome | biome: sheep rumen | host: Ovis aries | place: New Zealand
GGCCGCCCTCAAACGTACGGTGGCGGGGACGCCTTATTCCAACTATGTTTCGTCGGGCAAAACAGGCGGGCTGCACAACTACGGGTTGGCGCTTGATTTGACGCTTGCCGACAGCAGCGGCAACTTGCTAGACATGGGTACTGACTTTGATTCGTTCGAGCGTTGCGCGGGCGAGGTGGGTGAGGCCGATGCTTTGGAACGCGGACGGCTCACGCAACGACAAATCGATAACCGCAACGTTTTGCGCGGCGTTATGAAACGCGCCGGGTGGGTGACGCTCAATAGTGAATGGTGGCATTTTAACGCGTATACGCGTGCTTATACAAAGGAACATTATTCGCTGTTCCCGCTGTGAGATTAGTTCGCTTCTCCCCCAAGGGGATAACTCAACTATAAAACTAAAGTTATAAGTTTCGTATAGCTGCAGAGCTTAGGGCGGCCTCATACGCCGTTTATTTTGGTAGTTGCTTGATGCTGGCGCGTTTGAGACGGTCGTTGATGGCCATGCCCACGCCTTCGTTGGGGATGGGGTCCACAAGAATCAACTCGTTCTCGGGCTTGTCGAGGTCGTGCATAAAGGCGTACAGCTTGGCGGTAGCCTCCAGCATGTCCCCGGTTTTAGACAAGTTAACGGTCTCGGGAATGGGTCCTTCGGTATTGCCGAAGGCAATCCTCACCGTGTGTGGCGGAAGCGCAAAGCCCTCGGGCACCTGCCCAAAGTACAGCGGCACTTGCGGGCGGTAATGCGTGTCGCACTGGCCCGGTGCTTGCATGGCTTCGCCCGGCTTGGAGGTCGATTCCTTGATGGCGACCCTGCCCAAAACTTTTTTGACCATCTCGGGCGTGATGGCGCCCGGCCTCAAGACTGTCGGGATTTCGCCGGTCAACGAGACGATGGAACTCTCGACGCCAACAGTGCACGGGCCTCCGTCGACAATGCCCGCAATGCGGCTGGCCAGCTGGTCGGCGACGTGTTGCGCGGTCGTGGGGCTTACGTGCTTAAAGAGGTTCGCGCTCGGGGCGGCCAGCGGCAGTCCCGACTCCTTGATAATCGCCTGCGCCACGGGGTGGCTCGGGAATCGGACCGCAACAGACTGAAGCCCGCTGGTGCAAAGGTCCGGAATGCAATCCTTTTTAGGGAGAATCAAGGTCATGGGCCCAGGCCAGTAGGCCTCGGCAAGCTTGTAGGCGCTGTCGGGGATGTCCTTTGCCACATCGGCAAGTGTCGCGATGTCGGCTATGTGTACAATCAGCGGGTCGAACGTCGGGCGTTCCTTGGCGGCAAAAATCTTGGCGAGGGCCTTGGGCTCAAACGCGTTGCCCGCAAGGCCATACACGGTCTCGGTCGGGATCGCGACGACTTCCCCGGCTTTCAGGAGTTTTGCTGCTTCCCCGACACTTGTCCAGGGAGGGTACATCATGCTTGAGGCGCGTCGGCCTTGGGTTCGTCCTTGCGGCCAAAGGCGAACACCTGGTCGCAGGCGCTGTTGAAGCGTTTCCAGATTTTGTCGGAGTGCTCACGCGGTACAGCACCCACCTCTTTCCACAAGCGGCGGAGGTGCTTGACCTTGTTCATCGCTCCACCCACGGTCGCTTCGCTCAGGTCGGTCAGCAGGTCTTCGGCCTGTTCGCAGAGCAGCACCTTCTTTTGGAGGTTGTTCTGGCGGGCCTGTTCCTGAATGTCGAGCTGGTCACGGCGGCGGGTAAAGAAGTCGTCACAGACTTCGCGGAAATTTTTGTACAAAAGCAAATCGTCGACGCCGCAAGAACCGAGGGCGCGCCAATCCTTTTGCAAGTCGCGCACCGCATCGGCGAGCTGGTTGCTGCCGGCGCTCTCGGCGAACTGCTTGACCTTTTCGATCATGTTCTGCTTTTGCTTTTTGATGGCCTCCAGTTGCTTGCGGAGGTTCTCGTCAATGTCGGCACAACGACCGAGGAATTGGTTGATGGTCTCGCTAAAGCGGTCGTTGATGGCCTCCATGGATTCCTTCGGCACCATGCCGATGGTCTTCCATTCAGCCTCAATCGCCTTGACCACTTCCACCACCTCGTTGGTGATGTTGTTCAGGTCGAGGGCTTCAAGCTTTTCGCAGAGGGAAGTCTTCTTGGCGAGGTTCTCCTGCTTGGCGGCGTCCATCTCCACAAAGTGGCTGCGCTTCTTTTCAAAGAAGGCGTCACAGGCGGTGCGGAAGCGGGTCCAGATTTCGTCGGACTTGCTTTTGGGCACAGGACCGCTCGTCTTCCAGGCTTCTTGCAATTGCTTGAGCTTGTTCGACGTGGCGTTCCAGTCGGTGGAATTGGTGAGGGCTTCGGCCTCTTCGCATAGCTTGACCTTCTTTTCGTAGTTGGCTTCGCGGTTGGCGTCCTCTTGCTTTTGATTTTCTTTGTGCTGGGCGTAGAAGGCGTTTGTGGCCGCCTTGAAGCGTTCCATCAGGGCGTTCAGGCTTTCTTTGGGCACCATGCCAATGGACTTCCAGCTCTCCTGGACCTCTTGCATGGCCTTGAACTTGTCTTTCCAGAACATCTCGGTGTTGGCGACGAGTTCCTCGACCTTTTGGCAGAGGGCCAGCTTGCTCTCGAGGTTCTTTTGACGCTCGGCGAGCTGTTCCTCGATGAACGGGGCGCAGTTTTCGCGGATCTTGTCAAAGAACGTTTGGAACTTTTCGCGGAATTCCACGAACTTGGTCGCCGAAGTCGGGCCGCAGTTCTTCCACTTGTTGCCCAGTTCCTTGAGCTTGTTCAAAACTTCCTGGCTGCCGGGTTCCCTGGAGAGGGCTTCCATGTCTTCAAGGATGGTGGCACGGTCGTTTTCGTTGTGCCACGATTCCCACTGGCGCATTTCTTGGAAGCGCTCGGTGGCAGCCTTGTATTCGAGCCACAGGTCGTGGAACTTGAACTTTTGCTCGCCGACGATTTCCTTCCATTCGTTGTAGGCGTTGCGGAGCTTGAGGCTCAGTTCCTTGAAGTCTTCGTTTTCGTCAAAGCCCTTGACGCGTTCGATGAGCGCCTTGAGTTTGGCGGACTTTTCTTCGAAAATCTTTTGGGCGTTGTCGTTGAAGGAGCTGATCTTTTCGCTCAGCTTGTTGCGCAGACTGTTGTAGTTTTGCAGCATGGGGTCTTCGCCCTCGAGGAGCGGGAGCTTTTCCCATTCGCGCACAATGGCGTGCAAATGCTTCGAGGTAGTCTCGTTGGCGTCGGTGTCGGCCAGCGCCTGGAGCCGTTCCAGCAGTTCAGGACGGGCGGCTTCCTCGGGCTTTGCCTCTTCGGAATCTTCTTCGGCGGGGGCCTCTTTTTTCTTGACGTCCTGGACCTTGAAGAAAGCCTGGTTAAAGCGCTTGACATCGGTGGCGTCCATGATGGACTTCTTTTCGGCCCATTCGGCGATGATTTCCCTTACGCGGTCCTCTTGCTGCTGCGCCTTGCCCTCGAACAGAATGTTCTCGAGTTCAGCGAGCGTCTCGGCAAGGTGGGCCTTGACGGCTTGCTTTTCGGCTTCCGCCTTCTGGGCGGCAATACGGGCTGCGTCGGCCTCGTTGCAGAACTTTTGGAAACTGGCGTAGACTTCGTCCAGGGTGGCCTGTGCCGGGCCCATGCCGAGCACGGAGGCTTCGACCATGAGGTCCTCGAACTGGGTCTTGACCGCGAGCGGGTCCTTTTGGGCTGCCAGGTGGTGCGCCTGCTGGATCAGGGCTTCGCGTTTGCTAATGAGGAGAGCGGCCGCCTTTTTGCCGCCGTCAGCGGCGTCGCGCATGGCGCGGAGCTTTTCGGCTGCAATTTTACGGATGCTGGAATGCTTGGAGTTCTTGGAAATGTCGGTGAGCAGGGATTCGGAGTCAATGCGGTCGACGGCGGTCTTCGCGATTTCTTCCTTGGGGTCCCTGTTGGCTGCCACGGCGAGCACGTTTGCCTTGCCGGTGCTTTTGACCAGCTGCATGCGCAGTTCGGAACTGGGCATGGCTTTGACTAGGTCCTCGGCATAGCGGCTGTCCTTGAGGTCGTTGATATAAACTTGAACTTCGTCGTTGGAGGGTTCACGGTAGTTCTTGAGCTTTTTGGTGGCTTCTTCCAAATAACGGTTTTCGGCGAGGCGGCGGATGCCGGCTTCGGCGTCGTTTTTCGAAATACTGTGAAGCGATTCGACCAGGGTCAGTTTTTTGACGGCGGCAGTCCTCACTTCACTATCTTCATCGGAAAGGGCAATGCGTTCCAGAGTGCTCTGCTCGCGAGGATCCAACTCTTCAATGGCCTCGAGGCGCTTTTCGGGGTTGGAATTTTGCCATTTCGGTTTAAATGCATCCAATAAGCTCATAATTTCTCCAATTAGTTATACGGCCCTTTGTGGGGGTCGGTATATGATAATCTAACTAAAAAGATTTAAAGCGGTGTAAAAAAATAAGCGGTTTTTGGCAATAATACGGGCAGAAAATGGGTGTGGAATACCTATCTTTACCCCTGATATGGCAAAACGCATCCCCAAAACCGAGGCTCCCGAGCAAATTCGCCTAAAATGCAAGGCGGCGGAACTTCGTGAGTTCTGCGAGGTTTACATCCCGCTGGCGCCCTCGGTGTATACCTACGGGGTGCCTCTGGACTTGCCCGAGGGGGTGAAAATCGGCCGCGGGAGCGTGGTGTGGGTGCAATTCGCGACCCGCAAAAAGCCCGCCCTGGCGGTGGTCTCTAAAATGGTGGAACGCCCCGAATTTGACGTGCGGTGTGCCTACCCACATGCCTCGGGTTACGTTTTTGACGAACGCTACATGGAGGCGCTCGAGTGGACTGCACGGTATTACGTGAGCACGCCCATGAAGGCGCTGAACGTTTTTTGGCCGGCGGATTTCGAGAAGTATTTGGATGCGGTCGCGGTAGAGGATCTCCCCCGGGTCAAACAACCGGCTAAACCCGAAGTACCTCCGTTGACAGGCGAGCAGCAGTCGGCCTTGGATTCGCTGGTGGCCGACTTGGACGGCACGGGATTCAGGGGGGCGCTGTTACACGGCGTCACGGGTTCCGGCAAAACGCGCGTGTACCAGGAACTTGCTTACGAGGCGCTTAGGCGCGGGCTTCGCGTTTTGATTCTGGTCCCCGAGATTGGGCTTACGCCGCAAACCTCCAAGCGGTTCGAGGATTTTTTGCAGGTGCCGGTGCATGTGCTGCATTCGGCGCTCTCGGCTCCAAAAAAGCGGGCCGCTTACGTTGCCGTGCTCAAGGGCGAGGCGCAGGTGGTGCTCGGCACGCGCAGTGCGATTTTGGCGCCGTTTCGGTTTGACGTTGTGATATTGGACGAGGAACACGACAGTTCCTTTAAACAGCAGGATCCTGCGCCGCGTTACCACACGCGGGAACTCGCCTTCCACCTGGCGCACAAATACGGGGCGCTCGTGGTTTTGGGGAGTGCGACCCCCTGTCTTGAGACGTTCCACAATGCGATGAGCAGGAACCTGAAGTACTTGCGGCTCGAACATCGCGCCACCGCGGCCCCGCTCCCTGACGTGCAGATTGTGGACATGGGGGCGGTGCGGCAGCAAAAGGGCATTTTGATGTCGCCGGAACTGCGCGAATCCCTGGTGGCGTGCATCGCCTCGGGCGAGCAGGCGATTGTGCTGATGAACCGCCGCGGCTATTCCAAAATCCGCGTGTGCACGGAGTGCGGCGAGACGCTTTACTGCAGGCATTGCCATGTGCCGTTGGTTTATCATAAGCAGTACCGTTCGCTGCTTTGCCACTATTGCGGCATGCTGTACCCTGTTGATACGCCGTGCGGCAAGTGCGGTGCCGCCACGTATGAGTTTGTGGGTGGCGCCATTGAAAAGCTTGAAGAAGAAATTACGGAATGGGTCCCTGGGGCAAAAATCGTGCGTATGGACCGCGACACCACGCAAAACGTGGGCTCCATCGACAAGATCCTCGACAGTTTTCGCAACCGCGAACACAATATTTTGCTCGGCACGCAGATGGTCGCCAAGGGGCACGACTTTCCGGGAGTGCGCCTGGTGGGCGTCGTGGGTGCCGACAGCGGGCTCGGCATGCCCGATTTTCGCAATACCGAACGCCTGTTCCAGTTGCTGAGTCAAACGGCGGGCCGTGCTGGTCGCGTGAGCGGCGGCGGTAAGGTCGTGATCCAGACGCTCAACCCGAGTGAGCCTGTGATGCAGTTCGCGTTGCATCACGACTATGCCGGTTTTGCCGCCCACGAGATGGACGACCGCCGCGACGCCAACTACCCGCCGTTTTGCAAGCTGGTCGAGGTCTCGTTTGGCTCCCGCGACGAGAATCTTTTGCGCGCGGCCGTCGCCCGTGTCGAATCGCTGTGCCGTGCCGAAAAATCCCTCATGGTGCTGGGCCCGGTAGACGCCTTTGTGAGCATGGTGCAAAACGTGCATTGGGTCAAGCTGTACATTAAGGCTGCGAACCTCGCGGCGGTTCGGCATTTGCTCCACCCCGTGGTGAACAGCCCCAAGCCTTGGGCCCCTGGGGTCGACATCAAGGTCGAAATCGACTAAAAACCCGCCTGTTTTCCGTTGTGAACGGATTTTTAGTACAAAATGGGTCGCCTGGCTCTTTTTTCTTGTATTTTTTTGCATAGCCCAAGGCGGGGCATGTGCCCGACGCCCAAAAAAGGATGAAAAATGGAATCTTTCAACTTTTACAGCCCCACGGAATTTGTTTTTGGCAAGGATCGCGAAAACGAGGTCGGCAAGTATGTGAAAAAATTCGGCGGCACACGCGTGCTCATCCACTACGGTGGAAAGTCCGCTTTGAAAAGCGGACTCATTGACCGCGTGAAAGCGAGCCTTGACGTCGAGGGTATTGGGCACTTTGAACTGGGCGGCGTGCAGCCGAACCCGAAGGACACCAAGATTTACGAAGGCATTGAGCTCGTGAAAAAGACGGGCGTGGACTTTATCCTTGCCGTGGGCGGCGGCTCCACAATCGATAGCTCTAAAGCGATTGCGGTGGGGAGCCTCTACGACGGCGACTTTTGGGATTTTTATTGCCGCAAGGCCGAAATCAAGCGAGCCCTCCCGGTGGGCGTGGTCTTGACAATCGCTGCCGCGGGTAGCGAAGGCAGTGGCGCCTCTGTTGTGACGAAGGTCGAGGGCGGCCTCAAGAGGGACATTGGCACGGACCTCATCCGTCCGCGTTTTGCCATCGAGAATCCCGCCCTGCTCTGCACGCTTCCGGCTTACCAGACGGCTTGCGGCATCACCGACATCATGGCGCACATTTTTGAACGCTACTTTACGAACACGCCCGAGGTCGAAGTGGGCGACCGCCTTTGCGAAGGTTTGCTTTTGACGATGCTCAAGGAAGGGCCGCGCGTGATTGCCGACCCGAACAACTACGAGGCGCGTGCGAACATCATGTGGGCGGGCACGGTTGCGCACAACGACATCATTGGGTGCGGCCGCAGCCAGGACTGGAACAGCCACGCTATTGAGCACGAACTTTCGGGCATGTACGACTGCGCCCATGGCGCGGGCCTTGCGGTGATTATGCCTGCGTGGATGGAATACGTGATGCACCACAACGTGATGCGCTTTGCCCAGATGGCGACTCGCGTGTTTGGCGTCGAGATGGATTTCGAGAATCCCGAGGCGACTGCGAAGGAGGGCATTTGCCGCTTCCGCAAGTTCCTCAAGAGCATTGGCATGCCCATCAACTTTGAGGAACTTGGCGCGAAGGAGGAGGACATCCCGACGCTCGTCGATAAACTGAACCCGGGTGATGGCTGGGGCTTTTTGCCGCTCAAGCGCGCCGATGTAACCGCCATCTACAAGATTGCGGCTCACGCAACGGCAGAAGGCGGTGCGTCCTAGGCTTTTTTCAAAATAGCACGCAGTTCGTCGGCGGCCTTCTCGAGGTCGTCGTTCACGATGGTGTATTCGTACTTGCCCTTGGTCTTGGCGAATTCCATCTCTTTTTTGGCGTTGTGGAGGCGCGTCTGGATGACTTCTTCGGAGTCTGTGCCGCGACCGCGGAGCCTGCGTTCTAGTTCTTCTTCGCTCGGCGGGAGGATGAGGATGCCCGTTGCGTCGGGGTAGACCTTGTCGAAGTTCACCTTGCCGAACACGTCGAGGTCAAACAGCACGCGCTTGCCCTGCTTGAGCATGTCTTCCACGAAGAACTTGGGGGTACCGTAGTAATTGCCGTGCACTAGGTTGTATTCCACCAGCGCATCGTCCTTGATCATCTGCTCGAATTCTTCCTTAGTCTTGAAGAAGTAGTGTACGCCGTTTACCTCGCCTTCACGGGGACTCCGCGTAGTGGCCGAAATGGAATACACGATGTCGGGGAATTCCCCGATGACCTTGTCCTTGAGGGTGGTCTTGCCTGCGCCGCTCGCGGCGCTCATCACGAAAAGCTTGTTCTTCATACGGACAAATATACTAAAAGGGGGCGTACTGGCTTGCGAAGGGGCTTTTTCTGCCTGTAAAACGGAATGCGAAGGCCAGAATGTGATTTTACTCAAATGCTTTCACTAAGTTGTTAAAAACCTGACAATACGTTTCTATATTTTGCAATATCTGGTGTGTGGGGATTAGGGAGAGAGCATGAAACGTTATTTATCTCTTTTTTTGTTGACGTGCGCCAGCCTTGCGGGCATGGCCTTTGCCGACCCGACGGTATCTATCTTTGTGAAGGACGCCTCCGAATTCCAGGCGATACAGGCCGACTTGCAGCAGTTGAAGGCGGGCATCGGGAGCGATAACCCCGAGGTGGATTCCTTGATTACCCGTGCGAACCGCATCGCGAAAATGAACGACCGGTGTAGCATGGTATCCATCAATGACGTGCTCGACGAGGAGTGCGGACACTTCTATGCCGTGGAACTCCCCGAATTCGAATCGCGCTATATGGAAGTGACCGGCGAGCTGCGCCTGGGTGTGGTGACTATGGCGAACGACCTGGAACAGCGCACGCAGCAGATTGACGCTTGTACCGACGCTTTTTCCCGCATTATCGCCTCCAAGGAGAACCTCCTGAAAATCGAGGGCGGCGTGGACCTGGAACCGCTCTCGCATGCGGGAGCGTTCGATGCGTCTTACAACTTCAAGCTGCGCTATGACGGACGCCGCATGGACCAGCAGAAGCATTTTACCGAACTCTGGCTCTCGAAGTGCGGTGACATTGTGCTGCGCAAGTCGGGTGACGAGTTTGCTCCGCTCTTTGTGCAGGCTCTCGACCACATGAACGACTCGCTTTTAAACACGAAGACGAACCTGAAGGTGGTTCTCGATACGAGCGACCTTTCGCTCTACCTGGACTTGAACAGGCCGGTGGCGGGCGCGTACTACCTGAGCGGCGCCGAACTCTTCAACGTGACGCAGATTCCTTCGGGCAAGGAGAATGCGCACCTGCTGGTGGACATGAAGGACAAGTCCGTGCAGTTCCCGAAGGGACGCGACGGCGAGATGGCCACCTACAAGGGCCGTGTGGAGTTCGAGAAGGCGAGCAACGACCTCGTGGGCCGCTGGATTTGGGGCCGCGATTCTACGGCCATCAAGGCGATGCCCAAGATGAACACGAAGACGGTTGCGTCCGAGGTGGTGGCCGCATCGGGAACGGAGCCCAACGCTGCTCCGGTAGCAGAAACTGCCCCGCAGGCGGGCGACAAGGTGGACAACGGCCTGCCCGAGGCGAAAAAATCGGACGGCCCGCACTGGGTGCTTATCGGGATTTCGGCGGCGACTCTCATCGCAGGTTCGACGCTTGCTGTCATCTACAACAAGAAGGCGAAGGACGAAAGTACGAAGCAGCCTTCTTCGCAGGAAGAATTCAACAATCGGCATGATGACATCGGCAAGTACCAGAAGGTGCGCGCGGCAGGTATTGGCATTGCAATTTTGGGCGGCATCGGGCTTGGCCTGAGCATCGCTTTCTAGGAGGGGACGACATGAATTCGGAATTAGGAATTAGGAATTCGGAATTAGGGAAGTGTCATCCTGAGCGTAACGCCGTAAGGCGTGGAGTCGAAGGATCCATACGTCTTGTAGGTGCGCTTGTGGCGCTTGTCATGACGTTCCTTACGGCCTGTACCGATTACCAGGAAGAGTTCGACAACAACTTCGCTGCGTTGGAATACGGCGACATTGAAAACCCGGAATTGTCCAGCGGCGTTGATCCCGGAAGTTCGCACGGCACGACACCCGCGTCTTCTGCATCTGTGTCGAGTGGTGCCGACCCTCTGTCTTCTGGCACTGTTCCTGCATCTAGCGGTGCCGAACCGCTGTCTTCTGGAACTGTTCCGACATCGAGCGGTGCTGAACCGCTGTCTTCTGGAACCGTCCCGACCCAGAGCTCTGGAGAACAGCCCAGTAGTTCTGCGGAATCAAGCAGCTCGGTGGAGTCTTCGTCTTCTTCAATACTTCCATACACCCCGCCTTCGGGGCCGAATTACGACACGCTGGATTACAACGGGCAAAAGTACAGGACAGTCAAAATCGGTGACCAGGAATGGATGGCTGAAAATATGAACGCCAAAGTGGATGGTAGCGCCTGTTATAGAGATTCTAGCAAGTACTGTGATATGTACGGTCGCCTTTATTCGTGGGATGCTGCTATGAAAGTTTGCCCCGAAGGTTGGCGCTTGCCGGATACGACCGATTGGAGCATTTTGTTTGAGTCGGTGGGTGGAAAGGCAACTGCGGCTACACACCTCAAAGCAACGTCAGGCTGGACTAGCGATGGCAATGGAGATGATAAATTTGGCTTTTCTGCGTTTGCTGCAGGAGGCTCGGATACAGGATCTGACGTGAAGTATGCGGGCAAAGAGATTGATGCTGCTTTCTGGACGAGCGAAGTGAAAAACAGCTATGATGCGTGGTCTGTGGGAATGTATTGGGATGACTCTTATCCAACTATTGATGGAAATCTTATAGCGAGTCGTCGTTCAGTCCGTTGCATAAAGGGTGAGCCTTCGTCCAGTAGTTCTGTGAAATTGAGCAGCAGTTCTGCGGAACCGTCTTCTAGCTACGTTCCTCCTTCAGGAATAAGCTATGGAAAAATGACCGATCCAAGTACTTTTGCTTTTTCGTACAGGACGGTAGAAATCGGTAACCGGACCTGGATGGCGGAAAATATGGCTAAAGGGGGGGGGATTTTGTGCCCTGGCGGCATTCATGAAAATTGCGCAACATATGGTCATCTTTACAGGTGGGATGATGCGAAAAATCTTTGTCCCGAAGGCTGGAGTTTGCCAAGTAAAGATGAATGGGAACAGTTGATTTCATCTGTGGGTGGTGGTAGTGCGAAACAAGCGGGCAAGGCTCTCAAGACGAACTCCGGCTGGAAGAATGATGGTGATGGAACGGATGAGTATGGCTTTTCGGCACTGCCTGCTGGCTATTGGAGTAATTATTCGGGTGATGGTGAATACTATGGTTTAGAAGGCGCGGCCCATTTCTGGAGTCAAACAGAATTCGGATCTGACTCCGCGTATGGTTTAAAATTGGAGTATACTGTCGATTCTGCATCGATGTCCAAATATTCTGTGATTGGAAAAAATTACTATGCTCTTTCCGTCCGCTGCATTTTGGATGAAAATTACTTCGTTGATAACCGCGATGGCAAGACGTACAGAAAGGTCAAGATTGGCGACCAGACCTGGATGGCGCAGAATCTGAATTACAAGACGGACGACAGCTATTGCTATGGTGAAAATAATGCCCAGACGACTAATAAGTATTGTGAAACGTACGGTCGTCTTTATAAAATAAGGAAAACACTTGAGATGGCAGGTGGTGTTTGCCCCGGAGGCTGGCACGTGCCGAGCTATGATGAATGGCTAACATTATTTGATGCGGTGGAGGGGAAAGACTCTGCTGCCATCCATCTTAAGTCGAAATCAGATTGGAAAGAAGATGATTATTATTATGATGATGTTGACAGCCGCGGTACTGATGACTATGGTTTCTCGGCGCTCCCGGGAGGACGAAGAGTTGCTGGGGGGTTTGATGGAAGGGAGCAGAATGCTTGGTTTTTGAGCTCGACGACGTCTAAAACGAGTGGTTGCTCTGGTTGTACGTACATTGTTAATTTTGTCTATAGCTTGCCGAGTGCAGCTTTTCCCGATGGCGTTGAAGAAGAAGCTGTCTCCGTCCGCTGCCTGAAGGATGCGGAATAAAACAGATTTCCTTGTAGAAATACAATAAAAAAAACGGCCTCGCAGCCGTTTTTTTTGTAATGCTTACTTGTTCTTGTCTTCGATGTACAGCGGGCGTTGCTTGACTTCGTCGTAGATGCGGCCGATGTATTCGCCGAGAATCCCGATTGACATGAGTTGCACGCCGGCAAAGAACACGATGGCCGTCATGAGCGATGCCCAGCCCGGCACGGTCGTGGCGGGGGAGAGGAACTTCTCGAGGATGGACCACACGAGCACGCCGAGGCCGACGAGGGTCGCGAAGAACCCCATGTAGAAACTGACCTTGAGCGGTGCGGAACTGAATCCGGTAATGCCGTCGAAGGCGAGCCGCATCATCTTCTTGAGCGGGTACTTGGAGGTGCCCGCGGTGCGTTCTGCGCGGTCGTACTTGACGCCGATCTTCTTGAAGCCTACCCAGCACACGAGCCCGCGCAAGAAACGGCTCCTTTCGGGGAGGTTCTTGAGCTGGTCCACCACGCAGCGGTCCATGAGGCGGTAGTCGCCGGTATCGGGCGGAATGTCGATGCTCGTGAGCTTGCCGATAAGGCGGTAGAAGCAGAACGCGGTGAAGCGCTTGAAGATGGTTTCGCCCTTGCGCTTGTTGCGCTGTGCGTACACAACTTGGTAGCCCTCGCGCCACTTGACCATCATCTCGTGGATGAGGCTCGGCGGG
>OCTX012267291.1_pt1 | contig 12817 bp, 9 predicted proteins | sample 1539691 | NCBI WGS metagenome assembly OCTX01 (sample SAMN02144231, study PRJEB22623) | gut metagenome | biome: sheep rumen | host: Ovis aries | place: New Zealand
TCGTGATAGGCACGCATACCAGTCCAGCCGGTATTGCCGACCTGATGATTGAATACTGTTACTAACTCGGTAATCTGCATGTCTGCGAAATGCAGGGCATACTTGGTGTAATAAATGTGCTGTTGCATAACGTCTTGTTTTGAAGTGAATACTATTCTTCCGCATCGTACTGACCACCGTGGCTACGTTTTGCTCGGTTGGCGAGTCACCCTTTCGGGTACTGCTCTTGATGCTTCTGGTGCAAAGGTACGAAGAAATTGGCTAAATAACACATCCTTTATCTCTTTTAACACTATTCACATGTGACATTTTCGTTGTTCCCCTACTATCATATAGATAGTAAACAGCAAAAGACACTAATGAATTGGAGATGTTATGAAAAAATAAATAATTGTTTGGCCAATCTTGTTTTTATTCGTATTTTTGCAAACGATAAAGAATTTTTTAATATAAAAAGAATATGTTGAAACTATTTATAAGCTACAGTCACGCGGATGAATCATATATTGGGCGTTTTATCACTGCTATCACGACTCTGACAGGTGATGACGGAATACTTGAATATTGGTACGATAGAAATATCAAGGCGGGAGATGACTTTTGGGATGAGATTGACAGTCATTTGGCAGATCGGGATGTGGTTTGCCTGTTTTTATCTCCAGACTATCTTGCCTCAAGGGCATGTAAAGAAGAGATGAGACGTGCCCTTGTTATGCGAAAAGAACAAGGTACATTGATTATTCCTGTGGTCTTGAGGCCATGTGCATGGCTTGATGTGAAAGATATAAAGCCGATATTGGCAGCTACAAAAGATGGACTGCCTATTTCTAAATTTTCCAATGCTGATGATGCGTGGATGGATGTTTATGATAATGTAAAGAGAGCTGTTACTACTTATAAGAAATTGAAGGATGCCAAGTTTACTAAGGCTTTTGATGATTTTCTTGATGACGCTACAGTACTCACAAAAGCGCACTCGATGAAAAATGTGTTAAAGTTGTCTGACATATTCATCTATCCAGATATGACTATCATTGACGAAAAAGATAACGACAAAAAAGTCTCATCAGACAAAGTCATCTTAAACTTTACTATTGACTCTAGAATTGCTATTGTCGGAGATGATCAGTCTGGGAAAACTGCATTGTTGAAAGTTTATATTAGAGTCCTAAAAAGTAGAGGATTTCTACCTGTATATGTAAAAGATCCACAATTGTTGCTACAAGGTAATCTGGAATATAGAATAAACAATCTCATTAAAGAGCAATATACAGATAATAATGGTAGTCAAGACTTTAATAGACAAATAATAGTTCCACTGATAGATGATTTCCATAAGACAAAAGACAAAGAGAAGATATTAGACAAATTGCAAGACTACAAGAGTTGCATCATTATAGTGGATGATATTTTTTCTTTGGATGTTAGCCAAGGGAAATTGATTGCAGGTTTCTCGAAATACAAAATCCGTGAACTGAAACCTTCACTGAGAAATTCACTTATAAAAAAGTGGATTAGTATTAAAGAAGGAGAAAGTGATGATACAGGATTCATAAATGATGACTTGGAAAAGTTGGATGAGGCAACTAGAATTGTCGATGCGTCCTTAGGAAAAATGACAGGATTCGGCATTATGCCTGCATATCCGTTCTTCATACTTAATTTCCTTAGCATTTATGAAAATGGGGAGCGATCTATAGACCAAGGCATTACGTCACAAGGATATTGCTATCAAGCCTTAATCTACCTGTTTTTGAGGAAACAAGGTGTGTCTAACGAACAGATTGACACATACATGAACTTCCTTACTGAGTTGGCATATCATATTTATGACAATAAAGGCGAGGGACTGGCAAGGGATGTTTTTGATAACTTTATAACATGGTATGAGGGAAAGTTTAATCTAACAGACAAAAAGGAAAAAATAATAGCAAATCTTACAAAATCTAATATCATAGGCTTTTCTTCTATGAATAATGTTTCATTTACATATCCATATCTCTACTATTTTTTTGCTGGCAGATATTTCGCTCAACAGTGGGACGATCATCAAGGGGAAATACACAGACAGGCAGTTGATGATGTAAATTTCATCCTTGACAATCTTCATAAAAGTGCAAATGCATATATTATCATTTTCATAGCACATCATACTAAGGCGTCGTCATTGGTTGATGCTATCATGGACAGGGTTAAGGGATTGTTTGGTAACTATAAGCCTGCTACTCTTGACGAGAAATGTCTTGAAGTGTTTAACAAACAGAGAGTTCAAGCAGCGGCACCTATCCTGCCCCAAAACTATTCCCCAGAACAAAACAGAAAACAGGAACTGTTGAAACAAGATGAACTTGAGGAAAAGAGAATTAAAAAAGAACAAGAATTAGAAAATCAGACAGATGAATTTTCGAGAGAATTCCGACGTGGAATTAAAACCGTGGAAGTTGTTGGAACAATAATTAAAAACAGAGCAGGCTCTTTTAATCAAGAACAATTATGTTATTTGTTTGAGGGGGCGATGGATATTCATTTAAGACAACTAACTTCATTTCTTGAATTAGTTGAGTTTATGACTGCAAAGGAGGATTATGCAGACTTTTTGATTGAGCGGATTCAGCAAAAGTATCCAGAATGGGATGAAAATAGATTGAAAATAGCTGCCCATAATTTTTTCTGGGGAAGTAACTTCAGCGTCATTATTGGCTTTATTATGAAATTATCGAATTCTCTTGGCTCCAAATTATTGGTTAACATTACCAAGAAAGTTTGTGATAAAAGAAATACTCCAGCAACGTTTATGTTGAAACATACTATTTTGATGTGGATTACTAAAAATATTCATATTTCGGAGTTGATGGATATTGATAAGGTGCTGAAATCTCCGATCGCAAAAATGGCAATGTTATGGATTGTCAGTAATTATTGTCAAATGCACAGAATAGATCATAAGGACGTAGAGAAACTGAAAAGACTTGGTATCAAACATGAAAAGTTGCTCCCTAGAAGCATTAATTAGAGCAGAATAAGCTCTTTGTCTATTCTTTTTAAGAGGAACTTGTCATTGAGACAGCTGAAACGTTGTATTCTGAAACATGATGCTTTCCAGCATATAAATATTGATTCTACTGTCAATCAGTTGGGAAATATCGTTCACCATATGCCTATGCTGCCTCGATTACAAACCTGATAGCTGACATTATAACTAACGTTGTAGAAATTGCAGCGTACGCCATAGGTTATTTCTTATATATAATAATGTCTTCTTTACAATTTATTCGCTTGTTTTGTTCAAACAATAGGGTTTGTTCATAAATTCGTGAACAAACATCAAATTTTGAACAAAATATTTGGTTGTTTCAAAAATGTTCACTAACTTTGCAGCGTTCATAAATTCGTGAACACAAATTAAAAGTTGAACAATATGGTGAGTGAAAGAGAATTATTATTGGATGCCGAAAAGAACCTAATAAGTCTTACCCGGCGAAATGACATAATAATTAAACCATCTGGTAACAGACGTTATGACACTGATATCAACATTGGTGAAGTAAAATTAATCGGTGAGGTTAAATCTTATGTCAACAATGCAAATTTCAACCAAATGCTTATACGGCTTCAAGAGATAAGTCAAATCAACAAACTACCTGTTTTGTTGATTGTCGGAGATATTTCTCCCCAAAATCTCATGAAGTTTGTGGATGAAGGCTTTAATGTATTGGATTCTGTGGGGAATTGTTATATCAACGTTCCACCTCTTTACATCTTCATTACAGGGCAAAAACGGACTAAGCCTAAGGAAACTATGAAGAAAGTTTTTAATGATTCTGCATTAAAACTGATATTCTATTTCCTCCTCGACAAGTCTAATATTGGCAAGCCATATAGAAAGATAGTGGAAGAAACTGGCTTTTCTATCGGAACTGTCAAAAATGTCATCGAAGAAATGACCTTGCAGCATCATATCATCAAAACATCCAAAGGCAGAGTTCTTATGGATTGGAGAAAACTTCTCGATGATTGGCAAGTAGCCTACAATCAAACACTAAAGCCAAAGCTCTTTTTAAAGAAGATGACACTGGCAAGCCCTGAAAGGATTAAGAACTGGAAAAGCACAAAACTTCCAGAAAACGCTTGTTGGGGAGGAGAGAGTGGGGCCAATCTGACAGATGGATACCTTACTCCAGAAATCCTAACTATCTATACAAATGGTGATAGTAACGAAATCATTAGAACGAGCAGAATTCTTCCTTCATCTGAAGGGGAGATTCTTGTATATAAAAAATTCTGGTTTGGCCATGACGCGAACCATATTGCCCCCAGAATATTAATATACGCGGATTTGATGGGTACAGCTAACAGCCGCTGTCTTGAAGCTGCAAAAAGAATCTTGGACGATGAAAAATAGTATCACTAAAATAGAATTGGAAAACGATCTCTTGTATGGAACACTGCAAGTACTTCACAATTGCGTTTCCGGCATGGGACTAAATCTATATGTAGTTGGTGCAACAGCAAGAGACTTAACAATGAAGCTTCTTGACGAAACGGCATCCCAAAGGAAGACCAAAGACCTTGATGTGGCAATTGCTTTATCTGATTGGACTCAGTTTAATAACCTGAGTGAAGTATTGCAGGCTAATAACTTCCATAAAGGAAAGGCGAAACAAAAATTCTACTATAAAGGTGAACATCACGAAAACGACTATGAAGTTGACATCGTGCCATTTGGTGAAATCGCAGACGAAGAAATTATTGCATGGCCCCCAGATGGTACACCAGAAATGTCCGTAAAATGCTTTACCGACGTAATGGAAAACGCAATTCCTATTTCCGTTAATGATGAATTTACTGTGCACATCGCACCTTTAGCTGGCCAGTTCTTTATCAAGCTGGATTCATGGATGGACAGGCATGATCGTGACCACAAGGATGCCGACGACATGTTTTTCATCCTTGGTAAATTCTACATGACTAGCGTCATGGATGGCCAAACTCCGACAGACGATGTAGATGACGAAGAAGAAATATTAATCAGTGGTGCCCAATGGATAGCAAGTATTATGCGCTCCATTCTCAGCACAGACCATCTAAACTATTATTCTAATAAGATAAAAGAAGAACTTGACAAGGAGACAGAAAGTGAACTGATTAAGGACTTCATATTGCTCTATGGTGATGAAAAAGATGAAGCTTACGAAACGTGTTATAACATATGGCTTAACATCTATGCTGTTTTGAACAAAGAAATAGTTGTTAGAAATGAAAATCAATAGTTTTTCAATTGGGAGTACACCGAATCACAATGAAGACAGTATAGCACATGCAAATATGGGCATCAACGGATATGCTTTTGTCATAGCCGATGGTATGGGCGGTCTTCCACATGGAGAAGTTGCATCCCAAATAGCATGTACGACCATCATCTCACACATTCAAGCCACCTATAAAGATTTTCATTCGGAATTCATAATCTTGAAAGAGGCTCTAGAAAAAGCAGACAACAAAATATACTCAAGTGGGCTCAGCAAGTATAAATGTCAAATGGGTACTACAATAGCTGCAGCAATTGTTACTGACTATATGATTTTTTACACTTGGCAAGGGAATGTGCGGATATACCATAAGCAAGAAGGTACGTTGAGACAGTTGACAACAGATCATGTACTTGATATTGGTTATGGTCAACAAAGAATTACACGATGTCTTAAAGGTGCCGGATTACGGGATGATATTCCACTTGCATCTGAAAGGTTGTCAAGGGGGGACACTTTGTTTTTCTGTACAGATGGTTTCTATAAAGAGCATGAGAATTTACTAATAAAGGACGATGACTTTATTTCAATAATAAGCAGCATCACAAATCCCAAAGATGACTCTTCCATAATTGAAATTGACATATGAATTTGTTTGGCCAGACGACGAGAGAAATATCACCAGTATTGTTTTGGACTATACGTGAGAATAAACCATGCCTATAATTCTTTTTGAAATAGATCATACGAGGGTAGTGAAGTTTATGATTTCATGTGCATCTTTATGGCTCTTGGATATCAATTTTGATGGAACAACTTAAAAATATTCCATCAATGTTCCATTAAAATTTGATGATCTGAAAAAGTGAAAGTCCCGTAATCTCTTGGATTACAGGACTTTACTTGTTGGGGTGTCCGGGCGGACTCGATAGAGGTGTCTATTAATAAATGCCATCACCAATTGAATAGATTTCGATGACGTGTATAATGTCATTGAGGACGGGAACTTGATATCGGGAAGTGCTATTAGACATTAAAATTGTTGATTAGTGAGTCTTACTTGGTGGTGCAAATGTGGTGCAATTGTAAAATAAGGAAATCCGCAAGAAACTGACTTTTAGAATCTTGCGGATTTTATATAGTGATCCCGTTGGGATTCAAACCCAAGACCTTCAGAACCGGAATCTGACGCTCTATTCAGCTAAGCTACGGGACCAATTTGCGGTGCAAAGGTAATGAATAAAATTGAGAATTGTGTGGTGAGCGATGATATTTTTTCGAAAAAATAAGATTCTCAGAAGAATTACTACCTTCAAAACGTCGGGAACAAACATGTTTTGTAGTCAAAATGCAAAAATTATATCGTTTTTACTTGCAATTCAATAAATAATATGTACCTTTGCAGAGCATTTTAACAATTAAGGTACAAAAGATATAGTCATCATGAGCAAACTGATTATACCAACATATTATGAGCGGCTGCTGGATATGAAGCAGACCGAACAAGGCATTAAACAGATCAAGGATTTCTTCCAGATGAACCTCTCGACAGAATTGCGGCTGCGCCGCGTGACGGCTCCACTGTTCGTGCTGAAGGGTCTGGGCATTAACGACGACTTAAACGGTGTCGAGCGTGCCGTGACGTTCCCCATTAAGGACTTGGGCGATGCCAAGGCCGAGGTGGTGCACTCTCTGGCGAAATGGAAAAGACTGACACTGGCCGAATATGAGGTGGAACCGGGCTACGGCGTGTATGCCGACATGAATGCCATCAGGGCCGATGAGGAACTGGACAACTTGCACTCGCTGTATGTGGATCAGTGGGACTGGGAGGCAGTGATTACGCGCGAGGACCGAAACCTGGACTTTCTGAAACGGGTGGTACGGCGCATCTATGCGGCCATCCTTCGCACGGAGTATCTCACCTGTGAGACGTACAACCAGATAAAACCGTTCCTGCCGCGTGACATTCATTTCATTCACAGCGAGGATTTGCTGGCGATGTATCCCGACAAGAGCGTAAAAGAGCGCGAGGACCTGATTGCCAAGAAATACGGCGCAGTGTTTATTATTGGTATCGGTGGAAAACTGGCCAATGGAGATCCTCACGACGGCCGTGCGCCCGACTATGATGACTGGACGACGGAGACGGCAGAGGGCCATCGCGGCTTGAATGGTGACATACTGATATGGTATCCTATTCTCGACCGTGCCGTTGAGCTTTCGTCAATGGGTATCCGTGTGGACAAAGAGAGCTTGCTCCGGCAGCTGAAACTATCGGGTGAGGAAGAGCGCGAGAAGTTGTATTTCCACCAAAAGTTGCTGGCGGGAGAATTGCCACTGAGTATTGGTGGCGGTATCGGACAGAGCCGTCTGTGCATGGTGTTGCTCCATAAGGCTCATGTGGGCGAGATTCAAGCCAGCATCTGGCCCGATGACATGGTGAAAGAATGCGAGGCCTTGGGGATGCCGCTGATCTAGGGTTTCAAGAATGAAGACTATTGTCTCTCAGATGTTTATGCGGGGACGCATTTACGCAGAACGATCTCAATGGTTTCCTCTAACACGGAAAACCAACTAGGTTAATTCCAAATCCAGCACCGAACGGAGTTGTTCGACGGCTGGATTTTCTTTTAACAGTTTCTCAAATACTTCTCTTCGGCTGAGGATTTTGCTCACTTCATTCGACTTGGCAAGACGCAGTTGCAGGGTGATATTGCCGTTGTGCAACTCTTTAGCCAATGTAGCACAGATGCGTTTTTTGATGGTCGACATCTGGTCGAGCAAAATCTGATTGTCGACCACTACCTCTACGTCGGGAAAGGTAGTGATGACGGGATGCATGTTTTTCATGCGGTGCGACATGGCAGCCATCTGCTGGGGCATACGCTGGCACATGGCATACCATTGTTTCTGCAAATCTTCAACTGTGAAACTGTTGTCTTCGTCTTTGTTCGTCACCTCGGGCTCACTCTGATATACTTGTTTCTCAGGGCCGCGCCTGATGGTATTGAAAGTCATGCCAATGCTACCCAATTTGATTTTACCTGGCGATGAGGTTGCAATGGGAGACGGACCAGTGGATGCCGAAGATGAAGGAGTGGTCTCAGGCTGGGGCACAGACTGACCAGGCAGCGCAGCCTGAGCCGGGCGCTGCTGTGGTTGCCCTGCCGCGGTCACCTGCTGGGCCGTTGCTGGCTGGGCTTTGTCTGTTTTTTTCTTGAACAGGGTTTTCAATCGCTTGGGGCTACGCCCCGCGCTGACGCCATCGTCTTCCTGTGTAATCTGGGCAACCTGTATAAGGGTCAGTTCAACCAACAGCCGCTTATTGGAGCTTTGACGGTAGTTGATGTCGCAGTCATTCATCAGTTTGAGGGCACGATAGAGGAACTTCGTGGGACATTTCTGAGCCTGTTCCTGATAACGGGCGGTCTGTCGCTGGCTAGCCTCCAGTAGTGGCAGTGTCGCGGCATCCTTGGCCATCAGCACATTACGCACGTGTGAAGCCAATCCATTGATGAGGTGGCCCCCATCGAATCCCTTGTTAATGACATTATTTAATAGTACCATCACATCGCTCACCTTGTTTTGCAAGCTGAGGTCGATGATGTTGAAATAGTTTTCGGCATCGAGCACATTCAGGTCTTCGATGACTTTGGCATAAGTGATGTTGCCTTGACAGAAGCTGGCAGTCTGATCGAAGATGCTGAGCGCGTCGCGCATGCCGCCATCGGCTTTCTCAGCAATGACGTTCAGGGCATCTTCCTCGTAGGTGATGCCTTCTTTTTCGGCCACCATCTTCAGGTGGTCGATGATATTGGGAACGGTCATCCGCTCGAAGTCGTAAATCTGACAACGCGACAAGATGGTGGGCAGTATCTTGTGTTTCTCGGTGGTTGCGAGGATGAAGATGACATGTGCGGGCGGTTCTTCCAGGGTTTTCAGGAAAGCATTGAAAGCCTGTGTCGACAACATGTGTACCTCGTCGATGATGAACACCTTGTAGCGTCCCACCTGCGGTGGAATGCGTGTCTGGTCCATCAGCGCCTTGATATTCTCGACCGAGTTGTTGCTGGCCGCGTCGAGCTCGAAAATGTTGTACGACCGCTGTTCGTTGAATGCGTCACAACTCTCGCAGTGGTTGCAGGCCTCGCCCTCGTCGGTGGGCGTCATACAGTTGATGGCCTTGGCAAAGATACGGGCACAAGTGGTTTTTCCGACGCCCCTGGGCCCGCAGAAGAGATAGGCATGAGCCAGTTTGCCGCTCTTCACGGCATTCTTCAGCGTTGTGGTAAGCGCTGACTGGCCAACCACCGAGTCGAAGGACATCGGCCGGTATTTGCGTGCTGAAACGATGTATTCCATTGTGTAGTTTCTAGATTTTTGATGCAAAGATAATGAAAACCGAGGGGAGTACAAAAGAATTCTTTCCTTTTTTCGGCCCCGTGACTGCATTTCTACGGCATTTAAGTCAAATTTAAATAATAAAATACAAAATATAGACAGCAGCATGCCATAATTCAATAATTATGTTTATCTTTGCCACTGAAAACGCCTTGAGAGTGTTTTTATAGTATAAATTTTTGAATCATGAGTCGTCTTGGCAACATATGGAAATTCATCAGTCACAACAAGTATTGGATTGTGATGTTTATCGGCGTGCTGATTGTCGGCTTCGTCGATGAGAACAGTTTTCTGAAGCGAATAGACTATGAATTCCAGATACGCGACCTGAAGAGCCAGATAGAAGACTATAACCGTCGCTACGAGAATGACTCGCGCCAGTTGCGCGAGCTGAACCGTAATCCCAAAGCCATTGAGAAGATTGCGCGAGAGCGTTACTTCATGAAGGCCGACGACGAGGATATCTTCGTACTGAGCGACGACCGTATACATGAAAATAACAATGAGAGAGCTGACTAAACAACAGAGTATTCTTTTCCTCATAGGTGCGGTACTGATGGTTGTCGGTGCCGGACTGTATGTGTTTGGCGTGCAGGTAGTAGCCCCCTGGGTGTTTGCCGTCGGTGCATTCCTGTTTGCTTCCATCCAACTGATGCAACGCTACGATGGCAGCAACCCCACCATCAAGCGTCTGCGCCGCATGATGATCATGGGCGATGTGCTTTTCATGCTGGCCGCCGTATTCATGGTCGAGAACGCCTATCATTTTCTTTTGCCGACCTTCCTGAAGTTTGGCATGGGCGGTTATAATGCCTACCTCACCTACATTCACAACAACTGGGTGGTGTTGCTCCTCGTGGCAGCCATGTTGGAGCTCTATTCTACCCACAGAATCAGCAATGAACTGGACAAAGAGGCAAAAAAACGCTAAAAGTAGGTGTAAATGTTTTAAATAGCATAAAATTTTTTTTGTGGTTGAATAATACATTGTACATTTGCGAAAGAATTTGCAAAAACAGTATATGAATAAGACACTATATCTTTTGTTACTCGTAGGAATATTGACGTCTTGTGGCAACTCTTATTCCGTGCAGGGCTCGTCGAATGTCTCAACCCTCGACGGCCGGATGCTTTATCTGAAGGTTTTAAAGGACAATGAGTTGAAGAACGTCGATTCTTGTGAGGTCGTTCATGGTCAGTTCCAGTTTGGCGGTAATATCGATTCCACCAAGATGGCCACTATCTTCATGGACGATGAGAGCATTATGCCTATCGTATTAGAGAATGGCGAGATTGTCATCAAGCTCGACAATACCCAGCAGTCGGTCAGCGGAACGCCCTTGAACGACAAGTTGTTTGAGTTTATCGACAAGTATAACCAGCTGCAGAATATGGTGAACGAACTGGGACACAAGCAGAGCCAGGCCATTATGGACGGCGAGGACGAGCAGGTGACCAACGCACGCCTCACCCAGGAGGCCAATATCATCGCCATGCGCGAGGACAGTCTGGTGACCAATTTCATCACCGACAACTTCGACAACGTGCTGGGTCCTGGTGTCTTTATGATGGTGACGGCCGGCTACCGCTATCCCGAGCTTACTCCTTGGATTGAGGATATCATGAGCAAGGCCACCGACTATTTCAAGAACGATCCTTATGTGAAGGACTATTATCAGAAGGCTCAAGAGAACCAGGCCATCATGAACGGCATGGCCACGCCCGAGGTGGCACCGACTCAGCCCGCCCCAGCCACGACTGTTCCCTCAGTCAGTCTGCCGGTTGATTCCACCCTGAACGCAGCGCCACTGACCAAATCACCCAAATAAATGAGAACATTCATCAAGAATGCAACCATAGTGAATGAGAGCCGGCAATTTGTCGGCTCTATTCTGATAGAGGAAGACCGTATAGCCGGTATTTTCGAACACGGCATGGCGCCCCAAGGACCATTCGACGAACAGGTCGATGCCTCGGGGTGTTTCGTTTTCCCTGGCGTCATCGACGAACACGTGCACTTTCGTGAGCCGGGACTGACGGCAAAAGCCGACATCGAGAGCGAGAGTCGCGCTGCTGCCTACGGTGGTGTGACATCGTTTTTCGACATGCCCAACACCCTACCCCAGACCACTACGCTCGAGGCTCTCGATGAGAAATTCGCACTGGCAGCCGAGAAGAGCCACGTCAACTATAGTTTCTTCTATGGTGCCACCAACCAGAACACCGACACGTTCGACCAACTGGACGAGCACCGCATTCCGGGAATCAAACTCTTTATGGGGTCGTCAACAGGCAACATGCTGGTCGACCGCCGCGAGGCATTGGAGAAAATTTTCAGTTCCTCGCGCCTGCCCATCATGGCTCATTGCGAGGATACAGGCATCATCAACCGCAACATGGCCCGCGTGAAGGCAGAGTTCGGCGACGACCCTGTCATCGGGTTCCATCCCGTCATTCGCTCCGAGGAGGCTTGCTACGAGTCTACCCGACTGGCTGTCGAGCTTGCCAGCAAATACGGTACGCGCCTGCATGTGGCCCATCTGACCACCCAAAAGGAACTGAGTCTGTTTGAGACCTGTGAACAGCCGGCGAGAGGGAAATTGCGCGACAGTGAAACAGAATCTGAACAGTCTATCTGTTATATTCCGCCTCGGCCCGCTCCGCTCCCGAAGATTACTGCCGAGGCTGTTATCGCCCATCTTTTCTTCACCGACTGCGACTACTCACGGCTCGGAACGCGTATCAAGTGTAATCCCGCCATAAAGCGGCCTACCGACCGCGAGGCACTGCGCAAGGCATTGATGGACGGCCGCATTGCTACTGTCGGCACCGACCATGCTCCTCATCTGCTGAAAGACAAAGAAGGAGGCTGTGCGCGCGCCGCCTCGGGCATGCCCATGATACAGTTCTCTTTAGTGGCCATGCTCGAATTGGTCGACAAAGGTGTGCTCACCCTTGAGTGTCTGACTGATGTGATGTGCCACCGTCCGGCTCAGTTGTTCGAGGTGCGTGAACGTGGCTATCTGCGCCAAGGATATAAGGCTGACGTGGTGGTGGTACGCCCCAACAGTCCGTGGACCGTCACTCCCGACATCATCCAAAGTAAATGCCAGTGGTCGCCCATGGAGGGACATACCTTCAACTGGCGCGTAGAGCATACTTTC
>OCTX010774790.1_pt1 | contig 12816 bp, 12 predicted proteins | sample 1539691 | NCBI WGS metagenome assembly OCTX01 (sample SAMN02144231, study PRJEB22623) | gut metagenome | biome: sheep rumen | host: Ovis aries | place: New Zealand
TTATTTCGAAGTGGATACTATGAAGTACAGAGCAAGTCAGCTGAACCACTCGACTGGCGAGTATGAAAAAGTACCACTGACACAGCGATTTAAGACAATAGATAATCATAAGGTTCAGCGTGACTTGTACTCCGCATACCTTATATCGAATGCAGTAATTAATACTAAAGAGACAAGACTTTCAGCACTTGATTTCATCAAGTGTACTAAAAATTTTGAACGCTTTGTTATGGTTCAGAACAAAGCAATTAAACATATGAAAGAAGCTGGCATTTCGTATAGAGCTTGCTTTGGATTCTAATAATGATACAGGCGGCCGACATCACGCCTTTCTTAGAAAAGTACGGTTATATACCGGAAATCAGATAAACTGAGGCATCGGACTATACAAGACGGTCTGTTCGCAGACGACAGCATTGAAAGCCGAAGCATGCCGTAGGAACCTCGCGACTTTAGTCGTCGGGATGATGTCAGCGACGCAAACTATGATACAAACAAACAGTATCTTTCATCCCTTTACTATGCATCTTAGCCTTTTTCATCACAAAAAAAATATCGAAATACACTATATCTTCGATATATTCCTTTCTGTTTTTCATAGGAAGGAGGATTTTTCATGGTACCAAAGATAGACAAAATTATCTGTTCTTCAGATACCCTCGATATGTCCGTGTTTTTTCAGGATGGAACAACCAAAACATATAATTTCAGAAAATTAACAAAAGAACGTCCTGAATTCAGAATTTTCAGCATTTTTCCGGAATTATTTTTAATGGGAAAGGTAGATTCTGGAGGACATGGTGTTTTTTGGGATGATTTCACGGATATTTCAGGCGCTGAACTGTATGAAAACGGCTATTAACATTATTCGTTATTATGTTGTATAATGTATTTGATAAAACAGGAGGAATACATTATGCTGACTTTTGAAGAGTTCAAGAAATACATTGATTATATTAAGCGCGAAGATGAGTTTTTTCTAAAACTGTCTGACTTATACAGAGAATACAGAGATGTTGTAGGAGATGCGGAGGCGCCTTTTTCAATTGGTGGAAATCATATTATTTCACTTCTGGAAGAAATAATGAATCTGGAAATTGACGATTCCGGATATTCTGATTTGTCATGGTGGGTGTATGAATGCAATTACGGAAAAGATACTGAAAAGGTTGATTCTTATGAACTCACAAATCTTCCTGAGAATCACAAGTATAGAAAGCCAAAATTGCATACTGTAAAAGAGTTATATGACTTTTTAGTCTGGAGATATAATCCGGAAACTATCAAACAGTATTTTTCCGAAAAATAAAAAGAGAGGTGATTTTTTCAATGGCTAATAAAAAAAAGAAACTTAGGAGTTCATTATTTTCAAAATTTCTATTAATTCTGTTTTGTATCGGATGTCTGCTTGCGACATTTGTCGGTATTGCATTTGAAGGAATTGTTTCAGACAGACCGGAAATAACATCGGATACATTACTGAATAATGAGCAGATTTCAATTGTTTATGATATGAATGGTAAAGAAATCGCTACTCTTGCCGGAGAAGAAAAGCGAATCAATGTTGAATATGATGAGATTCCGGCCAAGCTTGTAGAAGCATTTATCTCAATCGAAGATAAGCGTTTCTGGCAGCACGATGGCGTTGACGCTAATGGTCTTGTAAATGCCGTTCTTGGTGAGCTTAAGGGTGGAGGAGGCCGAGGAGGCTCTACTATTACACAGCAGTTAATTAAAAATAAATTTTTAAGCTCAGAAAGGTCATATAAGAGAAAAGCTAAGGAAATAGTTATGGCTTATGAATTGGAGTCAATTCTGGAAAAGCAGTATGGCAAAGAGGAAGCTAAGAAAAAAATTTTCACTTATTATGTTAATGAAGTATTTTTTGGTGAAGACAACTATGGAATCCGTGCCGCAGCTTTGGATTACTTTGGAAAAGATTTGAATGAGCTGACATTAAAAGAAGCTGCAGGAATTGCCGGAATGACACAGTCCCCCAATAGCTATAATCCTCGTCAGCACTATTCTGATTTTAATGACCGTGCTGACCTCGTGCTTTATGAAATGATGAATAATGGATATATAACCGAGGAGGAGTATAGAAAGGGCTGTGATGAAAAACCTGTAATTACAGAGAAATATTTCAGCAATGCAACATATCCTTATGCTTCATTTATTGATTTTGCAATTGATGAAATTGCGAAAGACATGCTGGAGATTGAAGGTACTGAAATCACCGAAGAAACAGTTACAGCAAAAACAAATGCGATAAGAACTGGCGGCTATAAAATTTATCTGACAATTGATACAGAGCATCAGGATGCAATGCAGCAGATTGCAGCTGAGTATCCATACGCAACAGAAGGAATTCAGCCTTCTGCGGTTGTTATAGACCATCATACTGGAGAAATCAGAGTAATGATTCCAGGCCGTGAAGAGAATACAGTTATGAAAGGATTCAACAGAGCAGTAGATTCGCTTCAGGCTATTGGAAGTACCGCAAAACCGATATTCGTTTATGCTCCATATATCGAACTTGGCGCAAATACAGATACAATTGTTGATGATACGAAGACACCAATTGATGGATGGAAGACGGCCCAGGGATATCCTGATGGTGTAACAACTGATAAAAAGATTACAGTTCGATATGCAATCGAGACATCTCGTAATATCGCAGCTGCAAAAACACTCGCAAATGAAGTTAAAATTCCTACATCTTATCAGTATCAGATTGCTGAAGGAATTAATCCTGAACATTCCAGTCAAAGTTTAAGCGGAATTGCTCTTGGCGCAGATGGATACACTGTTCTTGAGACAGCAGGTGCATATGCTACGCTGGCAAATGATGGTGTTTATATTACTCCTCACGCTTACACAATGGTTACAGATATGGATGGGAATAAACTTCTCGATGCAAATGACAGTATCGTTTCCAGAAGAGTATTCTCTTCTGAAACTGCATTTATGATGACGGATATGCTGCATACTACTATGACAAATGGATATGGTAAGAATGCAAACCTTCCGAATATTACAAGTGCAGGTAAAACAGGAACCCACGAGCATGAAGTTGTAACTATGGCTGGATATACTCATTACTACACATGTTTCCTGCGTCTTAATATGGATGACTATTCAGAAATTAAAGATGTAAGTATGACACACGCCGCTGGATTATGGAAACAGTTGATGAGCAATATTCATGAGGGATTGCCAGACGCCCCTATTCAGGATAAAACATTTGATGAGTTAAATCTTATTATGGTTGGAAATGAATTGCGGCATAGAGGCCCGAATGATACTGAAAAATATTATCCTGCTGAGCCCGTATTTACACAGGAGTATACTGATGAATTTGGGAATCAAATCAGATGTACGGATGACTGGTCATGTATTGCGTGTGACGAGTGGGGAAACTGCTGGTGGCAGTAGAAGTACACGTATTTTAGAAAAAGTACAGTTGCAACTGTACTTTTTCGTTATTATAATGTATAATATCTTTGTAAAGATGATTTAGATATTTTTCTATATATAGAAAGGAGAGAAAGAATATGGGATTTAGCTGTGGAATCTATAAAGTAGAGAAACGCGGAAAATGCAATACTGTAGAGGATTATAACCATATAACAAATTATCTGGCGTGGAAAAATAATCCTTGGAATTTCGAAGATAATCATTATCCGACATTTGAGAAGTATTGGAAAGGTACTCATTCTATGACTGACGAGCCATATCCAGGTATTCCTGATAAGAAAACCGCAGCTCTTTATCAGAGCGAAAAGAATGAATATGGTATAAGAGATTATGGGTGTGAAGAGCTTTTCTCTGTATGTTCAATCGGACGTGAGCTTGATGGGTTTATGACTTCTACTCTTCAGAAAGTTAATGAACTTGATTTTGTTGGCTTCAATGCTAAAACATTAAAAGAAATCATTAAGTGGACTGAGGAAGATGAAATTGCAGGTCATACTCCGGTAACTGTTGATTCTGGAATTGTTTTTGATGCTGATGGTAACAAGAAGATTATTCATCTTGACGGTGTTATTGTGAAAAATGCTGATGGATGGAATAAAACCATCATGCGAGAGCCAGAAGATAGAGACGAATACGATATTGAGTATTCTGATGATGCTTTGTTCATTGGTCAGAATCCAGATGATTTTATTGATGAAATCAAAAATGTCAAAAAGGCTTTGCACGATGTTGCGGTAGATTTGCTTGACACTGATTTCGATAAATATCTTGTCTGGTATTCCCGTTCCTACTAAAAAGAAAAAAGTCGCAAATTTTGCGACTTTTCTTTTTTGTGGTGCTATATTTCTTTTTGTGAAAATCTCGTGGTGTTTTTCACTGAGCGTTTTCATACGAAGGGGAAAGGAGGTTCTCCTCCTTCCTCCTAGCTCACCCCCTTGAAAGAGAGAGACGATTCGTCTCTCTCTTTTTTTAGCTTACTTCTCGGATAATTCTCACAATATCTCCAAAACTGGCTCCTTTATCTTTTACATATACAGAAAATGAATAATCTTCATTTTCCCATAATGCGAGATTATACGTACTTTCCCCATCTCCATATAAAGTAATAAAGTTGCCTCCGATTTCATTGCTGTCATACATCTTCTTCAAATCTTTATACAGGTCCTCATCCTGGCCTTTAATCCTTTTCCGTATCCTTATATTATACTTATCTGTCTTCCCTGCTATTTCTGCCGCACTTGTCATAATATGTTTATAAGTTACGTCATTCAATTGAAGATTATGAGTATCAATTTCAATTCCGCTCACAGAAGCAAGCTGCTCATATGAGTCACAGCTTTTCCAAAGCTTTTTCTCAACCATAACATTTTCTTCTGTTTCAAGAACAATTGCTGACTCCTTGTCTTTTACTTCGATTGTGCACCAGGGAATCTTATCTTTACTCTCGGTTAGGACCGCAGTTTCATTCTCATCTTTCTGGACCTGAAAGGAGATTGGATTATTGCGTTCCATTATAAGTACAGCAGCCCCGAGAAGTATGACAGCTGTATAAAGTGGAATTATAAGTTTATTTCTGTTCATTTTTTACCTCCCCTATAACTCGCAATTACTTTGTGGTTCACTAGTCGTAATTGCAATTCTCATCATTTCTTCGTCTATACCAATTGCTTTTCCAACAACAACATATAATTCTTCTGTAGCGTGATAAGCATGAACCGCGTTATCACTGTTTGCTGCAGCAAGCAGCGGATGCATATTTACCAGTTCTTCATTAGATAATCTTCTGAAATCCAAATCTATATTTTTTCCCTGGCAAAAATCATAAATAAATCTAGCTGTTGTTCTTGTATTTCCATCAGGATATGGATGCAGATACCATATCTTTTTAAGATGTTCTGCAATTTTAATTACGGTTTCTATATTCTCTCCAGTTATTTCCGGATAATCATCATTCACAAGACTTTCTATTTCCTTTGAAATAGTTCCTTTTGTTTTCGCAATAGGATTATCCTGAAGTCTGTTCCATGGTTCATATAAACTTTCATAAGTGTTTCCGTTTTCATCTTTTTCTGTTTTCACTATATCCATCATTCTTGGCTGTCCTGCCCACGGATAAACTTCTTTAAACATCTGATAATGCAGACTGTTTAAGCCTTCTGCTGAAAATTCCGGAATTTCTGCCACAAGGCCAGATGCTGCAACAATATTATTAATAATGCTTTCCTTGTCATCTTTGCCCTTCAGTTCTTCTTCAAGGTCTTTTTTCAACCGATATTCATTATCTTCATTTTTATAAAAAGAATTCACAAGATAATCTGGATTTAATCCAGTTTCTCTGACAACTCCCAAAAGATATTGAAGTTTTTCAAGATATTCTTTTTCAAAAAATTCATCAGCAGAAATAATGTCATTTTCCATGATTGCACCACCTCCTGAGCAGACATATGCTTAAAAAATCTTTTATAAAAGAAAAATATCTAAGAAAATACTTCTTTTTTCTCGTCATTCTAGTGTATAATAATGTTGTGAACGAAAAAAAGGAGGTGTTTTTTTAGTGTGGCAGAAAAAGAAATCACAATCCAGTCTGTTACGACTGTGGGATAGATATAAGACTCAAAATACATTAATGACTATTATTCTGATGCTGGGATGTACTTACACCCTTGTAGCATCATTAAAAGGTTTATTATGGGATACAAGTGCTTCTTATAGCAATTCAAGAAATATTGCTTTTGGATGTGTTATTGGATTCCTTATTTACGCGGCAGTGAATTTTTTAAGAGTTTATCAATTAAGTATTTTAAGAAAGGATTTCATAAGAATCATCTTAAGCAGCAGAGATATAAAACCCGAAGAAGTTCGGGACGAAGAATCTTTTTTTTACAATGAAATGGTATATCACTGTGAGGAACACGAAAAAATCAAACGATTTGCGCTTAAACCAAACTTCATCATTCCTATTGTACTGATTTTAATAACAGCATTTGTCTATATGAATATGAAGGAACCACAGTTTACAATCACCTTCTGGTCTGTTCTCTTCAGTATTCTGCTGTTCATCATCACGTGGAGTCTTAAATGTGAATTAGACCTTATAAGTTTAAAAAGAGGAAAAGCGTCTTCGAGAAGTATTATAAAAATAATTAAAGACTATCTTTCTGATAATAAAAAACAGGAAGTTTCCTCAAAAGAAGAAAACATTATCTTTTTAGAAGAAGGATTCATTCTTCTTGTTAGAGGTTTTGTAGCTTTTGTTTCGTGGCAGGCATTGGCCATGTTAAAAAACAACTACCTGATTATTTTTCAGAACAAAGCTACAACAGACTTAAGTTTCATTACAGGAATTATCAATTTCCTTCTTTCATACAAAGAAATTATATTCAGAGCATATTTTTATGTCATTCCATTCTATATCGTGCTGGCAATTCTCTATAAATTTATTTTCAAGAGACCTGCTGTCAGAAAGTGGATAAAAGATTATATCGCATTTGAAAAAGAAGAAATTAAAGATATGTTCAGTGTATTTACCAAAAATCAAGGAGGTTAATCTACATGCTCATTAAAGACAGATATGAAGAACTCGCATTGGCAAGAGAGACTTTCGAGAAAGTTTATGTTGGTCCTATCATTACCGAGCGCGAAATGTCAGATAAATTCTCAAATGACATTTCAGCAAAAGACAAAATTATTTTTGAAGGATATCCTCTCGGAATTTTTGCGGAAGACAGATTCAATATCGAAAATGTTGAAGACATTGATATGGAAAAAGCTTTTGAATATATCAATGCAATTAATGATGAAAAGGATTTGTTAGACAGAAAGAAAAACTGGGAAAAACAGCGGGCAGAAAGAGGATTCTCTGATAAGGACGTATGGGACATCAGTTACTGGTTCCTTACTGTAATGCCCGAAATGCTCACTCAGTTCAGAGACAACATGACCGGAGTTCCTGCAAGTATTTCTGTAAAAGCATTAAACAGGTCTGTGAAACATCGTGATAAAGAGGATGATATCAACAAAGCCAAATGGGAGGAAATTATTGACAGAATGATTTTCCTTCTGAAGGAAATGGACGAAGAAACATGTTCAATGAAGAATGTCTACGAGAAGGAAGTAGTAGCCGCTGAAAAAGAATTTGAAAGCAAATACGGAATGTTTGGCTGTAATTTTGAAAAACTAAATAACATCAAACATGACGATTCTTCACCGGGGAAAAGGATATATTTCTATCACGATGACCCTGACCACCCGGAATGGAAAGTTCTTTCAGCAAAATCAATGTATCAGGATTTGATGATTTCAAATTATCGTGATAAGTGCCGCGAAGAATTCTTCAATCTATTCTCTCAGTGGTTCTGGGATTTGTGGGACTAAGAGGAGGTATAGATTATGATGCAGAAAAAGGAAAAAAAGAATCCTGAAGATAAGAGCGAGTTGCTTGAATATATTTATAAAAAGCATCTTGTAAATGATTTCTGGAGAGCAATATTCAACAATAAGTACGGTTATTCTTTCTATCCTCTGGATGGAACAATTCTGAGTGATGGAGCACAGAATTACTTCTTCCAGGCGGAGCATCCGTTTGAAGAATTCAGTTTTGAGATGCCGAATCTTACAGCAAGTGATGTCAGAGACATTTTTCGACGAAGAGCATCATTTGTTCCGGTTTTAATCAGACATGCAGGAGACAGAAGAGAATTTAACTTCATGTATCTGAAGATTCCAAGTGACCTGGATGAAAATATTATAAAACAGAATGTTATTTTTCAGGATTTTATGGATTATTCGAAAATAAACACTACCAAGGAAGTTGACGAGGCAATCGAGAATGGTAAGTGGTTATTTGATAAAAAGTACGACGAAATGCTTGGAGATAAACAAATCTCAAGATTTCTAAGCTGAAATTTCGATATATTATCAAAGTTAATATCTGAAACTACTCAGAGCAAAGGAGGGTGTGTGTTAAATGAATATTTCAAACATATGGTATTGGTTAGCAATTTTCTGGTATAACCTCGTTTATACCCTACGTCCATTCACAGTTCCGATTTGTGCGATATTGTTCGTTCATTATCTGATATTTTCGTTCTTCCTTTATAAGAAAACGGAAGGATACAGTGATAAGCGGTGGCTGGCATGGATTCCTGTAGTTAATTTGTTCTACATGGCACATTATGCTTCACATGAATCCAATTCAAATATTTTCCAGCTGTTTTGTATATCGTTTGGAGTTGGAGTTGCGATGTTAATCGCATTCCTTATCTTCTTCATATACTTCCCTGATTCTATCCTGTTCCTTATATTCCTAATCCTATTCGGAATCTGTTCTCTTCTTGTTTCTATTCTGTTCTTTGTTTCATTATATGTAATGTTCAGAAAGAGCTTCTCAAGGCCTGGTCTTATCACTGTTCTAAGCGCGATTATTCCTGGTATCAGCCCGTTCTTAAGTCTCATCTTTATGATTATCTCCCTGACAAAGGATGATATGAAGCAAAGATTGGCTGAAGAAGAAAATAAAGATACCGATGATGAAGAAGCAACTGATGAAATTACCGCTGAGAATTCCACAGAAACGGTTCCTGCTGAAGTACCGGCAGTTGCGGTAGCTGCAGAGGAAGCAGTGAAAGAAACAAAGAAAAAGAGCAAGGATACAAAATCTGCTAAGAAGAAGCCGGTTAAGAAAGAAAATAAATCTTCATTTATCGAACGTCTTCTCTTCCAGGATATTGAAGAAGAAGAGGATGATGGTGAGGATGAAGTTACTGAATCTGTAAAGGAAGCGAAGAAAACGAAGACAAAAGAAAAGAAGCCTGCAGACAAGAAGGCAACTAAGGTAAAAGCCAAGAAGAATGATACTCCTGCAAAGAAGGAAGTGAAGTCCGAAGCCAAGAAGGAAGCTCAGGAAACTGAAGCTGATGTAAAGATGGAAGACATCTGGGCTAAGGTGAAAGATATGGAGAAAGATAAGGAGAAGGTTGCAGTACCTGCAGAAACAGATTCGAAACGTTACGGTGATGACGACGATGACGACCTGCTGTTCTTCGACTAATAAAAAAAGGAGCGAATGTCGCTCCTTTTCTTTTCGTTAGAATTTAGCCGCGTTTACAATAGCTTTTCGAAATTCCTCCTTTGAAATATTTCCTTCAATATAATTATTAATAATCCTTTTCTGTTCATCATTTAATTCAGCAACAACCCCGCTCATGCTGGCAATCGCAATTCTTTCTTCTACTTCTCTTTTTCTCATCTCCATTTCATTCATTTTTATCACCTCTCTGTTCTTTATTATTATACTACTTTATGTCGAAATTGTCAAGTTTTGCCATTTTCGGTACTTCTTCCAGAAAAAGTATTATTATTTTTTTCCATGTCTGTTTTTTTGATATATTTAAATACGTGCCTGTAGTCGCGATGAAAAAAAGGCATCTTCAAAAACCAAAAAAGGTTTAGTAGGAGAAAAGCCATGGAAAATCTATGGAAATTTCTCCGATTTTTTTTGCTTGCTTTTTCAAGGATTAGAATATAATATAGTGTTGTACATTATATTGTCGGTTTTAGATATATTTCATTATGTATATATTAGGGCCTTGATTAGAAAAGGAGGAAAGGAGGGATTGCCCGCCCCTCTCTAGTTTTTTTATGCCAAGAAATATTAAAACGATTAATGAATTAGCTCAAGATGCATTCTACTCTTTCAACACTTTCGTTCTCGATGAAAATACCTTTAAACGTGATATCAACGACAGTGATATGGTAAAGGCTTTGACAGTTGTACGAGAAATGGAAGAACTCGGGTTTACTCTCACCGCTAAAGATACTGTCGATTTGGCTCATTATGATATGACTCCGGTAATGGATGTTATTCATAAGTTGGAGTCTTTATCAGGATATAGTCCAATGTATAAGGACTTTCCTTCCGAAGTTTTAAGTATGGATGAAGCAACGTTCCGTTTCCATCAGATGGTACATTATTATTCAACGTACGGAATGGAAGAAATTTTCGGTGTTGAATGTCCTAACGGCTGGATGCCGCCGACTGCAGATACAAAGAAAGTCGCAAAACAGTCCAAGCTTTTAGACTTGAAGCCGGTTACTTTAAGTACTGTAAAGGAGCTTGACAGCAGACTTCAAACTGTACTCGGAAAGTCCGAGCGTTTCACTTCTAACGAGGAAGCTTTAATCCTCAAAAGATATGAAAACCTCGACTTCAGTAATATTCCTTTCAAAGAAAATATTGCCCCTATTGTCAAAAAGGCAATTGAAAAGGATTTGAAGGAATCAAAGGAAGGTCTCCCTTCTGCTTCTTTCATCATGTCTCAGGCATGCAAGCACTCAGGTGATGTTCTTGATGTTTTCGAGTCATATCTCACTGAACAAAGAGATTTGGCAAGAGAGAAGGAACTTTCCGAACGTAGTAGAGATTTTTACACAAGAGGAAGAACCAGAAATGAAGATGTTAATCAAAAGCCAAAGAACAAGGGTGTTCCTACAAGAGTAAAGAAAGCTTTTGTCAGAGCCCTTGAGTCTTCCAAAAACTTCGAATTAAACATGTGTGAAGGCCAGGAAAGGAATAAATATCTTTTAAATGCTATGTCTTTCGGTGTGCATGCCAAAGATAAGCAGAAGCTCGAAACCGTTAAAAAATTAAGAAACGGAGAACTCCGCTCCTGGGAGTCAGTAGCCAATCAGAAGATTAAAGAACACGCTCCTGATGCAATTTCCTTTATCGGAAAGCGACCTGGAGTCCTTTTCAGACGTGCTGCTGAACTTTACAGAAAAGGTTTCGACAAAGACGAAATCATTTCAGAGCTCAAGCATAAGGACTTCAAAGTTCAGTCCATTATTTCAGCAATGAATTACTTCGGGCAGTCTGTTGAAGCTATCAACAATAAGACATACAGTTCTCGACCAGTGCAGGCTTCTTTCAGAAGACGCAGAGGCAGGGCTATTTCCTTTAAGCAAACTGAAAGAACAAAGGACGAGTGTGACTTTATGTATGAACTTTCTTCTGAGTTGTTGAAGGATGAACTTGAAAGCATCAGCAGCAGCATCCGCGGAAAGAAAGTATTCGTTGACAAACAGGGTTTTGACCTTGAACACAGTCTCGTTAATCCTGCGACAAAGAATCTTGACAATGGTTATTACCCTTCCGGTCTTGCTTTTACAATTCCTGAAGAAGCAAAGGTTGTACGTTTCTTCTGTTTCTGGGATGACCGTAAAAAGCGTGTTGACCTCGACCTTCATTGCAACGGAAAACTTAAAGATGGAAGACCAGTTGATATTGGCTGGAACTCATCTTATGTGTTCCGCACCGATGACGACGATAATCTCGGCGTTGTAACAAGCGGAGATATTACAACTTCTGAGAATTCCGCTGAATATATTGACGTTCCATGTGGTCATCACACATTTGACGGTGAAGAAATTAAATCAATTAATGCAAGACTCGATTATTTTAACCCCGCTCACAGAAATGGAGGTTGGACATTCTCCGATATCTCTAAAGCTTTTGTTGGAGCAATGGCTGTAGATAAAATAGGTAAGAATGTTAAAGTTTACTCTCCTGAAAACTGTTTCATGTTTCTTGACCTCAAGAATTCCAAGCAGACCTCATTAAGTCTTATGGATATTTATCCTGCCGAAAGATTTATGAGAGTTCCTGCTTCTGTTGAAAACTCAAGAGGAATGCCTATGAGCAAGATTTCAGAGACAAAATTCAATCTCCAGGAATATGTAAAACTCTTTGCTGAATCTCAAAACGTAGTGCTTGTTGACAATAAAGAAGATGCTGATGTAATTCTCTGTGTATCTGAAGTTAACAACGATGATGACAGAAAAAAGAGCTACTCTTTAATTGAAAACAACTATGGACTCAACGAAACACAGGCTACTATTGATAAGTTCACAGAACTTAACAAGGAGCTTGAAGAGGAAAGACCATCTTTAACAGATGATGATTTCCAACTCTAACAACTAAAAAGGCCAATATTGGCCTTTTTTCTTTTTTCCATGACAAATAACAATCTCTGTATTTCGGTATATTTATTATTGATAAAATGTTTTAAAGGAGGTGATTTTTTATGCTTGTAAAATTCAAATTTCGAGATACTACACGATTGTCTCCCAATGTAATGAATAATTATATGAACTATATTGCTTCTCAGGTAAAAGACAGGCATGCAGGTATTAATGCTTTTGAAAAATTTGACAGCGATTTTGATGATATTTCTCAGGAAGAAAGATTTATTGATTCTGTTTTCGGAGATAATGAAGATGATGAACAATCATTAGAAATACCAGAAGAAATGGTGACATTTTCCAATGGCGTCTCTTCAAACG